>OIXR01001826.1_pt1 | contig 13247 bp, 14 predicted proteins | sample 1587831 | NCBI WGS metagenome assembly OIXR01 (sample SAMN03283263) | human gut metagenome | biome: human-associated habitat; material: feces | host: Homo sapiens | place: USA | collected 2013
CAAGAAAGTCTTATATTTCAATCTGCTTACAAGCGGAAAGTTATATGAACACCTTGCTGAAATTGATACTTCGGCGTGTAATATGGCGGAGTATCTGATAAAGGAAATGGCAAGAAAACAAGGTGTGACGGAACAACTGAAAGCGGAGGATATGATGAGATGGGTCGGATTGATGAATAATATCCGAGCCTGTGCAGATGAGATTGTATTGAACGATATTGTGTATTCCTAATAGCATACCAGCCGAAAAGGAACTGCTGTCTTAATTGATGGCAGTTTTCTTTTTCGGGAAGTATTCAAGAAGTCATTAAGTTGTGAGTGTAGTCGAAGTAGTTTGAAGTATTGAAAAAAATGATGACTTTTGTTATAATGTTTAATGGAAGGTTGTATTTTATTAGGAATAACGAAATGAATTTGTAGGTGAGAGTATGAAGAAGAATAGAAAATACAAAAAGATAAAGATAATAATGGTTTTTACAACAGTCTTGCTTATAGCGTTTGTAGCAGTAGTTGGATTATATAAAACAGGGATTTATCGTTTTGATTTTTTTAAGGATGTGTATAAAAAAATCGATTTTCAACTGAGTACAAATGAGCTTAACATTCCTCAGGACGCTCTTTCGTTTTCTGTTTATGATATTGAACAGGGTGAATATTTATTTTACGAGGGAGATAGCCAATTGCCCACAGTAGCAAGTTTGGCAAAACTATTTGTCATTGACTATGCTTTGACAAAAGTTAACTTGGAAGATGTTATTGAAGTAAATCAAGAGGTATTGGATCTTGTGCCGGCTGGGTCATCTTTAGCAAATCTAAAAGTTGGGAAGTACACAGTAAAAGAAATAATGGAAGCTATGCTTGTTCCTTCGGGAAACGATGCTGCCTATTCGTTGGCATATTATATTGCTAAAAATGAATTAGGAGAGGGCTATACAGCAACGGAATATATAAATTATTTTATGACAGAGCTAAGTGAGTATTTAATTGAAGAAGGCTATTCTAAAACAAATTTGTATAATGATCCGAGCGGGGCAGCTATGTCAGCCGATACACATTTGGATGATATTAATCGTGTAGCCTTGAAGCTTTATAATTATGATTTTGTTAAAGAATGTGTAGGGAAAAGCACTTTCTCAATTCAAACTCCACAAGGTGAATTTACTTGGAAAAATACCAATAAGTTTTTAGATAAAAAGTCACCGTACTATAATGAAAATGTAAAAGGAATAAAAACAGGAACTATGGCATCTTCCTATAATATTGTTGTTCTTTATAAAAAAGATGGCAAGGAATATTTGATTACCTGCTTGGCATCATTATCAGATGAAGGAAGATATAAAGCAGTGCAGTCCGCTATAAATACAATTATTAAATGATGTCGAAATATCTTTTAATTAAAGCGTTAAAGTGTCGTGGACAAGATAAAGATTAGTTTGGTGAAACAACAATAGTTGAAGTACGAAAAACATCGTAGAAATACGGTGTTTTTTGTTACCCCAAACCCTACAATTTTATACATAACCACAGGTTAGTACAAATACCTTGTGTGATTTTTTGAAAGGCTTAGAAAGGCAATTTTGCCCGATTTTCGCCCCGAGAAATGACAGAAACAAGGCAGTAAGTATCTTCCCTGTGGTTTTTTGTTTTCAGGCGGAAAGGAGGATTGATATGCCGAGAATGAGTAAGAAACGGAAACAAGAGTGGGCATTGTTTCTGAATGAAAGAAATCGCATTACCTACAACGAACTTTGCAGAAAATGCAGTAATGACTGTAAGCAGAGTTTCCGCTGTATCGTGGTGCTCTGCCCGAAGTATTTATCGAAAAGGAGAACGAAGAACAATGATGAAAATGGAAAATGAGATGAATGTAAATGTACCGCTTGAAATTATCAAGGCAAGTGAGATTGAACCGAAAGAAGTGAAATGGCTGTGGTATCCGTATATTCCGTTCGGCAAGGTTACGCTTTTGCAGGGCGATCCTGGCGATGGGAAAAGCAAGTTAATGCTTTCCATAGCCGCCCTGCTCTCAAAGGGAGAACCTCTCCCCTTTACCGAAGAAGAAACAGAGCCTATGACAGTCATCTATCAGACAACGGAAGATGATGCAGACGATACGGTAGTCCCCCGTTTTAACTCTGCCGGTGGGAACGGAGAAAATCTTATCTTCATCAAAGAAGATGAAAAATCTTTATCCTTTGGAGATAACCGTATTGCTGAAGCAATCGAAAGGTATCACGCAAAACTTTTAATTCTTGACCCGATGAGTTCCTATATCGGAGAGAACTGTTCAATGAACAATGCCAACGAAACACGAGCAGAGTTTAATCATCTGATAGCGGTTGCAAAGAATACTGGCTGTGCCATTGTGATTATCGCTCATATGAACAAGATGAGAGATACCAACCCTCTTTATCGTACCAACGGTTCTATTGATATTGCGGGTGCTGCAAGAAGTATTCTTGCAATCACACGCACACCGAACAAAGAAGCACCGGCGGCAAGATATATGGTTCAAGTGAAATCCAACCTTGCCCCGACAGGCTCTGCAATTCTCTTTGAGGTTGCAGAAAAGGGAGTGGACTTTATTTCTGAAATGGAAATGACAGCAGAAGAAGCGTTCCAGTCCCTTGCCCCTAAAATGGGCAGACCGAACGACAAGGAAATCAAGGCGAAAGAATTTCTTTTAGAAATGCTGAAAGACGGAGAAATGCTTTCTTCGGATTGCGAAGAAAGACTTGAAGCCGCAGGGTTCAAGAAATCGACCATCAAAAAGGCAAAGAAGAAAGCAGGCGTTATCTCACGAAAACGAGGCTTTCTGTGGTACTGGTCTTTGCCGATGGGCGATATACCGAGAGAATAAAAGCAGGCTGTCTGATGATTGGACAGTCTGTTTTTATGATTGAGGTATCAAAAGGAGGTCAAGGGGGAACTCCCTTGCCCACGACATCTTTGCAGACGAAGTCTGAAAGTGTCATAGTGGGTTACACACATTCAAAGAATGTTGTGTAATGGCTTCGCCCTGTCTGGAAAGGAGAGCAAAATGGCAAAAAACAATAAGGCGGATATGAGTTGTGCAAGGGTAAAAAAGTACACCGCTTCTGATGTGAGTAAGGCAGAAAGACACAACGAACGCAAGAATGAAACCTATGAAAATATGAATGTGATTGTGGAACGAATACCCTTTAATGTGCATTTCAAAAAGCCGACAGCCCCGACCTATATGGAACAGTTAAAGCAGATGGAAACAGACGGTCAGGTGTCGCTTCGTGGGTTAAGGAAAGACGCAACGCTGTTTAATGAGATTGTGATTGATGTGAACACGATGTACTTCGAGCGTAACGGTGGCTATGAATACGCAAAGCAGTTTTATGAAGAAGCCTATCATTTCATCGAAGAAAAATTCGGTGCTGACAATGTTATATCGGCAGTAATGCACGCTGATGAAATCAATGTAGCCGCAAGCGAAGAACTTGGAAAAGAGGTTTACCACTATCATCTTCACGCTATGGTTCTGCCTGTGGTGGAGAAAGAAATCTTGTGGAGTAAGCGTTGCAAAGACGAGAAATTGCGAGGAACAGTTAAGGAAGTGGTTAATCAGATTAGCCATTCAAAGAAATGGAAATCGGATATTCCGATGACCGATGAAAAAGGAAATCCGTTGCTAAGAAAGAACGGGAAACCGATGTTCCGAGCTTCGTACAGCATACTGCAAGATGAATTGTTTCACTATATGACGGAACAAGGGTTCAAAGGCTTTCAGCGTGGCGAATACGGAAGTACAGCAGAGCATTTAACTTCCCTGCAATATCAAATCCAACAGGACAAAGAGCGATTGGAGAAGTTGCAGAAGCGTATTCAAAAGGAACAGGTTAAGTATGAGCCTGCCCGTCATATTTCCAAAACCTTAAACGAGATTGACAGTATGGGGCAGAAAACAATCACAGGTAAAATGGCAATCTCCAAAGAGGATTATTCTCAACTGACTGCCCTTGCCAAAGAGGGTATTACCAGTCGTGCGGAAATCAAAAAATTTGAGCAGAGTGCAAATTTTTACCGACAGAAGTATATGGACAGTGCAAACGCATTGGAACGAATGAAAACCAAATACAACGAACTGAAAGAAAAGTGCAGACCTTTTCTTGAAGCGTTGGAACATTTCCCCGAAGTTGCCAAACTTTTTACCGAAAAAGTGAAGCAACTTTTTTCTTTTAAGGAAGCACAGGAACGAGCCGAAAAAGAAGCAAGGGAAAAAGAAAGACAGGAGCGTATCAAGGCACGAAAGAGCAAGCGAGGTATGGAAAGATAACCTTTTCCATTATACTCACGACTTAATGACTTCTTGATATGTTCCGATGAAACAGGCTGTATTTGTGGGGTGTTCCAAACGGAATGCCCCACAATCAATTTATGAAAAGGAGAAAATGATTATATGAAAGAGAATATTTTATCTTATACAACACGAATAGGCAAAACAACTTTTATTGTAAATGTGAAGCAATCGGAAAGTGCGAAGAAGCCTTTGAATACGGTGTTTCAAGAGATATGCAGACACGAGATGTTAGGAGATTTTTCAGCGGATAAATATTTGAATTTAGAAAACTTACAAAAATCATCTTGACAAACTCGTTCCCGAAGGAACCGGCTACCGGGCAAGAACGAGATTCAGCAAGTTCTTTAACCTGCCGGAGCTGATGAACCTGTTCAAAGAAGTGGCCGACATTAAGACTGCCGACCAGCTGAATCTGCCTACCCCGGAAGTGGAATACCACAACATCGTGGCGCAGCCTACCGAACATCAGCAGGAAATGGTCAAGGCCCTTTCGGAGCGCGCATCGCTGGTACACAGCGGAACCGTTGATCCGTCTCAGGACAATATGCTCAAGATTACCTCGGATGGCCGCAAGCTGGGGCTGGACCAGAGGATCGTCAACCAGATGCTGCCGGATGAACCTGGCACAAAGGTCAATCAGTGCGTGGACAACATCATGCAGATCTGGCGGGATGGCGAAGCTGACAAGCTGACCCAGCTGGTGTTCTGCGACATTTCTACACCGCAGGCAAAAGCTCCTGCAAGCAAGGCGGCGAAAACGCTGGATAATCCACTGCTTCACGCACTGGAAGGCGCTGTGCCCCTGCCGGAGCAGGAACCGGCCTTTACGGTATATGACGATATTCGTCAGAAACTCATTGCTCAGGGGATGCCTGCCGACCAGATCGCTTTTATCCATGAAGCCAACACCGAAGTGCGGAAAAAGGAGTTGTTCTCTAAAGTCCGTACCGGTCAGGTGCGTGTCCTTTTGGGCAGCACCGCCAAGATGGGCGCAGGCACCAATGTGCAGGACCGTCTGGTGGCACTTCATGACCTGGACTGTCCGTGGAGACCGGGAGACCTTGCCCAGCGCAAGGGCCGTATCGAGCGCCAGGGTAACCAGAATCCTCTTGTCCATGTGTACCGCTATGTGACCGAAGGAACCTTTGACGCATACCTCTGGCAGACGGTGGAGAATAAGCAAAAATTCATCAGCCAGATCATGACTTCTAAATCGCCGGTGCGCTCCTGCGATGATGTGGATGAAACCGCCCTCAGTTTTGCTGAGATCAAGGCTCTGTGTGCCGGAGATCCCCGTATCAAAGAGCGTATGGATTTGGATGTGGAGGTATCCCGCCTGAAGCTGATGAAAGCCGACCACCAGAGCAAGCAATATCGTCTGGAGGACCAGCTGCTCAAATACTTCCCGGAGGAGATTGAAAAGCACAAAGGCTTTATCAAGGGCTTTGAATCCGATCTGGAGGTTTTGGCAGCGCACCCGCACCCGGAGGACGGTTTTGCTGGTATGGAAATCCGTGGCGATCTGCTGACCGATAAGGAGAACGCCGGCGCAGCCCTTTTGGATGCCTGCAAGGAGGTCAAAACCTCCGATCCGGTGCAGATCGGCAGCTACCGGGGCTATGCCATGTCCGTGGAATTTTCCGCTTGGAAACAGGAGTATACGCTCCTGCTGAAAGGACAGATGACCCACCGGGCAACCCTTGGTACAGACCCTCGCGGAAATCTTACCCGTATCGACAATGCCCTCGCTCAGATGCCCCAGCGTCTGGAGGCGGCAAAGGCCCAGCTGGATAACCTCTATCAGCAGCAGGCTGCCGCAAAGGAGGAAGTCGGAAAGCCATTCCTTTATGAAGAAGAACTGAGAAGCAAAAACGCCCGTCTGGTGGAGCTGGATACCCTGCTCAACATCGACGGAAAGGGACAGGCACACGCTGAAGCTGTTGTTGCCAAAAGCACACGCCCTTCGGTATTAGATCATCTGAAACGCCCGGTGCCGCCCCGCAGTACTGACAAGAAACCAAAACAACATGAGGAGGTGCGATAACATGAATACCAACGATCTAAATACAGCCCTTTATGAAAAGATGGCTGCCGAGCAGGACAAATACAGGGACTGGCTGAAAAGCCAGCCCCCGGAAGAAATCCTGCACCACACCTATGAGTACACGGTTCGTGAGGACATCGTGATGGCGATGGAGGAACTGGTGCTGACCGATGCTCAGGCACAGACCCTTCTGGAATCTCCTTCGCCGCTGGAAGATGTGTACCGCTATTTTGACAAGCTGGAGACCGGCTATATGGATGTGATCCGGGACAGTATTGAAAGTCGGGCCAATGAGGTATGCAGAGAACCAGAAGAACTTAATCCCATGGTAGTTTATCTTCATTCTGCTTCATACGCGACTAAGCATGGAGAAACAGACGCATATTGGCTGTCTGACCAGGCGAATTTTTCCTGTAAAGTTGCCATTGAGCAGGCAATCAGCACCCACTACGGAGACAACCGACTGGATACCGCTTCTGCGGTGCAGGAGGTCATGGAGAAATTCGGACCGGAGCGAATGAACTTTATTCTCGCCAATACCATTCAGCATAAGGATGCAGATGGGCGGATCTCCCGTGACAACAAAGCATGGGCAAAGACCATTCCTATGCCGGAGGACAAAGAATCGTTTCGCCGCAATGCTTATCTGGTAGTAGACCAGGTCAATCCGGGACTTGTAGACCTGTTTACAAGACAGGCTCGAAAGACCGTTCAGGAGAAAGAAAAAGGCTCTGTCCTGCAAAAGCTCAAACAGGAGCTGCCTGCCCATAAGCCTGCCGCCCCGAAGAAACAGGGACCGGAGAGATAACCATGGCAAAGCGTAAGAGGGATATGCAATTAAACTTTAGAGTTTCATCGGAGGAGCTTGCTGTAATTGAGCAAAAAATGTCTCAGCTTGGAACCTCAAACCGTGAAGCCTATCTAAGAAAAATGGCACTGGATGGGTATGTGGTCAAGTTGGATCTGCCGGAGCTGAAGGAGCTGGTCTCCCTAATGCGCCGAAGCAGCAACAACTTGAATCAGCTGACCCGTAAAGTGCATGAGACCGGGCGGGTTTACGACGCTGATTTGAAGGATATATCCCAGCGTCAGGAGCTGTTATGGGAGGGTGTGAAGGAAATCCTTACCCAGCTTTCTAAACTTTCATAACAGGGATAGATGCTCCATTTGCGGAGGGAGGAACGGCATTACTTCGCTGCTCCTCTCTCCGCTTTTTCTTTTTATCGGTATCCTTGTCTTTTGCCTGCCCATGCCGGATAATATGATTAGAAAAGATACCAAGAACGCTGCAAGGAGGAAATGACATGAAGATTTTGAAAGGACTTTTGATGATTATAACTGCACCGGTCATTTTGGTGCTGACGCTTTTTGTCTGGCTCTGCACGGGGCTGATCTACATATCCGGTCTGGTGCTTGGTCTGCTCAGCACTGTAATTGCTCTGCTTGGCGTGGCTGTGCTTATTACCTATTCCCCGCAGAATGGTGTGATTTTGCTGGTTATAGCTTTTTTGATTAGCCCGATGGGATTGCCGCTTGCGGCGATCTGGCTGTTGGGTAAGGTGCAGGATTTGAAATTTGCGATCCAGGATTGGATGTATGGGTAAATGATGTGAATAAATCTGGAATGAAAAGAAGCAGGACAATGGGAGATGAGACCCAGTGCCCTGCTTCTTGGTTATTTGGAATGAACGGTAGTGTATTTCTGGTTTTTGCTTTTGGGTTTGTCTGGAAACATCATTTCAAGTTTACCAGAAGATAATAAAGGCTTGAGGTAATATTTGCTGAAGTGAGAACGGCTGGAAACATCAATATATGCTTGCATTTCATCTCGACTTTTAGGGTCTGCACAAAATTCCAATAGCAAGTTTTGCTTGCTGATCACAGATGTATCATGTGCGGCATCATGTGCTGTATCATGTGCTGTATCATGTGCGGAAGCACCGCACATGATGTAGTTTACATTTTTCAAGATGACTCTGAAATCTGTCGCTGTTGAGGAAAATTCGGGCTTATATGCCTCTGTGTATCCAGGCAGCTTTTCGGTTTCACTGACGATTTTGCGTAGGCCACTTCCACGGCGTTCCATGTACTTCATGCGGTGGAACAGGTCAGCAATCACAGGGTTTCGTCGCATCGAACGGATACTGTAAATATCGTATTCCTGAATTGAGCCGCCGCCAAACATACCGCCCGGAGATGTGATTTCCACCCGATCATCAAACATATCAATATGGATTTCGCTGCCAAGTACAATATAATCACGATGGATAAGCGCATTAACAAGAGCCTCTGTCACAGCTCGTTCAGCATAATCTGGCTTGTCTACACGATACTGTGCCTCTTTGACAAAACGGACTTTGGAATTATTGCGAATAAATTCACTGCCGCTTTTCAGTAGATAAATCAGATTCCCTTCGTATTCTTTATCGTCCAGTGCATCATCAAAGATAGAGCCTTTTTCCAAGCCATTCCACCGGGTACAGAACATACGGGAGTTATAAACTGTGTGCTGATCGGTCATGAGCTTTCCGGCATTGGTCAAGACCCCATTTTTGTCAGCCAAACCGAAGGAAACATAATCGGATGGCTCAAAGCGGAGGCCGGTTCGTTCCAGATAGGTTGCCTCCAGGAGTGTGAAGCTGTAATCCTTTTTCACAGCTTCTGTTGTTAAGGTGTCAAAGGACTGATTGGTTCCCTTTAAGATCAGTTCATTTACAATGTAATCCGGGGCAATTACGCTTTCATTTCCAACACGGATATATGCTTCCATCACTCCGTCTGCCTTGTAATAATATGGGGTGCTGCGGCCGGGAGAAACCTCCAGAGCTAATAGATTTTTACCATCTTCCTGTAATGGTTTTAAGATAAACTGAGGTAATGGTGTGATACGTTCTTTGATTAAGCGGCTGATCGCTTCAGCATCCTTTTGAACATCGGACAAGCCGATAGGCTCCCGGTCATCGGAGACTCCGAAAAACAGAGTGCCGCCGATTCCATTGGAAAAGGCACTGACACTTTTTAACCAGCTTTTTGGCTTTTTTGTTTCGAGAGCAACTTTGAAATCACATTCGGTTGCTTCAGCAATGAGCTGTTCTATCATAGAAATCCCTCCTTTGAGGTTGTAGAATATTCTTTTTTATTATACCCAGCGGAGAAAGTTATTGCAACGATAGAAGCAAAGAGTTCAGCGAAAACAAAAATATTTATGAGAGGAGGACCTTCTATTATGGCAACTACAAGAATCATGCCGCTTCATGTCGGCAAAGGCCGCACAGAGAGTCGGGCGATCAGTGACATCATCGACTATGTGACCAATCCAAAGAAAACAGATAATGGCAGGCTCATTACCGGCTATGCGTGTGACAGCAGAACAATTGATGCGGGGCTTTGGGACTGTAAGAAAGTATCGCCATTACTGAATAAGTGTTGCTTGCAGCAGCTAGTTGTTGGGTAAATATGAAGTATTTAATTCAAAATGGAATATAAAATAAGTTTGTTTTGGCTTTTCGGGTGTCTGACAAAACATGAAGTGTGAGTACCGTGCAAATAAATTGAAAGACAGTGTTGGATGAGGTATACTATATATAGCAAAAAAGGCACCGTACTAAGAGAACATTTATAGTATATAGAACAGCATAAGGAGAGAAATATGTATCTAAAATACGTTCAGATTGTAAATTTCAAAAATCTCAAAAATGTACGTTTTGAATTTTCAAAGGGAGCTAATACCATAATTGGAGAAAATGATTCTGGTAAATCCAATGCTTTGACTGCTATCCGGATTCTTCTTGATGATAATTACTATTACAATACAAAACGCCTTAAGGAAACGGACTTTTCATATGCGCTTGGTGATTGGAAGGGGCATTGGATAATAATATCTGCATTTTTTGATGAAATCTCGAATGAAGATAAACACAATGAGTTTTGTGCCGAAATAACTCCTGAGCAAGAAAATATTGATTTCTTGAAATCATATATTCGCTGTACAGATAAAGACTTTGGAACTGTTTCACTTTTTATTCGTCCGTGTAGGACCAAAAGAATAGAATTGGCTGAAGCTGCTCAAAATGGGACATTTGAATCAGTTAGATCTCAAATAAAATTAAGTGATTATGAATTCTATTATACGGCACGTTCACAGGCGGATTTCACCGATGAAAATATATATAAGTCTATAGTTGGAGATATTTGTGCAGCATTGACAAAAAAAGTCCTTGGAGTGTCTCTTGATGAGATGGGAATTGGTTTGATTAACATTGGAAGTGTCGGATTTGAAAATGTTGCATGTATTTTTGATGAATCACGATTACAGCGAAAGTGCTCCATCGTGACAGATTTGGATGTAGTTGTTGAAGGCGCAAAAAAGTCAAACCAGACTGCAATGGATCGAGGTGCCTCACGAAGAAAAAAGTTATCCCAGCTCTTTGGTGAAAATCCTTATGTTAGTGCATTTTATGCGCCGCATACACTAGAAGTTGATTTTGTAAGCGAAGAAAGTAATAAAGATTTTGTGTGCTCAGTCATAAGGAACACATATAAGGATGCTGCTGTGATAGAGAGACACGTTTCAACTATTAAGTCAGGAACAGAAGCGGAACGATATGATTCCGTAATGACTGTTGCAAACAATATTAAAAAGGGTTGGTATGCAACATTGCTTGCTGAGACGATTGATGCTCGTGCTGTAATTCCGATGTATATTCTCGATGCAATTGTATTTGCGGCAAAGGACATTTTGTCTGAGAAATTATTATGGAAAATGGTACAATATTCTTTTGAACAATATCTCCCGGATAGTGATTTTGATGATTTAAAAGCAGAATTTAAAGAAGCAAAGAGTTCAAAAGAAATTCAAACGACCATAAAAAAATTCTGTGCTGAATTTCCGGAGGATATGGTTTCACTATTTATAGCTAAGGCGGGTGGTCTAAATGTTTGATAGTATGGGGAGTATACTTGAGGCGCTTTCACCAGAACAGCAGATTGCATGTTCGACCCAAAATAATATTTTGTTGACTGCTTGCCCTGGAAGTGGAAAAACTCGTACTCTCACACATCGATTAGCATACCAAGTGCTTCGAGACCCAGCTTCAAAGAAGATAAAAATAGCAATTACATACACTAATCGTGCGGCCGAAGAAATTACCAACCGCTTAGAAGGGATGAACATTGATCAGTCAAGCATTTGGGCAGGTACTATTCATCAATTTTGTATGCATTTTATTATTCGTCCTTATGCCATGTATTCAAAGAGATTGTGTAAGGGATACCGAATTATAGACGATTATTCTAAAAAAGCGTATGGGCGGGAGATAGCAGAGAGACTGGGAATGCACCTCAACTATTATGATGATCCTTTTCAATATGAGAATGTTAGAACAGAGTATAAACGTGTATTGAAAGAAAAAAAAGAAATCGATTTTGATGCTATTCTCTTGATCTCTGAAGAATTATTAGCTTCGTGTGCGTTTATCGGCTCAAATATAGCATCGGTTATAAGCAGCATTTTGGTGGATGAATTTCAAGATACAAATGAACTTCAATACTCAATATTATCAACCATTTATAAAGCAAATAAGTCAATAATTTTAATGTTTGTAGGGGATGTCAATCAGGCTATTTATAGTTCTTTAGGAGGTGTAGCAAAAGGCAAAAAAGAATTGGAAACTCTTTACGAAATAAATTTTGATTCTCTGTCGCTTAAAGGATGTTATCGTTCTACTCAGAGATTGGTGGATTTATATAGCAGATTTGAAATCTCTAAAACTGACGCACACTCAGTTGCGAAATATAAAGATGAACATGGTGAAATACATTTTTTTGATTCTGTTTATTATACAGATTTAGCATCTAAAATTGCAGAACTAATAAAAAAAGAACTTAGAAAAGGAACAAAGGCCGAGGAAATTTGTGTTATTGCACCTCAATGGTTTATGCTGTTTGATCTTTCGGGGAAACTGCGCTTACTACTTCCTGATATTTCGTTTGACGCACCAGATATTTCTCCGATAAAGTATAATCCAATGAATCCTTTATTTTTGATAGCAAAACTGCTATTTATGCCTGCTGGTAAAAATGTCAAACTAAGAAAGCGGATTGCCATTGAATTTATTTCAATTATTAGGGATGATTTTAGAATTATGGTGCCTGATGATGTCCAAAGTTATGATGTCCTTTCTGCTGTTAATTGTTGCCGTCACATAGACGCGGATGGAATAACTTGCTTAGAGGCTGCAATAGAAAAAGTTTTTGCATTATTAAATATACGCATAAGTAAAGAAGCATCGTTGTCAGAGTTAAAAGAATCCTTTTTTGATGAGATTCAATCAAGAGTGAAGAAATATTCACTCGCCACAGATTTTGAATCAATCAGTAAGTATTTTGGAGATAAAAATGGTGTGGTAATATCGACTCTACACGGAGTTAAAGGTGAAGAATATACTACGGTTATTGCTGCTGGGTTATTAAACGGTTATCTGCCCCATTGGGACTATATTATGAATCCAACAAAAAAATTATGTAGAAGAAATGAGACATGTAAACTTCTTTATGTTCTTTGCTCTAGGGCAAAAAAGAACTTGTATTTATTTAGTGAATGTGGGCGAACTACAAAGAGTGGCTCGGAATATTCTCCAACAGACGAGCTATCCTTAATTGCGGATATAATCTGAAATCGAGAGTTAATGACAAAATTGAAATATGACTACAGCGGTCTGATTTTACAGACCGCTATTTTTTTGCAAGGAGGGATAATAATGGCAACCACAAGAATTATGCCGCTTCATGTTGGTAAGGGCCGCACAGAAAGTCGGGCAATCAGTGACATCATCGACTATGTGGCCAATCCAAAGAAAACAGATAACGGCAGGC
>OIXR01001830.1_pt1 | contig 13227 bp, 8 predicted proteins | sample 1587831 | NCBI WGS metagenome assembly OIXR01 (sample SAMN03283263) | human gut metagenome | biome: human-associated habitat; material: feces | host: Homo sapiens | place: USA | collected 2013
CCTCTGGCCTTCCGGGTCGGAGCCGAACGCTCTATCCAGCTGAGCTACGATCGCATGAGGGCTGATACATTCATCAGTATAGAGTAGTATAGCACAGCCGCGCAAAAAATGCAAACAGAAATGTTCGCCCTGTTTTTCTGTATTTTTCATCTTGCAAAAGCGCCGCCGGGCTTTATAATAGAGCTTGTGCCCCGGTGTGCGCGGGCACGGTGTCTGGAAGCGGAAAAGGAAAAAGAGACTATGAAATCAACCACCAAAACCCTGACGGAAGGCCCTCTGGCCAAGCAGATCCTGCTGGTCAGCCTGCCGCTGGCCCTGTCCAACCTGCTGCAGGTACTGTTCAACATGTCGGACGTGGCGGTCGTGGGCCGGTTTGCCGGGTCCACGGCACTGGGTGCCGTGGGCTCCACCAGCATTCTGGTCACCCTGTTCACCGGTTTCCTTATCGGTCTGAGCAACGGCATCAACGTGCTGGTGGCACGCTTTTACGGGGCCCGGCACACCGCCGATGTGCAAAAGACGGTGCACTCGGCCGCCATCGTCAGCCTGATCGCCGGTGTGGCGCTGCTGTTCGTCGGCCTCCTCGGGTCCCCTGCCATGCTGCGGCTGCTCAACACCAAGGACGACCTGCTGCCCGGTGCCATCCTGTACCTGCGGGTGTATTTTCTGGGCATGCCGGCGCTGGCACTGTACAACTTCGGCAATGCGGTGTTCAGCTCCATCGGCGACACCAAAAAGCCCCTGATCTACCTGTCCCTTGCGGGCGCGCTGAACATCGTGCTGAACCTGTTCTTCGTCATCGTCTGCCGCCTGAGCGTGGTGGGCGTGGCGCTGGCCAGTGCCATCTCCCAGTGCGTTTCGGCCGCGCTGATCCTGCGGGCACTGACCCGCGCACAGGACTGCTACGCGCTGGATGTACACCAGCTGCACCTGGACCCTGCCACCACCAAGAGCATCCTGGCCCTGGGGGTGCCTGCCGGGTTCCAGAACGCCATTTTTGCCATCGCCAACCTGTTCATCCAGGCCGGCGTCAACTCCTTTGACTCCCTCATGGTCAAGGGCAACAGCGCTGCCGCCAACGCCGACAACATGATCTACGACTGCATGGCCGCCTTCTACATGGCCTGCGCCAGCTTCATGAGCCAGAACTACGGTGCCGGCAAACCCGACCGCGTCAAGAAAAGCTACTTCATCAGTCTGGGCTACTCCTTCGGCGTGGGGCTCGCACTGGGCAGTGCCCTGTTCTTCTTCGGCCGCACCTTCCTGGCGCTGTTCACCACCGAGAGCGCTGTCATCGACGCCGGTATGAAGCGCGTGGCCGTGATGGCCTTTGCCTACTGCATCTCCGCCTTCATGGACTGCACCATTGCCGCCTCCCGCGGGCTGGGCAAGACCGTGGTGCCCACCATCATCGTGGTGATGGGCTCCTGCGTGTTCCGTGTGATCTGGGTGTACACCATCTTTGCCCACTTCCACACCATCCCGGCGCTGTACCTGCTGTACCCCTGCAGCTGGACCCTGACCGCCTTTGCCGAGATCCTGTACTTTGTGCACTGCTACAAGCAGTCCATGGCTCTCTTCAAAGAGCCGCAGGCGGCCTGACCGCATCAAACGCAGAGCGCCCCGTGTGAAGTTTCACACGGGGCGCTTTTTGCTTGCCTTATACTTTTACTTCTCCGGCCAAGACCCGCTTGTAGTCCTCGTAATTGCGGGCCAGCAGAGCGGGCGTATCCAGACCGTAGGGACATTTTGCCTTGCACTGGTTGCAGTGCAGGCAGCCCTCGATCTTTTTCATTTTGGCCTGACCCGCCGGGCTCAGGTGCTCGGCCGAGGGCGAGCGCCGCAGCAGCAGGCTCATGCGGGCACAGTTGTTGATCTCGATGCCCGCCGGGCAGGGCATGCAGTAGCCGCAGCCCCGGCAGAACTCGCCGCACAGCTCAGCGCGGTCATGGTCGATGACCGCCTTGATCTCTCCGGTCATGCGGGGCGGGTTGTCGATGTAGGAGAGGAACTCGTCCAGCTCCTTTTCCCGCTGCACGCCCCAGATGGGCAGCACCCCGTCGTACTGGGCCTCAAAGGCGTAGGCAGCGGCACTGTTGGTGATGAGCCCGCCGGAAAGGCCCTTCATGGCGATAAAGCCCATGTTGGCGGCCTTACACTTGTTGACCAGTTCCAGCTCCTGCTCACCGGAAATGTAGCTGAACGGGAACTGCAGCGTCTCATACAGGCCGCTGTCAATGGCCTCGTGGGCCACCGCCAGCCGATGGTTCGTGATGCCGATGTGCCGGATCATGCCCTTGGCTTTGGCCTCCTGCATGGCCTCGTACAGGCCGCTGCCGTCACCGGGCTTCGGGCAGAAGGCCGGGTTGTGGAACTGATACAGGTCGATGTAATCGGTGCGCAGATTGGTCAGGGAAGTGTGCAGGTCCTTCCAGAAGTCCTCTGCATTCTGCGCCGCCGTCTTGGTGGCGATGTACACCTCCGTGCGGATGCCGTCAAAGGCCTCGCCCAGCTTGACCTCGCTGTCGGTGTAGGCGCGGGCGGTATCAAAAAAGCGGATGCCCGCCCGGTAGGCCTTGCGGGCCAGATAGACCGCATCCTCCTGCGAGATGCGCTGGATCGGCAGTGCGCCGAAGCCGTTTTTGTTCACCGTGATGCCGGTGCTGCCAAGGGTGACCATATCCATAGCGGTTTCCTCCATCCGGGGTAATTTGCATTCCTGTTTTTATTATAGGCCGCCGCTGTCGGCCGCGCAAGAAGTTAGCCCCAACAAAAAGGACGGCCGCATCAACCATGCAGCCGTCCCTTAAAAGATTTCACTGATAGTCGTGGTTCAGGAACATGGCCTTGATGACCACCACCTCGTCGTATTCCTCCTGCTCCACCTGCACGTCCGCATTCAGGGATTTCAGGCGAGCTTCCACGGCGTCCAGTGCTTCGGGCACGGTCACGGCACGGCCCTCTTCAATGGCGTCGGTCATCTGCTTGAGCACGATGGGATGGGCGTAGCAGCTGGGCACCGGGAAAGCACCATTGGGGTAGTGCTTTACATACTCCGCCATGGCCGCTTCCGCCTTGTCGGCGCGCTTCATGATGGCATTGTTGTTGTTGCGGGCCGTGGGCAGCATGTTGTAGCTGGAGAACAGGAAGATGGCCGCAAAACCAAACAAGGCAAAGTAGATGCCGTAGTTGCCTACATGGTTCGTCACCGCATACAGACCGTAGGCTGCCGACACGATGCCGAACACGAAGATGGCCAGCGCCACATAGCGGTACACCGGCTTGCTCTGCAGCTGGGCGCGCTTGCGGCGCTCGGCGGCGCTCAGCTCTTCGGCCAGCTCCGGCTTTTCCTCCAGATATTCTTTCGCCTTGCGCAGCACCGTCACGCTGTGCTTTGCCTCGTCGGTCAGCTCCGGCAGCTTGCGGGCGGCCTTTTCGGCCTCCTTTTTCTGCAGGGCCTGCTCACCGGCTTCGCTCAGCAGCGGGATCTGCGGATGCTCTTTGGCCAGCACCTCCAGCAGCTTGTCCACGTCCCGTTCATCCTTGAAATTGCACTGCTTCTGCTTGCCGCCGTCGTACTCCACCACAAGGTAGGCCATGGAGGCAAACATGCCCTTGCCGGTAAAGCCGCCGGAGCTCATAGCCACCCGCTTGAACACGCGGCTGATGCTGCCGTAGGGCAGATAATAGCGGCGGTCGATGTAAAAGCTGTTGAGGTACAGCGCCTTTTTGCCAACGCCGCAGGGGCCGATCTTTTTGCAGGACTTTTTGTCCTCCACCAGCTCCTGTTGATCAAGCTTTGCCATACCCAGCTGTGCAGGTTTGAAGATCATGGAAGTTCCCTTCTTTACTGTTAGTTTCCGGTCCGGCCGCAGATGCTGCAGCCATTCCAAATAAAATCACCGGTTCTATTTTCGCACTGCAGCCCTCAAAATGCAACCCCTTCTGCTGCTAAGATTTGCACAAAAGGTTTGTCTGTTATGTCAAAACACCCCCGTCACTGCAGGCACAGCGGCGGGGGTGTCAGAATTTAAGGCTTATGCGATGCGGCAGACGTCCTTATGCCTTCTGGGAAGCGGTGTGCTTCTTGGTGGCATGGATGAAGAGTGCCAGCATTGCGATTGCAAAGATGATGCCGATGGGGTATGCAACGGCAGTGTTGTAAGCGACCAGCTTGCCGTCTGCGTAAGTATTGATCATCTTGCCCAGGCACTCAGGTGCCAGCACGAAGTAGGTGCAGGACACAGCGCTCATGAAGGTAGCGGGCACAGCGGTGATCCAGTAGTTCTTCTTCTCCTTGAACAGGTACATGGATGCAGCCCACAGAACGATCATGGCCAGCGTCTGGTTGGTCCAGCTGAAGTAGCGCCAGATCACGGTGTAGTTGATGAAGCCCAGCGCGTTGCCAATGCCCAGGAATGCGCCCACGCCCAGCACGGGGATGCAGAGCTTCAGGCGGTTGCCGTAGCTGTCCTGATCGATCTTGAACCAGTCGGCCAGGGTCAGGCGGGCGGAACGGAAGGCGGTATCGCCGGAGGTGATGGGGCAGACGACCACGCCGATCATGGCCAGTGCGATGCCCACGCCGCCCATGGTCTTGGAGCAGACATCATAGATGGCCTTGGATTGACCCATTGCCAGTGCCTGTGCCAGACCGGTGTTCAGGCCATCAGTGACCTCGTACAGAGAGCAGCCGGCAGCGGCCCAGATCAGGGCAATGACACCCTCGCAGACCATGGCACCGTAGAACACGAAGTGGCCCTGCTTCTCACTCTTCATGCAGCGGGCCATCAGAGGCGACTGGGTGGAGTGGAAGCCGGAGATCGCGCCGCAGGCAACCGTGATGAACATGAAACTCCAGATGGGCGTGCCCGATGGGTGCATGCTGCCGAAGTGATCCCAGATCTCGGGGATGGTATAGGCAGGGTTGGTGAAGATGCCAAAGATGACACCGACGGCCATGATGATGAGGCAGATGCCGAACACGGGGTAGATCTTGCCGATGACCGCATCAATAGAGATAAAGGTCGCGATGAAGTAGTAGGTCAGAATGATGACCAGCCAGAACAGCAGCGAGGTCATCACGCCGGATGCACCGCTCTGGCTGCACAGCTCAACGATCAGACCGGCAGGGCCGACGGCGAACACGGTGCCCACCATGATCAGCAGCACAACAGAGAACACACGCATCACGTTCTGCATCACGGGGCCTAAGTATTTGCCGGTGATCTCCGCGATGGAAGCACCGTCGTTGCGCTCACTCATCATGCCGGAGAAGTAGTCATGCACACCACCGGCAAAGATGGTGCCGAAGGTGATCCACAGGAACACCACGGGGCCCCACAGAGCGCCCTGCATGGCACCAAAGATGGGGCCAAGGCCCGCAATGTTCAGCAGCTGGACGAGGAACAGCTTCCACTGGGGCATCACGACATAGTCCACGCCGTCGTTGATGCGCACAGCAGGCGTTTCACGGTCGTCCGGGCCGAAGGTATTGTCCACGATCTTGCCATAGACGAAGTATCCGCCTACCAGGATCGCAAGACAGAGCAGGAAACTAATCATACCAGAAACCTCCTTTTTGCCCCTGCCGGCCGCGGCCCCATTCTGCCGCATACCCGGGGCTCTTTTCTGGCCTCATGGTAGCACACTTTTTTCCAGCGGAGAAATATCTTTCCGGCATAGGGCCATATCGTTTTCGATATGGCTGCAAAGAATTTTTGCCGCTTTTCCGTTTATTTTTTGACCATTTATCAGCAAAAATAAAACCGGGCGCTTATTTTCGCCCGGTTTTGCATCCATTTATTGGTTTTTCTGTCAATTCTGAAGGGAGCAACCTTTGCCGTGCCTTAGCCGGAAAGCCCCTTTATTTTACGGTGGAAGCCGCTTCCTTGTGGAGCAGATCCACAAAGGCTTGCTCCTCGGGGCGCAGGCGGCCCTTGTCCGGGTAGACCAGCACATCCCGCATCTGCTGGCGCTGGGCCGGGCACTTCTTCAGCACCAGATGGTACTGCTCCAGTGCCCTGCGGGGCATGGGCGATGCCCACATGTAGGCCGTGGGCAGCCGCTGCAGGATCGAGAACTGGCTGCACCGCTCATACACATGGATACGGCGCTCCGGGTTGACATGCCAGCGCACACCGTCGCCGCCCTCCTCGCCGGGCAGCTGGAAATCATCGTGGAGGATCTCCATATACTTGTCCAGCTCAGACAGGTCGCGGATCTCCTTCCGGGCCAGCGGGCCGTCCCGGTTGGTCAGCAGACTGTATTCAAAATCCATAATGGGTTCCATTTTCAGGCCCCGCCGGGCGCAGTAATGGGTATAGTGCTCATCATCCTCCACGGCGTACCGCAGCAGAGCCAGATGATACCCCTGCCGCAGGACATGATCCAGTGCCTCCATGGAGCCGCCCTCCCGGATGTGGATGTGGAGCCGTTCTATGGAGGACACCTTCTCCAGATAATCCACCGCCGCATAGGAGGCATAGGTGGCGTGGGGGATCATTACCCGCAGCTCGGCGCAGCGCTCCTGCGCCTCCTGCACGCTCTGGTCCAGCCGATCCACCTCCCGCAGCACCCGTTCGGCCTGCTCGATGAAATGCCGTCCCTGCTCCGTGGGGATCATGCCGGTGGATGACCGCTCAAAAATGCGGAGATGATATTCTTCTTCCAGATTTTTCAGCGCCTTGCTCACGTTGGGCTGAGCGGCATACAGCCGCTTTGCCGCCGCACTCACAGATCCGCATTCCATGATGGCGACAAGATACCGCAGTTCTGTAATGTTCAACTTTTTCTCTCCTTTTGGCGTTTTTTCCCTTGCGCCTAGTTTATCAGGCGGCACACGGGGCTGTCAAGCGTTGACGGGGCCCCGCTGCCGTTTTATAATGTAAGAAACAATCTGCCCGAAAGAGGTCGAAGAGGATGGAAGAAAAAAACTACCGCGTTCTGCGCATTGAGGAGCAGCTTTATGGCTGCGAGGAGCTGCCCGAGGGCCAGCCCGTGCTCTGTGATGTCCTGCTGGAAGCTGCCGACGGCACGCAGCGGGTTCTCCCCTACCCGGATGCCGAGCTGACCCGGCTGGACATCAACGAGGGCAGCACTGTCACCCTGCGGGATCACAGGCTGGCCAAGGCGGTGCACAAGGTCTATTTCACCCGCCACGGCGAGACCGTGTGGAACGTGGAAAACAAGATCTGCGGCATGACCGACAGCCCCCTGACCGAAAAAGGCCGCGCCCAGGCCCGGGAGCTGGGCGAAAAGCTCCGGACCAGCGGCCTCCGCATCGATGAGATCCTGTACTCTCCCCTGTCCCGCGCTGCCGACACCGCCCGGGCCATTGCAGAGGCCACCGGCATTCCTGCCCGGTGTGAGCCCCGGCTCCGGGAGCAGTGCTTTGGCCGCTACGAGGGCACGCCCCGGGACGACGAAGAGTTCCGCATCTCCAAGACCCACTTTGCCGACCGCTACTCCGGCGGCGAGAGCATGATGCAGCTGGCCCAGCGCATCTACAACCTGCTGGACGAGCTCCGGGCCGACACCGACAAGACTTTCCTGCTGGTGGCCCACAACGGCATTGCCCGGGTGGTGCAGTCCTATTTTTACGATATGACCAACGAGGAGTACGCGGCGGCAGGCATCAAAAACTGTGAGTTCGTGGAATTTACATTCTGAAAACAGAAAGGACCCACCATGGGTCCTTTCTTTATTTGCAGTTATTCCGCCTTGCGGTAATGGAACTGCTGGTCTCTGGTGATGAACAGGCCGATGCTGACCAGCAGAGCGGCCAGCTCGGCGGCAGTCACGGCCAACCAGATGCCGTCAATGCCCAGCAGGAGCGGCAGCAGCAGAACCGCCGCCACCTGGAACAGCAGGGTGCGCAGGAACGAGATGAGCGCACTGGTCACACCGTCGCCCAGGGCCGTGAAGAAGGAGGACGCATAGACGTTGAACCCCATGATGAGGAAGCTCAGGCCATAGAGCCGGAAAGCCCGGGTGGTCAGAATGAGCAGGTTTTCATCATAGCCCACAAAGAAGCGGGCCACATGGGGGATGATGAACATGGAGCCGATGGTCATTCCCACGGCAACCACGCCGATGAGCTTCAGGCTCTTGCGGTAGAGGTTGTTGACCTCCTTGCGGTTATTGGCACCATAGTGGTAGCTGACGATGGGCGCACTGCCCACGGCGTAGCCCACAAACACCGCCACGAACAGGAAGGACGCATACATGATCACACCGTAAGCGGCCACGCCATCCTCGCCCGCAAAACGGAGCAGCTGATAGTTGTACAGGATGTTCACCAGCGACATGGAAAGGTTGGTCATCAGCTCGGAGGAGCCGTTCACACAGGCTTTCAGCAGCACACCGCCCTCAAACTGCGGGCGGCAGAGGTGGAGCAGGCTGGTGTTGTTCCGGTTGAGGAAGTAGAACACCGGCAGCAGGCCGCCCACCACCTGGCTGAGCATGGTGGCAATGGCGGCGCCCTCTACGCTCCAGTGCAGGATGCCCACCAACAGCACGTCCAGCACCATGTTGGTGCAGCCCGCGCCCACCGTGAAATAAAAGCCCAGATGCGGCTTTTCGGCGGTGACAAAAAAGCTCTGGAACATATTCTGCAGGATAAAGGTGGGCAGGCTGAGCATCAGCACCCGGCCATAGCGCAGGGCGTAGTCCAGCATCTCGCCTTCGGCACCCAGCATCATGGCCACCGGCCGGAGCAGCAACATCCCCAGCACGGACAGCAGGATGCCGGCGATCAGCGCCGTTGACATGAACAGGCTGAAATAGCGGTCAGCTTTTGCATTGTCGCCCTCGCCCAGCGTGATGCCCACAATGGCGCTGCCGCCGGTGCCCAGCATGAAGCCCACGGTACCCACCAGCATGGGCACGGGCATGATGAGGTTGACTGCCGCAAAGGCCGTTTTGCCCACAAAGTTTGAGACGCACAGGCCGTCCACGATGCCGTAAATGGAGGTGAACAGCATGGTGCCGATGCAGGGCAGCACAAAACGGATCAGCCGTGAATCATCAAAGTGATCCGAAAGTTGAATTTTCTGTTTTGACATGGATTCTCCTTTTTGCAGGGGTGGATCACATCATCCCGCCGGGCCGCCAGCCGGTGCAGTAGCGGGCGTAATCGCGGTCGGCCTGTTTGACGTAAAGGAGGAACTGTTCCCTGCCTTCCTTGTCCGTGACCTGACGAACTTTGGTGGGCAGGCTCTGGCGCTGGAGCAGCTCCAGTTCATCGTTGAGCTCTTCCTCGGTATCAAAGGCATCCAGCTTGGTCCAGTGGGTGGCAAAGAGCCAGATGTTTGCAAGGGTGTTATTCATATTCAGTCTCCTTTTCCGGGGCATCGGCAAGGGTGCCGGCCCGGTAGAACGGCGCAATGGCGTTGGCATCGCCGTGGCGCACGATGGAATAGGTAATGTCGCAGTAGGGCTGGATGGCCGTGCTCTTTTCCACGGTGGAGATGAGCAGCACCTGCAGCTGCAGGCGGCGGAACAGCTCCATCATGGGGCGGATGCGGTCACTGGTCATCTTGCTGAAGGCCTCGTCCAGCAGGACAAGGCGGATGCTGTTCTCGCTCTTCTGGTAGATCTGCAGCAGGCTGGCGCAGATGGCCACATAGAAGGGAGCCTGGTTCTCGCCGCCGGAGGAATCGCGGCTGACGCGGGAAAGATAGGCCTGCTGGCCCGAGACGGTGTTGGTCACCTTGATGTCATAGTCCAGATAGGTGCGGTAGTCCACATAATCCGAGAGGGTGGCACCGGAGGTGGTGCGGCCCTCCTGCCGGGCCCGGGTGTTCTCATCCACATCGGCCATGATCTTTTCCATCAGCGCGTCCACCTGCCGCTCGTAGACGGGGTCAGCAGTGGCGGCAAGGTTGTCCAGCGAGTCGCCATCGGTCATCTGCTGGTTGCCCTTGTCCACAATGACCTGATAGAAGGCGGCCAGCTGGGGGTCACGGCTGGGCTCCAGCTCAAAGCGGTAGACTTCCTCGCCGTAGGTCAGCTGCTCCATCACCTTGTTCAGCTCCCGGAACTGGCGGCGGGCGTTGAAGATATCATCCTTCATCCGGAAGAGGATATCCTTACGGAAGCGGTCCTTGCAGTCCCTCTGTGCCTGCTCCAGCCGGGCGGCGTAGCGTTCCAGATCAATGCGGACAAGGCTGTCGTGCTGGGCGCGGTACTGCTCCACCCCGGCCAGACCCAGCGGATAATCGCAGACGTAGTGCTCGTTGTAATCCCTCTGGGCGGGTTCCAGCGTGGAAGTGAGATAAGCTCGCAGGGCATCGTCCAGCCTGGTCTGTGCCTTTTCGGCAGTCTGCGCGGCGGCACGGGCCGTGCGCCCGCCCGTCATCAGGCCCTTTTTGCGTTCCTGTGCCAGAGGCTCCAGCAGCGGATGCTGTGCAAAGAATGCCTCTGCCGCCTCCCGGCTCTGTGCGGCGGTCTCCACCGCCTTCCCCTGCTCTGCCTCACAGGATGCAACCTGCTTTTCGCAGACGCGGATATCGCCGCCCACCTGCTCCACGGCCTTGCGGGCAGTCTCCCATGCAGCTTCGCGGGCTTCTTCCTCGCGGTAGAGCTGCTGCAGCATGGGGTTCTCGCGGCAGTCCGCCAGCTTCTGCTCCTGCGCGGCGTAGTCGGCACGGGCGGCATCCAGCGCGGCCCGGCTGGCCCAGAGTTCGGCCAGCTGTTCCAGTGCATGGCCCCGCAGGACGTTCTGGTACTGGTCGTAGGCAGATTTCAGGGTCTTTTCGGTCTGGGCGGCTTCGCGGCAGCGGTCGGCCTGGGCGGCAAGCTGTGCTTCCAGCGCGTCAGCGCGCTCCCTGCGGGCATCCAGACCGATATAGCGCTGGGGCCTGCGCAGGCGTTCCAGCCGGAAGGGATGATGGCGCAGCAGGTCCCGGGTGGCGCTGTCGGGGAAATGTTCCAGCGTATCGGGGGTGTCGCAGCAGACGATGCGGCGCAGGATGGTGTCCGCATACTGTGCGGCCAGCGGGTTCTCGCTGGTGACCTGGGCGGCAAGGCTGTCGGCGGGGGCTGTCTCCGCATGGCGGTCCGCCTTGCGGATGCCCGGGGTATCCAGCAGGCTGATGGGCCCCACCCGGTCGCCCAGCGCCACAAAGGCGCTCTTGGCGGCGGCGTAGTGGGCAGGCGGCACAAGGATATCGAACCGGCGGTCACCCAGGCAGGCTTCCACACAGTCCTGCCAGCTCTCGTCGGCCACGGTCAGCAGCTCACAGAAGATCTTTGCATCCGCTGTCATGCCGCGGCTTTTCAGCTCGGCGTTCACGGCATCCCGCACTTTGGTGGCGGCATCGCCGTGGGGGTAGACCCACTTGCCGCCGGACACGGCGTTCAGCTCGGCCCGCAGGGCCTCCTGCTCTTTTGCCAGATCCGCCGAAGCCTGCCGGGCAGCGAAATACTGCTCCTCCAGCGGCTTTTCGATGCGGGCCAGCTCCTCGGTCAGGGCGGGGAGATGCTCCGCCGTCAGGCGCTGGGGCCAGAGCTCCTTCTCCACCGCAAAGCCGCTGCGGTTCAGCTGGGTCAGCAGGCCGGTGATGGTATCCGCAGTTGCTTCCAGACCGTTCCTTGTCCGGGCCGCTGCATCCAGCGCGCTCTTTTTCCAGGCCAGCTCCTCGGTCAGGGCATCCAGCGCCCGGCCCGCACCACTGTCACCGGCCGCTCCGTGGGCCGCCAGATAGGCCCGGCGGGCTTCGGCTTCGGCGTTCTTGGCGGCCTCGTATTTTGCGTTCAGGTCGGCCAGCTGGCGGCGGCCTGCATCCAGATGGCTCTGCCAGGAGGCATCCTCACCGGCATCCGCTTCGGCGCGGGCCAGCAGGGCCGCGCCCCGGTTGACAAGGGCATCCGTTTCTTTGGCAGCAGCTTCCCGGCCATACGCCACGATCTGTTCCAGCGCGGCGGCACGGGTCTGGGCCTCGGCCAGAACGGCGTGAAGGTTTTCCAGCTCCACCCGGTCGCCCTGCAGCGCTTCCAGATCCAGCTCCGGCTGGGGCAGGATGTACTGGTACAGGAACTCCCGGAAGTTGGGGATCTCGTCCATGCTGGTGCCCATCTGGAACACTTCGTTGAACTTTTTGCCCAGCGGGCTGGAGGCGCGGCCAATGCCCAGGGCACGGCAGATGCGGTCCCGGGCCTCGCTGGGGCTGCGGGTGTAGGACAGGCGGCCCACGGCGGGCTTGAAGTCCTCCTTGGCGCTGGGGGCACCGGTGCGCGGATCAAGGAAGGGCAGCTTTTCCAGCGTGATGCCGTCCTCGGAGATGTACCAGGTCTGGTCGCCGGGGTGGAGCTCCTGCATGGGGCCCTCGGATTCCACCCGGACAGCGATGACAAAGTTTGTCCGCTTGACGGTATCCCAGAACTCGGCACCGATGTATGCCACCGTGCGGCCCGGGCGGCGGTAGGCGTTCTCGCCGCGCTGCTTGGCGTGGACAGAGCCCTGCAGGGTGCGGCCGCTCTTTTTGTTGCCGAGGGCGTTGAAGTTGCGGTTGGTGGTCAGGCAGTAGCGGATGGCGTCGAGGATGGTGGTCTTGCCCACGGCGTTGACGCCGATCATGTAGGTCAGCCGGGCGCAGTCGAAGGTGACGTTCTCAAAGTTGTGCCAGTTGATGAGCTTCAGGCGTTTCAGTTCTATCATTCTTCCACCTCCACGGCAGCGGTGCCGTCCTCCGGCCGCTCATAAAGCGAAAGCTCACTGCGGGTGCGGGTCACCTCGGCGGCAGCGTCCGCAAGGTCGGGATCCGGCAGAGCGAGCAATACAGTGGGGAATACTTCGATGCGGCTGTCCAGCCCGGAAAGCCGTCCCACCGGCCGGGCCAGATTGTACCGGCGCAGGGTGCGCAGCAGCTTTTCCAGCGTGGGTTGGTCGAGGCGGCGGGGGAGGTTCATCTTTTGCAATTCAGCCTGTACCTCTTCCACCGTCACCAGCACCTGATCGGCGCTGGCCGAGAGGCTCTCCCGCTTTTGGAGATAGAGCAGGCGCAGGACTAAGAGCAGGATGCTCTCGTACTTCAGAAGCCGGGCCTGACTGCCCTCATGCTCGTTGACGAGGGCCGCCGCCTGCAGCGGGGCGGGGTAGAGCACCACCGAGTAGCCCAGCGGCGCAAACACGGCCCGCACCTCGTTGAGGTGGTCCTGAACATAGAGATATTTGGCGCGCTGGTCCTCCACGCCGCCCAGCACAAAGCAGTGGTTGAGCAGATA
>OIXR01001833.1_pt1 | contig 13205 bp, 12 predicted proteins | sample 1587831 | NCBI WGS metagenome assembly OIXR01 (sample SAMN03283263) | human gut metagenome | biome: human-associated habitat; material: feces | host: Homo sapiens | place: USA | collected 2013
CGAAGCGGGAGGAATAACCGCCTCCGCGGAAATAGCCGAAGTCTGCCTCACTCCAGATATTTTACCACAGCTCCTGTTCTGGCTGCTGCCTGCTGCCAGGGCAGGAGATTGCTATGGTGCTCCATGATGCTCACCAGGATTTCATCCCCAGGCTTCAGCACCAGGGAACTCAGACTGTAGGCCACCAGATTCAAGCCTTCCGTGGCATTGCGGACGAAAACAATCTCCGCCGCCTCTCTGGCATTTAAAAACTCCCGGACCGTCTCTCTGGCTTCTTCGTATTTTTCGGTTGCCGCCTCTCCCAGCTCGTATAATCCGCGCAGGGGATTGGCATTGTATTTTTCATAAAATGTTCTCTCTGCCTCCAGAACACAGGACGGCTTCTGGGAAGTCGCCGCCGTGTCCAGATAAATCACATCGTTACTCATAAGCAGAGGAAAATCCTTACGGATCTCGCTGATTGAAGTCGTCATACTTCCTCCTGTTATCTTACTCTTCCGCTTCCTCTTCTTCCACGGCTCTGCCCAGGAACTTTTGTACCTTTGCCTGTGTGGAAGCGTCAGGGATCTTACGGCAGACCGCATCCACCTTCGCCATCGCCATCATCTCATAGATCTGCTCTCTGTTCATGCCGCGGCTCTCCAGGTAGAACAGCAGCTCATCGTCCAGTTTGCCAATGGTGGCGCCGTGATTACCTTCCACATCTTCCTCCGCACAGAGGATCAGGGGAATGGTCTGGTTCACCACATCGTTGGATAATAACAGTACATCCTCTTTTTCATTGCCTACTGCACCTTTAGCCCCCCATTTGAAATCAATGGTGCCACGATACAGCTTGAAAGCATGATCCCGCAGAACGCCGCCGGCCTGCATATTGCTCTGGGTCTTTTTGCCTTCATGCACAGCTACATAGTTCATATCCAGTCTTCCGTCACCGCCCACGATATAAGCGGTGTCGGCATTCAGGCTGCTCTCTCTGCCCTGTAAGGTAGTCTTGCATCCAAGGTAAGTATTCTTTCCGCCGAGGATCAGCTGGATCACTTCCAGGGAAGCCTTCTCCTCACACAGGGCACCGATATCATTCATAAAAGTAAAATCACTGCCCAGTCTCTGCACCTGGATCAGTCGGAGCTTCGCGCCTTCTTCCAGATACAGTCTGGTGGATACCGCTGCCTGCCCTGACGCCTCTCTGTCGGAAGCAAAGTCCTGGATCACAGTGATTTCACTGTTTTTCCGGGCTCTCACTGCTACGGCACCGGCCTGTAAACTATTTTGTACGTAGGTATAATCCAACAGCAACGGCTGTGCTTCTGTGGTTTCCTCAGACACCTCATAATGTTGTGCCTTCACTCCCGCTGCTGTCAGAAGACCGTCCATGTCCTCTCCCATGCCGGATGGGATGCCTGAAAAATCCGCATTCCAGGGCTGGGATCCCTCATTTTCTGCTGTTGTTATTTTTTCCGGCAGGCTTACCTTTACCCCTCCTGCCGTAGGTACTTCTATCTTTTCCAACTGCGTCTCGTTCATGCGAAGCCAGTTCCAGGTCTTCGCCGGCAGTCTGTTAATGGTCATATTATATTCTTTTTCCATACTGATCTCCATTCCTCCTGCCACATTAACCGATGCTGCCCTTCATCTCCAGACGGATCAGATTGTTCATCTCCACCGCGTATTCCAACGGCAGCTCCTTCGATACATTGTCTGCGAATCCGCTGACGATCATGGCTCTGGCGTCCTCCTCGGAGATACCACGGGACATCAGATAGAACACTGCCTCGTCGCTGATCCTGCCGATCTTCGCCTCATGCCCGATATCGGCATCCTGGGTACGGATATCCATTGCCGGGATGGTATCGGAGCGGGACTTGTCATCCAGCATCAGGGACTGACAGGATACGGCGGATTTACTCTTTGCCGCACTGTTCTTCACTACCACGGAACTTCGGAAAGTACTGATACCTCCATCCTTGGAGATGGACTTGGTATTGATATAGGAAGTGGTCTCCGGTGCATTGTGGACCACTTTGGTACCGGTATCCAGATTCTGTCCGGCTCCCGCAAAGGTGATACCGGTGAATTCCGCTCTGGCCCCCTTACCGTTCAGGACGCTCATGGGATACAGGTAGGATACGTGGGATCCAAAGGAACCGGAGACCCATTCAATGGTACCGCCCTCTTCCACCAGCGCACGCTTGGTATTCAGATTGTACATATTCTTGGACCAGTTCTCAATGGTGGAATAACGCAGTTTTGCATTTTTCCCCACGAACAGCTCCACACAGCCGGCATGGAGGTTCGCCACGTTGTACTTCGGGGCAGAACAGCCTTCGATAAAATGCAGGTATGCACCCTCATCCACAATGATCAGGGTATGCTCGAACTGTCCGGCTCCCGGTGCATTCAGTCGAAAATAGGACTGCAAAGGGATCGTCACAGACACTCCGGGGGGAACATATACGAAGGAACCGCCGGACCACACAGCACCGTGCAGCGCTGCGAATTTGTGGTCTCTGGGGGTCACCAGCTTCATAAAATGCTTCCGCACCATATCCGCATATTCCCCATTCAGGGCACTCTCCATATCGGTATAGACTACGCCCTGGGCTGCCACTTCTTCCCTGACATTGTGATATACCAGCTCGGAATCGTACTGGGCGCCCACACCGGCGAGGGACTTTCGCTCCGCCTGTGGGATTCCCAGCTTCTCAAAGGTATCCTTGATATCCTCCGGTACCTCGGACCATTTGGCACTCATATGGGTATTGGGTTTTACATAGGTTACGATATCTTCCATGTTCAGACCCTCAATAGAGGGACCCCAGTCGGGAACTTCCATCTCATTATAGATCTGCAGAGACTGTAATCTGAAATTTGCCATCCACGCGGGATCCTTCTTTTTCTCGGAAATCTCCGCCACAATATCGGGAGTCAGTCCCTTTTTAATACGATAGACGTCCTTCTCCTCATTACGGATATCATAAATGCTTCTGTTGACGTCTTCCACGTATGTCTTTTCACGTTCACTCATTCAGATCGTCAACCTCCTTATGCTTCCAGAAAACGCTCGAAACCATGCTCGTTGATCTCGTCTACCAGGGCAGCGTCGCCGGATGCCACGATCTTACCATTCACCAGTACATGGGTCTTGTCCACATGCAGAGACTCTAAAATTCTGGTGCTGTGGGTGATGATCAGCAGAGCACCCTTTTTGTCCTTCTGGTACTCTTCCACGCCCTTGGATACCGTACGTACCGCATCCACATCCAGACCGGAATCGGTCTCATCGAGAATTGCCAGAGAAGGTTTTAACATAAGTAACTGTAAGATCTCTGCCTTTTTCTTCTCACCGCCGGAGAATCCCACGTTCAGATCACGGTCACCATAGGAAGGATCCATCTGCAATACTTCCATGGCCTGCTCCAGTTCCTTTTTGAAGGTCCACAGCTTGATACGGGAACCGCTTCTCTGTTCCACGGCATTACGGATGAAATTCCGAAGTGATACTCCGGGTACCTCCAGGGGATTCTGGAAAGACAGGAAAATACCGTCCTTCGCTCTCTGGTCTGCAGTTTCCTCTAATAATTCCTTCCCTTTGAACAGGATCTCACCACCGGTCACCTCATACCGGGGGCTTCCCATGATGGTGTAACCCAATGTGGATTTGCCCGCACCGTTGGGTCCCATGAGGACATGGGTCTCTCCGGGGCGAACCTCTAAATCTATTCCATGAAGGATAGGCTTGTCCTCTACACTTACGGACAAGTTACGCACCTGTAATAATTGTTCTGACATATACTTCCTCCTATCTCTAGCGTCCAACTAGGAATTACTATATCATTATATACACGCATCTGCAAATATGCAACATATAATTCCTACAAAAGTACCGTACATTCTCGGCAAATTGTATTACACTTTGTGGTTAGTCCAAACTTACTATAGAGCAAAATGCAGGCCACTGCAAGGGGAACTCATCCTTCCCCTTACAATGGCCTATGTTTTTTTCTTTATACTTCTTCTTTGTCCAGAAGGTTCTTCATGCTCTTGGTGCTGATCCACAGGGTAGATGTATTATGCAGAAGAGCGGACGTAGTGGGAGGAATGATTCCTGCCACACCTAAAATGATCAGTCCGGTGTTGATCCCTACGATCATGCGGTAATTTTTATGGATCCGCGCCATCAGGGAGTTGCTCAATTCCTTCAGGGTAGCTACTTCATACAGATTGTCTGCACCGATGGTGACATCGGCGATCTCTCTGGCGATCTGTGCGCCCTCGCTGATGGCAATACCAACATCTGCCGCAGACAATGCCGGGGAATCGTTGATGCCGTCACCGATCATAATGACTTTATGACCTGCCTGCTTCTCCTGCTCCACGAACCTTGCTTTGTCCTCCGGCAACACCTCGGAATAATACTCATCCACGCCGACGGTACCCGCAATTGCCCCGGCGATACGGTCGCTGTCTCCTGTCATCATGACTACCTTGTGGATTCCGAGACTCTTCAGCTGTCGGATGACCTCCGGAGCCTCTTCTCTGAGAGGATCCTCGATGCAGATCACTGCAGCCAGCTTGCCGTCAATTGCCATATACAGGCGGGAGTATACCTCAGGCAGCTGGTCGAACAGCTCCTGTCTGCCCTCCGGAATCTGTGCCTGCTCATCCTCAAATACGAAATGGTAGCTGCCGATGATGATCTTCTTGCCTTCCAGAGTGGAAGAGATTCCATGCGCTACAATATATTCCACTTTGGTATGCAGTTCTTCATGTACCAGCTCCTTGCGGGCTGCTTCCCGCACCACTGCCTTTGCCATGGAATGCGGGAAATGCTCCTCCAGGCAGGCGGCGATCCGAAGCAGTTCCTCTGCTGGCTGTCCGTTAAAGGATACCACATCCGCCACGGTAGGCTGTGCCTTGGTCAGAGTACCGGTCTTGTCAAATACGATGGTCGTGGCATCTGCCATAGCCTCTAAGTATTTGCCGCCCTTCACCGTGATCTCGTAGGTGCTTGCCTCTCGGATCGCAGACAATACCGCTAACGGCATGGACAGCTTCAATGCGCAGGAGAAATCCACCATCAGCACGGATAATGCCTTAGTCACATTCCGCGTGAACAACCATATCAGGCCGGTACCTATGAACGTGTAGGGTACCAGCTTATCTGCCAGGTGCTCTGCCTTACCCTCCAGAGAGGATTTCAGCTTCTCGGATTCCTCGATCATGGTCATGATCTTCTCGTATTTGCTGGAGCCGCCGTTTTCTTTCACACAGATAGTCAGCTCGCCTTCTTCTACCACAGTTCCGGCATAGACGGTTCCACCGGGGATTTTTCTCACGGGAACAGACTCGCCGGTGAGAGATGCCTGGTTCACCATACCTTCTCCGTCCGTCACTGTGCCGTCAAAAGGAATCACATTGCCCATGTGGATCCTTACCAGATCTCCTGACTTAATGGATGTGGACGGCACCAGGATCTCCTGTCCGTTGCTCACAACCCATACCTTGTCAATGTTTAAGGACATGCTCCTCGCCAGATCACCGACAGACTTTTTGTGCGTCCACTCTTCCAGGATCTCGCCGATGCCGAGCAGGAACATTACGGAACCTGCTGTGTTGTAATCACCACGCAGCACAGATACACCGATAGCAGTGGCATCCAGTACCGGTACTTCGATCTTGCCCTTCGCCAGAGTCTTCACGCCGTGCCAGAGATATTTGAAAGACTTCACTGTGGTGATCACGGAACGGATGTCCATGGGCAGAAACAGCCTGATCCCATAATGCATTACCACTTTATTGATCAGCTGATCCTTATATTCCCGGTTCATCTCTCTGCCGGAATTAGCAAGATAGTTCTCCGGCACTTCTGTACCCTGATATGTAAAATTCTCCAGTGTCTTCAGTGCCTCCTCCCTGGAACCGGTATAGACTACCGTGACATCCAGGGTGCGCTCCTGAATTTTGGCACTGACAATATTACTCTGTCCATCCAGATAGTATTGCAGTGTATCTGCCTGTGCAAAGCTCATACGGCTCTGCAGAATGTGAACCCTGAGTCTCCCCTTTATCTCATGTTTGATCACAAATCTCATAATTTATGCCTGCTTTCATGAAAACACCTGCGATGCCGAAGCATGCAGGTGTCATTTATTCTGTGTTGTAAGATTCGATGGATTATTCAGCGTCTGCTGCAGTCTCTGCTGCTTCTGCCTCAACCTCGCCGTCAAACTCCTGAGCTGCCTTTGCTGCTCTGTCCTCGTTGATCTGCTGAGCTTCTGCGTAGATATCCTCTGCGTTCTCCTGGATGGTGGTCGCAGTCTTCATGACACACTCTTTTGCGCGCAGAACTGCTGCGGTGCAGTTGGTGTACAGCTTCTTCGCATCCTTGCTGGACAGTACTTTGATGCCTGCGGTTCCGAACAGAACGCCTGCTGCGAAAATACCGGTTTTTGCTTTATCAATCTTTTTTAAACATTTCAACATAATTCATTTCCTCCTGTGCGAATTCTTTGGTTTATTCTATTTATGAATGAATATTATAAACACCTATTTTTCCTATTTCCAGCTTTTTTCGTTTAATGAAAAATTTTATCATTTATCAAAAACACAAAAGGCCAGTGGATCAAAATCCACTGACCTTCTTGTATTCCTGTAATTTTTCTTTTGCTGCCGGGGTCAGATTCTTAGGCACCTGAATCTGGATCACGACATACTGATCGCCGTGGGCATTTTTATCCTTCATGGATACCACGCCCTTGCCTTTCAGACGGATCTTACTTCCGGACTGCGTACCTTCCTTCACTTTGCACATGACATCACCGTACAACGTGGGTACACGGATCTCGCCGCCCAGGGCTGCGGTAGTATAGGGGATATTGACCGTGGTATACAGATCCTGTCCTCTACGCTCCCAGCCCGGCTTCTCCTGTACCGTCACCTTCAGATACAGGTCACCGCTCTCACCGCCGGAGTAACCTTCACCACCCTTACCTTTCAGGCGGATACTTTTACCGGTGTCGATACCTGCCGGAATATGCACCTGCACGGATTCGGACTTGCCGGTAGCCGGATCTCTTAAGGTAAAGGTCTTATCGCAGCCATGCATTGCTTCGTCAAAGCTGATGGTGATGCCGGATTCCACATCCTGACCTTTACTGCGGTAGTTCGCCCGGCTGCCCCGTCCGGAGCCTTTCTGTCCCTTGAAATACTGACCGAACAGATTGTCGAAAATATCCTCATCCCCGCCGAAGCCGCCAAAATCACCGGTACCGAAACCGCTTCCTCCGGTGCTGTAATGGAACGTGCCGTTGCCAAAGCCGCCGAATCCATCGGTGCCGAAGCCGCCTCCGTTCTTAAACTGCTCCTGATACTGTCTGGCTGCCTCCTCATTAAATCCCTCCTGGAAAGCAGCAAAACCGTAAGTATCATATAGTTTCTTCTTTTTTTCATCCCCCAGCACATCGTAAGCTTCGTTGACTTCCTTCAGCTTCTCCTCTGCCACAGGGTCTCCTGCATTGGTATCCGGATGGTATTTTTTCGCCAGTTTCCGGTATGCTTTTTTTATCGCTGCGGCGTCCGCTGTCTTGCTGACACCCAGTACTTCATAATAATCTCTTTTTGTTGTCTTCGTCATATTCCCTCCATTCTGCCCAACCGGTGAGCCACACAACCAAGACGTTTTCCATGTAAAAATCAGCCGACACAGTTCCCTGCGCGGCTGACCACTTCACATCTCTTTTCAAACAATTGTCTGCTGTTGCAGTCGCTTGTTCCTCTTACAGAGATTATATTATCACTACTACTTAGCACTCGCAAGTCCCGAGTGCTAAAAAATATATTAAATAATCATAAAATCCATAAACCGGCTATTACAATTTGCCACCCTTAGAACCGCCAAAGCTTGCGGAATTCAGGATATTGGTGTCAAAGGTAAAGGTCAGTCTCTCCTCGGTGCGGGCTCTCTTCAAAGACAGCTGGATCATACGATCCAGAAGCTCTTTGTAAGGAACTCCTACCGGCTCCCACAGATAAAATGCCAGAGATCCCGGGATGGTATTGATCTCGTTAAAATACAGCTTGCCGTTGTCCTCATCGATCATAAAATCGATACGGGACACACCGTTACAGCCCAGTGCTTTAAAGGATCTGACTGCCAGTTCCCGGACTTCCTCTCTCTTCTCCGAAGACAGTTCTGCGGGGATTTTGCGGGATACGCTCGCCATGCCCTTGGAGCCGCTGCCCTTGGCATTGCTGACGTATTTATCTTCATAACTTAAGATATCTTTGGTGTGCAGGGGTTCTTCGCACTCGGAAGCAATAGCGTCATTCTCATCTCCCAGTACCGAGCAGTTGATCTCACGTAAATTGGTGATGGCGTGCTCCACCAGCACTTTGGTCGCATACTTGAACGCATCATCGACGGAGTGGGTCAGTTCCACACGATTTTTAGCTACACTGATGCCTACGCTGGAGCCTAAGTTGACCGGTTTTACGATCACCGGATATCCCAGTCCTTTTTCCACTTTGTCGAGCAGAGTCTCCATCTCCGCATAATCTGCCAGAGTATACAGCTGTGCATCCAGTACCGGCACATCGCATTCCTTTAAGACAGCTTTCATAATGTATTTGTCCATGCCGATGGCAGATGCGGTCACATCACAGCCCACGAAGGGGATGCCCATGGTCTTCAGGTAACCCTGGAAAGCGCCGTCCTCTACGTTGGTACCATGCACTACCGGGAAAGCCACATCGATCTCCACGGCTTTCTTTCCGCCGAACATCTTCACCGGGAACGGAGTCAGGAATACCTTGCCGTCCTCGTTGGTCATGATGACTCTCTGGGACTTTTTCAACAGTTCATCGATATTTTTATAGGATTCGATCTTGCCGATCTCCTCACCGATGTACATTTCATTGCGCTTGGTCATATAGACCGGGATTACTTCGTATTTGTCAGTATCCATGTTCATGACAGCCTGGATACCGGAGATCACTGATACTTCGTGTTCTACACTCTTGCCGCCAAACAGCATTGCTACTCTTGTCTTCATTTATTTTCCCTCCTGAATTTTCCTACTCTCTGCCAACTATCCGGAACCTCTTTCACAAAATTGCCTCTGAATCTTCTAATAGTTATCCGTCAGGTCATTCTCTAATAAAATATACTTATGTCCCTGCCCTTTAATGGCATAGGCGTAAGATACAGCTTCCTCCAGCTTGTCGAATACCAGGCATTTCTCTTCCGGAAATCCCTTCTCCAACACGCCCTCCCTGATGGGCTCGGTATGTCGTCTGCCCACTAACAGGATGTAATCGCAGCAATCCGCTGCGTAGTTACCGAATTTATGATTGTATTCCGCTTCCTTGTCACCCAGCTCCACCATGCCCGGCGTGATCAGGATCCGGATACCGTCAAACATAGCCAGCGTCTCGACCGCTGCCCTGGAACCTACAGGGTTGGAATTGTAAGCATCATCGATGATCGTCACCAGACCGTGCTCCCGCATCTGCATACGATGGGGTACCGGCTCGATCCGGCGTACCGGGATCCGCAGTTCCTGCAGCGTCATACCCATTTTATGAGCGACCGCGATAGCCCCCACCACATTGATGACATTGTGGGCACCGATGAGACGCATCTGGAATCTCTCGCTCTCGCCGTCCGGGGTCACTACGGTGAACTCCGTACCTAACTGGGATACCTTCACATCTTTGGCACAGTATCCTGTCCCTTCCGTTTCGGAATAATAGAATATCTTCTCCGGGGTCTGATCATACGCGGGAGAAGCTGCCTGCTGCTGAATATAATCGTTGTCACCGTTCAAGAACAGCATGCCGCCTTCCGGCAGGGCATCCGCCAGCTCGAACTTCGTCTTCTGAATATTCTCCATGTTAAAAAAGGTCTCTAAATGCTGCGGTCCGATAGATGTGATCACACCGTGATCGGGATGCACCATATCGCAGATCTCCTTGATATCGCCCACATGGCGGGCACCCATCTCACAGACAAAAATCTCTGTGGTAGGCTTCAGGGAACCGCGGATGGTCCGCACCACACCCATAGGCGTATTGAAACTCTCCGGTGTCACCAGTACATTATATTTTTCCTGCAATAATGTCTGCAAATAGAACTTTACACTGGTCTTGCCGTAGCTGCCGGTCACACCGATGACGGTAAGTCCCTGGACGCTTTTCAGCTTTCTCACAGCATCATTGATATAATGCTGATTGATCCCCGCCTCCATGGGATGATTGATGACATTAGCCACAATATCCAGAAACAGATTCACAGATACCAGGATCAGGCACAGTCCCGGGATCCGCTTCATTCCGCCCAATCCACACACCAGAGCGAATACCGCAGCCGTAAGGATCAGCTCCGTAGTGAGCAATCTCTTGACCCGGGCAGTATACACCAGCTTTTTCTTCGTATTCATCCGCTTCATGGCACGATATACCACGATGATCACAAACAGTACCAGATACTCGAAGATTTCAAGGGCAAGGTACGGAAACACACAGGTTACAATGCCCAGTGCCAGACCAAAATAGAGAATCCATTGCAGCCGGAATTTCTTCTTCAGCCAGTGAATGTGTTCTTTATTCTTATAGCCGTTCTGCTGGAACATATGAATGTTATACCGCATGGTATAAAAATATGCCGGAACAGCAAGCACGACCGCTATCAGCACACGTATGATCATTGCAAATATGCCTCCATAATTCCCCGGAACTGTGCCGGTTTCTCAAGGAAAGAAAAATGACCGGTTCCCGGGATCACTGCCAGACCGCAGTTGGGTATCTCCTCTTCCATAATATGTGCATCCCGGATAGGAGTTGCCGTATCCTGATCTCCCCAGATCAGCAGCACTTCCTGACGGATCTTCGGAAGCAGCTCCGTCAGATCCTCATTCACCGCCTTCACCATACACTGACGCATCATGGGTGTCGCATTGCGGTAGTCTGCCGATCCCTGTCGGCTCCTCCAGTCATCGATCACCTCCGGGAACATGGCATAGATCAGCTTCATGTTCAGGAATTTCTTCAAAATCTTGTACTTGCGGATCTTCCATTTCTGTGCAGTAGTCCGCACCGGCAGGACACCGGCGCTGTCGATCAGGATAATATTCGTGATCTCAAAAGGGATGCTCTCTCTGGCTGCCAGCTTGATGATCACGCGTCCGCCGTAGGAATGCCCGATGAGGGTGGCCTGCTTTACCTGCATTACTTCCATAAATCTGCAGAAAAAATCCGCAAATCCGTCCACATCCCAGGGTTCCTTCGGTTCATCGCTGCCGCCGAAGCCCGGGAAATCAAACTGGATCACACGGTACCTGCTGCCGTCTATCACACCGGCTACGGAATCATACACTCCCAGATCCGTACCCCAGCCCTGTAAGATCACGACTGTCTTATCGCCGGTACCGGTTGTTTTATAACATATATTATATCCGTCTACTACTATATTCATTGAAAACCTCAATTCAGTGTCATTGCTGTTACAATCTTTTATTATAATCGGAATCTGTTACAATGGCAACCGAAAACAAATCCGTTTATTTCCTCAGGTTTCGTCCTCCGTGTCCAGTCCCTGCATCAGAATACGATTCCACTCTGCATTATTACTTTCCAGTTCTTTCTTCTGCATAATACGATTGCGGTCACTTAGGATCGCCAGCATTTCGTCCGCGATCTCCTCCGGCGGCAGATCAGAATAATGACACAGATAACCGATCATACGGCTCGCCGTAAAATCCGTGTTCAGGTTCTTCGTCACCAGATCGCAGAAGGGCTCCGGATACCCGCGGGCTATGAGCATTTTATATAATTCCATACTTTGTGGAGATCTTGGTTTCATATTTATTCTATGCCTTTTTAATGTGGAAGATCACGCCGCTCTTGGGGTAGATCCACTCGTCCTTGATCGCAATGTCATAAAGTCCGGCACGTTGGATGCAGGCTCCGACATTGGCAGTGCTTTCCTTATTGAGATAGGAATACATAGTGACATCCATTCCGTTCTTGTATTTCAGCTTGATATGTGGCTCCTTGGTCGGATCCACCAGAGTCACCTCGAAAATAGAGTTCCATACCCGGGGCATCTTGAAATAGATGCTGACCAGATGCTCCCCGCTTGCCTCGTTGCGGTCAAAATCCAGCTTGAATTTCAGGATAAATCCGTTGCTCTTTCGCTCTACTTCGAACTGCGCTTCGTCGTCATTATCTCCGCTGTTGTCAATTCGCAAGATCGGCATGAACAGATCATTGATCACATCCCGTATCTTATCCGCGGGAATACTGTTGATGAAGTCCACAGCTTCCGGTTCCACCACCAGATCCTCATTGAAAATGCTCTTGGTGAAATCCGCATCCTGCCCGGTCTCCAGCAATCCACCGTCCAGACTCTTTTTATCATAGGCGAAACCGAGTCTGATCACATCGCCCGTGTAGTTCTCGTCTGTTCCTCCCAGACATTTTACGCTGAACTTCAATTCCTCATCGATCAGGTAATACTTTCCGTCTGTGGCTCCGGGGAAACCGGCTTTTACATATTCCTCCGTCAGATTCGGCTCCAGATTGATCGTGTAATCGAACATTTTCCGAATCCTGGCGCCTCTTGCCCTGTCAAAATATTTCTCCATATTGGTAGAAAGCATATCCACCGCATCTTCATCCTTTATCATGGAGGTAATGGTGGATTTCAGGAAAGTCTTTTTATCTTCATCGCTGAAAGAATCCAGGATCTCCGGCTCTCCCATCAGCGTCTTGGTGATCTGCTGGGAGGTCTCTCTGGCGTAGGCATCCTGGGTCAGCTTGTTGTTCAGTATATCGAATAACAGAAATGCCGCCAGCACACCGATGAGATTCCCCACGATATTGTCAATCAGGTCATCCAGCGTGTAACCGTTCTTCAGTGCCAGATACGTATATCCCACAAACACCAGCAACAGTGCGATCAACACCAGTACCATAGTGGCGGACAAGGTGTCCATCACACTTTTTTTCTTCTTTTGTTTCTGATTATCCATGAATTTCCTCCCTCGTAAATACACCCTCATAGATTGCGGGCTTGCGCATGTAATATGCCCAGAACCGGTCACCGTAATCATAATGCCACCATTCCGACGGCAGATTGGTAAATCCCGCATCTATCATAGCATAATAAAGCAGACGGCGATTTTCACGGACCTGCTCGTCCTCTG
>OIXR01001851.1_pt1 | contig 13115 bp, 9 predicted proteins | sample 1587831 | NCBI WGS metagenome assembly OIXR01 (sample SAMN03283263) | human gut metagenome | biome: human-associated habitat; material: feces | host: Homo sapiens | place: USA | collected 2013
GTAAGGCAGGGGACTTTGACTCCCCCATCGTAGGTTCGACTCCTGCTGGCGCAACTGAAAAAGAACCCGCAGGGGGCCTGGGCGACAGGTTCCGTGCGGGTTTTATTTTTTGTGAAAAGAGGGTGTTTGTGTGAACGAAGAGAATTCTCTGCTGACCGGGGCGGTGCGGCCCGCGTTGCTGCGGTACGCGCTGCCCATTATCCTGAGCATGGTGGCAACACAGTTTTACGCCGTGGCCGATACCATGATCATCGGCCTGCGGCTGGATGCCGATGCGCTGGCGGCAGTGTCCAACGCTTCCACGGTGCTGATGATCTTTCTGTTCGTCTCCGGCGGCATGGAGCTGGGCGGCGGCCTGCTGGTGGCGGCGGGCAAGCCCACTGCCACAAAGCATGAGATGACAGAGCTGCTGTACAACCTGCTGTTCGTGGATGAGATCATCGCTCTGTTGACCACGGCAGTGGGCTTTGTGACCCTGCCGGCCCTGCTGCGGCTGATCAACACGCCTGCGGAGATCCTGGATACCGCTGTGCTCTATGGGCGCATCTATCTGATGGGGCTGCCATTTCTGATGCCCTATGATCTGAGCAAGGAGTGTGTCATGGGCTGCGGCGATTCCAAAACGCCGCTCAAGGTCATTGTGGCGACCAGCGTGATGAACATTGTGCTTGACCTTGTTCTGGTGGGGCCCTTCGGGGTGGCCGGTGCGGCGGCTGCCACAGCGGCGGCGCAGGTGGCGGGCGCAGTTTACATGGTGGCGTTTCTGCGCCGCACCCAGATGGACGCGGCCTTCTCGCCCCGGATGCTCAAGACGCGCTATGCCAGGGATATCTTCCGGCTGTCGGCCCCCAACAGTGTCCAGCAGGCCAGCGGCACCATCATCACCACGGTCAAACAGGGGCTGCTGGGCGGCCTGGGTGTGGAAGCCATTGCAGGCTTCTCCTGCGCAGGCAAGCTGTCCAGCCTGCTGATGATGCCGGTGTTCGGCTTTGTGCAGTCCACAGTGTTCTTTATTGCGCAAAACACAGCCGCCCTTCAGCCGGGCCGTGTGAAAGAGGGCCTGCGGGAAGGGCGGCGGATCTTGTTGGTGTATTCGCTTGGGGTGGTGGCGGTCTGCATCGGCCTGCGGGGACCGCTGCTCCGGCTCTTTACCACCGACCCGGCAGCGGCCAGCTACGGTTGCACCATGCTGGCCTTTGAGTCGGTGACCTACCTGTTTGTGGCACAGAAGCATCTGTTCGAGGCCCGCCTGCGCGGTGCCCAGAAGATGGGGCTGTATCTGGCCTCCAGCCTGGGGCAGATCGCCCTGAACCTGCTGGCCTGTGTGATCCTGGTGCCCCGCATCGGTTTTGCAGGCTTCTGGATGTCCAGCTGGATCAGCGCACCCATCGGAATGCTGCTGGCGGCGGCGCTGGCGAACCTCTCAGGCGCTTCGCACCAGCTCCCCTAATAGGGGGGGGGGGCTGTCCTATTAGAAGAGGTGGCATCCCGCCGGGATGACGGAGAGGTTCAGTCGATTACCTCATACTGAAAATACTCGCACTTGACCTTGCTGCCCACCTCGATCTCGGGCGGCAGCAGGGCCAGCGCAACGGGATTCAGCTCGTCGCTTTCAATGTCGGTGCGGCGCAGGTTGACATAATCGCCGTCAAAGCTGACGACCTCGTAATACCAGGGGCCCATAGGATACCTTCTTTCATTTGAGCTTTTCTTTGAGCTGCCGCTTCTTGGAGCGGCGGCTTTTTTAATGCTTCCGCTTTTTCTTTTCGTCCCAGGCAAAGTGCCCGGTGTAGAGCAGGAACACGGGCAGGGCGGCAAGGGTGACAGTCCGGCTCAGGCGGATGCCGTCCGGCTGATAGACAAAGTCGATGGTGACCGTTCCGGCGGGGCAGAGGACGGCCATCAGGCCCTCGTCCACCCGCAGGATCTCGGTCTCCTGCCCGTCCACATAGGCCGTGAAGCCGTCATCGTAGGGCACGGAGAAGAACATCAGGTTGGCCCTGTCCAGCGTGGCCTCGGCGTGGAAGCCTGCGCTGGTCATCTCAAAGGCGGTGCAGGCAGAGGCCCGGCGGTCGGCGCAATCCTGAGTGTAGCGGGTATAGGTCAGGTCGTTGAGCTCTGCCGTGGGCAGGGGCGTGAGGTACTGCCCGTAGGCCACCGCATCCTCCTCAGTGAGCACCAGTGCCCGCATGAGCAGGTTGGAGCGGGTGGGGGTCACGGTGTCCTCGTACTGGGCCTCGGTGAGATAGTAATCGTAGGTGAAGCCCATGGGAACGTAGTTCTGGTTCTCGTAGAGAACATAGCCGTCCAGGGTATCGTAATACGCCCAGCCCTCATCGGCCTCAGCGTGGAACTGCTTCTGATGCGCAAGTGTGGTCAGCAGGTATCTGACGCTGAGCAGGCCGCGCAGGGCGTAGTTGGAGAGCTCGGGCTGACTGCGCACATCCCGCTTGACCCCCAGTGCCGGGTAGAAGCTGAGGATGCTGGGAGCGGCGGTGCTGCCGAAATACTGCAGGCAGCTCTTGTCCAGCCACAGGCCCAGATTGTCGTGGGTCTTGTAGGTGTCAATGCGCCAGTCGCCCTCGGGCAGATCCTCCTTCAGGGCCAGCGCGTTGATGTACTGCTCCACAAGGTCACTGTCGGTGTTCCACTGGCCGAACTTGCCAATGCCGATGTGGACGATGCCGAACAGGCAGCTGAACGCCAGCACACCGGCCAGCAGGCGGCGGGCAAAGACCCTGCGCTGCTGCCAGCGCCTGCAGATGCAATGGTAGACGGCCAGCCCGCCCAGACCAAAGGCGAGCACTGCGCAGTACTGGCCCGGATTCTGAAGCACGCCCAGGCTCCACTCTTTGGTGGTGGCATCCTGCACGGGCACCAGTGCAAAGGCCAGCGTGGCGATCATCACAAAGGCAATGCTCCGGGCGGGGCGGGCGAGGTCGAGGCTGGGGTCCTCCCACGCGCTCACCGTCATGGCCGCAAGGATGAGCACCGGCATATAGAACCACCGGGCATAGTAGCTGGAATTGAGGGCATAGAACGCGCTGTTCAGGATGGGCACCAGCGCAAATACCATGCAGACGGCAATGATCCGCTTTTTGCTGTCGCCCTGCCGGGCACGCCAGTAGGCCACCACACCGGCCAGACTGCACAGGGGCAGATAGGCTGTCATGCTGGTCCATTTGATGATGCCCTCGGACCAGATGGAGGTCATATAGGGGGAATCCGGGGGCAGCACCCAGCTCAGTAGAATGGCCAGATACTGCTGGGGCTTGGAATAGGTTAGAAAGCCCCAGCCGGAGGAAAGATCGATGGTGCGCGGGTTCTGCAGCACGCTGAGGACAGTGGGCCAGAGCACCACAAAGCCCAGTGCCACGCCCAGCAGGCTCTCAAAGGCCAGCTGACCGAAGAGGCGGGGCGTGAGCCGGAACTCCCCGGCGGAGAGCTTGCAGACGAAGTAGATGACAAGGAAGAGCACCTGCCCCACAAAGAAGAAGTAGTTGTTGAGCAGGTTCACCGCCACCCAGAAGGCGAACCATCCGTGGCGGCGCTCGTAGATGGTCTCATCCAGTGCCCAGAGCATCCAGGGGAAGAGGGCCAGCACATCGATGAAGTGGTTGAAGAAGATGTTGTACAGCCCCCAGCCCGAAAAGGCGTAGAGGGCCGCACCCAGCACCGCAAAGTTCGGGTCTTTGACGTAGCGGCGCAGGTACAGATACGCGCCGCCGCCCGCCACCGCGAACTTGAGCACCAGCAGCGGCACCATGAGGTAGGGGAGCCAGTTCTGCGGGAAGAGCAGGGAAAACCAGAAGAAGGGGGAGCCGTACAGGTAGAACGAATAGGCGTTCATGGTTCCGCTGCCCAGGTCAGTTGCCCAGGAAAAGGTATTCTTCACGCCTCCGTATCCGGCGGGGTAGCCTGCCCCCTTGAGAAAGCCGTTCATGTAGCGGTAAAAGCTGATCTGCTGGCTGTTGAAATCGCCTGCATAGTGGAAAAAGCCGCCGTCCAGCAGATAGAACGGCAGGAAGATGAGGGCGGCTGTCAGGGCGCAGAGCCCCACGGTGAGCCAGAACTTGTCCTGCTTCTGCCCCAGCATCCGGGGCGAAGAATGAAATGCAGTCATGCGTCAGTCCTCTTTTCAGTATCGGAAATTTCCCGCTTACGGGAACGGCACCTCGCGGGTGTCATCGGGGTCCTGCGCGGCCCTGCGCTGCTGCTCGAACACCGCGTCGATGAGGGTGTCGAGGTCAGAGAGGCGGCTCAGCTCACAGCAGTAGCGCCGCAGGCTGGCGGCTCCCTTCAGGCCCTTCATATAGTGCATGGTCTGGGCCCGGGCCTGGGGCATGGCAACGAACTCGCCCTTCTGCTCCACCATCTCCTCCACCTGCCGGCGCAGGGCGTTCATCCGGGCCTGCAGGTTCGGCTCCTTGGGGGCGGGCAGGCCCTCCAGCGCGGCGTTCACCCGCTCAAAGAGCCAGGGGTCGCCCAGAGCAGCCCGGGCGATCATCACGCCGTCGCAGCCGGTCTCCTCCACCATCCGCACAGCATCCTCGGCGGTGCGGATATCGCCGTTGCCCAGCACGGGAACGTGGACGGCATCCTTCACCGCCGCAATGATGGACGGGTCGATGCCCGGGGTGTACATCTGCTCCCGGGTGCGGGCGTGGACGGCGATGAGCACCGCGCCCGCCTGCTCACAGGCTTTGGCGCATTCCACGGCCGTGACGTGCTCCGCGTCCCAGCCCTTGCGCATCTTCACGGTGACGGGGCGGGAGGTATTTTTGACCACTTCCTCCACAATACGGCCGCAGCGGTCGGGGTCAAGCATCAGCTTGCTGCCCGCCCCGCCCGAGACGATCTTGGGGGCCGGGCAGCCCATGTTGATGTCCAGAAAATCGAACGCGTACTGCTCCACGGCGGCAGCGGCCTGCCCCATGATCTCGGGTACTTCGCCAAAGATCTGCACGCCGTAGGGGGCACCGTTGGGTTCGGCCTTGAGCAGGCTGACGGTTTTGTGGTCGCCGTATACCAGCGCCCGGCTGGACACCATCTCACTAACGGTAAAACCGGCTCCGTGCTGGGCCATCAGCCGCCGGGCCGGGGCATCGGTAAAGCCCGCCATGGGGCCGAACACTGCCCGGTGGGGCAGGGAGATCTCCCTGATCTTCAAAGGGGTGTTGAAAGGTTCCATGATACTCCTTAGCGCTATCTGATTTAGTTGATAACATGATAAAATTTGGATTATAAGTATACCATATTTCCGGCGGCAGAACAAGAAGCGAAACATCTTTCTTGTCAGCGCGGGATTTTTCCGGTATACTGGGGACAAAAGGAGGAGCGGCTGGAACACGGCAGCCAGCTGCACAAAAGAGATGGAATACAGAACATGGAAAAAGCAGAACAGCGCAGGGGAGAGCATCCGCACCTCCCTGCTGGGCTACGGCTGTATGCGGTTCCCCACCACACCGGAGGGAGCCATTGACGAGCCCCGGGCCGAAGCGCTGCTGAATGCCGCGCGGGATGCGGGCGTGAACTATTTTGACACCGCCTACCCCTACCACGGCGGCCAGAGCGAGCCCTTTGTGGGCAGGGTCATTGCAAAGTGGCCCCGGGAGAGCTTTTATCTGGCCACCAAGATGCCGCTGTGGCAGTGCGGGAGCCTGGAGGAGGCCCAGCATATCTTTGAAGAGCAGCTCCGGCGGCTGGGCGTGGAGTACATCGACTTCTACCTGCTGCACTCCCTGCACACTGCCCGGTACGACCGGGCCAAGGAAATGGGCATCGTGGACTGGCTGTGGGAGCAGAAAAAGCTGGGCCGCATCCGCAGCTTCGGTTTCTCCTGCCACGACAACGCGGCGGGCCTTGAGCACATCCTGCGGGATCAGCCCTGGGATTTCTGCCAGCTGCAGTATAATTATCTGGACACCGATGACCGTGCCGAGGAGATCTCGGGTGACCGGGGCTATCAGCTGACCGAGGAGCTGAACATCCCCCTCATCATCATGGAGCCCATCAAGGGCGGCACACTGGCCAACCTGCCCCCGGAGGCCGAAGCACCCCTCAAGGCCCTGCGGCCCGAAGCCTCGGATGCCTCCTGGGCCCTGCGCTGGGTGGGCAGCCACCGGAACGTCCATGTCATCCTCTCGGGCATGAGCGCCGAGGATCAGCTCACGGATAACCTGGCCACCTTTGCCCGCTTTGAGCCGCTGACCGCTGCAGAGACCGCCGCGGTGGAGCAGACCGCCGCCTTCCTGCACAGCCGCATCAAGGTCGGCTGCACCGGCTGCCGGTACTGTATGCCCTGCCCCATGGGGGTGGATATCCCGGACAACTTCAGCATCTGGAACAAGCTGGGGATGTTCGGCCAGCCCGAGGCCATCAAGCACCAGTGGGAAGCCCACTTTCCCGATGCCGAAAAGGCCAGCCACTGCGTCCGCTGCGGCAAGTGCGAGGCGGCCTGCCCCCAGCATCTGCCCATCCGCAATGCGTTGGCCCAGCTGCAGCAGGAGCTGGATCAGCTGTAATCTGCATCAGAAAAGCCACCGGCAAAAACCGGTGGCTCTTTTCTCTTATTCGCTCCACTCCATCCCGATCTTATCCAGCATTGCGCGGCGCTCAGGGGTGAGCTTGGGGTCGTGGGCGGTATCCCACTCCCGCATCCGGCGGAGCCAGTCGCCCAGGCAGAAGCCGGTTTCGTCGGATTTGTAGTTGGCGGAGGCGTGGAGGTTGCCGTGGGCCTTGTAGTAGGCCTTTGCCTGCTGATAGGCAGTTCCCCACTTGGCATCCCGGGCATCCCACACCATGCCGATGCTGTTCAGCTTTTTGATGTGGGCGGGCGTGACCTGATAGGAATCCGGGCGGTTCTTGCGGGCTGCACGCAGGTTGGAGATCCACACGCCCAGCCGGACACCGTCGCTGTCCACATAGCTGGCGGGGACCAGCAGATGTTTGTATTTGCGGGCGTAACGGGCGGCACTGCGGAAGTTCCGCTCCCAGTTGGCCTCGCGCACGGTGCCGTGGTCAGCAGCGGGATCACTGGGGCGGCGCTCGCCCTTGAACAGGATGCGCAGCAGCTTGCGGCGCTCGCTGCTCAGGGCGCTGCTGCCGGAGTTCAGGGCCTGCCGCTGGCGGCTGACCCAGCTGCCCAGCCAAACACCGTCCGTGGTCTTGTAGACAGAGGGAATCTCCAGATCGCCGTGCTCTGTCTTGTAGGCCAGAGCCAGATCATAGCGCTCCTGCCAAGGGTCGTACTTTTCCCACACCATGCCCAGCTTGTCCAGCAGGGCCTTGCGCTCAGGGGTGACCCGGGCGCTGGAGCGGTCCGGGTTCAGGTAGGCATAGCGCTGGCGCGCCACCCATTTGCCCAGCAGCACTCCGTCCGGCGTGACATACTCCGAGGGGACGTTCAGGTTGCCGTGCTCATGGTAGTAGGCGGCGGCAACATCGTACAGGGACATCCACTTGCGGTCGTTGCGGTTGGTCCAGTCCATGCCCAGAGCGTCCAGCCGCTCCACCTGTTCCTGAGGCAGCTCGCCTGCCTTGTGAGCGGCGCGCTGGGCCCCCAGCCAGACCCCCAGACCGAAGCCGGAGGGCGTTTCGTACTTGATGGGCACTTCCAGATCGCCGTGCTCCAGATAATACTGGGTGGCGGCAGCATAGTTCTGCTCCCACAGGTCGTTGGAGGTGCTCCACACCATGCCGATGGCTTCCAGCCGCTCGATGCGGTTCTGGGTCAGGTTGCCGCCCAGATAGCGCTGGCGGTTGTAGACGATCCATTCGCCCAGTGCAAAATCATTTTTATCGCGGTAGCGCACCGGCACCAGCAGGTCGCCGTGCTCGGTGCGGTATTTCTGCGCGGAGGCAAAGCCTTTTTCCCAGGCGGCCTCCAGCCGGTGGTTCCAGCGGATGCCCAGCTTTTCCAGCTTGGCGGCCTGCTCCGCCGTCAGGCGGCCCGGGCGCTGCCCGGCCTGTACCTGCCGCTGGAGCTCGAGCCACTTGCCCACGGGCACGCCGCTGTGGATGGTATAGCTCCGGGGCAGCTCCAGGGTACCCTCTTTGGCGGCGGCATCGGCGGCGGCCTGGCACAACACCTCCCAGCGGGCCTCCATCTCCCGGCGCAGCTTGCCGTACAGGCGGTAGGTCTGCTGCATGGGGCGCTCCTGCCGGAAGCCCGGCGTTTTGCTGCCGGCTCTGGTCATGGCCTCGGTGCAGTCACGCTGCAGGGTACGGCCGTTGCCCAGCCCCTCGAACTGCGCCACAAGGTCGAACACCGGCACGCTGCGGCTGCCTGCAGCCACCAGCGCGCGGCAGAGCATCTGCTTGAAGGTGGACATCAGGCTGGACTGGCGCACCAGAATGACCCCGGCCAGCCCCTCCAGCGGCTGCTGGACTCCCGGCGCGTTGACGCAGAGCAGGACCTTGGGGCCGGGGGCTGTATCGGAGAGGAAGGTCTCCACGGCGGCAGAATCTGCAAAGCAGGCGTGATCCGCAGCGTAAAAGCGGACGGCAGAGTCCACAGTGCGCAGCAGCTGTTCCAGCTCCGTGCCCAGCTTTTCCTGATAGGCGGCGGATTCAAACAGGACCAGATAATGGCCGCTGGTATCGCTGAGCAGGCGGGGCAGCAGAACGGTCAGGTTCTCCACCTGACGCAGAGACCAGCTCAGCTCTTCATATTGAACGCGCAGGGAGGTGTCGCCCTTGGGCATACACAGGTTTTTGATCCGGGCGCGCAGGGTGACCAGCTCCTCCTCCTGCGGCCAGAGCAGGGCTGCATAGGCCGAGGGCACTGGCATGGTCCCGGCGGCCATGGCCTCGGCCACAGTCATGTGGGAGACGATGCAGTCGGCAAACAGCTCCTGCGCGGCGGCGCAGACGGGGGCACCGTTGGGCACACCCAGCCCCAGCACCTTTGCCTGGGGGCACATCCGCAGCAGCTTCTGCACCGACTGTGCCCAACACACGGCGCTCAACTCATGGTAGCAGTCCAGCACGATGCAGCCGGGTTTCTGCTCCCCCAGCCGCACCCACTGCTCCGGGGTGGCGGCGGCCAGCTTTTCGCAATCACAGAAGCGGACATTGCCGGGCAGGGTGCCGCCGTTGTAGCGTGTCAGCTCTGTCTGCCGCAGGGCCAGACGCTGTGCACCGGCCACCAGCCAGAAAAAGGTGGTCTGGGGGTGAGCCTCCACCACCTTCCAGGCAATACAGCTTTTGCCGGTGCCGGTGGGGTGGAACACGGCGGCCCGGTTCAGGGTCTCCAGAGACTGTACAGCTTTCTGAAAAGCGGCTTCGTTGACGGGATTCAGGGTCATCGACATGGTGATAGTGTCCTCTCCGAGTTGCATGTTTGACATCGTTGGATACAACGAAAATATTTCATAGAATTAGTTTATCGCAAAAAACATTTTTCTGTCAAGCCCTTTGAAGAGAATTTAGAGCAAAACTTGGGAAAAGGATAAAAATAGTGTGGAATCCGTGGCAGAAACTGCGAACTTTGTGCGCAGCAACGGGGATACTGAAAGTGGAAATGCGTCCCGGAGCGGAGAGAAAGTATGACCTATGGCAGGAAGAAGGCTTCTTTTGCCCCGGCAGAGCTGCCCGGGCCGCACCGGGGAGATCCGGGCAGGAGGGCTGCTGCGGAACATCCAAGAAGCATTTCATCTTTGCGGCCGAAAAAATGAAAAATTCCCTCTTGACTTTATGAAAATAAAGCGTATAATGCAATCAACAAACCGATGAGGCGGAAGAGAACCTGCAAGCGCACTTACAGTGAGCCCGAATGGTGAAAACGGGCAGAGAGCGGGGCAGAGTTCGTGGGCCGCCGAGGGCCGGGCGAACAGGGCAGTGCCTTTAGTAGCTTGGGACGGAAGCCTCCGTTACAGGGCAGGGGAGTGTTGGCTCTCCGTTGAGGGGCTCCTGCAGTTTTCCATGGTGGGAAGACGAGCGGAGCAAGCAAGGTGGCACCGCAGATTCGAATTTCTCGACTCTGTCCTTGTGGATGAACACACAGGGACGGGGCCGTTTTTATTTTACCCGTTCCGCAGGTGGAGCGGGTTTTATTTTTTGGGCCGCCCGCTCCGGGAAAGGAGCAACCGCTATGAAAACCATGAACATGATCTCCCGCCGCAGCTTCCTAAAGGCTACCGCCGCAGCCGCTGTCGTATCCGCACTGGGCCTGACCGGCTGCGGCTCCTCCGGCTCTTCTGCCGCAGCATCCAGCACCGCTTCCAGCGCTGCCGGTTCCGCTGCCGCCGCTTCTGAGGCAGGCCAGACCTTTAAGGTGGGCATCGTCAACTATGTGGATCATGCTTCCCTGAACCAGATCGTGGCCTCTGTTGAGAGCCGCCTGGATAAGGTGGGCGCGGAGAAGGGCGTGACCTTCGACTATGCCGATTACTACGCCAACGCCCAGGCTGACCAGTCCAACCTGAACCAGATCGGTGCAGACCTCGTGGCCGACCAGGTAGATGTCATCGTGGCCGTGGCCACCCCCACCGCCGCCACCATGCTGGCCGCTGTGGAGGACACCGACATCCCTGTGGTCTACTCTGCCGTCACCGATCCTGTTTCTGCCGGGTTTGACGGGGAGGAGGGCATCACCGGCACCTCCGATGCTCTGAACACCGAGGCCATTATGAACCTCATCACTGCCATCAACCCCGACATCGACACCATCGGCCTGCTGTACGACCTGAGCCAGGATGCCTCCACCCAGGCCATCGCCGATGCCAAGGCGTTCTGCGACAGCAAGGGCATCAAGTACATTGAAAAGAACGGTACCACCACGGCTGAGGTGCAGATGGCTGCCGAGGCCCTTGTGGCCGCCGGTGTCAAGGCAGTGTTCACCCCCACCGACAACACCGTGATGACCGCCGAGCTGTCCATCTATGAGACCTTCCTGGAGGCAGGAATCCAGCACTTCACCGGCGCGGACAGCTTTGCACTGAACGGTGCCTTTGTGGGCTACGGCGTGGATTACGTCCAGCTGGGCGAGGCCACCGCCGATATGGTGGTGGAGCTGCTCTGCGGCGGCAAGACCCCCGTAGACCTGCCCTACCAGACCTTCGACAACGGCATCGTCACCATCAACACCGAGAGCTGTGAGGCACTGGGCCTTGACCTCGACACCGTCAAGGAAGCCTTCAAGCCCTATTGCACCGAAATTGTGGTAGTGACTACGCAGGAGAATTTCTAAAAAGGAGTACATCAACCATGCTGGCGAGTATCTTTTCGCTCAACGTGATCCAGACGGCGCTGGAGCTGGGCTGCATTTACGGTCTGGTGGCGCTGGCGCTGTTTCTGAGCTATTCGATCCTGAACATTGCCGACCTGTCCACCGATGGCTGCTTCACCCTTGGCTGTGCCGTGGCCTGTCAGGTGGCGCTGACAGGCCACCCCATCCTGGCCCTGTTCGCGGCCATGGCGGCGGGTGTGTGTTCGGGCTTTGTCACCGCCTTTTTGCAGACACGTCTGGGCGTTGAGAGCATCATGGCAGGCATCATCGTGAACACTGGCCTGTATACCATCAATCTGGCGGTCATGGGCTTTTCGTCCACGATGTCCCTGGTCAAGACCGATACGGCATTCTCGCTGGCAAAATCCGCACTGGCCTTTACGGGCGGCTGGTATAAGCTGGTCATCGCGGCGGCGGTCATTGTACTCGCCTGTGCCGCCATGGTGGGTTTCCTGGGCACCCGGCTGGGCCTTTCCATCCGCGCCACCGGCGACAACGCCGCCATGGTGCGGGCCTCCAGCATCAACCCGGCCTTCACCATCACAGTGGGCCTGTGCATCTCGGGCGCGCTGACCGCCCTTTCCGGCGGCCTGCTGGCCCAGTACCAGAAGAGCAGCGACATCAACGTGGGCACCGGCATGGTGACCATTGCACTGGCTTCCCTTATCATCGGCGAAACGCTGGTGGGCAAGCGCACCATGGTGCGCCGGGTGCTGGGCGTGGTGTTCGGCAGCTGCCTGTATCGCTTTATCGTGGCTGTGGCCCTGCGCTTCAATGTACCCGCCGCCGCCATGAAGCTGGTGAGCGCCCTCATCGTGGCTGTGGCCATCTCGATGCCCGCCATCCGGGCAAAGTTTGCCTTTGAGCAGCGCAAGCACAATGCCCGGAAGGAGGTGCACTGAGATGGAAATGCTGGAACTGAACAACCTGCACAAGACCTTTAACCCCGGCACCGTCAACGAAAAGGTGGCCCTGAACGGTGTGAGCCTGCACATGGAGGCAGGCGACTTTGCCACCATCGTGGGCTCCAACGGCGCGGGCAAATCCACCATGTTCAACGCCATCACCGGCGGTTTCATTGCCGACGAGGGCAGCATCGTGCTGGGCGGGCAGGACATTACCTTTGCGCCCGAGTATGAGCGCAGCAAGGTCATCGGCCACCTGTTCCAGGACCCCCTCAAGGGCACGGCCCCCAATATGACCATTGAGGAAAACCTTGCGCTGGCCTATCTCCGGGCGGGAACCGCCCCCCACGCTATCTTCTCCCGCATCTCCCGCAAGGATAAGGAGCTGTTCCGGGAAAAACTTGCCCTGCTGAACATGGGCCTTGAGGACCGGATGAAGCAGCCGGTGGGCCTGCTCTCGGGCGGCCAGCGGCAGGCGCTGACCCTGCTCATGGCCACCCTCGTTACCCCCAAGCTCCTGCTGCTGGACGAGCACACTGCCGCCCTGGACCCTGCCACGGCGGAGAAGGTGCTGGAGCTGACCAAGAGCATCGTGGCCGAGAAAAAGATCACCTGCCTGATGGTCACCCACAACATGCATCAGGCCCTCGAGCTGGGCAACCGCACCCTGATGATGGACGGCGGCCGCATCGTGTTCGATGTCAAGGGCGAGGAGCGCAGTAAGATGACCGTGGACGACCTGCTGGAAAAGTTCCGCGAGAACGCCGGTAAGGCCCTGGACAATGACCGCATCCTGCTGAGCAAGGTGGAAGCGGGCAACTGAAAAGAAACTCAAAATACCCTGTCTGGACCCGAAACCGTGTCAGACAGGGTATTTTTGATACAACAAGGAGAAAACGATATGAAAATTACGATTCGTACCCCGCAAATGCAGGATTATGACCGATTTTCTGCTATTATGGATCAGGTGCAGCAGATGC
>OIXR01001861.1_pt1 | contig 13052 bp, 10 predicted proteins | sample 1587831 | NCBI WGS metagenome assembly OIXR01 (sample SAMN03283263) | human gut metagenome | biome: human-associated habitat; material: feces | host: Homo sapiens | place: USA | collected 2013
CACATGCCGGATGTGCTTGAAATGCCATATAGACCGCCGCTAAAAGACGGTTATCTGCCGGGCGAAAAGCCGCATACCTGCCGGCTTTCTTCCATGACCTGCCTTGCCGGGGATGTGATCGGTGATTACAGCTTTGCACAGAAAAAACAGGTGGGAGACCGTCTGGTCTTTGAGGATATGGCAATTTATTCCATGGTCAAAAACAATACATTTAACGGGATGCCGCTGCCCGGAATTGCAGTCTTACGGGAAGATGGAGATGTCGAGATGATAAAGGAGTTTGGTTATGAAGATTTCAAAGGCAGACTGTCCTAAGATGATAAAAGATACAACACCGGTACAGGACGGATTTTTCATGCCGGGTGAGTTTGAGCAGCATCAGGGATGTATCATGATCTGGCCAGAGCGTCCCGGTTCCTGGAGAAATGGCGCGAAGGAAGCAGAAACAGCGTTTTCAGCTGTGATCCGTGCAATCGCCGCGAGTGAGACAGTGTATGTCGCTGCCGGAAAAAAGGGGATTGACCATGCAAAAGCATTTGCGGAAAGTCTGAAAAAAGAAGAAAACTTACATCCGGTGGTTGTCTTTGAGATGGAGACCGATGATTCCTGGGCGCGGGATGTTGCGCCGACCTTTCTGGTAAACAGAACGGATGGAAAGATTTCAGACCTGACAGCAGCAGGAAATGGTACGGCGCAGACAGGTGATGATGTAAAAAACTCACAGGTGCGCGGTGTAAACTGGTCTTTTAATGCCTGGGGCGGTGAAGTGGATGGACTATATGCTTCTTATGAAAAAGACAATGCGTTTGCATGGAATTTCTGCAGAAAATTCGAGTTTGACTGTTATGATGCCGAACCGTTTGTGTTAGAGGGCGGTTCTATCCACAGCGACGGAGAGGGAACATTGCTTGTCACGGAGTCCTGTCTGCTCAGTGCGGGGAGAAACCCATCGCTTACAAAGGAGCAGATTGAAGAACAGTTAAAGTGTTACCTTGGCGTGGAGAAAGTTTTATGGCTGCCACGCGGGATCTATCAGGATGAGACCAACGAGCATGTGGACAATGTCTGTGCATTTCTAAGACCGGGTGAAGTTGTGCTTGCATGGACCAATAACCAGAATGATCCGCAGTATGCGATGTCGAAAGCGAGTTTTGAGTATCTAAGTTCGGTGCGGGACGCAAAGGCCAGAAAGCTGATCATCCACAAACTTCCAATTCCGGATATTCCGGTCTGTATCACCAAAGAAGAACTCGAAGGATATGAATTTGAGGAAGGTGAAGATGTCAGGGAAGTCGGAGAACGGCTCGCCGCCTCCTATGTAAACTTTTATTTTTCCAACAATGCGGTAGTCATGCCTGTATTTGGCGGAGAAAACGAAGAAAGCGACCTGCGTGCACAGCAGATTATGGCAAAACTCTGCCCGGACAGAAAAATCATACCGGTGTACGCAAGAGACATACTGACAGGCGGTGGAAACATCCACTGTATTACACAGCAAATTCCCTTATAGGGAATTTATTGTACAACCTTCCATATAGGAGAATTAATTCACTGTGCAAAAATAAAAAGAACAGAAAGGATACACGCATGAGACAGATAAAAGCAGCCGCAATTCAGATGAAATGCGACCTGGAGCACAAGAAAAACTTACAAAAGGCAGAACAAATGATCCGCAAAGCAGCCGCGGAAGGCGCAAATATCATTTTACTGCCGGAACTTTTTGAGCGGGAATATTTCTGCCAGCAGCGCAGATATGATTTTTACAGCTATGCAAGAACTGTGGAGGAGAGTGAAGCTGTGGCAATGGGAGTACGTCTTGCAAAAGAATTGGGCGTGGTGCTTCCAATCAGCTTTTATGAGCGTGATGTCAATAACCTCTATAATTCGATCGCATGCATTGATGGAGATGGAACGATCCTCGGTGTGTATCGGAAAACCCACATCCCGGATGATCATTATTATCAGGAAAAATTTTATTTTACACCGGGAGATACCGGATTTAAAGTGTTTGATACAAAATACGGTTGCATCGGTATTGGAATCTGCTGGGATCAGTGGTTCCCGGAGACAGCGCGCGCGATGGCGCTGCTCGGTGCAGAATTATTGTTTTACCCGACAGCGATCGGCTCGGAACCGATTTTAGAATGTGACAGTATGCCGCACTGGAGACGCTGCATGCAGGGACATGCGGCTGCAAATCTGATGCCTGTCATTGCCGCAAACCGGATCGGCAGGGAAGTAGTGCAGCCATGTGCGGAAAATGGCGGACAGGAGTCGGCACTGGAATTTTATGGTTCCTCATTTCTGACGGATGAAACAGGAGAGGTGATCTTAAGCGCTTCCAGAGATAAAGAAGAAATTCTGAGCCAGACCTATGAACTGGATGAACTTCGGGCAAAACGACTGGAATGGGGACTTTTCCGGGACAGAAGACCGGAATATTACGGAATCATAGCAGGAGAAAAAAACGGGAGATAGTGAGAACCAGACGGGATTGAAAAGACCGGAAGATTGTGGAAATCACACGGGACTGAAAAGACCGGAAAATTGTGGAAATCGCACAGGACTGAAAAAACAGAAAGGTGAAAAAAACAGGTATGTTTTTGTCAGCAGGGAGCAGGGAAAGCTCATTGCTGACATTTGAAACATACCTGTTTTTTATCAGGCATCAGTGTTGATGACAGGATATCTGCGGAGCATATGCCCGTTCCTGTTACAAAAGCTGAATACCGTTCTTTTCACATTCTTTTGCGATAGCTTCCGGCCACAGGGAAGACTGTACCTCTCCAATATGTGCCTTGCGAAGGAAGAACATACAGATACGGGACTGTCCGATTCCACCACCGATTGTATAAGGAAGCTCTTCGTTGATGATTGCTTTCTGGAAAGGAAGTTTTGCACGTTCTTCACAGCCTGCTTTTTTGAGCTGGGAGAGAAGCGCTTTCTTGTCAACCCGGATACCCATGGAGGAAATCTCAAGTGCGATGTCGAGTACCGGATAGTAAACAACGATATCTGCGTTTAAAGACCAGTCATCGTAATCCGGAGCACGTCCGTCGTGAGGCTCTCCGTTTTCCAAAGTATCGCCGATCTTCATGATACATACGGCACCCTTGGTTTTTGTAATATAATATTCACGTTCCTTTGGTGTGTTGTCAGGGAACATTTCTTCCAATTCCTGAGTCGTGATAAAGAAGATATCATGTGGAAGAATCTCTTCTATATAATCGTACTGGATCGCCATATATTTTTCTGTCTTGCGCAGGCAGTTATAAACAGTGGTAACTGTTTCTTTTAATGTCTCGATATTACGATCCTCTTTATGGATGATTTTTTCCCAGTCCCACTGGTCTACAAAGATAGAGTGGATGTTATCCGTGTCTTCATCTCTGCGGATCGCATTCATATCGGTATACAGGCCTTCACCGTAGTCGAAACCGTATTTCTTTAAAGCGTAGCGTTTCCATTTTGCGAGAGACTGTACAACCTCTGCCTCTTTCCCGTTCTGCTCTTTGATATCGAAAGTAACCGGACGTTCAATACCGTTTAAGTTGTCATTGAGACCGGATAACGGATCAACAAAAAGTGGAGCCGAAACGCGGGACAGATTCAGACGAAGTGCAAGCAGGTTCTGGAAAAAATCTTTTACTGTTTTGATTGCAATCTGTGTATCGTGCAGATTTAATTCTGAATGATAATCTTTTGGAATGATTAAATGTTCCATCTAAGGTTCTCCTCTCTGGTATAAACCGCATGCAGCGGCATGATACCAATCCCGTGTGCCTGATATATGTATGAAAAAGAAAATGGCACACTAATTTATTATAGCACAGCAGGTCTCATTTTCAAGAAAAGATCATACGATTTCTTGAAAAATACATGTATACAATATAAATTTTAGCGAAAACGGTTTGTGATACATATTGACGAAAAACGACGAAGATTTTATAATTTATGTTGTAAATTTTATGTAAAAAAGAGAGGACAGCTTATGAAAAAACAAAAAACGGTGTCGATTAAGGCAAAGTTACTTGGGGTGATCATACCAGTCGTAATTGCGATCGTTGTGGTACTTGTTGTGGCTGCTTATCAGATATCTGCAGGGACGATCAAAAAATATTCCCAGAATTTACTGCAGTCTTCGGTAGAGAACCAGGCATCCCAGATAGAAGCATGGCTGAATGAAAACCTTGCTTCATTTCAGATGGCGAAGACGATCATTGAGGATTTGAAGCCGAGTGATGAAGAGTTAAAGACAATACTGGATGGTTATTATGGCTATAACAGTAATTATCCGGAGGGACTTTATGTGGCAGATTCCACAGGACAGCTCATAACGGCATCAGAATCAACAAAAAAGGAATCAGATGTAACAAACAGTACCTAGTATAAAGAAGGACTTACCAGGGTGAATATGGCAGTCGGTTCAGCTTATCAGAATGCAGATGGCGTGAATGTGATCAGTGCTTCCGGTATTTTAAATGACGGATCTGATAAAGTGCGTGTTATTTCAGCAGATATGACATTAGACCGTATTGCAATTATCGTAAACTCTTTTATTGAAATGAATGATGCGGAAGCATTTCTGGTTGATAAAACCAGCGGTGTGATCCTGGCAAACCGTGATTCATCTCTTATTTCCCAGACACTCGGGGCAGAAGGACAGAGTCATTTTTACCAGCTTACGGCAGAGAAAGCTGCAGAGAAAGACTATAATTTTGCTACACTTGATGGAAATATGACGGTATTTCAGGAAGTAGACGGAACCAACTGGCTTTTGATATCGTATATTCCGACCAGCATTGTACTTTCGGATCTGACACAGCTTCGTAATATTATGATCGTAATCAGTGTGATCTGTATTGCATTGCTCTGTGTACTGATCGAACGTGTAACTCATGTTGTAATCAAACCTGTCAAGGAAATGACAAGAGTGATCACAGCGATGACTTCCGGTGATTTTACGGTTTCTATTAAGACAAAAGGCAATGATGAGATCGCAGTCATGAGCCAAAGTGTGGAGAAGTTTATTGCTTCCATGAAACAGATGATCTCCGAGATGGGAAATGTTTCCGGCAAGTTGAAGAATCAGGCTGACTCAAGTAAGGGTGTTTCCGGTGAGATGAGTTCGGCAGCGGGAATCCAGTCACAGTCGATGAGCGAGTTGAACGCGACGGTTGATCAGTTGTCTGTATCTGTAAATGAGATCGCGGAAAATGCAACGCAGCTTGCAGGTGTGGCAGCAGATACCAAGAGCGACAGTGATATGGTTGAAAGCAAGATGCAGGAGACGGTTGCTGTTTCTGAAAAAGGACGTAAGGATATGGAGCGCGTTGGTGAGGCACTCTCAAATATCGAAGTTTCCATTCACAATCTGGAAGAGGCTGTTAATAAGGTAGGAACCGCTTCAGGCGAGATTGTGCAGATCATCAAACTGATTGGTGATATTGCTGACGAGACGAACCTGTTATCTTTAAATGCTTCGATTGAGGCTGCACGCGCAGGCGAAGCAGGAAGAGGGTTTGCAGTTGTTGCAACTGAGATTGGTACACTTGCAAAGAACAGTGCGGATTCGGTAGCACATATCACAGAGCTGATCACTGAGATCAACAATCTGGTAGAAGATGCCGTCAGACAGGCAGGAAACAGTGCACAGGATATTTCCGGCAGTGCAGAGCTGATCCATACAGCAGTTGATACATTTGATACGATCTTTAAGAATATCCAGGAGACAAGCGCACTGATCGGCAATGTGGTTGATAAGATCAATCAGGTAGATCAGGTTGCTACGAATGTTGCAGCTATTTCGGAAGAACAGGCGGCAAGTTCCGATGAGATCCTTGCAACATCAGAATCCATGTTACAGCAGGCAAAGAATATTTCAAAGAACAGTGACCAGGTAGAACAGGAAGCAGATAACCTTGCTGTTTCTGCAGATCAGCTTGCAGATCAGGTAAAACAGTTCCGGATATAGAGAGGAGATCGTGCGATGAAGAAATTAATAAGTACTATCATGTGTCTGGCATTGCTCGTAGGATGCCTTGCCGGATGTGGTGGAAATACACAGACAGGCGCAGCTGATGGAAAAGGTTTAAAAATGCTGCTGTCGTTATCACAGGCGGATACCTTCCGAAATGTACTTGTGGCGCAGGCGCAGCAGACTGCGGAAGAGTGTGGGGTACAGTTGGATGTGCTAGATGCGGACAATTCCATTGAAAATCAGGTGGAGCATATCAAAAAGGCGGTCAGTGAGAATTATGATGTGATTTTATGCGGACCGGTTGATGCTGATACGGCATTCGAATTAGAAGCGCTTGCAGGTGATATACCAATCGTATTTTTTAACAGCTGCCCGGATGAGTCGAGACTTCAGGCTGGGAAATATATTTATGTTGGATCGGATGAATATGTGGCAGGACAGTATCAGGCAGAGTATATTCTAGATAAATTTGCTTCTGCGGATGAGATTAATGTGGTGTTGTTAAAAGGACCGAAAAAACATTCCGCGACAAAAGGAAGATCTGAGTCATTAAAGGATACTTTAAATGCATCAGGGAAAAAGATCAATTATGTCTTTGAAGATAACGCCGACTGGGAGCAGGACCGTGCGAAAGAGATGTTCAATATATTTTTAAAGACAGGACAGAAGTGTGACGTTGCTGTCTGCAACAACGACTCTATGGCACTTGGTATCATTGATGCCTGTGATGCAGCAGGAATCAGTGATGTGACGGTACTTGGAATCGATGCGACTGCAGACGGATGCAAAGCGATTGAAGATGGAAAGATGGACTTTACCGTATACCAGTCCGCAGTTGGACAGGGTGAGAGTGCTGTCTATGCAGCAATCGCACTTGCAACCGGAAAAGATGTCACGACCTTAGAGGGTGCTGCGGAAGATGGTTTATATGTCTGGGTGCCATTTGAAAAAGTAGACAGTTCCAATGTCAAAAATTACGAATAGAAAGCGTGTATAAAATGGAATATACACATGTAAAACATACGTTTTTACCTGTATACGATGAGGAATCCAGGATATTGATCCTGGGTTCCTTTCCGTCTGTAAAGTCGCGGGAAAACCAGTTCTATTACGGGCATCCGCAAAACCGGTTCTGGAAGGTGATTGCAGGAATTTTCAAGGAACCTCTGCCACAGACGATCGATGAAAAGAAGGAGCTTCTGCTAAGACATCGCATAGCAGTGTGGGATGTGATCGATTCCTGTGATATCGTTGGATCTTCCGACAGCTCCATCAGAAATGTGGTGCCAAATGATATGAATCTGATCTTATCAAATGCAAAAATACAGGGAATTTTTGCAAATGGTGGAAAAGCACATCAGCTTTTTGTAAAATACTGTAATAAAGAGGGAATGCCGCCTGTTGGCAAACTGCCATCCACAAGCCCTGCAAATGCGGCGTGGAATTTAGAGCGGCTGACGGCGGAATGGAAAACGGCATTTGAAACATATTTAGAAATAACAGAACAGGAGAAAACATTTGAAAAAAGAAGAAATGACGACGGTTGATTTCCTGCTTGAAGCAGTGGGAATCGTGGCTGCAATGATTTATCTGGGACTGCAGATTTATTATGGAATCGTATATGGAGTGGCATTTACCGGAATTATTTTAAATGCGGCAATCCTGATCCTTGTATATGTTGGACTGACGCTGCTTGCACATTATCCGGAGAGAGTAAATAACTTACCGAAAGAGATATGCAGTGGAAAAATAAGAATCTATACGATCCACATGGTGCGCGCAGTCAAGCTGATCTTCGTGCTCAGTCTTTTATTTACCAGTATCTGTGATGCTGCCGGGGTGCAGATCAATAAAGGGTATAGTCTGGTGACGGTTGCATTGATCGTTATTGTGACAGTGGTGTATGAGGGGAAGATCATTAAGCTGCTGCGTGGAAAAAAATAAGCATATATTATAAAGAAAAGACGATTCTGAGTGGAATCGTCTTTTCTTTATATATAGTGATCAATGTCTGCGGAGTAGGCATTTTGTGTATTATATTACTTCGTATCAACCCGTCCAACCAGATAATCAATTGAGCAGTGATAAATATCTGCTAACTTTATGAGAATGTCAATTGGAAAATCACGAAGCCCTTTTTCATAACGGGAATAAACATCCCGGTGCAGACCAAGCATGGCAGAGATTTCTTTTATAGTAAGATCGTTGTCTATTCTCAAGTCCTGAATTCTTTGAAACTTCACGTGAGTGTCTCCTCTAACTTAATAGACAAATTATAATCAAAATGCTATAATTTAATTCATAATAAGACCGTTTGGTCGTATTGTAAGGAATGAGATATCTGTGAAAGGAGAAAGTTATGAAAAAACGAATGATAGCATGGCTGCTTTGTGCCTGTATGACGTTTACGGCAGCACCGGAAATGCTGCTGGCGGATGTGGCAGGGAATGCACAGCAGACACAGGAAGAAAACAGTTTTAAAGAGAAAGGGACTGTGGAAACACAGACTGTAGAACAGGATGATGAAAAGTCAGCAGTGACAGAGAAAAAAGAAACAGACCAGGCAGATGAAGAAGATCATAATGCCGGACGTCTGGCAGAGGAAGAGTCCGGGGCGGCCGGGACGGAAATTGTCACGGAAGAGACAGAAGAGCCAGAGACGACGATCGTCACGGAAGAGACAGAAGAGCCAGAAACGAAGGTTGTTACAGAAGAAACAGAGGAGACTGAAACAAAGAATGTCACAGAAGAGCCAGAACAGGCTGAAACAGAGAACGTTACGGAAGAAACGGAGAGTACAGAGGAGATTTTAAAAAGGGCATTATCAGGTGATGAGATCAGCCGTATCGACTGGGTACAGGAACTGGTAACATTATTTGATCTTACGGTAGATGAGGATAATTATCCGGATAATTATTACAGTGACATATCAACGGATGATTCGTTTTATCGTGATGTGATGGTGGCATGCGAGTTCGGAATGATCGATCTTGAGGCAGGAGAAGAATTTCGACCGGAAGATGCAGTGACGCGTGAATTTGCAGCGCAGACCATGAATACGATGCTTGGCTTTGTGCCGGAAACAGACAGTTATACTTATCAGGATACAGCAGATGTTACATATAAGGAAGCAGCACAGATCGCAATCGACAGAGGATGGGTTACGGTTGCTGCCGGTAAATTTCTCCCGGAACAGTCACTTACCACGGAAGAGCATGATGCAATGATCGCGGATGCAAAAAAGGTTTTGGCAGATGCGCAGATAGAGACCGGAAAAGAAAATACCTGTACATTTGCGTCCGGAGTAGTTGTTGTACCAAAGGGAACAGCCGTATCTATTGATGTGGATGGAATAGTTATGATCGAAAACTGTCCGGTTACGATCAAACAGGGAACAACATTTGCCGTGTATGTTAACGATATTGTCATGGCATATAAGGCAGAAAGTGTACGGACAGACGGAACTACAACATATATTACAACCTCAGATGCGGATGATGGCGCGGTTTTAAATGTTGACCAGCAGGGCGAACTGGATGTTGATATGACGGAATTTATTCCGGCAGATGAAGAAACATATGTGGTAAATGGTGTTACAGTCACAGAAGGTATGACAAGGGGGATATCCTATAAAAACAATACCCTGCGTGCAGATAAAACGATTTCCGTCTCAGATGATGTCACAGCGACAGTAAGTGTTGTGATTTCAAACATGAAAGTAAATTACAGTCTGAATAATAATGACTATTATTTTTCAGTCAGCGGAGATATGGAATACTCCTGCAATGTAAAAGGGGATGCATTTAAAGATATTAACCACACACTGACGTTAGGGGCAGTGCCGCTCGGCGGTGTTGGTATGTTGACACTGGCAATGGAATATAATCTTTCCGGAGAAGCAACGCTTACCGTGGAAAAGGAATTTGAAGCCGGATTTGCGTATTCGGACGGATTCCGTATAGTTGGAAACAGTCATAAAAAAGGATTTTCCTTTTCAGCAGAAGCAGATCTGACCACAGGTATTGTACTCTCTGCAAAAGCAACGCTCGGAATTGTCAGCGGAGATATTTATGCAAAAACCGGTGCACGTATGAACATCAAATACGTAAGGTACAGTTCCGGAACACCGACATACTGCGCGTCACAGGCTGCATATCTGTATGCATCGGTGGGGGCAAGTGCAAAGATCGGAGTTGGTATTGCATCAAAGACCTTTAGCAAAAGTATAGAGATCTGGGGAAAGAATAACAGTCCGGTGCGCGTGTACTATCATATTGAGGACGGTGTACTTCGGACATCATGCACGCGTGGAAAAGAATTTGCCGCACAGGGAGGCTGGACAAGTTATTGGACATCTCCAGGTTCGAGATATTTCAATCCGGCGGGCGTAGGAAGCTATTTTGATGCAGGAGCAGGTGCCGGCGGTGCGATCGTACCGATTTATACCTATACACTCGACGATGCAAACAGGGCTACGATCACAGGATATAGCGGAAATGCGACAGCACTTTATATTCCGGATGAGATTGACGGGCATGAGGTTGTTGCGATTGGAGATAGGGCATTTCAGAACCGGACGGATTTGCGAACGGTGATGATACCGGATAGTGTGACGGAAATTGAAGCATATTCATTTAACAATTGTACTAACTTATCAAATGTGACATTATCCAAAAGTTTGAAGTATATGGGAGGAAGGGCATTTGGAAGTTGTGAAAAGATAACACAGATTGAGATACCAAAGAGTTTAGATAATTGTGGAAATAGTGGTTATGCATCATATCATGGACCATTTGGGGCATGTTCGGGATTGAAGAAAATTATTTTCGAAGAAGGAACAAAAGAGATATCTAATAATCTATTTCGAGGATGTACAGGATTAGAAGAAATAAGTATCCCGGCTAGTGTTATAAAAATAGAACGTTATACATTTGCAGATTGCACTAATTTGAAAAATGTATATTTTTCAAATGGCGTAAAAAATGTAGAAAATAATGCATTTACAAATTGTACTTCATTAACAAAAGTAAATATTCCAGATACAGTTGATTCCATAGGTAATTCTGCATTCTCTGGTTGTACAAATCTCATTGAGGTACATCTGCCAGATAAACTAAAAGAAACAGCATCAGACACTTTTTCCGGCTGCAAAAAGTTAACCGCCATCAACTTCCCATCCACCCTGACCACAATCGGAAATTCCGCATTTTCCGGCTGTGAATCTTTACCGGAAGCAATCCTTCCGTCCGGGGTGGAAAAAATAGAAACCAACGCATTTAAAAACTGTAAAGCCATGAAAAAGGCAGTGGTGCCGGATACCGTTTCATCCATTGGAAGTTCTGCATTTTATGGCTGTGAAGCTCTGGCCGACATTACATTAGGCAGCAAGTTAAAGAAGATTGAGAGCCAGACATTCTACGGCTGCACAGTTCTGCCATCCATCGTGCTTCCTTACAATGTGACCACGATCGGTGACAGTGCCTTTGTCAACTGCACGAAGCTGACGCAGATCACAGTCCCGCGCAACACAACTTCGATCGCATCAAATGCATTTTCCTATCCAAAGAAAATGACGATGTACGGTCCGTCTGATTGCTATGCCCAGACCTATGCGAGCGGAAAAGGAATCAAGTACGTCACACAGGATATTCATGCAACCTCAGTCAGTCTGGATATTACAGAAAAAACGGCGGAGCACTATGACGATTTCCAGCTGACAGCGACGATTGCACCTTTGAATTTCACAGATGCAGTGGTATGGACAAGTTCCAACGAAGAGGTTGCCACTGTTTCGGATACCGGATATGTGGAGATATGTGGTGTTGGAACAGCAGTCATTACGGTAACGGCTGGAAATGTAAAAGCTGCCTGTAAGATAACCGTACCGCAGCTGATAGACTGGATCGAATTTGATGAGGATGAGATCGAATTGAAAGCTGGTCAAACCTATCAGTTGAAACCATATATTTCACCTTCGGATGCCACAAATAAAAAGCTCAAATATACTTCTTCTGATACGAAAGTGGCAGAGGTTTCTGCAAGCGGACTTGTCACTGCAAGATCGGAGGGCGAAGCAAAAATCCGGGCTGCGGCAACGGACGGCAGTGATGAATATGCAGTCTGCTATGTGACTGTCACCGGAAAGGCGAAAGTAACAGGAATAACTTTAGACAGGACATCAGCAGAGGTAAAAAGAGGAGAGAAGCTCACCTTAAATGTAACTGTATCACCGTCTTATGCGTCCAACAAAAAGGTAGTCTGGAAATCGGCAAATACAAAGATTGCCACCGTGGATGCCAACGGCAGTGTGACAGCAAAGGCACCGGGCCGAACGAAGATCACGGTGACTTCGTCTGAAAATAGTAGTTATCAGGCATCCTGTACGGTTACAGTACCATATAAAATTACCTACAAACTGAATAAAGGTAAAAACAATGCCTCAAATCCGTCAACTTATTATGGAAAGAAAGTAACACTGAAAAACCCGTCCCGCAAAGGATACGCATTTGCAGGCTGGTATACGGATGCAAAATTTAAAAAGAAGATCACAAGTATCAGCAACAGCGCAAAATCCGATTACATTTTGTATGCAAAGTGGACAAAAGTAAAAGTGGCGAAGGCTTCTCTTACGTCTGCGAAAAACAGCAAGAGTAAACAGATCTTACTGAAATATAAGAAAGTATCCGGCGCAAAAGGTTACGAGATTTCTTACAGTACGAATAAAAAATTCAAAAAGGTGGTCACAAAGAAAAATACGGCGAAGACATCCTATACCATAAGTAAACTGAAAAAAGGAAAGATATACTATGTGCGCATCCGGGCTTATAGAATGGATTCCACGGGCAAAAAAGTGTATGGAAAATATTCATCCATGAAAAAAGTTAAGGTCAGTAAATAGAAAAATTTAAAGTGTGTAACTGTCAGAAAATGACAGGGAAGACAGTGTCCGGATTGATATTCAGCCGGACACTGTCTTTCTTTAAAAATAGCAGCTTGTTTTGTTACTGTTCACTCGGCACCTGAACACTTTGCTGTTCAGGTGCGTATGAACGTGATGTGGGGGTGAGCAGCC
>OIXR01001864.1_pt1 | contig 13014 bp, 4 predicted proteins | sample 1587831 | NCBI WGS metagenome assembly OIXR01 (sample SAMN03283263) | human gut metagenome | biome: human-associated habitat; material: feces | host: Homo sapiens | place: USA | collected 2013
AGAAGATTTCGGTGCTGATATTACTCGTACTGAAAGAGATGATGCAATCACATTATCTGGTGATTTAGATACCATTTATAAGCAATTATTAAATATTCAAACTCTTGCAAAAGGTATGGGTATAGATGATACTTTCTTGAATGATTTGGGTAATCAAGCAGATGAAGCAAAGTCAAAATTAGATGAATATCAAGAAATGTACTCTCAGCACGTTTTGTATGACAAGATTTTTAATTCAGAAGATTACGAAAAATCTTTTGACGAAATAAACAAAGCATATGAGAAATATCAAGACGCATTTGCTTCAGGTGATGAAGAATCTATCGAAAAAGCAAAACAAAATTATGCGGAAATCGTACAAAGTGCTACCAAAGGATTAGATGACCAAAGTGTTATTGATTATTTTAATAGCATGTATCCCGATTTGCAGGAAGTTGTTGGAGGTTGGGAATTTGAGGTTAAATTCAAAGCTGCTGTTGATGACGATAGTGATGACTTTGAAAAAGGTGTTCAAGATGCGGTAAATAAGTTTGATACTATAGAGGACATTAAAAATTATAATCCTAAAGTTGCCACAGATGAACAGAAAGATGCATATTTACAGCTCAAACAATATGCTGATGAGTATGGCTTAACTCTTGACCAATTGATTGACAAATTGGTTCAATTAGGATTACTCCAATCTCAGTCAAAATCTGATTTATTAAATAAACTGATTCCAAGTAAATCTTCTCCAACAGCAGGTGTCGCTTCTGTACTGACAGATACTATGGACGGTGTAGATGCTGATGAAGCTACAAAGTGGGTAGAATCTCTCACTGAAGAAGAAGCTAAATTGGCTAATTCAAAAGATTTTGAAAACGCACTAGAAGAACAGAAAAAGAAGTTGAATGGTGCTAGCTTATCAGCAGATGATTATGCGGCAGCATTACAGGCTGTTAAAGATAAACAAAATGAGAATTCCGAAGAAACACCGATTTCTTTTACTGATACACTTGCACAAGTTCAGGCTTTATCGGATGGTTTAGACCAATTAGATAAAATCTATGCTGATGTTTATAATAAAGAAGATTTCGACTGGTCATCTATCCTTAATAATGATGGATTTAAAGAAGCGTTTGGTAACATGACAAATGTTACTGAAGAATATAAAAATGCTTATGATGACTTTATTGAAACCATTAGCAACAATCCATCTGATCTATCAGCTTGTCAGTCTGCTTTTGATAATCTTGCTACAGCATATATTTATAATTCTGATGCATTGAAAAATGTGACAGAAGAAACAAAAGCGTCTACTATTGCTATGCTTAGTCAAATGGGAGTTGTAAATGCTGCTGAAGTTGTAAATTATAGACTTGGCGCAAGTGAATCATATGCGGCAGATACAGGAAAAGACTTAGAAAGTGCAACTTTATCAGAAATAACAGCATTTGCAAAAGAAGCTGATATGTCTGATATTACAAAAGCATCATTGGCTGCTTATGTTATAGAAAAAATCCATGCTGCAAGTATTACAATCACTACATCTGCTGATATAAATAATTTAACAGCACTATGTTCACAACTTGGAGTAGCTGGAACAGCACTTGCACAATTTGCAAGATTAAAAGCTATTGCAATGGATACGAGTGGAAAATATACAGATGGGTATAAAGAATATGCTACTACTGCGGCAGACCAGATTTTACAGAACGCAGTGAATGCAGCGCAGACAAAATATACACCTCAATTTGGTGGTGGCTCTGCTACAAGTAAAGCGATGGATGATGCTGCAAAATCAGCAAAAAAAGCTTCAGATACAGCAAAAGAAACCGCACAAACTCTTGATTGGATCGAAACGAAATTAAAATTGGCTTCTAAGGAAACAGAAAAACTTAGCAAATCTTTCGACAAAGCGTTTGGTATGAATCAGACAAGAGAAAGATACCATGCTTATATTTCTCAGATAGAATCCGAGATCCAGGACAATACAACCGCCGCACAGGTATATCAAGAGAAGTTAAATCAGATTGGTTTATCCTATGAGTGGATCGCAAAGATTCAGTCAGGTGCATTTTCTATTGACAGTATTACAGACGAAAATCTCAAAACTCAGATATCCGAATATCAGACATATTCAGATAAGTTAAATAGCTGTTACGACACTATTGAGAGTCTTGAAGAAGAACGTCTGCAAGCTTCTGTTAATTATGCAGAAAAATTAATTGACTCCCATGAAAAAGAAATAGATTCGATTAATAAACTGATTGATCGTAGAAAAGCATTAGTTTCCTTAAAGGAAACATTCGGTTTATCTGCTTCCAAATCTGATTTGAAATATCAGCAGGATCAGTATGAACAGGAAATTGATGCCCTTGAAAGACAGAATAAAGAAATATACGATCTCATGTGGACTACTACTTATGGTGACGAAGCATGGCAAAAGTATAACGACCAGATGATTGAGAATACTTCCAGTATTCAAGATCTCACACAGTCTCTTGCTGATTTAGCATCTGAAATGGCTAATCTTCCGATTGATAAGTATGAAAAAGCTTTAGATAAGATTTCTGCAAAGAATGATTTACTTGATGCAAAACTTGAGAATGCTACGAGTGATAAAGCTAAGAGTAAAATTATTGGTAGTCAGTTGAAGCTTACTAGAAAGAAAGATAACAGTGCTCAGTCTGCGGCTAAAACGACACAAAGTAATTTGAATCAGTCGGTTAAGGATTTAAGAACTGCAACGAAAAAGGATAATAATATATCAGTTTACAACGTTGACGCTTCGGGTCCCAATGTGAAAGCAAGAACTGCGGTAAATGACTACTATAAAAAAGTAAAGAATTATACAAAGGCGAAGAAACAAATTCCAGCTTCTTTAATTTCTAAAATTTCTGGTGACGGATACTCTACATTATCAAAAGCATGTGCTAATTACAATGCTGCTTTAGTTGCCAACGACACAGCACAAGAAACGGCTGCTTTAAGTAGAGAGACTATCAGACAGGAACTTGCTGATTTAGCGGAACAGAGAGCGAGTCTTGCAAAGACAACTGCTGATTCCAAAGTTGAGAGATATGATTCTAAAGACGAACTGTATGATGCTAAACTCGACAATGCTACTTCTACTTCTTCTAAGAATAAACTGATTGACAGAAAGATTTCTAATATTAACAATCGTCAGAGTGCATATAATACTGCGGTTAAAACTGATAATAAGAATATCAAATCAGCACAGAAAAATATCAGCAAAATCAAGTCTACGAAAAAGAATAAGAAGATTCTTGCTTCTATCAAGAAAGCTGCTAAAGCTGGGAAACGTATTTCCCAATCTTTGTTAAACAAAGCCGCAAAACTGAATGATGGTGGAAAACTATATGATGCATGTATTCAGTATAACGCTTATTTAGATGCGAAAGAAGCCGACAAAGTTACTGCTGATTTATACAAAGAAACAGCAAAACAAGATAAGGCTACTCTTGCAAAAGAAAAGTTTGATAATATTGCGTCCAAGTATGATAATAAAATTTCTAGCAATGAGCAGAAAAAGACAGAAATAAATAATAGAATTTCTCTCGTAGAGGAATTTGGTGGACAGGCAAATGTATCTGATTATAAGTCACTTATCTCTGCTGAAAATGGAGAATTTAAAAAACTCATTAAAGAGCGTGAAGAACTTCGGAGAAATTTAGAAGAGTCTGTTGTAAATGGTTCTATCAAAAAAGGCAGTGATGAATGGTATGATATGGTCGCTAAAATCAATGATGTAACAAATGCCATAGATGAATCCATTCGATCAATTAAACAATACCAGAATGCCCTTCGTCAATTAAAATGGGATACTTTTGATAAATCTCTTGAAACTGTAAAACGTGTCAACAGTGAAGCTGATTACTACATTGATCTTTTGAGTCATAAAGATATGACTGATAAAGACACTGGTAATTTCACTGAATATGGTATTGCTACCATTGGATTACACAAGACGAATTATGACAATTACATTGCGCAGGCAGAAGCATATCAGTCTGAATATGATAAAATTATGAAACAGATTGAGAAAGGTGAATTGTCTGCATCTGATGAAAATGTTATTCAACGTTTGCGTGATTTACAGGATGCTCATAGAGAGGCGAAGAAATCTGCTGAGGATGAGTTAGAGTCTATTAATGATCTTGTGAAACAGGGCTATGAAGCACAAACCGATGCGTTGAGTAAGCTTATAGAAAAATACAAGAAATTAAAAGATTCTGAACTTGAAGCCTATAGATATCAGAAAGAAATTGCCGAAAAGACAAAACAGATTGCTTCTTTACAGAAACAGTTAACAGCTTATACTGGCAACAATTCTGAAGAATCCCGTGCAACAATTCAAAAGTTAAAAGTTGAATTAGAGAATGCCAAATCAGATTTAAAAGATACGCAATATGAAAAATTTATTTCTGACACTGAGGACATGCTTGACGATCTGATGAGTGATTATCAGGAATTCATTGATGAAAAAATCAATGATACAAATACAATTCTCGATAGTATCAAAGAACTTCTTGGTGGCAATGATGGTATTATTGCAACACTAAAATCCTTAGATTCAAGTCTGACAAATACTACAAAAGATCAGATTGATTCTAGTACTACCAATGGTGGTGACGGAGGACAAGGCGCAAAGGATTATGTAAATAATACTGTTACTAATGATCGGAATACTATCAATTCATCTCATAAAACTGGACTTTTACGACCAACAGCAGTTGGTACTATAACTCTTGATAATTCCTTGGAGTCAAAAAAGAAAAATACAACTTCTATTGATGATAAGTTAAAAAATGAAAAGAAAGCAGTTAAAGATGCCATTAATTCTGGTAAATCTCGCAGCAAGAAATTAACTGATAAAGAGAACCAAGAACATGCTGACTTATGGAAGTATATTGTAAAGAATTATGGTAGAACTCCTACTAATAAAATGTACAAGAAGTTAGGTGACATACTAGGCGTAAAAACAGATGACACGGTTACATCGAAACAAAAAACTGCTATTCTTAATAGGATGAAATTTAATGGCTATAAAAAAGGTTCTGATCACATAGACAAGAGTCAATTAGCATGGACACAAGAAGATAAACGAGAAATGATTTATCGTGCTTCTGACGGCGCAGTTTTAACAAAACTTAATCCAGGAGATAAAGTGTTCACAAATGAGATGACTGAGAATCTTTGGAAAATGGCACAGATGAATCCTTCTTTATTGACCTCTGGTATCAACTATATGCCGAATTTACCTGAAATAACAAAATCTGCTGGCACTTCTACGATTGTTGAGGTTGGAGATATCGTAATGAACGGTGTAAATGATGTTGAAACCTTTGGTAGACAATTACGAGAAGAAATTCTCAGGAACGGAAAGACAACACAATGTATTACTGAAGCAGTTTCTGCCAAGCAACTTGGTAAAAATGGTGTAGGTAATGCAAGGTTATATAAGTAACCACTTTATCCCATGTAGGTATCATAGCCTATGTGGGATTTTTATATGTAAAAAAAATCGAAAGGAGAATAAGCAAATGCCAAAAATAGTTTTTAATGAGAATTTTGGTGTAGATGAAATCACACTTGTATTGGAGCGAAGAGATTTTTCTAAATACGGAAAGCTTAAAGATGTTACAGATATTGAGTATAAAGATACTATGAATGCACCCGAATTATCATTTAATGTATATAAAACTGACGATCCAATATGGAATAAGGTTAATAACTATAACTTGGTGTATATTCCTGAATACAAAGAACATTTTTCAATTAGTGTAAATACTACAGAAGAAAATACAACACGAAAATCGGTCACATGTACTTATCTTCCAGTTAGTGAATTACAAAATGTAAAACTTAGAAATATTCAGATTAATACAGAAGATGATATTGCAAGAGACGATTATGATGCTGATTATCCTACTATCTTCTATCGTGACTTATCTGCATATTCAGAAGGAAGTACAATGTATAAGAAGCTCTACAACGCTTCTCTTCTACACCGCATTTTGGATAAGGCATCTAATTATAAAATTGGACATGTAGATACATCGTTAAAGGATCTGAGATCGTGGTTTCAATACTCTATCAGCGACAGTAATATTTATGATGAATTGACCGGTGAAATATCGGACGACTATCAATGCTTATTCAAGTTTGATTCCAATACACGAACTGTAAATGTATATGATTTATGTAATACATGTCATGATTGTGGTTATCGTGGAGATTTTCATGACAAGTGTCCTGAATGTGGAAGCACAAACTATAATGGTGCTTATGGAGAAGACACATCTATTTATGTGTCAAAGGAAAATTTATCTACTTCTGCTTCTATTGAAAGTAGTGAAGATAGTTTAAAGAACTGTTTTTATATTGTTGGTGGAGACGATTTAATGTCTTCTGCTGTTGCTATCGCAAATCCAAGTGGTACAAATTATATTATCAATTTTTCTGATGAAATGTATGAGAATATGCCGAGTGATTTAGTCGAGAAAATCAAAGCATATAATGCAAACTATCAAGAATGTATAAATAGCAGAGCATTTAACTTTTCTTCGAATGAAGTTAACCAATATAATCAGATTGTCAAATATGTAAATGAACATTATCCAAAAATAGATGATGACGGCAATAAAGTTGATAGATATAATACTATCTCATCTCCTATTGTTGGATATAAAAATATTGCTTCGCTATGTTTTGACTGCATTGATATTGGATTAATTTTGCAGACTTCTATGGGCAAAACAATAGAAATGGACAATCTTACAATTCAGGAAACAATGAATTTATTGACATTCACCAATTTATCGCCAATTGCAGTGAAATCAAATGTATCATGGGTTGCAACAAGCGTCGTGTCGAATACCGTGTTAGGTGCTTGCAAAGCATTAATTAATACTGCATTATACAAAGTTGAAATTGTAGATGCCTCTTATTCTAAAGATAAACATGTTTGGAAAGGAAAATTTAAACTTACAAGCATTGAAGATAAGACGATTACTCTTATTGGAAGCGAAGTATCTATTGCAGTAAATAATGATATGGAAAAATATCTTAAGCAAAATATTCAAAGATGCTTAAATAAACTTGATACAAATTATAAAGATCTAAAATCTTTAGAAACATCTGATTCTGATTTTCAATCTGAATTGGCTTATTACAGTTTCGATTATCTGAGTAGTTTAAAAGATTCTTTTGGAGATGTCTTGGGAATTATTTTAGAGTCTGAACAGGATGAGTTAAAAAATAAATATCAGACTTGGTATAGTAATCGAGTTGGGTGGCTTGAATCAGAAATGAATAAAAGACAGTTACAAATTGATGCTGTCCATAGATTATATAACTATGATAATAAATCTGGCACTGTATATGATATTCAAAATTCTCTGCAAGATGAATTAAACTTAGAAACATATCTTGGGAAGGATATGTGGACAAAATTTTGTGCGTTTCGTATGGAAGATACCTATCAAAATGATAATTATATTTCTGATGGATTGGATAATGGCGAATTAGTAACTCGTGCAACAGAACTTATTGATACTGCAAAAAAAGAATTGTATAAAGCAAGTCATGTACAATATACTGTTTCTTCTACTATTAATAATCTTCTTGCGTTAAAAGAATTTCAACCTATCGTAAATAAATTTGAAATAGGAAATTGGATTCATGTATGCGTGGATGAAAAAATATATTATTTGAGATTATTATCTTATAAGATTTTCTATTCTGATATTTCAAAGATTGAAGTTGAATTTTCGACTGTTGAGAGAACATGGTCTGGTTCATCTGATGTTAAAAGCGTAATTGAATCGGCACAAGCTATTGCTTCTTCATTTTCTTACACAACTCAAAAGGTAAAAAATAATACAGGTGCATCAAAATATGTTCAGGATTGGGTACAAAAAGGAATGAATGCAACTGTAACGAAAATCGTGAATAACGCTGACAATCAAAATGTTGTATATGATTCTAGTGGTATTTTGTGTAGAGCCTATGATGATTTAACAGAGACTTATGATTTATGTCAGTCTCGATGGATTAATAGCGGTCTATATATTACAGATGATGGATGGCAGACTGTAAAAGCTGCTATTGGTAAGTATATTTATGTTAATCCTGAAACTGGTAATGAATTAACGACTATGGGAGTTATAGGTGACACTATTGTCGGTAAATTAATTATTGGGGAAAATCTTGGAATTTATAATACGAATAATTCCATGACTTTTAACTCAGATGGTTTAACTATCACAAACGGAACTAATACATTTATTGTAAATCCAAATGATGAAAAATTATTTAGAATAACAAAATCTTCTAATGATGTGTTATGGGCTGACAAAAATGGTAATCTGAATCTAACAGGAAACATCACAGGTTCTAGTATAACAGGTGGAAAAATATATGGAACAACAATTAGCGGTGCTGAAGTTAGTTCGTCATCTTTTATTGGTGGAAATATTAATATTGGAGATGATAATTTTATTGTAGATGCTGGTGGAAATATCACATCAAAAGGAGTCCTTAATCTTGCTAACGGTGGAGTTACATATAATTCTAAAGATGGATTAAAAGTTACTGGTACAATAAATGCTAACGGTGGTACATTTTCTAATACTATTACTTGTACTGGCACTATTTCTGGTGGAATTATCAAAGCTTCACAATTTTTAGCAAATAAATTTAAAGCAACATCAGATGGTAATGCATATATGATTTCACCGTATATATCATCTTCTATTTATATGACAGGATTAGGAGATTTTGATGATAATTCAAATTACAAAGAAGTAATAGGGTCAACATTTATACATGGTGTATTTTATCCAATATTGTCTGGAAAATGGTATGCAAATGATTTATTTGCGTCTAGTTTTCATATAGATGCTGGTGACGGATATGGTGTAAATATAACAAATTCTGAAATTTCTATCGTTCCATTTTCTGTAGGATCAGCCACATCTAAAATTAATTCTAAAGGAATTGAGACAACAGGTAATATCACATGTCTTGGGACTATAAATGGTAACTCTTCCACTGCAACAAAATTAAAAACTCCACGCACTCTTACGATAGGTCGTGCTGGAAGGGTTTTTGACGGTTCAGATAATATCGGGTGGACTTTGGCAGACATCGGTGCTGCAACACAAAATGAAGTCAATAGTCTAAAATCGAGAATAGAAGCATTAGAAGGTAGAATAAATAGTTAATTATAATAATAAAAAGGAGTCAGAGGATGAAATTAAAAGGAATTGATATCTTAAATATCAGTGAGGTATTTTCGTTTCTTGCTACTAAGGAAGTAAACTTAAATACCGCTGTTACTATTGTGAATAATATAAAAATATTGTCTGTACCAAAACAGGTATTAGATGAGAAAAGGAATAAAATTGTTGCCGATTGCGCATTAAAAGAAAATGGACAGGTTGCTACAAACGATGATGGTTCTGTGAAAGAAATTATAAACAAGGAAGAATTCTACGAAAAAATGAACGCTTTGTTTTTAGAAGAAGTTGATATTGATGAAATGAAACCTGTGCCAGCGAAGTCATTATCGAATATTACTATTTCTCCACAGATGCTTGCAATTTTAATGCAGTTCAATTTAATTAAAGAGGAATGATTATGAAAATATGTACAGACTTTGAATTTGCTGGCGAAATGTTATCTGATTATGGTATGATACTATGTTCTTTTGATAGTGGCGGGGGAATTGAAACTTTTTCGTCTGGTGCAGATATCACATTTAATCAGATAAAGCCAATCGGCAGCAATCGTTTTAATTTATATTCTTCTACTTACGATACAGCTTTATCAGCTACTTTTCAGATTTGTAAGAATCCATGTCGATTAAAAAATCAAGAAGAAATGAGACTTTCATGCGAGGAAGTTTCAGCTATACAACGATGGTTGTGTCGTAAAGATGGGTACAAACGCTTTAAATTAGACAAGGAAGGCTATGAACATGTATATTGGAACGGAACATTCAGTTCAAAACAAATCGTTTTAAATGACCAAATATTAGGCTTAGAACTAACATTATATACGGATGCACCATTTGCTTTTATGGATGAAGTATCTGCTGAGTATGAATGCTCGGCAGATACTTCTTTTAATTTGTGGGATAACTCAGATGAGACTACAGACTTGAACAATTCTCTTAGACCAGATATGGAAATTACTATTTTATCTGAAGGAAATTTTAAGTTGACAAATTCTATGGATACAAAATCTTTTATGCTAAGAAATTGCAAATCTGGCGAGGTAATAACAATTGATGGGAAAAATCAACTTATTACTTCTTCTCTCTCGTCTCATAATTTAGCAAATGACTTCAACTATTTCTTCCCACGAATTATCAACAATTATAATGAGCGTTGTAATACTTTCACGCCGAATTTGAATTGCAAAATAAAAATAACCTACTCTCCTATTCGGAAAGTTGGAATTTAGGAAGGAGATGTATACAATAAATGAGTTTAGTTTTTAATCAAAAAATCACATTGGACTTGACAATATCAAGAGTGCAGAATGTGCATTGTAGTCAAGATGATGCAGATTCAAGAAATATTCTTATTACTTTGTCTGATAATGGGAAACCATATAGTATTCCTTCAGAAGTAAGAATATTTCTAAAAATTTCAAAACCAGACAATACATATGTATATATAGATGAAGACGATGCTGATCATTTGTTTAGGAATGATGATGGTACAATATCCATTATATTGTCAGAACAAGCAACATGTGTACCAGGTATTTGTGAAGCAGAATTACAGTTCATAACTCCAAAAGAAACTATATCTACAAGAAAGTTTAATATTATTGTTAAAAAATCAGTAATAAATGATGAAGAAATAGAATCTGTCATCGAATCTAATATTATTCAAAAAATGATTCGACATTTGATTGATTTTATGAATCCACATAAAGTAAATAAAGAACAAGTTGGACTCGGCAATGTGCCAAATGTTACAACAAACGATCAGACACCAACATATGAAGAAGCCGAGGAATTTGAAAATATCTCTAGTGGAGAAAAATTGTCTATTGCGTTTGGAAAAATTCAAAAAGCCATCTCTTCATTACTTGGACACATTAATAATTTCGATAACCCACATAAAACAACAAAAAGTCAGATTCAATTAGGGAATGTTGATAATACTTCTGATGTTGATAAACCTGTTTCCACAGCACAACAGAAAGCAATTGATGGTGCTTATGCCAATTCAAATAAATATACAGATCAAAAAATAGCAGATTTAATCAATGGTGCTCCCGAAACAATGGATACATTGAAAGAAATTGCAGATGCCATCGAAAAAAACAAATCTGTTGTAGAAGCATTAGATAAATCTATAGGAACAAAAGCAAATCAAAATGAATTAGATACTCATACAGGAAATGACACTATTCACATTACATCCGATGAAAGAACTAAATGGAATGACGCAAATAACAAAAAACATTCTCATAATAATAAATCTGTTTTAGATGGTATTACTTCGGAATTGGTTCAAAAATGGTCTAATGGAAGTTCTTTAACTGGGATCAAAGGAGACGCTGAGAAAAATTACAGAACAGGAAATGTTAACCTCACACCGGAAAACATCGGTGCTGCCACATCAGCTGATTTAACAGCGCACAAAAAAATAGAGGCAATAACAAGCATTGGCAACACTCATCCGCTTGGACATGTTATGGTATATGATGAAAAAGAAGAAGTGACTGGTACAAATCAATGTGCTGTTCCAAGTTTAAATCTTTTCCAGAGGGAAATAAATTTATTAAGCAGCAGTTTAGCAAAGGGTAACTACTTACCATTATCGGGTGGAACAATGACTGGCACTATTATTGGACAACATAAGTTACCAGGTAGTACGGCTTCAGATTCCAATGGAATGGTTCTCGGTGTTCAGACAACAAGCAATACAGGAATTTTTAATGGTAACGGAGATGGAAATGGGGCTGACGTTGCAAATCTAATCATCAAATCATGGTACGGAGTTGGATTTGTAGACGGTTGTTCTGGTCAAGGAATGACTGTCGGAATAGATTGCAGGAGTGGAAACATTACATGCAATTCTATAACAATAAGAAATGTCGGAAGTGTGACAGATTTATTAAATTCCAAGTTATCAACGTCTGCATCCTGTAATAAAAACTGGAATTGGAGTGGTAAAAATGAAACCCCAGCCTGGATATGGGGTGGTAGCGATGGAACTAATATGTATGTCTATAATCCGACATATATCCTGGTTCAGGGAATAAGAAATAGAGTAACAAATAGAGCAATGACTATAACAGATGATAACCATGTTAGAACATATGAATCTAATGGTGTTGGAATGAACGGAGCTATCAGCCTTGGTTCTGGAAATTATAGATTTTCACAATTATACGTTACATCAAGTTCGATATCAACTTCTGATAAAAATTATAAAGATGATATTAAATCACTTACAGATAAGCATTTACAGTTTTTTATGAAATTACAGCCAGTATCATTTTTATTTAAAGATGGTACATCCGGCAGAACACATGTCGGTTTTATAGCACAGGATGTAGAGCAGGCAATGTCAGAATGTGGCTTAACAGATCTCGATTTTGCTGGATTCTGCAAAGATCAAAAAGTTGACAGTAAATTGGTTGATGGTGAAGAAGTCAACGAACCTATCTTAGATGATAATGGTAATCCAGAGTATATATATTCACTTCGTTATGAGGAGTTTATCGCATTAAACACATATGCAATTCAGAAGTTGTGGAATCATGTGGAAACATTAGAAAAGGAAAACATAGAGACGAAAAATCAGATCAAATCAATGCAGCAGGATATTGCAGAATTAAAAAAATCAAGAGCCTAAGAGCCGATTACATGACCATGTGTTGTGTAGCCGGCTCTTTTGAATAACAAGCCTTCGGGCAGAAAGAGAGGAAAAAAGAAAATGAAAGAATTTGACAAAGTAAACGTGATTTATGGAGTAATTGCCA
>OIXR01001868.1_pt1 | contig 12991 bp, 8 predicted proteins | sample 1587831 | NCBI WGS metagenome assembly OIXR01 (sample SAMN03283263) | human gut metagenome | biome: human-associated habitat; material: feces | host: Homo sapiens | place: USA | collected 2013
TGGCTCTCACTTTCCCTTCACGATAAGGGCGCTCCATGGCGCGGTATGTGCCGTAATAGTCGCCGAAAGGCATGTGGATCAGATAGAGGTCGAGGTAATCCAATCCCAAACGGGCGAGCGAAGCGTCTAATGCCCGCAATGTCCGTTCATAACCCATTTCTGAAATCCATGCTTTGGTCGTGATGAACAGCTCCTCACGCGGAATACCACTTTTCCGAATAGCCGTACCGACCGCCCGTTCATTTCCATAGACCGAAGCGGTGTCGATGAGCCGATAGCCGACGGCAAGCGCATCGGTAACAACTCTTTCACACTCGGTGGCATCGGGTATCTGAAAGACACCAAAGCCTTGTATCGGCATCTTTACTCCGTTATTCAATTCTTTGAAATCCATACCATAATATCGTTATAATTAGTTTTTCAAGATATTCAATCATGATTGTAGATACACTCCGAATCCATTCCAATAACCTGAATAAAAAACATTATCTATTGCATGAAGTTATTGAGTTTGTTGGCCGGATTGAGCGGTGTCTGGTCGGACAATACCAACGATTTGACCATATGCAACGTTCCCTGCTTGTACTTCTGAAAGTGTTCCGAAGCGATATGCTGCTCGTATGCTTCACGGCTCGCATAGGTTTCGAGAATCGTTACTTTACAGGGATTCTCCTTTTCGCCGACAGCATACATCGTCAGTACGCCCGGTTCGGTACGCAGGGAGATTTCACCTACCTCGGTCGCATAGTTCATATACTCGTCAAGATACTGCGGATAAACCTCTATTTTCGACAGCCGTACGATACCATCGGTCGTCATCGGCTCTTTAACGCACATACCCGGCTTATCCGGATTCAGACATTTGCCGATGATCTCTCCTGTCGCAAGGTAGGAGTAGGTCGGAAACTCAAATAATACGGGTTTTAGTTTCGTATAGTCGAGTTTGCCATCGCTGTCAAGCACATCGGAAGCAGCGTATGTATTGACTATCGCGCAAATGAAATTGTCGAAACCGTCGGTTTCATAAATGTCCACCACTTCACACTCCATCGTAAGTGGTGATGCGTCTATAACGGGCGTATCGTTCTCTCCGATATGGTAAGCAAACACCTCCGACTTATCGACCGTCGCACCACTTACACTTCCTACATAGTCAGCTTTCGGTAACATCTCACGACTCACAAGATTGACGGAAAGTCGTTTTGATTTTTTAATACCTTGATTGGTATAATGACTTTTACTCATGCTGACCAGTATCCGGTCATGGCCGATGACTCCCGTGTGTCCTACCACAAGCCAGTTTACTTTCCCTTCGACCTCCGCCCCGACAACCGTCATTGGTTTGGGATAGAGTGCCAACAGATTTCCGAGATTTTTCTTGTTTGTCTCCATTATATCGGGTTGTGTAGTGTTCTCTTTCACGGCAGTGCTGCACGACAACATGACAAGCAGTGACAGAACACCTAAGATTATTTTTACCATGATTGATTTATTTATCTATTTGACTTTCGGTGAACGGATCGGCACGATGCCCCATCAAATCGATTTTGGCATACTCCTTATCAAACTCCTCCATCTCCCAAGCTGAGAGACGGACCGTTCCCGCACCGAGCAGGTCATCCAAGTGTGCCGGATTGGTCGTTCCGGGTATCGGAGCAATCCACGATTTGCGAGATAACATCCATATCAAAGCGAATTGCGCGGGTGTAACTCCCTTGCGCTCGGCCCATTTGCGAACCAAGGCGATAAGCGGCATATTGTGCTTCAAAGCTTCGGGCGTGAATTGCGGCAAGTTCCAACGCCGGTCTCCCTCGTAGAAACGGCTGTTTTCATTGATTATCCCGGTGAGAAACGCACGCCCCAGCGGACAATAAGGCACGAAGCCGATACCGAGTTTTTCCAATGTCGGGAAGATTTTGGTTTCAGGCTCCCGCCACCAAATGGCATACTCGCTCTGCACGGCGGAAAGCGGGCAGACGGCATGCGCCCGACGGATGGAACGGGCACTCGCTTCCGACAGCCCCCAATGCAGCACTTTGCCCTCCTGCATCAAATCCTTGACAGTTCCGGCCACCTCTTCCATCGGCACTTTCGGATCGACACGGTGTTGATACAAGAGGTCGATATGGTCAGTATGCAGGCGTTTCAAAGAGCCCTCCACCGCCCGACGAATATGATCGGGACGGCTATTGATAGCAGTCGGTTGTTTCTCCTCGACACCGAAGCCGAACTTCGTTCCGATTTTCACTTTGTCGCGAAACGGAGCGAGTGCTTCGCCGACCCACTCTTCGCTGGTGTAAGGGCCATAAACCTCCGCCGTATCGAAAAAAGTGACACCTTTGTCGTATGCCCGGCGAATCAGAGCGATCATATCCTTTTTGTCGTACTTCCCACCGTAATATCCCACCATTGGCAGACAACCCAGACCAATAGCTGATACGTCCAGCTCTCCGAGCTTGCGATACTCCATCGTATCGTCCGCATTTGGCGTATTTTTATCAGATAAATTTCCTGATAAAGAAGAGATAGGGGATTCGGTAAACACACGGGAAACACCCGTTGTAGCTCCGGCCGCGAGTAGTGCAAAACTTGATGCCGTCCTTAAGAAATTTCTGCGATCCATAATCTTCTATTTTTTCATTGTTCATTTTCTGATTGCAAATTTACCGCGATTGAATAAGTCGGCTTGTATACGATTTACGGATATTTATACCCGAATCCTCGAAATAGTGCATGAGCTCAGATTTCCTTCGATACAATATTTCAGTTTTCTTTTTAAGAAGATAATGGGGTTTGCTCCTAATGAATATCGGTTAATAAATTAACAAAAAGGGAGGGACAGTACATGATGACATATCCCCTAGGTATGGGTAGCAGTCCGGACGCTCTTTAGCAGGGATTCAAGAAAATACCGTTCTTTCCTTGTATCCTGTCATACAAAACAACAAACAACCGATATTCTTATTGTTCGGATACAGAATTTTCATCAGATGCTATCAGAAATACAGACTTTCCCAGCTACGCAATCTGAACACGATATTTATTACCATTTCAATGGAACGAGCAGCCTTACGGACAACTAATATATAACATTCATCAAATCAAATAGTTATAACACATGAATATTACGCATGGATTGGTCGCATGGGTTACTAATAGTTGGTCGCACATTATGCACACTATTTTTAAAAGTGTAGCAAAGGTAAGAACATAAAAAAAGCACTAATATATTGAATATCAGTGCTAAATATTTGTTCTTAATTATCCTTTGCGGTGCGTACGGGACTAACGGAATTTAAAATAATTCTTGATATTCAATAAGTTATGAGTATTTTCCGAAAAAAGCACCTGATTTTACACCTTAATAACTTCTGTGTTTTTCCGATAGGAATTTGCCTTGTTCCAACGGGATAAAGATAGTGGTTTTATACTAAATTATCAAGCAAAAAACATATTATTATAAGAGTCTATTTATTTTTAATAACAACAAAATCTCATTCCAACACTCCTCTTTCTTTGAACTCTATAAACCTCGAATTAAAAAGTCTGTCAGGTACTTTCATCTTTAATAGTTCAAAGAAATCTTTGTCATGTGTTGTAAGTATAATCTGTTTATCAAGAGTGAATGCAACATTTCTTAAAAGGTCTATCATTGACAGGATATTAATGTCATCAAGTGCTTGTATTGGATCATCAATAAAAATACATCCCAAATCATCTCCAGTGTCAGTCTTTGTAAACAATGCTTTTGCCATAAATATGCAAAAAGCAAGAATATTTATCTGTGCTGTACTAAAATATAAGTTAGGTACAATACTTTCCTTGTTTTCTTGTTCTGAGAACATTAAAATGTTTAGCCTTAGATCTTTATGTGAGAAATCACATTCAAAACAAATTTTCTTATATTTTGGATGAGGATCTATTGTGTTGTATAGTCTATTTATAATATCAAGTTGGAAAAATCCAGCCACAAAATCCTCAAGATACTTCTGCAATTTATCCTTTTCATTATCAATAATTGTTTTATTGTTATCTATATTTTTTATATTCTTCTGCTATTTGTTAAATTTTTTCCTATTTTTTCATTTTCAATATATTTTTCTCCGATCTCAAGAAGTTTTATAAACTCATGAATAAGCTGCAATTTATTTTCAAGTTCTTTTTTACAGATTGTCGTATTATATTAAATTTTATCATAAGCTGCTATAATAGAACTATCATCTGATTTTTTTCTAACTCACTAGCATTACATTCTGTAATAAGAAAATGAATAGTTTTTAAGAATTGGCTATTTATCTCTTTATATTGGCTTGCTAGAGAATCATGAGTTTGTTGGCAAACAAACTCTTCTATTGCATTGATTCTTTTTTTCTGAAAATAGCATAGACTGAACAATCAAAAGCAGTATAAAGAACAACATTCCTATCAGAATAATGGGGTTTGTCGGCATTTACACCTTCATAGAACAGAAATCTTGCTGAAACAAATTCCTACATTGATTGGGATATTCGTTTTTCTTCTCCTTTCAAAACCATTGCTGGAGTATGCAGAATGTCATATGCGACAACACTTTGTTCTATAATTAGGTGAATATGTATTTATATTAGCAGGGATTATATTCATGTTTATTTATAAATTTATATTATTTTACTCTTTATTTCGTTGATTATTTCACCTATATCGTTCCCTTCTTCCTCAATCCATTCATCTGTTTTTATAAGACTTTGTATCATTGTTAGTTGTTTAGAAGAATATAGGTTAGCAGTTAATGATGATAATTCTGTAGCTTTATCCCATTTACTACGGTGATAATCTTCTGTATCTTTGATTCGTTCGGGTTTACCGTTGGGATTTAGAAGTTGTAACGAGGAGGCTTTGTCCTTAATCATTTCAATCTGATGATAAATTCGCTCATAAATTTGCAATCCCATCAAGTCCCAATCACACAGGTAATATATCGGATACTCAATTTTAGGTAAATTTTCAATCGGCAAGGTATTATTGCCGCCAACGTGCCATAATTCAACATTTCTTTTTTGAGCAATATTAAGAGTAAGAAAATAACGATTTTCACATAGGATTATACATGTTGGATTTTTACATGGAACACGATAAATCCACTGACCTTCGTTTTGGGGAAACTTGTCTATCCCTATTATTTTTAAAACAGCATCTTCCAATGCAGAACCCTTTTCGATATGTTTGGCCGATTTGAAAAACGATTTTGAAATTCCTTTTCGTCCGTCTCTTCCTACCTCTATTTTACTTCGTATTTCAGATAATAGTGTTTGGCCACTATCAACCAAGACATTCTCACATTGCTTGATGTTCATTAGGCTCTTGATTTCAAATTCCGAAAATGGAGTGTGGGGCGTCAAAATCTGATTTTCCGACAAAAAGGAATAATACTTGTGAAATAGACCTTCTATATTTTCCCGCTCATATTCATCGTCAAATTTACTGTATGGCTCTATGGTTTTAGTTGAACCGATTTTCTTCTTAATATACCCTTCTCGTTTTAGATATTTGAAGTATGGGCGGTCCTGTACTTTCAAATTAGTTTTTCGTTCGTGGTATAATTGATATAATGCTTTAAACTCAGGCCATGTCAACTGTTTATTTATCATATCTTTTGAATTTCATCGGTATTACTGAATATAGCAAAAGTACTTACTCGCTCTTTCCGCTTTTTAGTGCCGTTGAGAATATACAAATATTGTTCACCTTCCCTGAAATCATCAAGGGGATTGATCGACATTGATATTAACTGATAATCTTTGGCTTTAGCAATTCGTTCAAGTAAATCAAAGTTGCTGCCAATTCCTTCAGCCTCATCAATAGGCATAAAACGTAATCCACTATGCTGTGTCCCCTTTTCTTTTTTCTCAACTAAGGAAAGACGGGCAACACATAACATGGCTGTAACTGCATAGGTCTGACCTGCGCTACCAACATTCTTTTCTCCATCATCCGACTTCATTTCGAATTTTATATCAAAATAGTTTTTGGGATTCAATAGGTCTTCTATTTTCGCATTTTTGAAACCACCACATTTTTCAAAAGCTGTAGCCATCATGTCAGGAATATCAATTTTTTCTCTTAATGCAGCAAATAAATCTTGATGAATACTTTCTTGTTTTATAGAATCATTAAGTTTTTCCAAAAACATATCAATCCAATCGATTGGATAAATTAAAGAAAACGGACAAGTAAGACTTAACTTAAATCCTTGTGATATTTCTTTGTCTGAACCCTTAAAATAGGTTCCAATCTCATATATCTTTGCAACATAATCGCTGACAGCGTCTCTAACATCCTGAAAAATTTCCTTGAGCAAATTCAGTTTCCGATTTCCAATATTGATATATATGTCATTTAACTCTTTGAGAAAATCTAACATTTGCTGTAAAGTATCAGCCTCATTTGAAGCTAACCGTTTCGCGGGAATCTCATTAACAACTTCCTTTGTTAGTGCCAAATAATCTTCAGACTCCATGAAACGTTGATACATTTTTTCGCTTAAAAACTTTATAACAATATCATCATATGCTTGCTTATAAGCATTCTTTGCAGAATAGAATAATTTCTCTTTTTCTTCGGGGCTGGCTACAATATTAGTTTCTAAGTTTACCTGTTGACCTGAATGTGCTTGATACTCTAAATGTGCCTGATAATAAAGACGGTCTTCTTCTTTAATTTTGGTTTTTAAAACTTTTATTTCTTCTTTAAAACTATGTTTTTTCTTTAAATTATCATTTAATTCCGAACGAAGATTTAATATGCTTGTCGTTTCTAAATCTTCATGGCTTTGTATATAAGTTGAAAATAATTGTCTAAATCGAGTTGTTCTATTTTGTTTATATAAGAGCAATCTGTTTGCTTTTTCGTGAAGTTGTCTAATAGCGGTTTGAACTTCAGCAAAAGAAAATTCTTTTGAGAATTCTATTTTGTAGGCTTGTTGTATATCTTTTTTCACCTGCTCTTGCTCCATTTCTCCCTTTATTTTCTGATTTCGGGCTATATCAAGCTCTGATTTGGTTTGCTTGATGTCTTCTCCATTAAAATGAGCAATCAACAATTCATCCAATTGTTTGGTAGTAATATCTAGGTTTTCATCAATGATATATGCAAATATTTCATCTCTACGAATAAAGGCATTAACTACATTCTCGCCATATTTAGACGCCACTTTTTGCATAGCCTCTATAGTTTCTTTCTCCTTTCTTAATGAATTGATGATTTCTGCTGCATCTTTGTATTTTTCGTTGAAGTATCCCATAATTTCGTCACTATTCTTCGTTGTGAAAAATCGTTCGGGTATGTAAGGTACAAATCTCCTAATGCCGCCCCAACCAACCCAAAAACCATTCGGATTGCTTTCTTTTTCGCCTATTTCTAAGTTTCTAAAAAAAGTTTCTGGTTTTGGTACATATTGTGCATTCTTTTCAATACTTACAGGTTTCTCAATAAGTATTGCGTCTAAGTTGAACAAGACACTTTCTTGTTCATGTGATAATGATGGCTTGTTCTGTATTGTCCAATATGCTAGAGATTTAGTATTAGTGACATCTGAAAAATTCTTTAAAGTAGTAAGTCGCTTTATTTCGGTATTGATTTCTTCTGTTCTCTTCTTGTAAAAAGCAGAGCCAGCATCTGTGCCTTTTGCCCAAGGAGATTTTGTCCATTCTTCATATAATTTTTGCTTCTTCAATTCATTACCCAAATCTTTCAAGTAGCCCTTTTCTAGCTTTTCTCTCAATTGTTTTGAATGTCTCTCTCGCAATTTTTCGCATGTTTTATAAGTATTAAGTAATTCTTCTACTTTTTGCACTTGAATGTACTGTTCGTCAAGTTTGGGGTATTTCTGAAATGCAACGGATTCTTTAGTCAGATACGTTGTTATATTTTCTTGAGCATTTTCAATGATGGATAATTTATCCGCTAAAAAATTTACGTTCCTCTGTTGCTCCTCAGCTTCTGCTGAAAATAAGCTCAAAAAAGAACTGGCTACTTTATGATTGATATTTTTTATATCATCTTGAAGCTGAATGCATTTTCTTTCTGCAACATTCTTGTTTTGATAATGAAATATGGTTTTTGTTTTCAAATAATCTTTTTGTGCTGCATCCCGTACTTTTTTTAAATCAAAAAGATGTTTGAACTTTTCATATTTGATTCGCACTTTTTCTAATGTGTCTTTATTTTCTTTATGGTCTCTCAATTCCTGTGCTATATCTGCAAGTTGTTCGCCAAAACGAATTTTGATGATATTTTCCCTATCATCATTAAAGAAAAATTCTTTCAGCCATTTCGAATTGTTTTTAAAACCTTTGCCACGAGAAAATGCCCGAATGATTTGTGCAAAATTCTTTAAGTTTCCTTCTGTCTTCAGGTCAATGGGAAGGATTTTGTTTTGTTCAAGCAATTCGTGATATTTATTTAAAGACAATTTTACAGCATAAACCTGTTTACTTTCTTTCATCCTCTCAGGAAGGTTCGTTATATCTATAATCTCGTCCCCCGACATAAAATCTTCGGATATAAGAGGTGAAGAAAGAGGTTCAAATACATCTAATCCTATATTAGCCTGAATGATGAAAGGGTCGATAGATGTGGCTGATATATACATTCCAATGACAATAAATTTGTCCGTATCTATTGCAATGTTTAGAAATACATATCCATATCGTTCAATGATTAACTTTCTTGCTTCCCGTTCAGAGCTTGAATCTGTAGCAGATTTAAATTCCCTTTCTCCGACTAATATTAGTTGTAATACATCTGCAATAATAGACTTTCCGACACCGCTATCACCTACAAAATCTGTCCGAAATGGATGAAAACGATAATCTGAATTATAATGATTACGAATACCTACTGTTGAAAGGCTATATATACGAGGAAATTTTTTATTATTCATGGCTAATCGGTGTATTGATGATATAATTTTCAAACATATTCAGTAAACGATTGAGGGATGGCATGATTTCAAAAGTTTCCGTGTTTTTGTCTATCATAATCCAACATAAATCGTTGAATTTTTTAAGTGCTTTCTCAATTTCATCTTCAATAGATTTTAACTCATAATCCGTTTCTTTTGTATCTTCCGATTTTGCAAATAGTCGTAATAAGTGCGGTTTATATTCTTCATACTCAGATAATACTTGTATCTTAAAATCTTGTATTAGTATCCGGTTTTCCGCTCTTGGTTCAAGAACATACATACGAATTAATAGAAAGGCTATAATTAGGTGCGATTCCGCAAGATATTCACGATTTTCTACAGGAATATTACCCCGTTGGTAGTATCCGTTTCCATCTTTGAAAAAATCAATGAAAAAGTATTCTAGCTCACCTTCGCCTTCACTACTTAAATGAATATCGAATAAATTATCATAATATGATTTTAATTGATCGTAATATTTTTTGATAAAAGCAAATAACTTACCTTGTGAAGGACATTTTTGAATATGTTTTCCACTTTTCAATGCATAATCAACATCTGCAAATATTGATATTGCTTCTTGTGTTGTTAAGAATGCGTAACCTACATTCTCTTGTAAATAATAGTCTTCCATATTTTTATTATTGGATATTCGGGGATACCAACCATTTCATTTGAGATAGATATCCCGAAGGTATTAATGTCACGATGATATTTATACATGGTTTTGTGAGCTAATCTCACACAAATATGGATGTTTCCATTTTCTTTTTTGAGCACTTCATAAAAGAAAGCAGAAAAATCAACTTCTTGATATGTTTTTAGTCGATTTTCCAAATCAAGCATATAAAAGTTAATCCTTTTTTGAATTTCAAACCTTTCTTTTTCATATAAAAAGCGATTCTCCGTTTCAATATCGTTAGTTATGGGAATTTTCGATTTCGCTGTTTTGAACCGACTAAGGGAAGCTCCATCAAGATTTTCTTTAACGATAATAAACTTCGGTTGTTGGGTATTACATATCGGAATACTTGGTATTCCATCAGGGAAATGGATTTTGCCTTTTTCCAAAGTGCTTTTTTCAAGTAGTTGATTGAAGAAACGTTTGAAACGAATGTAAAAATCGTGTCTATTTATATTTCTAATATATTCATTTAGCCGAGGTTTAACGCTGTCTATACGCTTGCTAATGATTTTCAGATTACTCCGAACTTCCTGAAAAAAGGATAGTACATTTGCACGTCGTCTATTTAGAAGAATATCTTCTGTAATTATATGGCTCTTCAATAGCTTACTTTGAATATCATACGCTCCGCTAAAGGCATTGTTCAGTTCTTCTGTTTTATAACGAATATCTTCCAATGTATTAACGATTGATTTTAAAGCATTCAGATCGTAAGCATGCTCATTTGATATCTGTCGTCTGAAATCAATAACTAATCGGTCAATTTGTAAATATAAGGTATTAATTTGTGTATCTACCCTTTGACTATAACTTTCAAAAGTGGTGGTGTACCACTCTGCAAATGATTGTTCACTAAAGGTGTTAGAAAGATATAAAAACTCTTTTTGTAACTGAGTGGGATTGAATGTCTCTTCAAGAATATTTTCAATCAATTTACACCATTTCTTTGTAAAAGGCTTGAAGCGATATAGTCGATTTTTTTCATCGCGCCACAAGAAGTATTTTTGAAAATACTTGACTGTATGATTAAACTGTTCTTTCTGATAGGTTTTTAAATCATATCGGATTTCCCTCAATGATTTGATGATTTCTTCTTCTGAGAATTCTTTCCCGATGTTTCCATCCTTTTGCTTCTGATACAGATGAAACAGCACCAATCCTTCCTGCTTAAGAGGAATTAGATTTTCGTATTCTTTTTCTATTTCATTATATAAATTGAATAAGGACATAAATTTAACAACACCTTAAATCCGTAACTACTTATTTTAAGAGAGTGTGTCAAAACTCAAATGGCATATAAAATTGTAAGTGTATTCTTCTAAATAACCCCTTATCGCATCCATAAACAGAGATTAAAGGGAATTTAAAATAAGTTTTGACACGCCCTTATGTTCCAAGATTTACCTAAATTAATGTAACCAAACAATCTTACTCAAGTTAATCTTGTATAGGAACAAAAATACGCATTTCCTATTAAATTATCAAGTGAAGAACGTATTATCATAATAAGTTTTCTGCAAGTGAACAAAATGTATTGGAAATATTATCTTTGATTTCCTATTGTCATAGGAGATTGAATAAGGCATGGAGAGTTGAATAATGTACATCATAACGAATATAAAAATACATAAGTGGCAGAAAAGATTGGTAAGTAGATTCCAAAAAACAAATGAGGAGGTTCAAAAGATGGATCTCTAACCATGAAGTTTGCATTTATGTCACAAGAAAATAAAATATTTTACAAATAATAATATTTAAGTGAACCACAAATTTACCATCCAAAATCTAAAGATTGTAATTCTTGTCACTTCTAAATAAGTATTCTTTTTTATTCGATTTTTGGTCATATGCATAATAGAGTTATTAATTATCAAGATCAGAAGTATTCACGTGACTAATTCAATGGCTTTTCAAAAAGAGGTATCAGTATATCGCTGACTATCAAAATTATACAAAATACACATATCACAAGCAGGATGTCATATCATTGCTAATAATTGTACAAAAGAAAAAATAGTCATGGGAGAAATCATTACCAAAACACATAAAGAAGTCCTTCGATTTTTCGATGAGATCAAGAAAATCTCAACGCTTGTTGATACCTTAAAATCAGGCTATAGTCCCTCACTGAATGGAGAACGTTTCCTCACAGACACAGAACTGTCGGAAATGCTCAAGTTGACCAAGCGCACATTATTAGAATACCGAAATTGTGGAAAAATTCCCTATTATCAAATTGGAGGAAAAATACTCTACCGGGAAAGTGATATTAAGAAATTACTATCCGAAAATCGCAGAGAAATGTTTTAATACCATTCAAAATCTGTTTGAATAATGTTCAAACGAGATTTTATAGAAAAAGGCCGCATTCAATCCGACAGAATGCGACCTTTTTGCTTCTATTTGAAAATCAACTTTGCAACCCCCTGCATATCTTCTAGAATGTTATGATCCAACACACGAGCATAATGCTGGGTCATACGCGTAGAGGAGTGCCCAAGCATTTTCGACACATTTTGCAAAGCAACATTGTTCGCTAGCGTGACAGTCGTCCCGAATGTATGCCTCGCAACATGTACGGTCAGCCGCTTGTTAATCCGGCACAGCGTGGCTATCTCCTTCAAATACTCATTCATCTTCTGATTTGACGGGACAGGCAGACACGGACCATCCGGGTTATCAGAATCCCATCCCTTGTACTTGTCAAGAATGTCGACGGCAGGAGCCAATAGCGGTACATTACTCGTACAAGTTTCCTTGGCCGCAGTGACTTTTACTCTAGATTTATGTATCCATAGTTGGTTCTTATTGTCACGGCACAAATGGGTAGGCAGCAAAGTACTTACATCAATATATGACATACCGGTCAGGCAACAGAAAAGAAAGAAATCCTTCACCTGCTCCAATCTGGTGGTAGAAAAATCTTTTGATATAATCCTCTGCAACTCCTCTAAAGTCAGGAAAGTCGGACAAGTTTCCTCTTTTCGGAACAGCCTCTTACGCTTTCCGGCAAGGGGATCGAAAGTCAGCCATCCGTTATCCCGAGCTATACCGATTATTTTCCTGAAGCAGCTCATATACTTGGTCAGAGTATTTTGGGACAGTTGTCTCACTATCCTCAGATGCATCTCGAAAGCATCTATGAATTCACCGTTCAGTTCGTTAAAAGAGATGTCCTCTTTCTTATAGAATTCATGAATTACAGCCTTCAGTGACTCGTAACAATTACCATAGCGTGAAAGGGTGGATTTTTGATATTCTTTGCCGATTAATGCCGTCCAATCCTTCATGTACTTTCTCATTGTCCCCAGTACTGTACGACGTTCCTCCTTTGAGAATAATTTTACTAAAAGATGCTTGGG
>OIXR01001898.1_pt1 | contig 12812 bp, 16 predicted proteins | sample 1587831 | NCBI WGS metagenome assembly OIXR01 (sample SAMN03283263) | human gut metagenome | biome: human-associated habitat; material: feces | host: Homo sapiens | place: USA | collected 2013
GTGCCTGCACACGGGTCAGGGCATCTTCTATGGACTGGATCTGTCCCAAAATCCCCTCGTATTCTTTTAAAACAGTTGGTTTTCCTTTTTCAATTCCAGATCGATATCCGGTAACACTCATTCCCGCTGGAACTTGTTCTTCTGGCTCAATATTTTCATCGGCCGTCGGCTGCTCCATGTTCTTCAGCATCTCAATTCTTTTCAACATCCGCCGTTCCCGCACAGTCAATAGCTGAATTTCCTGCAGGAGCAACTGCTCCTTGTCCGGCGTCACCATTTCAGTCAACCGTTTTTCTTCTGGATCCAGACAATCAAAAAAGAGAGCTTCAAACTCTCCTGTCTTAACTGCATTCTTATTTCCCGGCGGACCGGTCGCATTTTGATTTCCCGGTTGACCGCCTCTTTTTTTCTTATCCGAACGTTCGCTTTTTTTATCCGAACGCTCGTTATCCCATCTGTGAGTAGATTTCCAACGGCGAACAGTTCCTTCCGGCAGATTCAGTTGACTTGCAATCTCAACCAATTTCATGCCTTTCAGGTACATGCCCTTTGCCTGCTCTATTCTTTTATCTGGCGCCCGGGCCATGTTCCATCACCTCGATTCGTCGTTTTTGAATATAACAAAAGGCAGTCTCTATGCAAGACCGCCTATGATTTTCACATATTATTTTTTTCTTGCTCTTTTGCCCATTCTAAAGCAGCTGTTTTTGCTTCCATTATTCCATTTGTCCCCTCAATAATCGCCAATCCAATCGCAAGCCCAATAATATCTCTTTCTGTATGCGATTGGTTAATAAAATGGATCAAATTCGCCGCAGCCGAATAAAAATAAAACATTCCTTTAAATGCATATGCCGTCAATAATTGATGATGGTCTCCTGTCCTTTTCCCTGTTATTAAGCCAACAGAAACAATAATTGGGCAAAGCAAATACGTAATTACAAATCCTATATCCATCCTATACTTTCCTCCTTTTTCTGTCATCATACTACAAAACGTCCTGCATTTCTACAGGACGTTTTAAAAGAAGTATATGGGGGATGATCTCCAGTCAATGGAGAGTTGGAACGGCAGGATTCGAACCTGCGCCTCGTGCCGGCGTCTCTGCGCTCTCCTTGAGCTACGTTCCAATAGCACTTCCTACCGTTTTTTGTAGTTATGGCACTACATAACTATAAAATTCAAGCAGGCCTTGTCAATCTCTCTAAGGCGGTGCATCGCTCTCAGTTCAGATGTCTGGGGGCTTCGTTCAACATCGTACATCATTCGGACTTTTTCCACGGGCTGATGCCGCCCAATCAGCGGTCAAGCTGTAACACCTGACCGCCGCTCAAAATACATTCACAAGGAGGTAAAGAAAAGATGAAACCCTTCCTGCCGTTCTTCCATGATACACTATAACATTTTGAATCGTAACATATGTAACAAACGTAACAAAGTTTACTCTTTCTCGAAAAATCTTTGAAATTCCATTTTCACACTGCCCTCCGTAGCTTTCCGCCCCAGTTTACTTGCCACCTGGCTCCAGCTCATCTCCTCGAAGACTCTGTACTTGATGATCCGCTGCATCCTCTGTGGAATGTGGTTCATCCACTGCTCCACTTCCACTTTCAGCCGCTGCGCCTGCTCCCGGCGCTCTTCCAGAATCTTCTCCTCATGCCGCAGGCGGGCATCCTCCTCATAAGTGAACGCTGTCCCCGCGATTTTGAAGTGCTGCGGATTGTACGGAAAATCCGGATTGCTCCCGGATACGTTCGTCTGCACGATGGTCTGCCGCTTCTTTTTCAGCCGTCGAATGTCCTTTTCCGTCTCTTTGATCAGCTCGCATGCGTCTATGTACTGCTCCAGAACCTTTTTCTCCATTGATATCACCTCCCCACTTATGTTCTCTTCCGGTTGTTCTGTCTCTTATTCTGATTTCGACCAATTCCAAATGCGACACGTTCAAAACTTTCCGCACAGCCTTAACCACGTTCCAGATCGGTTTCGGCAGGCGGCCGGCATTTCGAATTGCTCTGTCTGCAGTCGGATCACGATATCCTTCACCATTCATCCTTATTCTCCTTGAAATATATTTCTACCAGCTTGAGTCTATTTTCAAAATTCGATGTCGTTCTCTTCAGCTCAATTTCAAACTGATGAGCTGCGTATGTTCTCAAGCTATTCCATGCGATTTTCTTTTTATTGCTGTTTCCAGCTTTTCCATTTATGATAAGATACAGACCTTGGCGCGTGTATCCCGTTATCTCGCACATTTCTGACACTGATACGCCAAACTGCCGTGCAAACTCTTTCGTTGTCATCTGTTTCCTCCTACGCAAATCTCAACTGTTCCTGGCTGTCATCGATATTCAGATTCGGCACCCGTTCCCCTACTTTCAGATATGGGCAGTTGGCTTCTACCAGTTTCTGCGCCATAATCGGCACCACGCTGTTCCCGATCCGCGCCACCTGCTTTGCAATCGGGTACGGTTTCCAGTTGTAATCCCGATCAATGATATAATCTTTCGGGAATCCTTGCATCAGCTTCAGTTCTTCCGGTTTCAGCATTCGCAGGAAGATATCCTTCAGAATGTATTTTTCTCCCTGAATATCCAGCACCACATTAACCAAACCAAAACGATCCTTCGTGGTGATCGTATCCAGTGGCCTGTCAATGCCTTGGCAGCTTCCGCCGGATCCGTAATATTTAATCAGGAATGCGGATATCAGCCCGAAGTGCCCCGGCGATGTTGTAATCGTATGCAATGGCTCATCGCAACCCTGTCCGATACCAGTCTTGTAATATTTGGTAATAAACGCTGTCACCAGCCCGTACCGGTTACTGGTATCAATGGTCTTGATCGGCTCCGTTAGAAACTGGCCCCGGGAATCTCCGGCTTTCGTCTCGCCGTGATACTGGATGAGAAAAGCAGTCACCAGACGATTGTGATCTACGGTGGTAATTGTGCTGCAAGGAGAATGCAGGTCACTTCCACAACCTTTATAGTTTCCACCATATGCTTTATCCAGATACGACAAAAACAGCTTTTCTCCATCTTTTACGATATATGGATTCGGATTTTCCACGATATATTTCCGGATTCCATTCGCGATACGCTTCATAGTCGCGTCCGCCAGAGGCTTTGGCCTATCAAATATGGATCGTCCAAAATCTGACCAGTCTATGTAGTCGCCACAGGCTTTCCACCGTGGCTCTCGATCCTTGAAGTGAGTCGGTGCCGGCCATACAATCTCACGTCCGTCTCTCCGGAAGATTGCGTACCAGCGTTTCCGTGTCGTGGGTGCTCCGTAGTCTGCTGCTATCAGTTCTCTGCACTCAAACATATATCCAAGAGATTTCATTGCCATAATAAATTTTCGATAGTCCTCTCCACGACGTTCCTTAATCGGATGACCATTACTGTCAAGCGGCCCCCACTGTTGTATTTCCTCTACGTTTTCCATCAGGATCACGTCCGGCAGAATTGCTTTAGCGTGTTTGTAAACAGCCCACGGAAGAATTCTCAATCCTTTCTCCCGTGGTTTACCGCCTTTTGCCTTGCTATGGCTTGTACAGTCCGGCGACGCCCACATCAGAGCCACGTGCCGGCCTTTTACATATTTCTTCAAGTCAACCTTAAAAATATCTTCTGTTAGATGCAGCGTGTTCGGATGATTCGTTTTGTGCATCAGGATGGCATCCGGATCGTGATTAATCGCAATATCTACCGGTCTCCCCAGTGCCATCTCGATGCCGACGGAGGCGCCGCCCCCGCCAGCAAAGCAGTCAATAATCAGATCCTTCATTGTTTGACCCTCTTTTCGAGAAATTGTTTTCTTTGATATTTTTCATTTTTTTCTTTTGCCCCGGCCGGAGGCTGGCTCCTTTCTGTTTGTTCTACACTGTCATTTTAGCTCCGCACTTTGGGCAGAACTTCCATTTTGCTTTGATATATTCTGTACTGGATCTTCCTGTTTCAACGGCATCATAACTCTCAACCTGAAAGCCACAACCAGAGCATTCAGCATGGATATAGTCGTTGTGCTCTTCTCTACTTTTCCACTTTGCTTTTTTCATTCTTCCCATGATTCCTGCTCCATTCCGTAAGATATTCTTCCTGCTCCCGGTCCTCTTCCGGATCCTTCGGACGCTCTGGCCGGTTCAGTAACCAGGCAAACAGGCCAACCAACGCACCGCAGAACACAACAATTCCAATCACTGCCATCTTCTCGCCCTTTCCAATAATTCAATTCTTGTTTCGTCCCAGTCATCCAGAAGATACTGGGGAAAATCCAGCTTCTTGTGCCTCTCAAGTTCCCGATCAGCCCGTAGAAGACCGTTCTCTTCCACGATTCTGCGAATGACGGCGTTCCCGACTCCGAACTTTTCCCGCACCGCCTTCTGCGTCATCCCCGCTTTCAGCAGTGCCAGGATCTGCCTTTCTACCTTTTCCGGCGTTTTCTGCATCTTCTCTTCCTTCCCACCGCAGGCACTTGCGGCACCGTGTTTTGGTGCTCACCAGCGTGCCACGGATCATATTTCTCCATTTTCACTCTCCCACACTCTGGTCTTTTTCAAGCAGTTTCTGTTCCAACGCGCCCATATCGTAGTCCCGCTGCTGAAAATTATTGAATTTATTGCTATGGGACGTTTTCCACTCCTCCTCCGCTTTTTTATTCCGCGCCCCATTATCGTATTTGCCTTCAAGAACCTTCACTATATTTGCATCATTAAGCAGCCAGTCAAAATCAGCCGTCCAGTTACGCTTGTTCGCGCCTTTCATAAACATTGACGCTTCTGCCTTTTCGAACACAGTCTTGATCTGTTCCAATGTGTACACCTTCAATCGTGCTTGAATCGCCCACTTTCTGGCTTCAGATATTTGAATAACCCGAGGATAGGAAATGCAGATGGAGTGGTACAGATCCACAACCTGCTGGCAGGTTGCTTTCTCTTTACTCTCTTTATCTATATCTTTTTCTTCTTCTTTATCTTTATCTTCTTCTGTTGCGTGACTGTCACGTGACATCACGCAACTTTCCGCAATCAATCGTTCTTTTTCCCTCTGCCTTTGCTTTCGGATTCTGTTCTGTTCCCGGATCCGGTCCATTCCTTCTATGTTCTGATGCTCTTCCCAGCCAGTGATGGAAAAATACCCATCGTCCAGCACGATCATATCCAACTGTTCCAATGCCTGAAGTGCCAACTGAACCGTATTTTCTTCAAAATCCAGCTCATCCGCCAGCATTTTAGGCGTATAGGGAATATTCTCTGTCAAATATATTTTCCCGTGATCATTGCATTTTCCTGCCATCGCAAGAAGCATCACCCAGATCAGAACAATGCTGTTTCCTTCCGGAAGCTTTCGCAGATGTCGGATTTTCCGGTTGTCGAACATATCCGTCGTGATCTTAATCCATTTGACATCCGACATCTTTTTCACCTTCTTCCAACTCCTGCCCGGCTTCCCATTCTCGATACAGTTGCATCCAGTCATCAAGCGGCATTGTTACCAGTACTTCCGCGTAATTTTTCTTGTGGAATACCGCCGGAAGGTCACCGGTTCCTTTTGAATCACGCTTTGCCTGCGCTACCCAGTCATACAAACACATCTTTTCCTGATGCTTTGCCTCGACATGGATGCCTGGCAGCCCTACAACATCGGAGGCATCACCCGTATTTCCGCAATACTGTGCGGTTCGGCGACTCCCCGTGTAACCATACTCTCGGAATGTTCTGGCAAGCTCACGTTCAAACCGGGCGCCCTTTTCTCTGCTATTGATTTTTCCCATACTGCGCCCCCTTCTAGTTGAATGGCAACTCTTCTCCGATGTCATCCGGAATATTCATAAACCCATCCGAATCCGCCGCCCGCTGTGTATTTCCGTTGTTCCCAGCGCTTGCGCCCTTGCTTTCTGCAAACTCATGATCTTCTACAACTACGTCTGTCGTGTAGATCTTCTGACCGTCCTTATTGGTATAGCTGCCGGTCTGGATCCGGCCGGTGATGGCAATCTTTGTTCCCTGGCGCAGGTATTTCTCAGCAAATTCTGCCGCCTTACCGAACGCGACGCACGGAATAAAATCCGCGGTCTGCTCTCCGTCCCGCTTGTATCTCCGATCTACTGCCAGACGATACCGTGCAACGGCGGTCTGGTTCTGATTCTGTGAATATCTCACTTCCGGATCTGCACACAGACGGCCTATCAGAATTACTTTGTTCATACTATGTATCTATCCTTTCTATCTGCCCCGTGCAGTCATTTTCCGGCTGCACGGGTGAGATTTTTATCGTATGTTATGAAATAACGGTAAACTGTGGCATTCCATCAAGCTCTCGCTGCAAATACTCCTTGATTGCCTGGGTTGCATCCATCTTCCAGGCACCGCCATCCGCCTCGAAAACGGCACACATTACGCTGCCATAGTTGTCCTGCTTCATGCGGAAAACAAATGCAGATTCCGGCTGTTCTACCTCAAGGAATGTTCTGTATGGACGCAGGCACACAGGATTCGGCACGATCGCATCACCTTTGGATGCCAGACCGGTTTTAATGGTTGCTTTCTGCGTCACTCCATCATCCCCATACTCCGAAACACTTCCTGCCTCTACCGTTCCGGCAAACTTCAGAATCAGCTCACGGTCATCGCTTTTTAAAAACTTAGACTGCAGGTTAATGCAGAATTTCTCATGCTCCACGAAACGGTCAAATTCGAAGGCCGGAACTCTTGCACTCGCCACTACAAGGCTCTCACGATCGCGGTTGGGATCCAGCTGGGAATACAGTTCCACTTCAGTCGGGCTTTTCACTTCCACGATCATTCGCGGCGGCATATCATCCACTTCGGACTTGATATAATCCACGAGACTTGTCAGCGTATGCATTTCGATGGCATCCGCCTTCGGGTAATATGTATCGATTCGATGCAGCGGCTTGTCAGAATAGCAAGCTCCGTTGATCATGTGTTCCTCTGCTTTTCCAAGTCCTACGATGTACTGTAATGCTTCTTTAATCATGACTATTTACCTCCCCTGCCTACTTGGCAGCCTTTCTGAAATCAACAACATTTTCATTTTTTCCACTTAAAATTTCGCCTGTCTCAGTATCCACGACAGTGCCGTCCACTACCTCAGTCTGCTTTTCAGCCTTGGAATCGTTCAGATTCATGCTCATCTGACCGCGGATCTGCTTTCCGTATTCTTCGGCATACACCTCGCCGGTGCGCAGGTCCTTTCCGATGTAGAATTTTGTATTCATATCCTGCTGTGGTGCCAGTTTTTCGACTACCTGCGCATACACGGACACATCGTCTCTGTTCTCGTTCTGCGTGAAGCTCAGCTTGATCGTGATTCCTCTTTTTACTTTGAACGAGGTATTCGGGTCCTGCAGATTCTCAATCACGCTTTCAAAAGCCCGCTCAAATTTCTCCTGGAGCTGTCCACCTACCAGATTCTGTAATTCCACTTTATTCATCGTTGGTTCCCTCTCTTTTAGTTATTTCCAAACAACGCTGCTTTTGCATCTACAGGTACTGCCGGTTCAGGCTGACTCTGCTGTGGCGTAGCTTCCTGCGCTGGTTCCATATCAAACACAGTAGCGTCATTGTCAACATAATCTTTAGTGCCGTCCTCGTTGATAACCGCCATATCGGAATCAATCGCGGATGCCATATCAATCGACATGATTCCCCACTTGCTGATCAGCTGACGTAGCATGGTTTTGTATGCCATGCCGTCAAAATCTTTTTCCCAGAAGGTATACCCTTTCTTGGCCTGGTATCCCTTGGAATACTTCAGTGCGTGAGCTTCCATTTTCCGTTTCGACCAGTAGATCGCTTTCCGGAATCCGTTGGTATACTCAAACATGGCATAATATCCAATGGTATTGGCCTGTTCCCTCTCCTCTTCGTCTTCGATCAGCCGCACTTCGATTTCCTCGTTCAGCGGATCGAACCGGATCAGCTCACCTTCCTTAATTGCAAGGACGTTCAGCTTTTTATACTGACCGGAACGGATGGCGAGCTGAATATATCCTTTGTATCCGAGCTGGAACTGCGCCACCTTGCCCTTGTTTTTGTCATTGAATGGCACCAGATAATACTGGCCAAGCTGCGGCGAAGGTGAAAGTTTCAGTGACTCGCCCAGGAGTGCACCGGAGAGGATCGACTGGTTCGTGCATTCCTGCAGTGCCGGGTTTGTGTTGACCGCCGAAACGATGGCGGAAATGAAGCGCTGTCCATCCTTACCGCCTACTACCTGATTAATCTGATTCTTAACCGCATCCGCGGTCAGATACGCCGAGATGCCTAATCTCTGGTTTCCTCTTGATCTCTGTAAACTGTTCTGTACTGCCATGACTCTTTATCCTCTCTTTCCTTAAATCGGTTTAAACTCAATGTTTCTTGAATCAAAGAATGCTTTCAATGCGATTGCATCGTCCGTTGAAAGCAGCGCCTGGAAGGCAACCCACTGCTTTTTCTCCTGAATGGCCTGCTCCACTGCCTCTTTCACGGTTTCAACAGCGGATTCTGCCTCAACCGGCGGCACACCAGTTCCTTCTGACTGTTTCGGAATTTCCATTGTTTCTGCAACTTTTCTGGCTTCTTCCTCTGCCTTGCGCCGTTTCTGCTCTGCCTCATATGCTTCTTTCTGCTTCTGCACCTGAGCCATTCTCTGCCCCTCAGCAAGCGCCCTGTTGATATCCAGAGTGGAAATGTATACCTGCTGGGCTTCAAAGCCAAATTCCGGCAGATTTGCAAGCGTGGTCATGTCCTGATGGAACTTCTCGATCGCGGCATTCATCTGCTCTGCGATGGATTTCATCGAAGTGGAAGCATTCAACCATTTCGGATTGTAGATTTTTTCAAACGAAAGTCCTTCTGGAACCGCCAGCGTTCCCCACAGCTCCTTGATCTTTTTCAGCTTGTCTTCTTTCTGCTGATCCTCATAAGCTCGAACCTGCGTATCAATAACCGCAATGGGCTTGTCGATGATGCCGATGATTTCGTTGATTTTGTTCTTGAAATCCGCGAACGGAGCCATGTACTCTCTCTCACGGCGGATTCTTTCATCGTTCAGAGCCTTTTTCAGCTTATTCAGCGCCGCCTTATCTGCTTTGGCCTCCTTAATCTGATCATCGGTATAGACCAGTGTTTCGTAGTGTGATACTTTTTCGGTCAACTCCCGTTTTAATTCTTCATAATTGAAAAGAATCTTTTCCGGCAGCTGATACTCATGCATTTTCAGTTCCATTTTTCTGTGCTCCTTGTCTTATTTTTTATAATTCCGGCAGGATAAGTGCCGGTCTTTTTCTTTCCTGTACCTGTTTCCAGAAAGCCCGTTCCGCAGATTCCAGATATCGAATGTCGGTTTCTACGTCCGCCCGCTCTATTTTGTAGTGTTTAGTATGAAGAAAAACATTTTCGCCAAAGTCGTATTTCAACTGAGCCTTCAGAACAACGAAATCAAATTCCGTTACCATCAGGTAGTGCAAAATCTGGATATAATAGTTGTCCGGGATGCGGCCATCCCATTTTCTCTTCTGCCCGGGATGCTGGATCTGCGTTGTTTTGCATTCCCATACGCCCCGGCGGGCGTCCTGATCTGTCTCCTGCTCCGCCGTCTGTTGCGCGGGGACGGCTCCGCGACCGGAAGACTGCACCGTTCGCTTTTCGGCTGGGGCTTTTGCTGGCTGATGCTGGGACTGGCGCTGGAGGCGTTCGAAGGGGGCATCAAGAAGGATTACGCGACGTTCAGCTATTTTTTCGTCACCTCCGGGCTGGCTTCGTTTGTCCTGATCGCCGCCGGAATCGCGATGCGGCGGCTGAATGTGCGTTTCTCGGCGCTGGTCAAATGCGGGCAGAATCCGATGGTAGCCTATACGGCGGCCGGATTCCTCATCATGCCCCTGCTGACGCTGCTGCATCTGGCGCCTTATTTACAGACCTTTGCCGAGCTATGCCCGTGGATGGGCGTGGTGCGGGGCGTGCTGGTCACGGCCGCGGTCATGGCCGTTACGGTCTTTTTTACGAACCGCAGGCTTTTTTGGAGAACCTGATTTGAAATTTAAATAAATGAGTTATGCGAATAAAAGGAACTTTTCTCGACGAAATCAGTCATGATATTCCCCATCAGAACTGGGGCGAAGCCGAATGGGACCGCGACTTCGGCTACATGCGCGAAGCCGGCATCGACACCGTGATCCTGATCCGCTGCGGCTACCGCCGCTGGCAGACTTTTCCCTCGCGGGTGCTCACGGCCGAGGAGGGGTGTTACGAACCGCCCGTCGATCTGGTCGATATGTTCCTGCGCCTGAGCGACAAGTGGGGCATGAACTTCTGGTTCGGGCTCTACGATTCGGGCAAGTACTGGGACCGCGGCGAATACGAACAGGAGGTTGCGCTGAACAAACGCGTGATCGACGAGGTGTGGAGCCGTTACGGACATTACAAATCCTTTGCGGGCTGGTATATTTCGCAGGAATGCAGCCGCAATACCGGCAAGATCGTCGATCTGTATGCGAGTCTGGGACGCTATTGCAAGGAGGTTTCCGGCGGTCTGCCGACCATGATTTCCCCTTATATCGACGGCAGCAAGAACGTCAGCCAATACAATGCTTCGACTTCGAAGCAGAACGTCGTGACGCTCGAAAGCCATGAACGCGAGTGGGACGCCATCTTCGCCGGAATCAAGGGCGCCGTGGATATCGTCGCCTTTCAGGACGGCCATGTGGAGTACGACGAGCTGGTCGATTTTCTGAAAGTCAACAAGAAACTGGCCGACCGTTACGGGCTGGAGTGCTGGACCAATTCCGAGACCTTCGACCGCGACATGCCGATCAAGTTCCTGCCGATCAAATGGGAGAAACTGCGGCTCAAGATGGGGCTGGCGGCTCAGGCCGGTTACCAGAACGCCATTACGTTCGAGTTCTCGCACTTCATGAGTCCGCAGTCGGCCTATCTGCAGGCGGGGCACCTGTACAACCGCTATATGGAGTATCTGAAAACCTTGGAATAGAGACCGATGAACGGACATTACCCTAAACCGGGCGGTTTGGCGGCGGCGCTGGCCGTGCTGATCGCAGTCGTGCTGGCGGCCTGCTCCCCGAAGGGTGCGGCGGGCGGCGACGCGGCCTGCGGCCTGTCGGACGACGATTTCAGAACCGAAGGCATTCTCCAAGCGATTCCCGTTCGTGTGACGTTCCTCGACGAGGTGAGCTGGGACATTCCCCACCAGAACTGGGGCGTCAAGGAGTGGGACGCCGATTTCCGGGCGATGAAAAACATGGGGATCAACACCGTGGTGCTGATCCGCGCCGGGCTGGGACGGTGGATCGCCGCGCCGTTCGAGTGTCTGCTCGAAAGCGAGGAGGTGTACTATCCCCCGGTCGATCTGGTGGAGATGTTCCTTACGCTGGCCGACAAATACGGTATGGCGTTCTATTTCGGCATGTACGATTCGGGCAAATACTGGCAGGAGGGCCTCTTCCAGCGCGAGATAGACCTGAACCTGAAACTGATCGACGAGGTGTGGGCCAGATACGGCCACCACGAGTCGTTTCAGGGGTGGTATCTCTCGCAGGAGATCAGCCGCCGGACCAAGAACATGTCGCGCATCTATGCGGAAGTGGGCCGCCATGCCAAGGCGGTTTCGGGCGGTCTGAAAACGATGATCTCACCCTACATCCACGGCGTCAAGACCGATCAGGTGATGGCGGGCGACAAGGCCCTTTCGGTCGAAGAGCACCGCCGCGAGTGGAACGAGATACTGGGCAATGTCGCCGGAGCGGTGGACATCCTCGCGTTTCAGGACGGGCAGGTCGATTACCACGAGCTGTACGACTATCTGGTGGTGAACAAGGCGCTGGCCGACAAGTACGGCATGGAGTGCTGGACCAACATCGAGTCGTTCGACCGCGACATGCCGATCCGCTTCCTGCCGATCAAGTGGGAGAAGCTGCTGCTGAAGCTGGACGCCGCACGGCGGGCCGGGATGCGGAACGTCATCACGTTCGAATTCTCGCACTTCATGAGTCCCAATTCGGCCTATCCGCAGGCGGGACATCTTTACGATCGCTACTGCGATTATTTTAAAATCGACAACCCTTACCGGAAACGGTAAATATACTCCATGAAACGGCGCGGCAACATATCTTACATGCTTTTTCTTGCGGTCACGGCGGCCGTGGGCGGACTCCTGTTCGGGTACGACACTGCCGTGATTTCCGGCACCGTCGAGCTGGTGACGGCCCGCTTCGGGCTGGACAGCCTGCAGCAGGGGTGGTATGTGGGGTGTGTGCTGGCCGGCTCGATCGCCGGCGTACTCTGTGCGGGCGTGCTGAGCGACCGGCTGGGCCGCAGGCGGACGATGCTCGTCTCGGCCGTGCTGTTCACGGTGTCGGCCGCGGGGTGCGCCCTTTGCGCCGATTTCACGCAACTGGTCGTCTGCCGGATCGTGGGCGGGCTGGGCATCGGCGTCGTTTCGGTCGTCTCGCCGCTTTACATCTCCGAGGTGTCGGCGGCGCGCCGTAGGGGCATGCTGGTGTCGTTTTACCAGCTGGCCGTCACGATGGGATTTCTGGCGGCCTATACGGTCAATTACCTGCTGCTCCGCATGGGACAGACCGCCGGTTTCGAAACGGCGTGGATGCGGCGGATCTTCGTCGATGAAGTGTGGCGGGGCATGCTGGGGGCCGAAACCCTTCCGGCGCTGGTTTTCTTCGTCATCATCTTCTTTATTCCCGAAAGCCCGCGCTGGCTGGTGCTGCGCGGACATACGGACCGCGCCCTGCGTGTGCTCGGCCGCATCAACGGCGACCGGGCGGAAGCC
>OIXR01001906.1_pt1 | contig 12765 bp, 10 predicted proteins | sample 1587831 | NCBI WGS metagenome assembly OIXR01 (sample SAMN03283263) | human gut metagenome | biome: human-associated habitat; material: feces | host: Homo sapiens | place: USA | collected 2013
TATAAGAGAAATTGGAGGACTAATAATATTAATAATATTACTTGTTATATTTATCACGAATATATCAGGTATACTAGATATGATTAGAAGCGAAGATAATATGCTGGGTAAGATAATATTTTGTGTGATAGTATTGTTTCCAGTTTTTGGTATTGTACATTATTGTCTTGTCGTATCGGCACCAAAAAGAATTATTCGAAGATTAGAGGAAGAGGGAGAATTAAGTAACGTTATTATGGACTTTCAGGAAGGAGAGAAACTTTTTGGAGATGCAGTAAGAGTGGGAAACAAATATATTATAGGAAAAGGGACAAACTGTATTATATCTTATAAAGATATTAAACAGATTTATCAATATATACATAAAACAAATCATTTTGAGGATTACAGATCCTTAAGAGCTTATACTAATGATGGAACAAAGGATATTTGTCAGTTGCCTCGTAACGGAGCAGGAGAGCAAACAGTCCGCCAATTAATCATGTATATTTGTACTAAAAATCCTAATATAAAAGTTGGCTATAAGTAGAGACGTTGGGACTATTATTTAAATATAGATAATGAAGTGGAGAAAATATATCAGTAAAAGGAGCGAGAAGCACTGAACAGTTTGAAGTGTTGAAGTTTCTACAGTGTCTTTTGCCAGTTATGAATGGAATCGCTGCATTGCATAGAGCAGGAATTATTCATTGTGGTATAAAACCAGATAGGATTATCATACTGAATGATAGTACGATGAAATTACTGCTAGATACGGGAACGCTAAGAAAATTTTCAATAAAAGACACATCACTTCCAGTAATATTTGATCAACATTATGCACCTCTGGAAGTATATTCCACAAAAGGTGAATTGGGTCCCTGGACAGATATTTATGCCTTGTGTGCGACAATATATTATTACCTCAGTGGAGATAATCCAGTAGAAGCAATAGAACGTATCTCCGGGAAAAAGCTGAAAAACCTTTCAGAATATAATACATCGGTTTTTCCTGAATTGGAAAATGTCATTTTAAAAGGTATGAGTGTCGATATAAAAGATAGATACCAGAGCATGGAAGAATTTTGCGAAGCATTATATGGAGCGGCGAATGAAAGTCTGGGATTTTAATTAAAAGGAAAAGCGGATTGTAACGAACAATAAGTTGCAATCCGCTTTTCTTAATTTTAGGGCGAAAAATCAAGATGTATTACCAAAAGTGTCGTAAAAACGACCAGTTGGACATGATCTATTGAATTACGGTCAGAAGTCGATATAATGCAAGTAGGTTATGAATTAAATTGATGTAAATTAAATGACAAAACGAATACGAGGGGGAATAAAAGAAAAAAATTACAAAATAAAATATATTTTTATGAGAGAAAAAGAGAAGGAAGTATACGTTAAGGAGAGGTGGAAAAGTCAAATGAAAAAAATCAGTAAAGTGTTGTTATTAGTAATAGTGTCAGTTGCTTTTTGTTTTGGAATAACAGGGCAGCAAGTTGAGGCAAGAGATACGTCAATCATATATGGCGATGGAACAATAACGAGGGCAGAATGGTTACATGATTTAACAGTTATGTTTGATATGACTGTAGAGAAAGATAATATGCCAGATGATTATTTTAGTGATGTGACAAGCGCGCATGTATATTATAAAGATATTATGATGGCAGCGGAATTTGGTGTGATTGACATAGAAGCAGGGCAGAAAGTAAAACCAGATGAAGCAGCAACCAGAGAATTTGCAGCACATACATTGAATTATTGTCTGGGATATAAATTAGAAGACAAGACATATACCTATAAAGATACGACAGGAATAAAATATCCAGATGATACACAGATTGCCATCAATAGAGGATGGTTTGCACTAGAATCTGGAAGGTTTAATCCGGAAAAGACGATAACAAAATCGGAAATTGAAAACATGGTATCGGATGCAAAGACGGTGCAGCAATCTACTCAAATTGATGAAAATTATAAAAACAATTATGAATTTACGTCAAATGTAATAGAAATCCCGCAGGATGTCAGTGTATATGTAGATAAAGATAAAAATGTAACGATTGTTAACTGTCCGAAAAAAATTACAGTTGGGGATACTTTTGCAGTTTATGAAAATGGAGTAGCACAGGTTTATACAGCAAAAGGAATTACTGTAGACGGTTCAGATACAGTCATTGTAACGAACGATGTAGACATTGATAAAGTAACAGAAAGTGTCGATGCACAGGGAACCGAAGAGGGAGATTTAAAACAGGCAGAAGCAGTTGGCGATGCACAGATTACCTACATAGAAGGCGGAACCGAAGAACAGGCATATGAAAATGGAAGAGCTTATAGAAGCCGCAGACGAATTAGTGGAAATAAAAAGATCAGTGCAGTAAAAGCTTCAAAAAAATTAGAATTAGGTGCAGGCAAATCATTTACTATTAATTGTACGCTTTCTAATGTAAGTGTAGATTACAAAATAAACAGTGGAAAAAGAGAAGCCTATGTCAAGGCAAATGGAACGGCTATTATTACAGGAAAAGGTGAGTGGGATGCCGTTGCAGCGGCAGGAAAATCTGGTTCGATAGAACTGGTGAAAATTCCTGTGGCATATGTTGGCGTGATTACAGTTACCGCAGAATATAGCATGAATGGAGAAGTCACTTTAACCTATACGACAGGCTTTCAGACAGGCTTACAGTATTCTCCGCAAGATGGCTTCAGACTGACAAAAGATTTTCAGAAGAAAAGCTTTACCCTTCACTCTAAAACAAAATTAAGTGCCGGAGTGACAGCATCCATCGGATTGGTAAAACTTCCAGTAATCAGCGGAAAGATTTATGCCAAAATGGGAGCACAGACAGTCATAGAATCAGAAACATTTGATGATGGTAAATCTCCGAAAATGTGTACAACAGTATCTTCCTGGTTATATGCATCTGCAGGAGCAAATGCCAGTCTGGATTTTTATGTAACGAAAAAGTCCTTCAGCAAAACTTATGATATATTCAATGAAAACAATAGTCCGGTACGATTAGTATACCATTTTGAAGATGGACGCTTAATATATCCTTGCAGCAGAGGACTGGCATCCGCAAAAGGATACTTTACAAAATGGAATTCCCGTTATGGAAGCTCCTGGGGTGGTTACGGCTTAGATGAGAACGGTACCCCGAAACCAGTATTCACTTATTCGTTAGACGATGATGGAAATGCCACAATTACAGGATATACGGGAAATGTGTCGGCATTGGTGATACCGGAGGAGATTGATGGGCATAAGGTAGTGAAATTGGGAAATGGTGTGTTTAAAAAACACCAAGAAATAGTTTCTGCACAAATACCAGATTCGATAACATCAATAAGTGCGTCAGCATTTAGGGATAACATAAACAGGATAACCATAAGCATCTACAATGGCATGGATTTTTGTACTTGCTCCACCGCGACTGTGTCCGATTTCGTTGGATGGCCCCCTTTTTTTGCACCTGCACTATGTTGATGAGCCTGGACAATGGAGGCATCTATTGATAATTCGCTTAATTCTGCATCAAGGCTTAAAACACGAAAGATATTATCAAGGATACCGTCTTCCATCCACTTGCGAAAGCGAGAATAGACAGTTTGCCAAGGGCCATAGCGTTCTGGAAGGTCACGCCAAGGTGCTCCACTGCGGGCAATCCAGACAATTCCGTTAAGAATGGTACGGTTACACTTGGATGGTCGTCCTTGTTTGCCAGAATTTTCAGGTGGCAGTAGAGAAACAATTTGATTCCATTCTTCATCTGTTAATTCATATCGTCTCAACATAATAAACTCCCCTTTTTTCTTTATTTTATCATGAAAAAGGGCGTGGGAATATATGTTTTGTGCAACTTTTATTTTTCAAACATGCTCTAGAACAATCCAGTTATCTTTCCATTATCATCTACATCAATTCCAAATGCAGCCGGTTTCTTCGGTAATCCTGGCATTGTCATGACTGCTCCGGTAAGGATTACTACAAATCCTGCTCCAGCATTTACAAATGCATCACGGACATGGATATCAAATCCTTCTGGACGTCCTAACTTTGTCTGATCATCAGAGAGGGAATACTGTGTTTTTGCCATACATACCGGCAGATCACCAAATCCTAAATCTGTGAGTTTTGCAAGCATTTTCTCTGCGGCTGGTTCGTATGTTACACCATCTGCTCCGTAGATTTCTTTTGCGATTGTCTCTACTTTTTCTTTTAAAGATAAATTGTCTGGATAAAGTACTTTAAAGTTGCTTTCTTTTTCTTCTAATGTTTTCAGTACTTTCTTTGCAAGGTCAATTCCGCCTTCTCCACCTTTAGCCCATACTTCAGAAAGAGCAAATTCACATCCTCTTTCTTCACAGAACTGACGGATGAATTCGTGTTCTTTTTCTGTGTCTGTCTCAAATGCATTTAAAGTTACAACAATAGGCACACCGAATTTCTGAAGATTTTCGATATGTTTTTCAAGGTTGCAAATACCTTTTTTCAGTGCGTCCAGGTTCTCTGCTACAAGTTCTGTTTTTGGAACACCACCGTTATATTTTAAAGCACGGACTGTTGCTACTAAAACAACTGCATCTGGCTTTAATCCAGCCATACGACACTTGATATCCATAAACTTCTCTGCACCGAGATCTGCACCGAAACCTGCTTCTGTGATTGCAATGTCAGAAAGCTTTAATGCCATCTTTGTCGCACGCACACTGTTACATCCGTGAGCGATATTAGCAAATGGCCCACCATGAACAATTGCACCTGTATGCTCTAATGTCTGTACCATGTTTGGTTTGATTGCATCTTTTAATAATGCAGCCATAGAACCTACTGCATTAAGCTGACCTGCTGTCACAGGATTACCATCTACATCATAGGCTACGATAATTTTAGCAAGACGAGCTTTTAAATCCTTGATATCTTCTGCCAGGCAGAGAATAGCCATAATCTCAGTTGCTACTGTAATTACGAAATGATCTTCTCTTACATATCCATCTACTTTTCTTCCAAGACCAATTACAATGTTACGAAGTGCGCGGTCGTTCATATCCATACATCTTTTCCAGATTACTTGTCTTGTATCAATACGAAGTTCATTTCCCTGCTGAATATGATTATCCAGAAGTGCAGCTAATAAGTTATTGGCAGATGTGATTGCGTGGAAATCACCTGTAAAATGAAGGTTCAAGTCTTCCATAGGAACAACCTGAGAATATCCACCACCAGCAGCTCCACCTTTAATTCCAAAACAAGGTCCAAGAGAAGGCTCACGAAGTGCAAGAACAGACTTCTTTCCTAACTTTTCAAATGCCTGTGCAAGACCGATACTTGTTGTTGTCTTTCCTTCTCCGGCAGGAGTCGGGTTAATCGCTGTCATTAAAACAAGTTTGCCATCTGGCTTCTCATCTAAGCTATTCATGAATTCATCAGAAAATTTTGCTTTATACTTTCCGTATAACTCTAAATCATCCTCTGTAATCCCATAATTGGCAGCTACATCTTTAATTGGGAGCATTGTCGCTTCCTGTGCAATCTGAATATCTGTTTTCATATTCCTCTTCCTTTCCTTTGCGTATATCAAAGTTTATACACTCTCTCTTCTGTTTCTGTACTCTTAAATACAAAAACAAAAAGGGCAACTTCAAAAGAAGCTGCCCAGACGGTCGGCTAAAATAAGATGTTTCCATCTCTCCGGCTACACTGTGTTTCTTCACATATCCGTCAGTAACCGAAATTTCTGCTTTGGCAGATTTATGTTTATATATTTACACACTTACAAGTAAAAGTCAACTTTTTAATTTGAAAACCTGGAAATGTTCTGTCTTTCATATAATATTCTTTACCAAAGAAGATATACTTTATCTACTTTATTATTTTTAACATGGAATTTATCTAATGTATAGTAACATTCCCCATTTATCTGTTTTATAATTTTCTTTGCTTTTTTCTTGCTTATTCTCTTGTAAACGTTTGTACACTCATCTATAGAATAAAACTTACATTTAGAACTAAGTTTTAACTTTAGAGGATCTGATGTGTATACTCTGCCGTTCCCTTTCTTTTGTACGCTGGAACTTAAAACGAAATATTTACCAAGTTTTAATTTCACACTATTTTTCTGCCAGTCCTTATATTCATAATAATCAGTCTCAATCGTATACGTTCCATCCGGAAGCTTTGTATACTTTCTCCATGTTCTATGTGCCTGTACCTGTGTAGCTGAAAATACGCTCAATCCCACAATCAGGCAGCAAAATAATGCCAGTCTGGTTAAAACTTTTTTCTTCATTTAAACTTCCCCCTTTGTCTTACATCTCCAAATTAAACATTCTATTCCGAGACTTTACTTGTGCTTTCATTCTACCGCTTCCACTAACTTTCTACAAGTTCTTTCTACAATGAATTTTTCCTTAAACATTTTATATTCACCCCTCACTTTATGCTTAAAGAAGACGTCAGTTCTTAATTACATTTCTTATAATACACCAATACATCCTATTATTTTTTATCTATCACAGCACATTCTTGTTGCCACATTAACTCTCTGTATGCTCTTTACATTATTCGCACCTGCAGCTAATGTAAACGCAGCTTCTAAACGTACAAAAGCACTGACTGCTTACCAGAAAAAGCTTAAAAAACTTGATTCAAAAATATATAAATTTGCCTTAGTTTATTTAGACAAAGATTCCATACCGGAACTTCTCATTACACCGGATTTTAGCGTACATGCCGTTGCCGGAGAAGTTTATACCTACACTGGCGGCAAACTTAAACAGTTAAAATATGCCGGCAGTGATTATGGTCGCCTCATTTACTCCAAAAAGAAATCTGTAGTATCTAATTCTGCATGGATTAATGGATATGGCGCCGTTTCAACATTTTATCGTTTTAACAAAAAGGGAAAAGGAACGAAACTCAAAAAGTTTGAAGAAGCCTATCTTCCAAAAACTCTTTACAAAATTAATGGAAAAAAGGTATCAAAGAAGAAATTTAATTCAGAATACAAAAAAATGGTCAAAAAATATCCTTTAAAAGAGATTTGGCCATCTGTCACCTTCAATCTTACTACAAATAACATTAATAACCTTGTCAAAAATTACAAATCTTTCATCATAACAGGGAAGAAGTTCTAGAGCGTGTTTGAAAAATGCTTTCTGTAAGATGTACGTTACAATTTGTGGGAGATTTTGCCTGAATGAGGGCGGCGTAGTGGGCTACGGCAACCGAATGAAGGCAAAATATACCGCAAATTGGGGTGTGCAGATTGCTGGAATGATTTTTCAAACACGCTCTAGCATCCCATACTAAAACGATTTTCAAATCGAAAATATCAGATTTATTAATCCAGCATTAATAAAGCTTATCTAACACTTCATCAGCAATCTTAAATGTATGTTCCTGTGCCGGGAAGGAGCTGTCCTTTACTGCGGCATCATAATCTTTGAATGCCTGTGACATAATCTCCCCTACATTTGCAAAGCTTCGTACAAACTTCGGTGTAAAATCAGAAAACATAGAGAGCATATCTGCATAGACAAGAATCTGTCCATCGCAGCCCTCTCCTGCTCCGATTCCAATCGTAGGAATATGTAACGCCTCTGTTACCTTGCGGGCAAGTTTGGCTGGAACACATTCTAAAACAACAGCAAATGCTCCTGCTTCTTCTACTGCCTTTGCGTCTTCAATAAGCTGCTGTGCTGCCTCTACAGTTTTACCCTGTACTTTAAATCCACCAAATGCATTGACGGACTGTGGAGTGAGTCCAAGATGTGCCATTACTGGAATAGAAGCATCAGTGATTGCCTTAATCTGTGGACACACACTTTTTCCACCCTCTAACTTCACACAGTCACACTGTGTCTCTTTCATAATCTTTCCGGCATTTACAACTGCATCATAAACAGAAGTCTGATAAGAAAGGAAAGGCATATCTACTACTACTAAAGAATTCTTTGCTCCTCTTGCAACAGCAGCTCCATGATGAATCATATCTTCTACTGTTACTGGGATTGTAGTATCATATCCTAAAACAACATTTCCGAGGGAATCTCCAACTAAGATTCCGTTAATTCCTGCAGCATCTTCTAACTTTGCTGTGGAATAATCGTATGCTGTCAGCATAGAAATCTTTTCACCTTTATCTTTCATTGCCTGAAAAGTTGTTACCGTGTTCTTCATTATATACCTCCTGATTCGCTGTCCCTATGTTGTTGTCATGCAACCCTCACACAAAATCTTCGCTTCATCAAATCATCATCTGATAAAATCGCGAAATGATTTGTGGTCAGACAGTCTTACTCATTTCCGAGAATGTGTTTTAGCCTTCCATAATCTCTGCCCGGATTTTTCTTTTCTCCTATGGAAATAAGAACTTCTGACAAAAGGCGATAAATCATTTGCTGTTTCTCATCCAGACAGTTCAAATGCTTTTCCACAGTCTTTACATCGGCTCTTTCCACCGGACCAGTGAGACTATTTACAGTTCCACGCTCTGCAATATGCTGCATATTTCCAAGCATAATTGGAGCTAATGCCTTAAGCGCACTCTCTTCATCAAACCCACACTCCTGCATCAGATCAAGACTTTCCTGTATCAGTGCAACCACATGATTACTGCATACGGCGGCAGCACAATGATATTTCACTTTATCCTTTGCTGCTATATAACGCACCTCATTTCCAAGATTATTAAAAATCCCGGCGATTTCTTCCCGATGCTTCTCATCGCCTTCTATTACAAAATACGCATGTGATAGCTCTTTGTAAGAATTGTACTTATCGCTGACTGCAAAGAGCGGATGGACAGAATATCCGAAAGCACCACACTTATCAATTCCGGGAAATGCATCTCCGGCTGATAAAGCACCACTGCAATGACATATAAACTTTCCCTCAAGGGACATATCTTTCATCTGATTCCACACTGTGGTAATCAAATCATCAGGAACAGTAAGAAACAGAGTATCACTTATCTTTACAATTGTCTCCAAATCTTCTATAAAGGTCGTCTCTGTAAAAGTCGCCGCCTCTTTCGCAAGATTCTCATTCACATCGTAATATCCTGTTACTTTCAGATTATTTAATCTGAAATACTTACCAAGGGAACACCCAACTTTCCCTGCACCTATAATTCCTGTTCTCATAATTCATCACCCTGCCTTTCGCACGGTGATACTCCGAGTCTTATTCCTAAAGATATAAGCTCAATATCTGCCAGTTACATGGGGGTATGGTTTCGCTTTGAATACCATCCATAAAATTACTACCACACTATATCATTTTCAAAGACATTCGTAAATAGATTTTTTGAAAAAATTGATTATTTTTTAACATGCAATTTTGGATTTGCGGCTAAACAGACGTCACTGTGGTGGAAAGTGTGACCAGCTTGCCAGAAGGATTTAGAAAAGAAGGGGTTATTCTAAGCTTGATTTTGTTCCGTTGTGCTAAACGTTCCATTCTGCCTGATAAAACAACCTTGCTCGAAAACGAGCTCGCAAGGTTACAGTCAGAATTTCACAGCACAAAGTCACAAAATTCAAGCTTAGAACAACCCCTTCTTTTTTAATTTCTTTGAGCAATCCGGCAAAAGTTTCTTACAGCTAATGTTCCATCTAATCCCTACAATGCGTCGAAAAATAACTCTCCCACTTGCCTTAAAGTAGTGCAGCTAACCATGTATCTCCCAAACTTCTGATTTCCCTCAGCAGCCAAAGTCAGCCCTCAAAAAGAGCCTATCTCCTTTGCCTTAGCTTAGCAGATTAGCATCTTACAGATACTTCTTAAGAGTCTCTGCTTTATCAAGCTTCTCCCATGGGAGATCAAGATCATTTCTTCCAAAATGACCATAAGCTGCTGTCTGCTTATAGATTGGCCTTCTTAAATCAAGCATCTTAATGATTCCTGCTGGTCTTAAATCAAAGTTCTCGCGAACCATATCTACGAGTTTATCTTCTGCAATCTTCCCTGTTCCGAAAGTATCTACCATGATAGATGTAGGCTGTGCTACACCGATTGCATAGGATAACTGAATCTCACATTTATCTGCGAGTCCAGCTGCTACGATGTTCTTAGCTACATATCTTGCAGCGTAAGCAGCAGAACGGTCTACCTTTGTGCAGTCCTTGCCTGAGAATGCTCCGCCGCCGTGACGTGCATATCCACCATAAGTATCTACGATAATCTTTCTTCCTGTTAATCCACTGTCTCCGTGTGGTCCACCGATTACGAATCTTCCTGTAGGGTTAATGAAGAACTTTGTATTCTCATCAACCATATCTTGTGGAAGAATTGCATCAAAAACGTATTTCTTAATATCTTCATGAATCTGTTCCTGTGTGACTTCAGGATCATGCTGTGTAGAAAGAACAACCGCATCAAGACGGTCTGGTTTACCATTCTCGTCATATTCTACAGTAACCTGTGTCTTTCCGTCTGGTCTTAAGTAAGACAGAGTTCCGTCTTTACGAACCTTTGTGAGCTGTCTGGATAACTTGTGAGCTAATGCGATAGGATATGGCATATACTCTTCTGTCTCGTTGCTGGCGTAACCGAACATCATACCCTGGTCTCCAGCTCCGATTGCTTCTAATTCTTCATCGCTCATCTTGTTCTCTCTTGCTTCAAGTGCTTTATCAACACCCATAGCAATATCGGAAGACTGCTCACCTAAAGCAACCATAACACCGCATGTATCTGCGTCAAAACCATATTTACCCCTTGTATATCCAATCTCTTTGATTGTATCACGGACAAGCTTCTGAATGTCCACATATGCACTTGTTGTTACTTCTCCCATAACAAGTACAAGGCCTGTTGTCATTGCTGTCTCGCAGGCAACACGGCTCATAGGGTCTTTTTCCATTAATGCATCAAGTATAGCATCAGAAACCTGGTCACACATCTTATCCGGATGTCCTTCTGTTACAGATTCTGATGTAAATAATCTTCTTTCCATTATACTCTTCATCTCCAATTCTTAATTTACAGTACCTGTTTTATAAATAAATTTATTGGTTTCTTTCTCGGAATCAACCTTCTCAATCAATCCCCCAAGAGCACGGAGCTTCTCATCGAATCTCTCATATCCTCTCTGAATATAACCAATCTGAGTTACCGTTGTATATCCTTCGGCTGCAAGTCCTGCGATAACAAGAGCTGCTCCTGCACGAAGGTCTGGTGCTGCTACTGATGCACCTGTATACTTCTCAACACCGTGAATAATCGCAGTGTTGCCTTCTACCATCTTAATATTGGCTCCCATACGACGAAGCTCTTCTACATAGCGAAAACGATTCTCAAAAATGCTTTCTGTAATCGTACTTGTACCTGTAGAAAGCCCCAGTGTAATTGCCATCTGTGGCTGCATATCTGTAGGAAATCCCGGATATGGAAGTGTCTTGATCTGTGTGTGACGCAAACGCTGCGCTGCCACAACTCTTACTGCATCATCAGACTCTTCAATCTCTGCTCCAATCTCTATTAACTTCGCAGAAATTGTCTCTAAATGTTTAGGAATTACGTTCTTAATCAGAACATCTCCTCTGGTAGCTGCCGCTGCCATCATGAAAGTTCCAGCCTCAATCTGGTCTGGAATTACAGAATATTCTGTATCGTGGAACTTCTCTACACCTTTGATACGGATAACATCAGTTCCAGCACCGCGAATATTGGCTCCCATGCTGTTTAAGAAGTTCGCAACATCCACGATATGCGGCTCTTTTGCAGCATTCTCAATTACAGTATTACCCTGTGCGAGTGATGCTGCCATCATAATATTAATTGTTGCACCAACGGAAACCACATCTAAGTAAATGCGGTTTCCAACAAGCTGTTCTGCCTGTGCGATAATCATGCCATGTTCAATCTTAACTTCCGCACCAAGTGCACGGAATCCCTTAATGTGCTGGTCGATTGGACGGCTTCCGATATCACATCCTCCCGGAAGAACAACCTGTGCTTTTCTATACTTACCAAGTAAAGCTCCAATTAAATAATAGGAAGCTCTGATTTTTCTAATATATTCATTATCTACAATTAAGTCTCCAGTAGAATCGATATTCTTTCCACTGATTACAACTTCATTATCTCCCTTACGGTCAATCGTTGCTCCAATGCCTTCCATTGCCTGTAAAAGAACATTGGTATCTCTAACATTCGGCATATTATCAATTAAACATTCTCCATCAGTCATAATGGCAGCTGCCAGAATTCCTAATGCTGCATTCTTTGCTCCACCAATTACAACTTCACCAACTAACGGATTACCACCTTTAATAATATACTGTTCCATTTCGCACCTCTATAATCTATTCTAAACGTTATTATTCTTAACACTAATTTTCAAACTTAAGTAAAACTAAATAAATTCTAAGTAAAAACTTCTATGTAAAAAAATTCAAGTAATAAATTCCTAACTAAAATATTTTTATATAAATATAGGAATTTAAACAAATTAAATCCAATTTATAATATTTCTATTGAATTTCCAAATTCAAATAAAAAACTTCTATTTTGTACAAAATTCCAAATAACAAATTCTATTCAAATTATTTTCATTTTAAACATAAAAATCCAAATAACAGATTTTTAATCAAAATATTTTCATTTCAAAAAATCAGATAATAAAATATCAACCAAAAAAATGGAATTTCTATTCCAAGAACATCTGCTGAACAAAGAGCGTCCGCTAAGAAGATTGTAAGTTTATCAGAACTTGAAGTTGGGGATATCTTATGGCGTTCAGGGCATGTTGGTATTTATATTGGAAATGG
>OIXR01001938.1_pt1 | contig 12586 bp, 7 predicted proteins | sample 1587831 | NCBI WGS metagenome assembly OIXR01 (sample SAMN03283263) | human gut metagenome | biome: human-associated habitat; material: feces | host: Homo sapiens | place: USA | collected 2013
GTATGGAACCTGAACAAGAAGCCTTATCTATTGTTTCCTTCAAGGACTGAGAGGCGCTTCCCTAGTTAATAAATTAAATCCCAAAATACACTGCTGAATACGCCGAAAGATCCAGCACAGCTTTCCCATCCGTAACCTTCACTTTTTTCTTCGTATACTTCTTACTGCCTCCAAATGTTACATCATCACTAGCCAGAATCACTTCCAGTTCCTTTGCATCCGTTATTGGAAGCTCATAGCCTTTCTGATCCTCATCCGAGAAATTAAAGACAGCAACGATACGATCTTTTCCATCTGTTCTTTCAAACGCATAGATACAGCGCTCTTCCTGATGGCAGTCCAGCCACTGAAATCCTGCATTCTCATAATCTTTGGCAGAAAGAGCAGGAGTTGTCAGATACAGATGATTCAGTTCCTGCATGAAGTGGTGGAAAGTATCGTGTATCGGATACTTCAGGATATCCCAGTCCTGCTCACGTTTTTCATCCCATTCGCGGAGCTGGCCGATCTCGTTACCCATGAAGTTCAATTTTTTTCCCGGATGTGCGTACATATACATATAGAACGCACGCGCCTGTGGAAATTTCTCTTCGTACTCACCATACATTTTTTGTGCAATCGTTGCTTTTCCGTGAACAACTTCGTCATGTGAAAGAGGGAGAAGGAAATCGTCGTTATAATAATACATCATAGAGAAAGTAAGCTTATGATAATCACGGCTTCTGTACACCGGTGCTGTGCGAAAGTAGTCGAGAGTATCGTTCATCCAACCCATATCCCATTTGTAATCGAATCCAAGTCCGCCCTGATCAGCAGGTTTTGTTACGCCTTCGAAAGAAGTAGAATCCTCGGCAGAGAGCATAACTGTCGGGTGCAGTGTTTTTAATCCGCGGTTCATTTCACGAATAAAGTCTACTGCATTATTGTTGACACCTCTTGCCGGTTCACCCTGCCAGTAAATGATACGGCTGATTGCATCCATACGGATTCCGTCCACATGATATACGCTTAACCAGTAGTTCGCAGCAGACTGTAGGAAGCTTCGAACCTCGCCTCTGGAATGCATGAAGTTACAGCTTCCCCATTCGCTGACACCGACATCCTGATGTGGATATTCATAAAGTGAAGTTCCGTCATAATCGGCCAGTGCATAATGATCAACGGCAAAATGTACCGGCACGAAATCCATGATCACACCGATGTCGTTCTTGTGGCAGGTATCAATGAATTTCATCAGTTCTTCGGCAGTTCCGTAGCGGGCGGTCGGACTGAAGAATCCGGTGTTCTGATATCCCCAGGATTCATCACATGGATGTTCGCTGAGCGGCATAATCTCAATATAATTGTAATCATTTTCTTTCAGATAAGGAATCAGTATATCGATCATTTCCACATAAGTATACCAGTCGTCTGCTTTTTCAGAAGGCTTTTTAAATGATCCGAAATGCAGTTCATAGATGTTCAGCGGCTTGTCCTTGCATATCGAACGCTTCTGCATCCATTTGCTGTCTTTGAATTTATAGTGGGACAGATCGCGGATGATGGAAGCAAAGGCCGGGCGTAGTTCCATGCCGAAGCCATAAGGATCGCAGTGCTCCACGCAGCTTCCGTCCTGTCTGTAAATGCGGTATTTGTACATCATACCCGGTTTTGCTCCCCTGGCATAGCATTCCCAAAAATTGCCGTCATAAGTTTTGTTCAGTTCCCATTCCTGCCAGTCGTTAAATTCCCCAATGACTGTAATGCGTGATGCAGCAGGTGCAAAGGTACGGAATGTGGTTCCATCTTTGTCCGGGTGTGCGCCGAGAAATTCATAAGCGTCGAATATTTTTCCTGTGTAAAATCCGTAAAAATCCATATTAACCTCCGTGAAAATGCAACGTAAAAGATCAACTGTCGAAAAGATAATGGACAGTAGTTGCTTTTTTGATTTATAATCATATTATAAGAAAAATGCGAGGAGGTATCCACCAACAAAACCGACGAAAGGATGGATAACCGACGAATATGAGAAAGTGTTGGGAAATGGGAGGTAAGATGGATCTTAGAATTGAGAAAACAGAGCGGGGAATCAAGAACGCATTTATCGAACTGCGTTCCAGGAAACCTTTGGAAAAGATAACAGTAAAAGAACTATGTGAAAGCGCAAGGATTAATAAGTCTACCTTTTATGCGCATTATAAAGATATCTACGATTTGTCAGATGCGATGGAAGAAGAAGTAGTACAGTCGATTGCGAACAGTATCCAGCATCCGGAATATCTGCTGGAGCATCCGGCAGAGTTTGCACGGGAACTTCTGATGGCTTATGTATCGCAGAATTCCCTGACGGCGATTTTATTTTCCGGCAGTCAGGCGAATCATTTTGCGGATAGTATCGAGCGGAGCATCAAGCAGATGATCTTTGAAAAATATCCGGAATTGAAAGAAGATACAGCAATGAATGTGATGCTCAGCTATTGTATCCAGGGAAGCTACCACGCTTACCAGAAGAATCGGAGCGGAGATATCATGACGGTGATCGATGTGATCGCAGGGATGACGGGAGCAATTCGATCGATGTATGAAGAACGATTGGGGGAAAGCAGATCATGAATCTGGAACAGCCGTGTATCCGCATTTCGGTGCGGAATCTGGTGGAATTTATATTAAGACATGGAGACATTGACAACCGGACCGGAGGGGCAGATAAGGATGCCATGCAGCAGGGCAGCCGCATACACCGGAAAATCCAGAGACAGCAGGGGGCAGAGTACCGTGCAGAAGTTCCGTTAAGATATCAGATCCCGTGTGCTGGATTTATCCTGAGTGTAGAAGGAAGAGCGGACGGAATCATAGAACTTCCGAAGCGTGTGGTGGTCGACGAGATCAAAGGTGTATTTAAAGATCTGAAACGTCTGGAAGAGCCACAGCTTTTGCATCTGGCACAGGCAAAATGCTATGCATATATTTATGCAGAACAAAATAATCTGGAAGAGATCGGAGTGCAGATGACGTATTGTAATCTGGATACCGAAGAGATCCGCAGATTCCGGGAGACATATACCCGGGCAGAACTTAAGAAATGGTTCGAAAAGCTGGTATCTGAATATGAAAAATGGGCAAGATACCAGATGACATGGAGAGCAAAGAGAAATGCTTCCATTAAAACCGTAGAATTCCCATTCGAATACAGAGATGGACAGAAGAAACTGGTTGAGTCTGTATATCGGACCATTTTAAGAAAAAAGAAATTATTCATCCAGGCACCTACCGGAGTCGGCAAGACGATGGCGGCCGTATTTCCGGCGGTGAAAGCTGTCGGGGAAGAACTGGGAGAAAAGATTTTTTATCTGACGGCCAGGACGATCACCAGAACGGTGGCAAGTCAGGCATTCGTGATTTTGAGAGAACAGGATCTGAAGATGAAGGTCATCACATTGACGGCAAAAGAAAAAATCTGTTTCTGTGAAGAAACCATCTGTAATCCGGATGTGTGTCCATATGCAAAAGGGCATTTTGACCGTGTAAATGATGCCGTTTATGAACTGCTCACATCGACAGACGAGATGAGCCGGGAAGTATTGGAAGAACAGGCAAGAAAATGGAATGTATGTCCATTTGAAATGGCACTGGATGTATCACAGTGGGTAGATGCAGTTATATGTGATTATAATTATGTTTTTGATCCAAATGCACATCTGAAGCGCTTTTTCGGAGATGGCGTCAAAGGAGAATACCTGTTCCTGATCGATGAGGCACATAATCTGGTAGAACGCGGCAGGACAATGTACAGCAGCAGTATTTGCAAGGAGGATTTTCTGAAGATCAAAAAGCTGGTAAAATACGGGGAACCGAAACTTGTCTCGGCGTTGGAGAGCTGCAATAAGCAGCTTTTGGAATTGAAAAGAGAATGTGACGGCTGCCAGATACTGAACAGTGTATCACATGTGTATATTAAGCTTCTGTCTTTGATGACGAAGCTGGAAGAGTTTATAGAAGACTGTAGAGATGAAGTGATACGGAAAGAGGTGCTGGAGTTTTACTTTGGTATCCGTAATTTCATATATATTCATGACCGGCAGGATGAAAATTATCTGATCTATTCAGAACTTAGTGAAGAAGGAAAGTTTTACCTGCATCTGTTCTGTGTCAATCCGGCAGGATGTCTGCAGGAATATATGGGGAAAGCAAATAGTACGATATTATTTTCGGCAACATTTCTTCCGATCAATTATTATAAAAAACTGTTATCTACAACAAAGGAAGATTATGCAATCTATGCGGAATCTCCATTTGAACCAGGCAAAAGATTATTGCTTCTGGGAAATGATGTCAGCACGAAGTATACCAGGCGAGGACCGGAGATGTACCGGAAGTATGCAGAATACGTGATGCATGTGATAAAAGGAAGAACAGGGAATTATATTGCGTTTTTCCCGTCTTATCGATTCCTGGAAAAAGTCTGGGAAGTATTCATGGAATTGCCACAGGAACAGATTGAAGTTGTAGTACAGTCCCAATATATGACGGAGCAGGAACGGGAAGAATTCCTGAAAAAATTCGAACAGGAAAGAGTACACAGCCTGATCGGTTTCTGTGTGATGGGTGGTGTCTTTTCAGAAGGAATTGATCTGACGGAAGATAAACTGATCGGGGCAATGATCATCGGGACAGGACTTCCGCAAGTGTGCCTGGAACGGGAACTTTTAAAGTATTATTTCGACCGGAAGAATCTGAACGGATTCGATTATGCTTACCTGTATCCGGGGATGAATAAGGTGTTACAGTCCGCAGGAAGAGTTATCCGGACCGATCAGGACAGAGGTGTGATCACACTATTGGATGACCGGTTTATGGACAGACAGTGCCAGGAGGTGTTCCCGAGGGAGTGGAATGATTTCCAGATCTGTAACAGTGAAAATATTGAAGAAAAGATTGCAAAATTCTGGAAGGCGGAAGAACAGACAGATACGAAATAAGCAGCATTAAAAAGAAAAATACCATGAGGAACATATGCTCCTATGGTATTTTCCGTCATGCATCTGAAAGATGTATTAAAAATAAGATAAAAATTCCTGCGCGGCTTTGGATATCGGGACTTTCTCGTTATATGCGATGACAAGCTCCCTTTCCGGAAGTACTTCTTTTGTCTCGACAATGAAAAGCGAATCCGAATCGGAGGTCTGGGAAAGGCAGAAATCTGGAATAAATGCAATTCCAAGTCCGATGCGGGCAAGATCAATGAGAAGATCATTACTGCTGAGTTCAATCTCCGGAACCAGATCCAGCTGGTTCTGAAGAAACAGATTGTGCAGATATTCACTGGTTGTACTTTTTCTGTCCAGCATAAGGATCGGATAGTTCAGAAGTTCTTTGAAAGAGAGCTTCTTTCCTTTTAATTCCTCAAATGCCTTGTCTGCAATAAATACATCCTGAAAATCTTTGATTTTTTTTACATTCGGAACATTCCCGAGATAAGCATTCGGTGAATTGACAACGATCAGATCCACCTGTCCGGTCTCAAGGAGTTCTACACAGCGAATGGATGTCGCATTGGTAACTTTGATATGCGCTCCGGGAAATTCCCGGTGGAAACGTTCCAGATAAGGTACCAGAAAATACCGGCAGATCGTGTCACTGGCTCCGATATGAAGCTGTCCTCCGCGTGCGCCGACATCGAGGAGCTGGCTTTCGCCGCGCTTGATCAGGCTGATCGCCGGTTCGATGTGGCGCAGAAGGATCTCGCCTTCGGTAGTAAGACGGACTTTCTTGGTACTCCGGATGAATAAGGTCTGATCCAGCTTCTTCTCCAGTGCCTTGATGGACTGGCTGACAGCCGACTGTGAGATGAACAATTGCTTGGAGGCTTCCGAAAAGCTTAAGGTGGAAGCTACATAGTAAAATACTTTATATAATTCATAGTTAATATCCATGATAAGTCCTCCTAATGAATCTTAACTGTATTATAAGTGAAATGAAAAAAAATTACAACCGTATTTATAAATAGAAGTGTTATAATAATGAAAAGCAGGAGGAAAAAGACTTGAAGAAGCTAACAACGATCATATCTGTTACGGCCATGATGTGTGCAGTGATGGCAGCACTGATATTTAGTATATGGCTGGCCGTATATGGAGACAGTAATTATAGGTTTTATAAAAAAGAATATCAACGCTATGAAGTGACGGAAGATATGGATATGAGCATAGACCATGTCATGTATGTGACAGAACATATGATGAATTATCTGATCGGGAAAGAGGAGGAGCTGTCGGTTGTGACGACAGTGGAAGGAAGAGAGCAGGATTTCTTTAATGAAAGAGACCGGCTGCATATGCGTGATGTCAGGAATCTGTTCCTGGGAGGAATGAAAGTCGGAGTAATCTGTCTGGCTGTGGCTGCAGTTATACTGGCAGTACTGAGAAAACGGGAAGAAGACTGGAAGAGACTGTATTTCAGAACATATTCGATCGCACTGAGTGTCTGGCTGGTCATAGGCGTACTGCTGGGGATTGCATTCCGTGTAGATTTTACAACGTGTTTTACGATTTTTCATAAGCTGTTTTTTACCAATAATCTGTGGGTATTCGACCCGGAGACGGATTATATGATACGGATGCTGCCGGAAGGATTCTTTTTGGATATGGTGATCCGCATCAGTGAAGTGTTTGGTGGAGTGCTGCTTCTGATATGGATTGTATTGTTTTTTGGAAAAAATAATTGTAAAAAGAAAGAGAAAAAAGTTGATTAATAAGTGTGAGTTATAAAAGTGTTTAGATATATTAATTGTATTAAATAATGATTGTTGTGTTATACTAACAATAGAAAATGTGTAAAAATTCATTTGTGGAGGATTACTTATGAGCAATGTAAAAAGAGTGTACGTGGAGAAAAAATCAGGATTTGATGTACAGGCAAAGGAACTTAAGACCGAGATCCGAAGCTATCTTGGAATCAAAGACGTAGACAGCGTCCGTGTACTGATCCGTTACGATGTGGAAAACGTATCGGATGAGACATTTGAGAAAGCATGTAACGGCATCTTTTCTGAACCACCTGTAGATACATTATATAAAGAAGAATTTCCGGCAGAAGAAGGAAGCAGAATCTTTTCTGTAGAATTTCTTCCGGGACAGTTTGACCAGAGAGCGGATTCTGCTGTTCAGTGTATTCAGTTCATCAAAGAAGACGAGCAGCCGGTCATCCGTACCGCGACAACTTATGTGATCCATGGAGGAGAAGGCAGCTTATCAGATGAAGAATTTGAAGCAATCAAAGAACACTGCATCAACCCTGTAGATTCCAGAGAAGCACAGGGCGAAAAGCCGGAGACATTAGTTACCGTATTTGATGAGCCGGCAGATGTAAAAATCTTTGACGGATTCAAAGATATGGAAGAAAGCAAGTTAAAAGAATTATATGATTCTCTCGGACTTGCCATGACATTCAAGGACTTCCAGCATATCCAGAATTATTTTAAATCAGAAGAAGACAGAGATCCTTCCATGACAGAGATCCGCGTTCTGGATACATACTGGTCAGATCACTGCCGTCATACAACATTCTCGACAGAACTTACAGATGTTTCATTCGGCGATGGTGATTACAGAGAGCCGATGGAAGAGACTTACAAACAGTACATCGCTGATCACAGCGAGATCTTCAAAGGAAGAGAAGACAAATTTGTCTGCCTGATGGATCTTGCACTGATGGCAATGAGAAAATTAAAACGTGAAGGAAAATTACAGGATCAGGAAGAATCTGATGAGATCAATGCATGCAGTATCGTTGTTCCGATCGAGGTAGACGGAGTGGAAGAAGAGTGGCTTGTAAACTTTAAGAACGAGACACATAACCATCCGACAGAGATCGAGCCATTCGGTGGTGCTGCTACCTGCCTTGGAGGAGCTATCCGTGACCCATTGTCAGGACGTACTTATGTATATCAAGCAATGCGCGTGACAGGAGCCGCTGATCCTACCGTATCTGTAAAGGATACATTGAAAGGAAAGCTTCCACAGAAGAAACTGGTCAGAGAAGCAGCTCATGGATATAGTTCATATGGTAACCAGATCGGCCTGGCAACCGGAGCGGTAAAAGAAATCTATCATCCGAATTATGTTGCAAAGCGTATGGAGATCGGAGCAGTGCTTGGAGCAGCACCGAGACGTGCGGTTATCAGAGAAACATCGGATCCTGGAGATATCATCATTCTTCTTGGCGGACGTACCGGACGTGACGGCTGCGGCGGAGCAACAGGATCTTCCAAAGTACATACAGAAGAGTCCATCGAAACATGTGGGGCAGAAGTGCAGAAAGGTAATGCACCGACAGAAAGAAAGATCCAGAGATTATTCAGAAGAGAAGAAGTCAGCAAGCTGATCAAGAAATGTAACGACTTCGGTGCAGGCGGAGTATCCGTTGCTATCGGAGAACTTGCAGACGGACTTCAGATCGATCTTGATAAAGTACCTAAGAAATATGCCGGTCTTGACGGAACAGAGATCGCAATCTCTGAATCACAGGAACGTATGGCAGTTGTTGTAGATCCAAAAGATGTAGATGAATTCATGAAATATGCATCCGAAGAGAACCTGGAGGCAACAAAAGTAGCAGTTGTAACAGAAGATCCAAGACTGGTACTTTCATGGAGAGGAAAAGAGATTGTAAATCTTTCACGTGCATTCCTTGACACCAACGGAGCACACCAGGAGACAACGGTAGCAGTTGACATCCCGAACAGAAAAGACAGTATCCTTGTAAGAGAAGATGTGAAAGATGTAAGAGAAAAATGGCTTGGTATGTTAAAAGACCTGAATGTATGCTCACAGAAAGGTCTGGTAGAGATGTTCGACGGATCGATCGGAGCAGCTTCTGTATTCATGCCGCATGGTGGAAAATATCAGAAGACAGAGACACAGGCAATGGTGGCAAAACTTCCGGTATTAACAGGAGACTGCGATACTGTAAGTATGATGAGTTACGGATTCGATCCGTATCTGTCAACATGGAGTCCATATCACGGAGCAATCTATGCAGTGACAGAATCTATCGCTAAGATCGTAGCAGCAGGCGGTGACTACAGCAAGATCCGTTTCACATTCCAGGAATACTTCCGTCGTATGACAGAAGATCCACACAGATGGAGCCAGCCGTTTGCGGCACTTCTTGGTGCTTACAGTGCACAGCTTGGATACGGACTTCCTTCTATTGGTGGAAAAGACAGTATGTCAGGAACGTTTGAAGACATTGACGTACCGCCGACACTGGTATCTTTCGCAGTAGACATTGCAAAAGAGAAAGACATTATTTCACCGGAACTTAAGAAAGCCGGAGATAAACTTGTATGGCTTCGCATTGAGACAGATAATTACGACATTCCTGTATACGAGAAAGTTATGGATCAGTACGGTAAATTTACAGAAGATATCCACAGCGGTAAGATCGTAGCAGCTTATGCACTGGACAGACATGGTATTGCGGCAGCAGTCAGCAAGATGGCATTCGGTAACGGCATGGGTGTGAAGATCGAGCACGATGTAGACGCAAGAGACGTATTTGCACCGGCATTCGGGGATATCATCGCAGAAGTACCGGCTGATAAGGTATCTGAACTTGGAATTACTTATACTGTAATTGGTGAAGTAACAGACAGCGCAGCTATTGAATATAACGATGTGAAGATTGCGTTAGACGAAGCAGTATCTGCATGGGAAGAAACACTGGAAAAAGTATTCCCGACCAATTCCGGAGCGGAAGGACAGGATGCGAAGGTGGAGACAGGATTATATGATACATCTGATATTTATATTTGTGACCACAAGATCGCTCAGCCGACCGTATTTATCCCGGTAATGCCTGGAACAAACTGTGAATATGACAGTGCGAAAGCATTCGAAAGAGCAGGAGCAAAGGTGATCACAAAAGTATTCAGAAATATGAGTGCATCTGATATCGTTGATTCTGTAGAAGTATTTGAAAAAGCGATCGAACAGTCACAGATCATCATGTTCCCTGGCGGATTCAGTGCAGGTGATGAACCAGACGGATCAGCAAAATTCTTCGCAACAGCATTCCAGAATGCGAAGATGAAAGAAGCAGTAGAAAAATTACTGAATGAGCGTGACGGACTGGCACTTGGTATCTGTAACGGATTCCAGGCACTGATTAAGCTTGGTCTGGTACCAGGTGGAAAGATCACAGGACAGTTACCGGATTCACCGACTCTTACATACAATACGATTGGACGCCATATCTCCAAGATGGTCTATACAAAAGTGGTAACGAATAAATCTCCATGGCTTAGAGAGGCAGAGCTTGGCGGCGTATATACAAACCCTGCATCTCACGGAGAAGGAAGATTTGTTGCAAATAAAGAATGGCTGGACAAGTTATTTGCAAATGGCCAGGTTGCAACACAGTACTGTGATCCGGAAGGAAATATCACAATGAACGAAGAATGGAATGTCAACGGTTCTTACTGTGCGATCGAAGGTATTACAAGCCCGGACGGACGTGTACTTGGTAAGATGGCGCATTCAGAAAGAAGAAACAGAAGTGTGGCAATGAACATTTACGGAGAACAGGATATGAAGATCTTCGAATCAGGAGTAAAATACTTCAAATAATGAATGTTCAGGTGTCTGAGACTTCCGGTGATGAGATGAAAATTGACATCCTTGTATTATAATAAATGCAATTTAGAGCGCAATCTGTTTCATAAAAATGAATAAAACATGAGAAAAAGCACAAAACCCTTGCAAAATCTGCAAGGGTTTTGTAAAAAGTTGCAAAAAATAATAAAAACTGTAAAAAATATCTTGCCAGATACACTTGTTTGCTTTACAATAGTAAAGGACAAAGGCGTCAGGGAAAAACAGATGGCGTAAGTCATCTGCTTTTTTTATTCCAAAGCGTGTAGAAAAAACAGCCGGCGGCTGGATCGCAGTATTTGGACAAATTGTTGGACAGGGACGCTTTTGAAAAGGATACGTATATTATTTTAGGAGGTAGAAAGCTATGTCATATGTTGATGAAGTACTGGAGAAAGTAGTAGCTAAGAATCCTGCAGAGCCAGAATTCCACCAGGCAGTAAAAGAGGTATTAGAGTCATTAAGAGTTGTTGTAGAGGCTAACGAGGAGAAATTCAGAAAAGACGCTCTTCTTGAAAGACTTGTTGAACCTGAAAGACAGATTAAATTCCGTGTTCCATGGGTAGACGATAAAGGACAGGTTCAGGTTAATACAGGATACCGTGTACAGTTTAACAGCGCAATCGGACCATACAAAGGAGGATTACGTCTGCACCCATCTGTAAACCTTGGTATCATCAAATTCCTTGGATTTGAGCAGATCTTCAAGAACTCACTGACAGGACTTCCAATCGGCGGAGGTAAAGGTGGTTCTGACTTCGATCCTAAGGGAAAATCAGACAGAGAAGTAATGGCATTCTGCCAGAGCTTTATGACAGAACTTTGCAAATATATCGGAGCTGACACAGATGTTCCTGCAGGAGACATCGGAACAGGTGCAAGAGAGATTGGTTACATGTTCGGTCAGTACAAGAGAATCAGAGGCCTGTATGAAGGTGTTCTGACAGGAAAAGGATTAAGCTACGGCGGATCTTTAGCAAGAACAGAAGCTACAGGATATGGACTTCTCTACTTTACAGAAGAATTATTAAAGATCAACGGAAAAGACATCAAGGGAATGACAGTTGCAGTTTCCGGAGCTGGTAACGTTGCAATCTATGCAATCCAGAAAGCTCAGCAGCTTGGAGCGAAAGTTGTAACAGCAAGTGATTCTACAGGATGGGTATATGATCCGGACGGAATCGACGTTGCAGCATTAAAAGAAATCAAGGAAGTAAAACGTGCAAGACTGACAGAGTACAAGAACTACCGTCCTAATTCAGAATATCATGAAGGACGCGGTGTATGGTCTGTTAAGGTTGACCTTGCTCTTCCATGTGCTACACAGAACGAACTTCACCTTGAAGATGCAAAACAGTTAGTTGCTAACGGATGCGTAGCTGTATGCGAAGGTGCTAACATGCCTACTACATTAGAAGCAACACAGTATCTGCAGGAGAATGGTGTGATCTTTGCACCTGGTAAAGCTGCAAACGCTGGTGGTGTTGCTACATCTGCACTTGAGATGTCACAGAATAGTGAGAGACTGAGCTGGACATTTGATGAAGTAGATGCAAAACTGAAAAACATCATGGTAAACATCTGCCACAACATGGATGATGCTGCAAAACGTTACGGAATGGAAGGTAACTATGTTGCCGGAGCTAACATTGCAGGATTTGAAAAAGTCGTAGATGCTATGACAGCTCAGGGAATCGTATAATATTTTCAAGAATGCCCCGCAGGCCTTGTGTTTGCGGGGCTTTTTTGAATCGGATTAACGCACAGCGATTTTGATTTATTCCGGTTATAGAAGAAATTGTAGAAAAAATTTGAAAAAAATCAAAAAAACAGTTGACTTTCCAAAAAACCAATGATATACTAACGAAGTCGGTTCGAGAGAAACGACAAAATATATGGGATCATAGCTCAGCTGGGAGAGCATCTGCCTTACAAGCAGAGGGTCATAGGTT
>OIXR01001948.1_pt1 | contig 12534 bp, 9 predicted proteins | sample 1587831 | NCBI WGS metagenome assembly OIXR01 (sample SAMN03283263) | human gut metagenome | biome: human-associated habitat; material: feces | host: Homo sapiens | place: USA | collected 2013
GGGTTCCGGCACATTTCCCGAAGGATGCACATGGACTTGCCAATTTTGACGGAACTGCTGTATATGAACATGAAGATCCGAGACAGGGAGAGCATCCTGACTGGGGAACCAAGATCTATAATTATGGAAGACCGGAAGTAAAGAATTTCCTGATCGCAAATGCACTGTACTGGATCGAAGAATGTCATGTAGACGGACTTCGTGTAGATGCAGTGGCATCTATGCTGTATCTGGATTATGGCAAGAAAGACGGCGAATGGGTTGCCAACAAATATGGTGACAATAAGAATCTTGAGGCGATAGAGTTCTTTAAGCATCTGAATACGGTTGTTCTTGGAAGGAATCATGGTACGGTCATGATCGCAGAGGAATCTACAGCATGGCCTAAGGTTACCGGTAAGGCAGAGGATGATGGTCTTGGATTTTCTCTGAAATGGAATATGGGATGGATGAATGATTTCCTGGAATATATGAAGCTGGATCCATATTTCCGTAAAGGAGATCATAACAAGATGACTTTCTCCATGACATACGCATACAGCGAGAAATATGTACTCGTTATTTCCCATGATGAAGTTGTTCATCTGAAATGCTCTATGCTGAATAAGATGCCGGGTTATCCGGATGACAAATTCAAGAATCTGAAGGCCGCGTATGCATTTATGATCTTCCATCCGGGCAAGAAGCTTTTGTTCATGGGACAGGACTTCGGACAGCTTCGAGAGTGGAGTGAAGAAAGAGAACTTGACTGGTATCTTCTGGAAGAAGACAATCACAAAGATCTGCAGAACTTTGTGAAAACACTGTTCCATATGTATAAGAAATATCCTGCACTTTATGCCGGAGATAATGATCCGAATGGATTTGAATGGATCAATGCAGATGATGCAGACAGAAGTATATTCAGTCTGGTACGTAAGTCACCTACCAAACGAAACAATCTGTTGTTCGTTGTAAATTATACGCCGGTAGAACGTACAGATTATCGTGTTGGCGTTCCGAAGAATAAACAGTACAAACTTATTATGGATGAACACGGTCTTCTGGACAAACCGGAAGTATTTAAGGCAGAGGCAAAGGAATGTGATCACAGAGAGTTTTCTTTTGCATATCCGCTTCCGGCATATGGAATTGCTGTGTTTACATACTAATTTTTGTTATAAAGGCATTGCAATTTGCAAAAATATGGTTTATACTGAACGCGAATTAGAAAGCAACTAACTGATTAAAATCTCGAAAGGAGAATAAAAATGAAAGTATCCAACATTAAAGATATCGACAAATTTTTTGAAGTAGTGGACAGCTGCAAAGGAAGAGTAGAACTTGTAACAGGTGAGGGAGACAGACTGAATCTGAAATCCAAATTATCCCAGTATGTATCTCTGGCAAACATTTTCTCCGGTGGAGAGATCCCGGAACTGGAAATTGTTGCTTATGAGAAAGAAGATATTGATAAACTTCTGAGCTTCATGATCAACGGCTGATCAAAGGAATGAATAACATTACTGTAAACGGTAATGATAAACACAGTGGGGGCGTGACTGGTTCATGTCCCCACTAGCATTATGCATGGCAAAATTAACCAGGGGGTGCATGCACTTCCTGGTCAAGCTACGTTTGGAGTTAGCCTTGCTAAACACTGTATTAAGAAAGGACATGAATATACCATGGAAAAGACAAAGATTGATATTATTTCCGGTTTTCTTGGAGCCGGTAAAACAACTCTGATCAAAAAACTCCTCAAGGATGCGTTTAAAGACGAGCAGGTTGTACTGATCGAGAATGAATTCGGAGAGATTGGAATCGACGGCGGATTTCTTAAAGAAGCGGGAATCCAGATCCGTGAAATGAATTCAGGATGCATCTGCTGCTCACTGGTAGGAGATTTTGGCGCATCTCTCAAAGAGGTGATCAGCAAATATCATCCGGACAGAATCCTGATCGAGCCATCCGGCGTCGGAAAACTCTCAGATGTTATCAAAGCAGTTCAGGGTGTTGAAGAAGAAACAGGTCTGGTACTTAACAGCTATACAACGGTTGTTGATGCAAAGAAATGCAAGATGTATATGAGAAACTTTGGTGAGTTCTTCAATAATCAGGTAGAATATGCCGGTGCGATCATCATGAGCCGTACAGATATTGTGGATGAGGCAAAAGCTCAGGCCGCAATGGAACTTCTTCGTGAAATTAATCCAAAGGCAGCTATCATTACTACACCGATCGAAGAACTGGAGGGTGCAAAAATCCTGGAGGTTATGGAACATCCGGTATCACTGGAGCAGGAAATGATGGAAGAAGAAGTATGCCCGGAATGTGGACATGTTCATGAACATGGTCATCACCATCATGATCATGAGGAACATGAGCATCATCATCACGATCATGAGTGTGGATGCGGCCATGACCATGATCATGAAGAACATGAGCATCATCATGACCATGAACACGAGGAGCATGAGCACCATCATCACGACCATGAGTGCGGATGCGGCCATGACCATGAACACGAGGAGCATGAGCATCATCATCACGACCATGAGTGTGGATGTGGACATGATCATCACCATCATCATGCAGATGAGGTATTTACAAGCTGGGGACGCGAGACAATTAAGAAATATACAAGAGAGAACCTTGAGAAAATTCTTGAGACTCTGTCAGAGACAGAAGAATATGGAGTTATTCTTCGTGCAAAGGGAATGCTTCCGGCAGAAGGCGGAACATGGATCTACTTTGATATGGTTCCGGAAGAAACAGAGATTCGCGAGGGGGCACCGGAATATACAGGACGTCTCTGCGTGATCGGTTCAAAACTCAAAGAGGATAAACTGGCTGAGCTTTTTGGCCTGTAATAACGGAGGAACATACAGACAATGGAAGAAATCAAAGTGCCGATTTATTTAATGACAGGTTTCCTTGAAAGTGGAAAGACTTCTTTTCTGAATTTTACTATTCAGCAGGATTATTTTCACACAGACGGAAAAACTCTTCTGATTCTCTGCGAAGAGGGTGAGGAAGAATACGATGAGGCTGCACTGAAAGCAAACAATACAGTTGTGGAAATTATCGAAAATAAAGAGGAGTTTACAACTGAAAGACTGGTTGCCATGGATATTCTTCATCAGCCGGAACGAGTTATCATTGAATACAATGGAATGTGGCTTGTAAGCGACTTCGAAAAAATGCAGCTTCCACAGGGCTGGGGGGTAGAACAGCAGATCACCTGTGTAGATGCCAGTACCTTCCAGATGTATATGGCAAATATGAAATCCATTTTTATGGATATGATAAGAAACAGCGATATGGTTATTTTTAATCGCTGTAAGGAGGATGATCCACTCCCGACATATCGTCGTGGAATCAAGGTTGCGAACCAGAGAGCAGAAGTTATCTTTGAAGATGAAGAAGGTGAACTTGGAGATATTTTCCAGGATGAAATGCCATTTGATATAAATGCACCGGTGATCGATATTCTGCCTGAGGATTATGGTATCTGGTTTGTAGATGCCATGGATCATCCGGAAAATTATGAAGGAAAAACGGTCAAATTTAAAGCCAGAGTCATGAAGCCGCGTGGAATGGGAAGTAAATTCTTTGTTCCGGGACGTACTGCTATGACCTGCTGTGCAGATGACACCACTTTTCTTGGCTATGTATGCAAGAGTGCCTATGCACCGAAGCTGAATCCGGGAGAATGGGTAGAAGTTACCGCAAAAATTGGTGTGGAGAGAAGAAACGAGTATCAGGGAGAAGAGGGAATCGTTCTTTATGCAGATCATGTAGAAGTCTGCGAACCGCTGGCAGATGAGATGGTTTACTTTAATTAAAACTAAGCGAGGAAATTTGAATGTATTTGATTGTAGGTTTGGGAAATCCCGGAAGGCAGTATGAAGCCACACGCCATAATATGGGATTTGATGTGATTGATAAGCTTGTGGAGGAATATAATGTTCCACAGTCTGGCGTGAAATTCAATGCCATGTACGGAAAGGGAAAAATCGAAGGACAACCTGTCATTCTGATGAAGCCGCTTTCTTATATGAATCTCAGTGGTGGTCCTGTCCGGGATATGGCAAACTACTTCAAAATCGATCCGGAGACAGAGATGATCGTTATCTATGATGACATTGATCTGGATCCGGGACAGATTCGGATCCGTAAGAAGGGCAGTGCCGGAGGACATAATGGAATCAAGAATATCATCCAGGAACTGGGAACGCAGAAATTTGTACGTATCAAAGTTGGGGTAGGTGCAAAGCCAAAGGGATGGGATCTTGCAGATTATGTTCTTGGCAGATTTGGAAAAGAAGACCGCAAACTCGTTGATGAGGCACAGGAACGGGCATGCAAGGCAGTAGAACTGATTCTGTCGGACGGCCCGGATGCTGCCATGAATGAATACAACAAAAAACTGGAGGTTGTATGAAAACATTTTTGCGTCCTCTGCAGAATCTTGCAGAGATGGAAGCAATATGCAGACAGGCAAAAAATAATCGTGGAATACTGGAGATCAGTGGTTGTATGGAGTCCCAGAAAGCTCATTTTATATATGGGCTTTCCGGGCTTTTTCCATCTCATCTGATTTTGGCAGAAGATGAGAAAGCTGCGAAAGAGCTGTATGAAGATTATCGTTTTTATGATAAGAATGTATATTATTACCCTGCAAAGGATCTGCTTTTTTTTCAGGCAGATATTCATGGAAATCTCCTGATCCGTCAGAGGATGTGCGTTATTAAGGCATTGCTGGAGCAGAAAGAGGATATTACAGTTGTCACCAGTATAGATGGATGCATGGATTATCTTCAGCCGCTTGATAAAATTGAAAAACAGCTGCTTCATTTCCGAAATGACAGTACACTGGATATGGATAAGCTCAAGGATGCACTTGTTCATATGGGATATGAGCGTGTGGGTCAGGTTGAGATGCCCGGACAGTTTTCTGTTCGAGGTGGGATTGTGGATATCTATTCTCTCACAGAAGAGAATCCGTGGAGAATTGAACTCTGGGGAGATGAGATTGATTCCATCCGTACATTTGATTCGCAGAGCCAGCGTTCTCTGGAAAATCTTGATGAAATTACCATCTATCCTGCTATAGAGCAGCCTGTCGAAAAGGGTGGAGTTTCTTTCCTGGATTATTTTTCGGAAGAGAACAGTCTTGTGTTTTTGGATGAGCCGAACCGTCTGGAGGAAAATGCAAAAGCAGTAGAAGAAGAATTTCGTCAGAGCTGCGAGAACCGTCAGCAGAAAGGGGAGGGAAATCTTTCCCAGAGCTGGATGTGCAGCTGGGAAAAACTGAGACATAAGCTGAATGACCGAAACTGTATTTCCGTGTCACTTATGGAACCCAAACGGGCGGACTGGAAGATCACAGAACAGTTTAATCTGACAGTGAAATCTGTGAGTTCCTATCAGAGTAGTTTTTCACTTCTGGTCAAGGATCTTAAACAGTATAAGAAGCAGGGATATCAGATTGTACTTCTTTCAGGATCCAGAACCAGGGCAGAGCGTCTTGCGAAGGATCTTCAGGATGAGGGATTGAGTGCCTTTTACGGAAAAGATTTTGATCATGTGCTGGAACCTGGTGTGATCATGGTTGCATATGGGCATGCCCGTCGAGGATTTGAATATCCTTTTATTAAATTTGCAGTTATCACCGAGACGGATATTTTTGGAAAAGAGCAGAAGAAGCGAAAGAAAAAGAAAGAATATAACGGAAAGCGGATTCAGGATTTCTCAGAGCTTTCTATTGGAGATTTTGTTGTTCATGAGAAGCATGGACTTGGAATTTATCGTGGCATTGAGAAGGTTGCAGTAGATAAGGTTGCGAAGGATTATATCAAGATTGAATACCGTAATGGAAGCAATCTGTATATACTTGCCACGCAGCTTGATGCCTTACAGAAGTATGCCGGGTCAGAAACTGCCAGACCGCCGAAGCTGAATCGTCTTGGTGGTCAGGAATGGAAAAAAACAAAATCCAGAGTTCGTGGTGCTGTTCAGAATATCGCGAAGGAACTGGTGGAGCTTTATGCGGTTCGTCAGGAAAAAGAAGGATATGTCTGTGGACCGGATACGGTATGGCAGAGGGAGTTTGAGGAGATGTTTCCTTATGAGGAAACAGAGGATCAGCTTGCTGCGATAGAGGATACCAAGAAAGATATGGAGAGCACCAAGATCATGGATCGTCTTGTATGCGGGGACGTAGGCTATGGCAAGACAGAGATTGCCCTTCGTGCGGCGTTTAAAGCCGTTCAGGAGAGCCGTCAGGTCGTCTATCTGGTACCGACTACCATTCTTGCACAGCAGGTCTATAATACCTTTGTACAGCGAATGAATGAGTTTCCGGTGCGAGTGGATCTTCTGTGCCGTTTTCGTACACCGTCCCAGCAGCAGAAGACCATTGCAGATCTGAAAAAAGGACAGGTTGACATAATCATCGGAACGCACAGAGTTTTGTCAAAAGATGTCACGTTCAAAAATCTGGGTCTTCTGATCATCGATGAAGAACAGAGATTTGGTGTTGCCCATAAAGAAAAAATCAAACAGCTCAAGAAAGACGTTGATGTACTGACACTGACGGCAACTCCGATCCCAAGAACTCTTCATATGAGCATGATCGGAATCCGTGATATGAGTGTTCTGGAAGAGCCGCCTATGGATCGTGTTCCAATTCAGACCTACGTTATGGAATACGATGAAGAAACTGTCCGGGAGGCGATCAACAGGGAACTTCGAAGAGACGGACAGGTTTATTATGTATACAACCGGGTGAATGACATTGCAGATGTGGCAGCACGTCTCTCTAAACTTATTCCAGATGCGAGAGTTGATTTTGCACATGGACAGATGAGTGAGAGAGAACTGGAGGCCGTCATGTATTCATTTATCAATGGGGAGATCGATGTGCTGGTTTCTACAACGATCATAGAGACAGGACTTGATATTTCGAATGTAAACACGATGATCATCCATGATTCGGATCGTTATGGGCTTTCGCAGCTTTATCAGCTTCGGGGAAGAATCGGACGTTCCAATCGTACTGCGTATGCATTCTTAATGTACCGCAGAAATACAATGCTTAAAGAGACAGCAGAAAAACGACTGTCAGCGATCCGAGAATACACAGATCTTGGAAGTGGATTCAAGATCGCCATGAGGGATCTTGAACTGCGTGGAGCAGGAAACCTTCTTGGCGCAGAGCAGCATGGTCATATGAATGCGGTTGGATATGATCTTTACTGCAAGATGCTCAGCGAGGCAGTAAAAGAAGCAAAAGGAATCCATACAATGGAAGATTTTGAAACAACGATCGATCTGAACATGGATGCTTTCATTCCGGATACCTATATCAGTAATGAGTATCAGAAACTGGATATTTACAAAAGAACTGCAGGCATTGAAACAACACAGGATTATGATGATATGCTGGAAGAGCTTCTGGATCGTTTTGGGGAGCCGCCGAAGGCAGTATTAAACCTTCTGACGATTGCCAGACTCAAGGCACTTGCACACAGGAGTTATGTGACAGAGATCAAGCAGACAGGAAAAGATATGAAGATCACGCTGTATGAACGTGCGAAACTGAATCCGGCAGGATTTCCGGAACTGATGCAGAAATACAGGCGGGGGCTTCAGTTTAAAAACGAGCAGGAACCGAAATTCATTCTGACTCCGGTCGGAAATATTCTGACAGCCCTCACCGATTTTCTGAATGAACTGGAAAAGCTGGTGGAAGAATAAAGTAACTGTTCACAGCAACAGAATAAATCCTGACTTAAGGGAACAGCAGGAGAAACGTGTTTATTTTGTGAAAAAACATGGTTTCTTGAGGAATATCCTTGCCCTGAAAGAGAAAAAAGTTTATACTCATACTATTAGGTTATTGCCTACAGGCAATCATGGAGGAAAATATGAAAGAAATGACAAAGAAAACAGCCGTTGTTGCTATGGCAGGTATTATGGCTGCAGGGATGCTTACCGGATGCGGTGAGAAGAAATTAGACGGAAGCAAGACGGTTGCTACAGTAGATGGAACAAAGATTCCACTGGGAGTTGTAAGTCTTTCTGTCAGAGAAGGTCAGATGCAGACAGAAGCTATGTACAGAAGTTATATGGGCGGATCTGATTTTGATATCTGGGATACAGAAGCAGAGAAAGGCAAAACCTACGGAGAGCAGGCTGTAGAAGAATCTCTCAAGGATGTAGAGCTTATGTACATCATGAAAGCAAAGGCAGCAGACTATGATGTTGAACTGACAGATGAGGATGAGAAGGCGATTGCAGAAGCAGCAGCTTCATTTATGGAAGCAAACTCTGAGGAAACGATTGCAGATTTGGCAGTGACAGAAGATCAGGTTAAGACTTATCTGGAACTTCAGACTTACAAACAGAAGATCCATGATCCGATCATTGCAGATGTAGACAAGAATGTTTCCGATGAGGAAGCACAACAGTCTTCTTTTGAGTATGTCAGCGTCAGCACAGCGGATTTAAGTGATGATGAGATCAAAGAAAAGAAGGAAGATGCACAGAAGATCCTGGATGGCCTTAAGGCAGATCCGGATGGAGATTTCAGTGAAATCGCCAAATCTGTAGATGATTCCTATTCTTCCCTGAGCGGTACCTTTGATGCAAACGAGACCAGTGAGGATGAGGACACAGATGACGAAGATGCAGAAGATGCAGATGATGGCAGCAGTTCTTACAGCGGTACTTATCCGGAGGAAGTGATCGATGTTCTTCGGACACTCGATGATGGAGAGGTTGCCTCCGATATCATCGAGACAGATACAGCATATTATGTTGTAAAACTGGACAAGAAGGATGATGAAGAAGCGACAGAGACCAAGAAAGAAAGCATCATTTCTACAAGAGAGCAGACACTGTATACAGACACTACAGAGAAGTGGCTGGATGATGCAGACATCAAAGAAGAAAAGAAAGTTCTCAAGACTCTTAAAGTAACAGACAATCATAAATATGTTGCACCGACTGCAACACCGGCTCCTACGGAGGAAGCTGCTGAGACTGAGGAGGTTACAGAAACTCCGGAAGCAGATGCAACTGAGACTCCGGAGGTAACAGAAGCAGCAGATACCACAACAACACCGGAAGCTACGGAAGCACCTTCCTACAGTACAGATACATCTCTGACAGTTAAGGATGGAGATACTGTAAATATTGATTATGTAGGTAAGATCGACGGAACAGCTTTCGATGGCGGAAGTACTAATGGACAGGGAACAGACCTTGAGATTGGTTCCGGAAGTTATATTGATGATTTTGAAGATCAGCTCGTAGGAGCTCATCCAGGAGATGAAGTAGAAGTAACCGTAACTTTCCCGGATGATTACGGCGCAGCAGATCTTGCCGGAAAAGAAGCAGTATTTGATGTTACTGTGAATGGAATTTATGAATAAAAAACTATAAAAATCAAGCCCCGCAGCATTCGCTGCGGGGCTATTTAAATGGAAATTGTAACTTAACAGAATAACTGACAAAAAGGACGTTTTAACATGAGACCATCCGTGAAGAGGTGGGAAATGACGGGAAACCCCGTGAAATCAAGGGTTTTGGCGAATTCAATAGGGAAAAAATGAAGCATCTTTGACAGCAATTTTGAAAATAGGCTGTGAAGATGCTTTTTGTATGCCTGAAAGAATGGAAGGGGGAGAGAAAAGTGCGTGGAAGCATTGATTTTATTAGGTTTTCGCAGCTTTTCCCTTTCCCTTTTAGGTTGTAAACATATTATACATCACTCCCACCTATCTGAAAATAGGTTTAGCGTTATAACGGTGCGTTATTGCGTTATTTGTTAGTAGGTTGTCAAAGTTCATACATGTTGAAAGAATGCCGTAAATAGGGGCTTTCTTGGCTGTAACGCATAAAAAGACAGGTGTTATTCAGCGTTAAAAGCTTCAAGATTTGAGCGGCAAAAAATAGGAGGAGCAATTCTACAAAAAGGAACTGCTTGAGAATGGTTGTAGAATTGCCCTATTTATGCGGCTTTTCGCTATTTTTTAGGAAAATAATTCCCGGTTATGCAATTCTACTTTTTTGGGGTGACAAGTAACCCAAAAAAGTAAAAAAATCATCCCACCATATTAGCCTCTCCGGTATCTGTCAATCCGGATGATTTTGCACTTGTCCTTCTTGCCCGTTGTGCTTTCCGGAGTTTCATGTTCAATATCTCCATAATTTCATCTTGGTCTCCTTCTGACAACTCCCGGAAACCCTTTAAAAGATTATCTTCGCATTCGGAGATAAATATATTCTCCGCATCAGAAGAATTGCCAGTAGCTAACCAATCCATAGAACAATTTAGAGTTTGGGATAATAATTGAAAAGTAATAATCGAAGGTGTTCTGTTTCCGTTTTCAATTTCACTCAAGGCTCCTGATGATATACCACACTCACGCTTGATGTCTGTTTGCGTGAGTTTTAACTCTTTTCGTCTATCTTTAATTCTTTTACCAATACTCATCATATCTATATCCATATTGACCTCACTTTCTCCGTATTAGAATAAAAAATCTCCTTATGTGAAGAAAAACTATTGACTTTCTCCGGATACGGAGATATACTATTCATTGCAAGGGGGTTACTTGTAACCCAATAAGCATATCAAATTTCTTGACAAATCTCAATAGCCGGAGTTCTCCGGCACACAAAAAAGTCACCCTGTTCAGGGTATCGGTAATGTAAAAAATGAAGGAGGTAATAAACGAGTGAAGAATGGAAAAGCCCCTACACGGGGGCAGAAGAAAATCATGAGGGCTCATGGATTAGTGCCGGAAAATTGGCTTGTAGTGAAAAACCTCCCGGACACTTTGGAGGTGGTGAGCCGGACGGCATTGAAAAAGATTGGTAGAAAGCCAAGGACAAAGACTATATCAAAGAGCCTGTGATGTGAGGTGAGCGAATGAAAACGAAGCAGCAAAAGCTAACACCTTTTGGAAAAAAGGTCAGAAAAAGGCTCATTGATAAAGGAATGACGCAAGTGGAGCTTGCTGCTTTGCTTGGATGCAATAAGCAGTACATCCATAAAATTTTAGTCGGTGAGCGTAGTGGTAAGAAATACATAGAGGAAATATCAAGGATACTGGATATTGAAGCAGCGGCATGAAGGAGGTGAGCTGATTGGCTGAAAGTTATGTCACATTGAGTGAAGCTGCGGAACTGGAAGGGATTAAGTACAAGACAATGGCTCAAAGGCTTTCACGGAAGAAGCAAGCTTTTGAGACAAAGACAGAGAAATCAGAGACGGGCGGAAAAGATGTGGTACTTGTGGCGGTCTCCTCACTGTCAAAGCAGGCAAGGAACGCATGGAAGGAAAGGGAGAAGCTGAAATCTTTCACGGAAGAATTTCCGGGGGAGCAGGAAGCGGAGCAGAAGCCGGAAGTCCCGTGGTATGTGAATACGGATGTCGATTGGTACATTGAAAACTACAAGGAGAGATACTACAAAGCTGTGGAGCTTGGAAACGTGGTCAGGAAATTTCTTCAGTATGACGAAGGAGACCGGACAAAGTACGCTGAAGAGTTTGCACAGAAGCATCTTGGGAAAGGGCAGAGGACACTCTACCGATATACTAAAGCATACCTTGAGGCATCAGCATGGGCTGATAAACTTCAGAAAGAAGACGGAGCCGGATATGAGTTCCTGAAGGTTCTGTGTCTGTGCCGGAAGCCAAAAGAGACGGGATGCTTCCCAAGCATCAAGCCGGAAGTCAAGCAAGTCATCAAAAATATATGGTTCAATGAAGACTTTGCCCGGAACCAAGGCACCCGTGAGATGCTTTATGAGAAGCTGAACGCCATAGCCAACATCAACAAATGGGAGAAGATACCATCTTATCAGACAGTGACAAGGTATATTAGTTATCTCATGGAGGATGAGGGCATGAAGAACGCCTATTTCCTTGCATCCCGTGGCACCCGTGAATACAAGAATAAGGTCATGGTGAAGGGAAGCCGGGATACAAAGGGACTTCAGGTGATGCAGATCGTCATGGGTGATGAACATACCTTTGACTGTTGGGTGAGTTACAAGCAGCCTAATGGCAAGGTCATAGCAATCAAGCCGCACTTGGCTGCATGGGTAGACATGCGGAGCAGAGTCATCATGGGTGATGTCCTTTGTAAGGATGCCAATTCTGACATCCTGAAGCAGAGTCTCCTCAAAATGCTGTATTCAGAACCGGGTGGAGTTCCGGAGTATCTCTACATAGATAACGGCAAGGACTACACGGCTAAGACCATGACGGGAAGAGACAGGAATGACCGGAGCGGCATGAACTTTGACAATGAGACAATGGGCTTCTATAAGAGCATAGGCATCAAGGATGACCATAGGGCTCTTCCTTATGAGCCTTGGAGTAAAGGACAGATTGAGCGGTTCTTCCGGACGGTCTGCAATAAGTTCACACGTTGGATGAAGTCCTACACAGGAACCCTTACAGGGTCAAAAACTTCTGACAAGGTGGATAAGGACATCAAGCGGATGCTTGAGAGAGGGGAACTCCTGACAATG
>OIXR01001952.1_pt1 | contig 12516 bp, 10 predicted proteins | sample 1587831 | NCBI WGS metagenome assembly OIXR01 (sample SAMN03283263) | human gut metagenome | biome: human-associated habitat; material: feces | host: Homo sapiens | place: USA | collected 2013
AAAAGTCAAAGGAATGGTTGCAGAGCTGACTGCAAAATATCCTCTGGATATGTAATATTCGAGAATAACGAAAGAAAATAAGAAAATCAAGGATGCGTCGGAGTATGTTTTTTAAACTTATTCAGACGCATTTTTGCTGTGCAGATACCAAAAATTTTAGTAATAAGACAGCGTATTTTTATGAGTTTTTATGAAAATGATAAAAACAAAGCAATAACAGGGTGGAAATTTAAAAGCAGGAAGCGTATAATTAAAAATAATGTATACTAATCTATACAAGAAGAAAAAGGAAGACCTGGTATAATATAGAAATCCGGGAAGGAGCTAGATTTTGAGACTGAGAAATAATAAAGTAGCAAAGAGATTTGGAACAAAAGCACTTGCAGGAGTGCTTGCAATAGGACTTATCATCAGTACTCCGGCTGCAGCGCTGGCAGATGGAGGGGCAGAGACAGCCGGGACGCAGAGCACAGCCTCTCAGACACCGGCCGCACAGGCAGAGAAGCTGCAGGCAAAATCAGTAGATGGCAAGGATACACTTACAGATGTATCAGATGCAGTGAAAGAGATGATCCAAAGAGGTGAGGTAAAGCTGGATGAAAGTACAGGATATCTGATAGATACAACAACCGGACAAAAGACGAATCCGGTTACAGGAGAACGTGTAGATCAGATTCCGGCGATACCGGCGACACCGGCAGAGCCGGAACAGCCGGCGGAACCGGAGGCACCAGCAGAACCGGCGGAACCGGAGGCACCAGCAGAGCCGGAACAGCCGGCAACACCAGCGACACCGGCGGAACCGGCGACACCGGCAGAACCGGAGGCACCAGCAGAGCCGGAACAGCCGGCAGATACAGTTACAAGTGCAAAAAGCAATCAAGCACTTGTTGCAAAGCAGCAGATTATAAAATTACCACAGATCGTGGAAGATTTCCGGTTCTGGACAGTTGCCAGAAAATATGCATTTGCAAAATCGAAGATCAATATCCGCGAGGCAATTCCGGAGAATATTGATGGCAGTAATACACAGGATGCAAAGACGGATCTGGAAAATGCAAAAGCAGATGCAAAAAAGCTACAGAAGAAAATAACAAAGAAACAGACAAAAACAATTAAAAATAAAATATTCAAGAAAGCAAAGAGTAAAGCGGTCAGAAATCTTCAGAAGACGATGGAAGAAAGAAAGAACCTGAAACAGAAAGGTCTGGACGCAGCACTTGCAAATCAGCAGCTGGAAGAAAAAGTCCGTACAGTAGGAACTTTATCACAGGATGGTCTGTTATATATCCTGAAAGAAGAAGAGAATGGCTGGCTTTACGTCGAATCTGGAAATGTCAGAGGGTTCGTAAAAGCATCAGAAGTATATACAGGGGATGCGGCACAGGAAATCCTGGATGTTTATCAGACCAAGGCTCAGAAGAAGGCAGAGAAAGCCGGAATGGAATATACCGGTATTGAGGGAACTGCAAAGACAGCGGAAGCGACTGTCGATGCAAAAGAAAATCAGGCATACACATATCTGCGTGCGACGGTGAACCCGACGGTAGCAGAGAAGGATTATGCGCTGGTTAATGATCAGATCGGGACAGGAATACTGAATATAAAAGAAGAGAATAATCCAGATGCGAGAACTGTCGGAACACTGAAACAGGGACAGCTCTGTTATATCCTTGCCGATAAAGATGCCGACTGGGTATATATAGAGTCCGGTGATGTCAGAGGGTTTGTTGAAAAGAAATATCTCGATAACAGCGATGAGACAAAACAGCAGATCACGACAACAGGGGAAGAACAATATAAAACGGCGGAAGAAACAGTAAAACCAGAAGAAAATGCTGCTTTATATTATACATTGGCTTCTGTGAAAGAAGGAACGCCAAGCGGTGAGATCAGAGAGTCCATCCTGCAATTTGCTTCCCAGTTTATCGGTAATCCATATGTATGGGGAGGTACAAGTCTGACAGACGGGGCAGACTGCTCCGGATTTGTACAGCAGATCTACAAACAATATGGATATGATCTTCCAAGAGTGGCAGAGGACCAGAGCCAGTGTGGAACGAAGATTCCTGTAGAGGATGCACAGCCGGGTGACCTGATCTTTTATGCAAAAGAAGGCCATATATACCACGTAGTGATGTATGCAGGTGATGGAAAGACTATTGAAGCAGCCAGCACGAAACTTGGGATTATTGAAGGCAAAGTAAATACTAAAAATGCAGTATGGGCAACACGTATTATCAATGATAATTATACACTTGCCGGAGGAGGAATCAGTAATGTCAATGCAACGAACGAAATGTATGGACAGAATCTTGGTAATTTCCAGATTACATATTACTGTGCATGTGAAATCTGCTGTAATAAAGCTGACGGAATTACAGCAACAGGAACGCCGGTGGTAGAAGGTCAGACGATTGCGGTTGATCCAAGAGTTATTCCTTACGGAACGAAAGTGATCATCGGAGGTCATATATTTACAGCTGAGGATTGCGGCGGTGCAATTCAGGGAAACCACATTGACATCTATGTAAATAATCACGCAGAGGCAACGGCGCTCGGGGTGACAAATGCAGATGTATTTCTTGTAAAATAAGAATAAAATAAAAATGAGAAAAGACAGCTTTTTCAGATTTGAAAGTTTGAAAAGCTGTCTTTTAATATTACGTTGCATTCATAAAAAACGCTGGATAGATATGGATTATTTACAGATCTTTAAAAGTTCTTTCAGATAATCCCACATACGCTTTGTAGATTCGATATGTACGCGTTCATTATAAGTATGTACACCTGTCAGTTCCGGTCCGAAAGAAATGATATCAAGATCATTCTTCTTTCCGAATAAGATTCCACATTCCAGTCCTCCGTGAGTTGTCTCAACGGTAGGCTCTTTGCCGAACATTTCTTTATAAAGTTCAATTGCTTTCGGACGGATCACGGAATCTGCATTGTAGCTCCATGCCGGATATTCACCGGAGATTTCGCGGGAAGCACCTGCAAGATCTGTTGCAAGATCCAGTTTGTTTCGCATATCATCTAACTTGGTAGCAACGGAGCTGCGAACCTGGAATTTGATCTTTACCGTATCTTCTGTGGTTTCAACGATACCTGTATTCAGGGAAGATTCTACAGCTGTAGGGAACGCACGGTCATAGCATTGTACACCATCGATTGCTCCATACAGGAATCCGATTACATGTGCGGTAGTATCTGCGTCAAATGCTTTTAAGGCAGTCTCGCCTTCGGAAACAGCGTTCAGAGATAAAGTTGGTTCCTGTCCGGCAAACTCAGCGGAGATCGTCTGTTCCAGTCCGGTAACAGCATCTGCGATAGCCTGAGCCTGTGCAGGGTCAGCAATAATCTCAGTCGTATTATATTGTGCGATTACGTTTGCTGCATTTCCGCCGTTTGTGCTTACAATGTTGAAGTCGTAATCTTTTGCAAGAGCATACAGGACGCGTCCCATGATCTTGTGTGCATTTCCAAGCTGGTTCTGGATTTCTGCGCCAGAATGTCCACCCTGCAGATCGGAAATGGAGATCGTCATCTTTGTTCCGTTTTCTTCACTCCATTCGATCGGGATGAAGGTATCGTAAATGTAGCCGCCGGCACATCCGACAGTCATAACACCTTCAATTTCAGAATCAATGTTCAGACAGATCTTTCCTTTTAATACAGATGTATCCAGGTGATGTGCACCGCCCATACCAATCTCTTCATCAATTGTGAATACAGCTTCGATCGGTGGGTGTGGAATGTCTGTGCTGGCAAGGATTGCCATAGCGTAAGCAACGGCGATGCCATCATCGCCACCGAGAGTGGTGTTCTTTGCCCCAATCAGATCACCATCTACAAAAAGGTCTAAAGGATCATTTTCAAAATCATGATCACTGTCGGTTGTCTTTGTAGCGACCATGTCCAGATGTCCCTGGATGATAACCGGATCACTGTTCTCGTATCCGGCAGTACCAGGTTTTTTGATGATTACGTTGTTCACTTCATCCTGGATATATTCCAGATTGTGAGCTTTCGCAAATTCCACACAAAAATCACTGATTTTTTTTGTGTGGAAGGTACTTCTAGGTACCATACTTAATTCTTCGAAGTAATGGAATACTTCTTTTGGTTCAATATTAGACAAAATTCCCATTGTTCATTCCTCCGTTTGTCTTTAGTCTCTATCTGCTATTGTACCATGAAATTCAGCACTTTACCATGATAAAATTTAATGTATACATAACGGAATGTAATAGCTATAATAACTGTAGCTTATAAGATTTTATTAAAACATTCAATAACTGCAGGACTACACAAAAAAGAAGAAAAAATATATAATATTTAAGTTGAAAATAATATGAATCGCCATGCGTTCGAAAGAAATTTACAGGAGGATATATATGAGTACAAAAGAAGCAAAACAGATGGACAAAGCATTATTTGATTTTTATGGGAAACCATCTATCGGACAGGCTTTGCCACTTGCAATCCAGCATGTACTTGCGATGATCGTCGGATGTGTAACACCATCGATCATTGTTGCGGGAGTGGCCGGAATTTCACAGGAAGATTCCGTGATCTTAATACAGGCAGCACTGGTGATGTCGGCACTGACGACATTACTGCAATTGTTTCCATTTATAAAAACAAAGAATTTCCGGATCGGTTCGGCACTTCCGGTTATGATGGGAATCAGCTTTGCGTATGTTCCAAGTATGCAGGCAATTGCGTCTGATTTTGACATTGCAACAATTCTGGGTGCACAGATTATCGGAGGTGTGGTTGCACTTCTGGTGGGATTGAATATTAAGAGAATCCGCAAATTCTTCCCGCCGCTGATTACAGGAACGGTCGTATTTTCTATCGGTCTTTCTTTGTATCCGACAGCAATTAACTATATGGCCGGAGGTGCGAGCAGCAAGACTTATGGATCATGGCAGAATTGGGTGGTTGCGATTATTACATTGATCATTGTAACAGCATTGAATCATTACGGAAAAGGGGTATGGAAACTGGCATCCATCCTGATCGGAATTATTGCAGGATATATCGTAGCGTTGTTCTTTGGAATGGTAGATTTTTCATCTGTGTCATCGGCAGCGTTCTTCCAGCTTCCGAAACCAATGCATTTTGGAATCAAGTTTGAACCATCTGCATGTGTTGCGATCGGAATTCTGTTTGCGATCAATGCAGTACAGGCAATTGGTGATTTTTCGGCAACAACAACAGGATCTATGGACCGTATGCCGACAGATGAAGAACTGACAGGTGGAATTGTAGGCTATGGAATCAGTAACATTTTCTGTGCATTCTTTGGAGGACTTCCGACTGCGACATACAGCCAGAATGTAGGTATCGTATCAACAACAAAGGTCGTCAGCCGTGTGGTAATGGGGCTGGCAGCAGCGATATTACTGGCAGCAGGATTGATTCCGAAGTTTTCTTCTCTGCTTACAACAATTCCGTATTGTGTACTTGGCGGTGCGACAATCTCTGTATTTGCTTCGATTACAATGACGGGAATCAAACTGATCACGACAGAGCCAATGGATTTCCGTAATACAACAGTTGTAGGACTTGCAGTAGCAGTAGGAATGGGTGTGACACAGGCAAATGCTTCATTGGCACAGTTCCCGGAATGGGTGACAACAATTTTCGGAAAATCTCCGGTTGTTCTTGCAACGATTGTAGCGATTGTGTTAAATTTAACCCTTCCAAAAGCAAAGAAAAAAGAGGAGAAATAATCCTTATATGATAATAAGTTATATAAATGGTGAATGGAAAGAGCCTGGCAGTTTATGCCAGGCTATTGGAATTTTTAAAGAAAATTTTCATAAGACGGTATCCGTTGTCGGCGGAGGCGGAAAGACGACAGTGATCCGCAGGCTTATGGATGAATGCCGGAATGCCGGAATTCCATGTGCGGTTTCTACAACAACTCATATACAAAAATGTGATGCCGGATATTTTCTGGGAAAACCTTCGCTGGAAATGTTCCGTCAGATTATGATAAAATATGGTGTTGTATGGATGGGAAGAGAGACAATGGATGGGAAGCTTGCATCTTTTCAAGAAGAATATCTAAAAGAGATCAGCCGTGAACCAGGTGTACTGCTTCTAGAGGCAGACGGAGCGAAGCGTCTGCCGGTTAAAACCCCTGCGGAACATGAGCCGGTGATCTGTGAGCAGACAGATATTGTTTTGAATGTATATGGGATGAGTGCGGTTGGAAAGAAGCTGAAAGAAGGTTGTTTCCGGGTGAAAGAGACCGGGAAGATTCTCGGAAAGACAGAAGAAGATATTCTGTGTCCGGAAGATATTGTTACACTTGCGGTAAGTCAGAGTGCGGGACGAAAATACGTGACGGATGATATGGAATATCAGGTGATACTGAATCAGGCAGATACTAAGGAGCAGAAAAAAATGGCAGTGGAACTTGCGGAAGAGATCGTAAAGCAGTTGTCAGACAGGCATGCAGATAGTATGGAATGCCCGGGGCAGATCCGCAGAGTGCATGTGGTATCGGACCTGATTCCGTTGAAAGAAAGATGGTAACTATGTCAGAAATGTATAAAAACAGAAAAAAAGTATTAATCAGAGGAGCCGGAGATCTGGCTACGGGTGTAGGAGTGGCACTTCACAGGGCAGGATTCCGAGTGATCATGACGGAGATTGCAGTGCCGCTTACCGTCAGACGTGAAGTTGCAATGTCACGGGCAGTCTATGAAGGCAGGATAGAAGTAGAAGGAATAGAAGGAATTCTTGTGGAAAATTATCAGGAAGCCAGGAGGGTACTGGCAGCGGATAAGATTGCCGTAATCGTAGACCCGGAGGCAGAAATCCGGAGAGAATTCAGACCGGATGTACTTGTGGATGCAATTCTTGCAAAAAGAAATACAGGAACCAGCCGGGCAGATGCACCATATGTGATCGGTCTCGGACCGGGGTTTATAGCGGGAAAAGATGTCCATGCTGTCATAGAGACAATGCGTGGATTAACACTTGCGGATATCATCTATGACGGACAGCCGATTCCCAATACCGGCATTCCGGGATATGTGGGCGGCTATGCGCTGGAACGTCTGATCAGGGCGTCAGCAGCCGGACGGATGGAGCCGAAAGCACAGATCGGGGATGTCGTCCGAAAAGGACAACTTCTGGCTCTGACCGGAGGAAAACCGGTCTATTCTCAGTTGGACGGTGTGATCCGGGGGATGTTACAGGAAGGCGTGCAGGTAAAAAAGGGTCTGAAGATTGGAGATGTGGATCCGAGAAAGGACAAGAAATTGTGTTATCTGATCTCGGATAAGGCAAATGAGATTGGCAGTTCCGTGGTAAAGACAGTAGAAGCACGTCTGTCAGATAAAGATTATGCGATGATTCTCCTGGCAGCCGGAAAGTCAAGCCGGTACGGGAACAATAAGCTGCTGGAGAAACTGGATGGAGGGCAGATGTTCGAACATACCCTTCGTAAAATGCGTGCATTTCCATTGTGTACACAGGTAGTAGTAACAAGATTTGAAGAGATAGAGAATGCGGCAAAAACACAGGGGATGCTGGTGGTACAGAATACGGAGCCGGATCTTGGAATCGCACATTCGCTGAAGTTAGGATTAAAGAGAGCATTAGATGAGAATCCGGGGTTAAAGGGGGCTATGTTCATCGTATGTGACCAGCCGGGATTGACAGCCGGGACATTTGCCCGTATGCTTGAGATGGGGAAGATGCATCCGGGAAGGATTGTATGTGCCGGATGGAAAGGAAGAACCGGGAATCCCGTATTATGGGATTCGTGCTTTTTCCGGGAGTTGTGCAGACTTTCCGGTGATAAAGGCGGAAAACAGATCATCTGTGCACATAAAGAAGATGTGGTGCTCTGTGAGACAGAAGAAGCAGAACTCCGGGATGTAGATGTACCGGAACAACTGATAAAATGGGAGAGAGATTATGGAGAATCAGGAAAATCAAGAGAAGAAACATAAACGGAGAGTCCGATATTCCGGAACACATCCGAGAAATTATAAAGAAAAATATAAAGAACTGAATCCGGAAAAGTATGCAGATACTATTTCAAAGGTGATCCAAAAAGGCGGAACACCGGCAGGAATGCACATTTCCATCTGTGTACAGGAGATTTTAGACTTTTTTGATATCCAGCCAGGACAGCAGGGACTGGATGCAACGCTTGGATATGGAGGGCATACCTCAAAGATGCTGGAAAAACTGCAGGGAGAGGGCCATATCTACGGACTGGATGTAGATCCGATCGAATCAGCAAAGACAAAGAAACGTCTGGAGGAAAAAGGATTCGGATCAGACATCCTGACAGTAAAGCTTGAGAACTTTGCTAATATTGACAAAGTAGCAAAAGAAGCCGGAAAATTTGATTTTGTACTGGCAGATCTTGGTGTGTCATCCATGCAGATCGATAACCCGGACCGGGGATTCACATTTAAAGCAGAAGGTCCTCTGGATCTGCGGATGAATCCGGAGAAAGGAATCAGTGCGGCAGAACGGCTGCGTGACATTTCAAGAGAAGAACTTGCAGGGATGCTGGTTGAAAATGCAGATGAACCTTATGCAGAAGAGATTGCAGAAGCAGTTACGGAAAAGATCCGAAAAGGCGGAAAGATTGAAACAACAACGGGATTGCACCAGGTGATCGGAGAGGCACTTGTATTTATTCCGGAAAAAGAAAGAAAAGAAGCAATACGTAAGTCGAGCCAGCGGGTATTCCAGGCACTTCGTATTGATGTGAATCATGAATTTGAAGTATTGTATGATTTCCTGGACAAGCTGCCGGGTGTGCTAAAACCGGGAGGAAAAGTGGCAATTCTTACCTTCCATTCGGGGGAAGACCGTCTGGTAAAGAAATCATTCAAACAATGGAAAAAGGAGGGCCTGTACAGTGAGATCGCAAAAGACGTCATCCGACCGTCCAAAGAAGAATGCTTCCGCAACAGCCGTGCGAAATGCACGAAAATGCGCTGGGCAATCAGGTCAGAAGAGTAAAGTACAGAAAAATAAAAAGCAGACACGGAATCAGACTTCTGCATGTAAAATCGATAAAAAATGTGGAGGCTGCCAGTTCCAGAAGATGCCATACAAAGAACAGCTGAAAAGAAAACAGAAGCAGGAAGAACAATTATTGGGAGGCTTTTGCAAAGTTAGTCCGATCATCGGTATGGAGCATCCATATTTTTATAGAAATAAAGTACATGCGGTATTCGATCATGACAGAAAAGGAAATGCGATATCCGGCATCTATGCAGAAGGAACGCACCGTGTGATCGCAGTGGAAGAATGTCTGATCGAAGATAAGAAAAGTCAGGAGATCATCCGTACGATCCGTGAACTTCTGCCGTCTTTTAAGATTAAGACATATAATGAAGATACAGGATATGGACTTTTGAGACATGTATTGATCCGCAGAGGCTTTGAGACTGGTGAGATTATGGTCGTTCTGGTGTTGGGGTCGCCAATTCTTCCATCAAAGAATAACTTTGTGAAGGCTTTGAAAAAAGTACATCCTGAGATTACGACCGTAGTACTGAATGTGAATAACAAGCAGACCAGTATGGTGCTGGGAGAAAAGGAAAAGCCGATCTACGGACCGGGATTTATTAAAGACAGATTATGCGGCTGTACGTTCCGTATTTCTCCAAAATCGTTCTATCAGGTGAATCCTGTACAGACGGAGATCCTTTATAATACAGCCATGGACTATGCGGAACTGACCGGAAAAGAGACGGTGATCGATGCGTACTGCGGAACCGGTACAATTGGTCTGATTGCAGCCAGGAATGCAAAGAGAGTCATAGGAGTAGAGCTGAACAAAGATGCGGTGAAAGATGCGAGAATCAACGCAAAAGAAAATGGCATCAAGAATGCCGAGATCTATGCAGGTGATGCAGGAAGATTCATGGTAGATATGGCTTCGAAGAACCAAAAAGCAGATGTGGTATTCATGGATCCGCCGAGAGCCGGAAGTGATGAGAAGTTCCTTTCTTCTGTAATAAAGCTCGGGCCAAAGAGGGTTGTCTATGTGTCCTGTAATCCGGAGACACTGGCAAGAGATCTGAAATATCTGACGGGAAATGGATATCAGACAGTGAAGATCCAGCCGGTGGATAACTTCCCGTTCTGCGATCATATCGAGACGGTAGTAAAGCTTGTGAAAAAGCAGGCAGTCTGGATCTGACGGTCAGGACGGATTACTTTGTGAATCGTGTCGTAACAACAAGAAAGATTGAACGGAAGCAGGAAAGTGATGGAAGTTCTGTGCATACCGGCTCTTCCGGTAAGAGTCACGGAGGACGCAGCGGAAAGTTTTAATTATAAACTTCCGGTACAGAACGCCAGACGGATAAGACGATGCTCAATGGGAGAATTTTTGAGTGAATAAAATGGATATAAATAGACATTTTCTCTGGATTGTTGGTTTTATGATCTGAAAAAAAGAGCTATAGTTAAAGTATACAAGACGGAATATACTTGCAAAAAGGAGGAAGCGTTATGATTATTTGTATCGGAAGAGAATTTGGAAGCGGCGGTCATGAAATCGGAAGAATACTTGCAAAAAAATTAGGACTGGAATTATATGACCGGGATCTGATCGACAAGGCAGCAGAAAAGATTGTTGCAATGCCTAAAGAAGTTCTGGAAAAGGCGGATGAAAAAAAACATAATCCATGGCTGCACCAGGTGTGGTATGATGTGCCGAATCAGGAACTCAACGGAATGACAGCCAATGACACACTGCATCAGGCATACAGTTCTATTATCCGGGAACTGGCAGGAAAAGAAAACTGTGTGTTTGTCGGACGCTGTGCAGATTACATATTGGAACAGGCAGAACTTGATCATATCAGCCTGTTTATAGCGGCACCGTTTGAGTGGCGTGTGCAGAGAAAGATGGAACAGCTTTCGATAGATGAGAAAGCGGCTACTTCGATGGTCAGAAAGAAAGACAAAGACAGGAAAGCATATTATGATTATTACACCGGCAGAAGCTGGGGCAGACCGCATAATTATGATCTGTGTATTAATAGTTCCAGGCTAGGAATCGAAGTGACAGCAGAAAAGCTGGCAGAGATGGTCCTGCAACTGGAAAAAGGTACGTCTTCTGTTGATTTTGGTCTATAAAAAACTGCAATTGATAATATTGTTATAACGGTATTATCAATTGCAATTTTTTATCTTTATTTGCAGTTCTTTCCGTGAAGATAGAAAAATAAGCCGCCAATGATAAATCCACCGCCTATAATGTTACCGATTGTAACAGGTAGAAGATTGACAAGGAAGAAATTTCCCCAGTTCAGGGAAGCAATCTGACTTTCGGTGATGCCGTACAATTCCTTTGCTTTGGCAACATAATCCGCATTCATGGAAGCAAAGATTCCGGCCGGGATATAATACATATTTGCAACGCAGTGTTCGAAGCCGGATATAACGAATGCCATGATCGGGAAGAAGATGGCGAGGGATTTTCCGGCAATATCTTTTGCAGTAGAAGCCATCAATACTGCAGCGCACACCAGGATGTTACATAAAATTCCGGAGATCAGAGCAGGCAGAAAAGACAGGCTGACTTTTCCGAGAGCTACTTTTATTGTAAATGCACCGAGAGCACCACTGGTGTAATTATACTGTCCGGACAGATATACCAGATACGCAAGAGCAACTGCACCGACCATATTTCCGAAATATACAATTACCAGAGTACGGATGAGAGAAGCAACGCGGATCTTTCTCTTAATACATGCCATCGTCATCATACAATCTCCGGTGAACAATTCTCCTCCGATAAATACAATCATCATCAGACCTACCGGGAAGACGCATCCTGCAACCAGACGCGCAAGCCCTACATTTGAAATATCATGCATGGCAACATTACTGGACTGAGCACCGAGTGCGATGCAGACACCAGCCATGATTCCCATAAAGAATACTTTCTTTTTAGAAGTCGCAGCTTTTTTTACAGCACCGTTCATATTGGCCTGTACAACTTCCTGCGGAGTGTTAAACATTGAATCCATAATAACCCTTTCCTTTAGTAATAGTTTGATAAAAATATCACATAAAATATAACATGGATAACAAAGCAGGGGCAACCTGTAATCGCAATGTTTATGCTCTTTTTTACATACAGTATCGGAAAAATATGTTATAATCGATGAAAAATAGAGAAATTCAATTATCAAATCAGAAAAAGGAGAATTACGATGGCTCAGAATAGCTGTGAAAGCTGTACTTATTATACATACGATGAAGATTATGAAAGTTATATGTGCGATATCAATATGGATGAAGATGAATATATGCGTCTTATATCTGACCAGCATTATCAGTGTCCTTATTACCGGAATGGGGATGAGTATATGGTGGTGAGGAAGCAGATGTGATTGAGATTTAATTCAGGAAGGCATGATTACCCGGACCTGAATAAAAAGTAGGAAGCTGTTCCTGTTCAGGTTCCGTCGGTGGGAAATACTAAAGCGTCAAAATTATGCTAAA
>OIXR01001960.1_pt1 | contig 12464 bp, 10 predicted proteins | sample 1587831 | NCBI WGS metagenome assembly OIXR01 (sample SAMN03283263) | human gut metagenome | biome: human-associated habitat; material: feces | host: Homo sapiens | place: USA | collected 2013
TGGATCTCTCCAAGCTGGAAAGCGGCGAGTATCAGGTGAACGCCCGGATGTTCAATATCTGGGAGACCCTGACCGGCGTGGCACTGGCGGCAGAGCAGCGCATCAACGATGGCATGATCGAGCTGGAAGGCCTGACCATGGATGAAAAGGTGCTGGTCTACGCCGACCCTGACCTGATCCATCAGGTGGCGTATAATTTGCTGGACAACGCCATCAAGTTCACCCCGGCGGGCGGCACCATCCGCTTCAGCGTGGAAAAGCTGGGCCCCGAGGCCGAGATCTCCATCTGGAACTCCGGGCAGGGCATCAGCCCGGAGGCGCTGCCCTATGTGTTCGAGCGGTTCTATAAAGAGGACCGCTCCCGCGGTCTGCACGCCCGCGGCTCCGGTTTGGGACTGAACATCTGCAAGGTGCTGGTCAATCTGGCCGGCGGGCAGATCCGCGTGGAGAGTCAGCAGGGCGAGTGGTGCCGCTTTGTGTTCACCCTGCCCACCTGTTCCCCCAATCCTGGCGGCATGAAGCGCCTGCCGGACGCCGCCGGGCAGCCCGGCGCAGTGGAGGAACCCGCCAGCATGAAGCCGGTAGAATAAGACCCCGCAGCCAGACTGCCCCGCCCGGGCGGTCTGGCTGCTTTGGCGTTGTTGGAATAAAAATTCTGCTTACCGCTGTGACCCCCTCTTGTGAAAATGCGTTTGGAGCACTCCGCAGAGTGCGACAAACGCGGAATTAAAAATCTATTTTCCGCTGAATATGGCTAGCAACGACGACGACCGCCGCCAGCGGCGGAAACAGGGAGGAGTTGTTGGGGCAGCGGCCAGCAAGACGCGAGTGCCGCCCAAGGCACGAAGCGGATGCTGGGTGCCGCAACCCGGAAGCAGCGGAGGCCATTCCAAATCGTTCTGCTTCAAAGAAAGCTGCTGCAAAATGGCAAGCCTTCGGCGGCAGCTGCGCGGCACATGGAGATGCTGCCGCGCAATGGACTTTTTGCGCCATTTACGACTTTTCGGTGAAAAAAACGGCTGCGGGTTTGATTTTTTGGCCGTTTTCATGTAAACTAAAAGATAACCATGCCCGCGTATTTTTTGCCCGGCAGAACCCTGCAAAACGCGCAACACATGGGATAAAAATTGCTAAAAATAACGGAGCGTAATGAAATATTATGGCCATCGTAAGTCCTTCGATTCTTTCTGCTGATTTTGGCAAGCTGGGTGCAGACTGCCGCATGGTGCTGGATGCCGGCGCACAGATGCTGCACTACGACGTGATGGACGGGCATTTTGTGCCCAACATCAGCTTTGGCGTGCCGGTGCTCAAAAGCCTGCACAAGGCGCTGCCGGATGCCTTTTATGACGTGCATCTGATGATCAGCCACCCGCTGCAATACGCCGAGCCCTTTATCAAGGCTGGTGCTACCCTGTATAATTTCCATCTGGAGTGCGAAGATGATATTCAGGCCACCATTGATGCCGTCCGTGCGCTGGGCTGCAAGGTGGGTCTGACCATTAAGCCCGGCACCCCGGCCGAGGCGCTGGCACCGTGGCTGGACCAGCTGGATCTGGTGCTGGTGATGAGCGTGGAGCCCGGCTTCGGCGGGCAGAAGTTCATGCCCTCGGCGCTGGACAAGCTCCGCTGGCTCAAGGCAGAGCGGGAAGCACGCGGCCTTTCCTACCTGCTGGAGGTGGACGGCGGCGTGGATGCCGCCACCGCACCCCTGTGCGTAGAAGCCGGTGCCGACGTGCTGGTGGCAGGCAGTGCCGTGTTCGGCGCCGCCGACCCTGCTGCGGCTGTGGGCGCACTGGCCAGCCTGTAAGGAGGCCCGTATATGGATGAAGCTTTGATCCAAGAGCAGGAGCGGCAGCTGCAAAAGACCGGCCGGTACTATAAGCACGTTTTCTGGCTGTGTGTGCCGCTGCTGTGCATGGCCTGCTATTTCTATGGGGCGCGTCCGCTGCTGCTGTGCGGCATCGCCCTGCTTACCGGCAACCTGTGCGACCGTCTGGTGGCGCTGCTGCGCCATCGGGTGTACACAAACAGAGATTTCTCCAACGAGAGCTTCAGCCTGATCATCGCCCTGCTCATGCCCGCCACCGTGGACATCTATGTGCTGGTGGTGGCAGTGCTGGCGGGCGTATTGATCGGCAAGGAGGTCTTTGGCGGCTACGGCAGCTATCCCTTCAACCCCGCTGCCGTGGGCTACGCCGTGGCGGCGGTATCGTGGCCGGAGCAGGTGGTGCGCTACCCGCAGCCCTATACGCCGCTGCCCCTGTGGAACGCCTCCGCTGTGCCGGTGAGCAGCACCATCGAGGATACCCTGCGCAGCGGCGGCATCCTGAATCTGAACTCCCTTGCCATCGCGCTGGGCGAGTTTGCCGCCCCCATGGGCACCGGCGCGGCGCTGGTCATTCTGGCCTGCGGCCTTGTGCTGTGGACCCAGAAGGACGTGCACATCGGTGCATCGGCAAGTTTTCTGATCACCTGCGGGCTCATCGCCTTCTTCTTCCCGCGTCAGGTGGGTCTGGCGGACAGCACCCTCTTCAGCAGCCTGCTGCCCCGCCTGCAGGGCATCCGGGACGAGCTGCACACCGGTGCGGTGCTGTTCTGCGCGGTGTTCCTGCTCAACGAGCCCTACACCTGTGCCCACCACCGGCTTGGACGCATCCTGTACGGCGCCCTGGTGGGTGCTGCCACCATGGGCTTCCGCTATTTCGGCGTGTACGAGACCGGCGTCTGCTTTGCACTGCTGGCCGTCAACAGCGTGTCCGCGCTCATTGACCGCACGGAGGAGCGGCTGTACCGTCTGCTGCACCGTCTGCCGTCCGAACGAAAGGAGGCTGCGGAATGAAAAAGCGTACTGCGGAACTGATTTTAAAGGACCCCGAAAAGTTTGCCCATCATGACCGCGTGTTCCTGAATAACCCGGTGGTCATGCAGGGCATGGGTCTGGCACCGCTGGTGGTCGTGGCTACCACCGGGCAGAACGGCCTGATGCTGGCGGCGGCGGTGACGCTGCTGCTGGTGCCCTCCCGCGTGCTGGCCTGCCTGCTCAGCCGCCTTGTACCCCTGCGGGACGAGGAGCCTACCCCGGAGCAGCTGCAAAAAAAGCTGCTGCCCCGCGCACTTTTGTACGCAGCCAGCGCCGCTGTGGTGTACCTGGCGGCATATCCCATTTTGAACTTCGTGTTTGGCACCGGGCTTTTGAACCTTGGCATCTACCTGCCCATGCTGGTGGTGGAGCCGCTTCTGACCTACCGCTTCGGCCGCGTGCAGGAGACGGTGCACAAGGCCGTTTCCAAGGGCGTGCGCATCACCGTGGGCTACGCGCTGCTGCTGCTCGTGGTGGGCGTGGTGCGCGAGTGGCTCAGCCTTGGCACCGTGTTCGGCGCCCCGGTGGGACGCTGGGCGCTGCTGCCGCTGGCTAAGATGCCGGCGGGCGGCTTTATCGTGCTGGGCATCCTGTGCGCCATCTGGCGCGCTGCGGCTGCAAAGCGCAAGGAATATCTGAAAAAGGAAGCACGGGATACCCTGACCGTGCACTACCAGAAGGAGGGAAACCGCGAACCGTGAAGGAAGTTGTAAGCAGCTCGGCAGTGTTTTTCAGCTATGCACTGCTGGCCATTTTTGCACAGAACGCTGTCTTTACCCGTGCACTGGGCGTGTCCCGCATGGTGCAGCTGGTGGGGGACGACCGCACCAGCAGCGCCTTGTTCGGCATGATGCTGTGCATCACGCAGGTGCTGGTGGCGCCGGTGGCTTTTCTTGCCGGGCGGTTCATTGCCCCGCTGGATAACCGCGCCCAGCTGCGCCCGCTGGTGTATATTGCCAGCATTGCCGTGGTGTGTCTGGCGGAGCATCTGGTGCTGTGGCTGCTGCGCAGCCTGCCCCGCCGCGCCCAGCTGCTGCGCATCGTGCCGCTGGCCGCGCTGAACAGCGGCGTGCTGGGCACGGTGCTGGTGGAGCGCACCCAGTCCTTTACCCTTGGCCAGAGCCTTGGCTTTGGCCTTGGCAGCGGCCTTGGCTATGTGCTGGCGGTGCTGCTGGTCACCGAGGCGCGCCACCGCCTGCGCAGCAAAGCCATCCCCAAGGCATTCCGCGGCCTGCCCATCACGCTGGTGTATATCGGCGTGCTGGCGCTGGCGATCTATGGCTTTACCGGACATTCCGTCATCCTGTAATGCAGACAGGGAGGAAAAGATACCATGGCTAAGAATAAACGTCAGAAGGTCAAGCATTATCACCGCAGCTTTTACAGCCGGGAAATGCGCGTTAAGCGCGGCATCGGCATCGTGGTGCTGGTAGTGGCAGTGCTGGCAGCAGCATGGTTTGCCGCACCCCATGTGCTGGATTGGGCCACCCACACATGGTATACCGTGGTCAAGGACCGGGACTTGGAGGCCGAAAGCGCTTCCCGCGCCGAGGCAGCAGCCTCCTCTGCGGCGGCAAGCAGCGCTGCCGCCTCACAGGCAGCGTCTGAACCGGAGCCGGAGGAGGAAAAGCCGCTGGACGGCAAGGCCATTACCGGCGGCAGCTGGGCAGAGCTGGACGTGACCACCCTGACCGATGAAGCCGCCATCCGCACCGCCGCCCGACAGCTGAAGCAGCAGGGCGCAGACTACGCCCTTGTCACTCTGAAGGACGCCGCTGGCACGGTGTATTATGCTTCCGGCGTGGCAGCTGCTGCCCAGAGCATCACCGAAAACCCGGTGGATGCGGCCAATATCGCCGCCATCCTGCGGGAAGAGGGCATCATCCCGGCGGCACAGCTTGCCGCCTTTACCGACCCGGTGTCGGTGTACACCGACCGCAGCATGGGCGTGCACTACGATGGCAACAGCCTCTGGCTGGACAACGTCAGCGCAGCCAAGGGCGGCAAGGCATGGATGAACCCCTTTGCCGCAAGCGCGGTGCAGTATGTCGGCGACCTCATTGAGGAGGTGCAGGGCATGGGCTACGAGCAGGTGGTGCTTACCGGGGTGCAGTTCCCCAATATCATCACCCGCAAGCAGGACTTCGGTGCCTCCGGCGGCAAGAGCCGGGAGGGACGCGCCGCCCAGCTGACGGCGGATATCGCCGCATGGCAGACCCGCTTTGCAGGCAGCGTGACCCTGTGGGTCAGCTACCCGGACGCACTGTGCACCGCCGCTACCGATGCCATTGGCACCACCGGCACGTCCCTTGGCATGGAAAACCTGCTGGTCACCAGCAGCACCGCACTGGATGCGGACAGCCGCGCTGCGCTGGAGCAGGCCGCTGCCGACGCCGGTGTGCAGCACATTGTGGTGCACGACACCGCAGCGTTCCGCTGAGAAGCGGCTTTGATAGAGAGGGGAGGAAACGACTATGAAACCGACTACCTGTTTTGCACCCGCACACATCCTGCTGCCTTCGGAGCAGGTGCCGCTGGAGCAGTGGGGATGCATTGCCTGTGACCAGTTCACCAGTGACCGCAGCTACTGGCAGCGGGCAGAAGAGACCGCTGCGGGTGCGCCCAGCACCCTGAACCTGATCCTGCCGGAGGTGTATCTGGAGGACGGAGACGCCGACGCGCGGGTGGAAAAGATCCACGCCACCATGCAGGATTACGCCAAAAATGTGCTCACCCGGGCGGTGGACGGCTTTATCTATGTAGAGCGCACCGAGCAGAGCGGCCGGGTGCGGCAGGGTCTTGTAGGACGTGTGGACTTGGAGGCTTACAGCTACCGCCGGGGCGAAAAATGCACCGTGCGCCCCAGCGAGTGCACCGTGGAAAGCCGCATCCCGCCCCGCATGAAGGTGCGTACCGGCGCTGCGCTGGAAACGCCCCATATCATGATGCTGGCGGATGACCCGGACTGCACCCTCATCGAGCCCATTGCCGCCCACAAGGACAGCCTGCCCAAGGTGTACGAGGGCGAGCTGATGCTGGGCGGCGGTCATGTGGCAGGCTGGGCGGTGGAGGACCCTGCCCTCATCGCGCAGATCGAAAACGCGCTGACCGTGCTGGGCAGTCAGGAAGAATTTGATAAGAAATACCCCGATGCCACCCGCCGCGACCCGCTGACGCTGGCCGTGGGCGATGGCAACCACTCGCTGGCTACCGCAAAGGCCTGCTGGGAGGAGCTGAAAAAGACCCTCACCCCGGAGCAGGCAGAAAATCACCCCGCCCGCTGGTGTCTGGCAGAGGTGTGCAACGTGCACTCCCCGGCTATTGAGATCGAGCCCATCCACCGGGTGCTGTTCAATGTGGACTGCGCCACCGTACTGCTGAGCCTCATTACATGGAGCGATTCCAACATGGCAGGCTGCTGCTTTGGCGGCAGCAAAAAGCAGCCTTTTACGCTGGCGGGCCCCCACATGGCCAATGTGCTCAGCTTTGAGGACCCCACCGAGCCGCTGACCGTGGGCACCATCGACGATTTTATTTCGGATTATATCGAGCGCCACCCGGAAGCAAAGGTGGACTATGTGCATGACGAACCGGCTGTGCGCGCTTTGTGCAAGCAGGGCGCAGTGGCGTTTTTGATGCCGCCCTTCGCCAAGAGCGACCTGTTCCGCGGCGTTGTGATGGGCGGCGTGCTGCCCCGCAAGACCTTCAGCATGGGACACGCGGAGGAAAAGCGCTACTACATCGAGTGCCGGAAGATCACAGAATAATAGGAGAACCATGACATTTAAAGAACTGAATCTGTCCGCCCCGCTGCTGCGCGCTGTGCAGGAAGCGGGCTACGAGACCCCCTCGCCCATTCAGGCAGCGGCCATCCCGCCGGTGCTGGCAGGCCGGGATCTGATGGGCTGCGCCCAGACCGGCACCGGCAAGACGGCGGCCTTTGCGCTGCCCATGCTGGACCGGCTCACCGCCAATGCGCCCCGCCGCAAGGGCGCTGTCCGTGCGCTGATTTTGACCCCCACCCGGGAGCTGGCTTTGCAGATCGGCGAAAGCTTTGAAGCCTACGGCAAGTACCTGAAACTGCGCAGCACCGTCATCTTTGGCGGTGTGGGACAGGCACCGCAGGTGGAAGCGCTGAAAAAGGGCGTGGACATCCTCATCGCCTGCCCGGGACGGCTGAACGATTTGATCGGGCAGGGCTTTATCGACCTGTCCGCACTGGAAATTTTTGTGCTGGACGAGGCCGACCGGATGCTGGACATGGGCTTTGTCCATGACGTGAAAAAGGTCATTGCAAAGCTGCCCGCCCAGCGCCAGAACCTGATGTTCAGCGCCACCATGCCCGCCGAGATCGAGCAGCTGGCTGCCGGCATCCTGCACGAGCCTGCCTTTGTCAAGGTGGACCCGGTGTCCAGCACCGTCGACCGCATCCAGCAGAGCCTGTACTATGTGGAAAAGGGCAACAAAAAGCTGCTGCTGCCGTGGCTCATCAAAAATTTGCAGCCGCCGGTGGTCAACGCACTGGTGTTCAGCCGCACCAAGCACGGCGCGGATAAGATCGCAAAGGATCTGACAAAGCAGGGCATCCCCGCCGCCGCCATCCACGGCAACAAGAGCCAGACCGCCCGCGTCACCGCGCTGGAGGATTTCAAGTCCGGCAAGACCCGGGTGCTGGTGGCCACCGATATCGCCGCACGCGGCATTGATATCAGCGAGCTTTCCCATGTGTTCAACTACGACCTGCCCGAGGTGCCGGAGACCTATGTGCACCGCATCGGGCGCACTGCCCGCGCCGGTGCGGACGGCACCGCCGTCAGCTTCTGCGCCCCGGAGGAACAGGAGTATCTGGCAGGCATCGAAAAGCTGAACCGCCGCAAGATCCCGGTGGTGTCCGGCCATCCGTGGGACGGCGTGCCCGCCCCGGTGCGCCCGGTGCTGCCTGTGCGCGGCAAAAAGCCCCGCGCCGAAGCAGAAAAACCGGCGGAAGCGCCGAAAAAACAGGCCGAAACTGCGCCCGCAAAAGCTGCAAAGGCAGCTGTGCCCGCGCCGAAGCAGGAGCCGAAGGCCGCAAAGAACGCGGTGCCTGCAAAACCGAAAAAAGAGGAAACATTGATGCAAGACAGCAACGCAAAGCGCGGGGCCCGCAACGACCGCCGCGCCAACAACCGGGGCGCAAACGCCCCCAAGGAGGCGGCAGCGCCCCGCGCCCGCCGCGAAAATGCCGCCCCCGCCCGGGGCAGCAACGCCCAGCCCAAGTTCGACCCCCATTTTGTCAGCGCCCCGGAGGCCACCCCGCTGCGCCCGGCACGCAAGATCCCTGCCGCCCCGGCAGCACCCGCCATCCGCAGCGCACAGGAGCCCCAGAATAACCAGAACGCAAACCGCAGCGGCAGCCGCCGCAACGACCGGGGTGAACAGCGCAATGCCCGCCCCGCAGCCCAGAGCAACAACGCCCGCCCTGCCCGCAATGAGCGCGGCAGCGCCGGCAATCAGAACCGCGCCCCCAAGGCCGAGCCTGCCCGCCGCGGCCGCAATGCCGCTGCCCGGGACGAGGACCCGGGGCTGATGCTTATCAGCCGCCGCCCGCCCCAGCAGAAGTACACCAGCTTTGAGGAGTATATGGACGCCCACGGCGGTGCCACCGCACCCATTGAGGACCACAGCGAAGAAGTATGAGCCGGAACGAAGCCTTTGCCCCGTGGCAGTGCCCCCTGTGCGGCGGTGCGTTGCAAGGGGAGAATGACCTGAAATGTGAAAAAGGCCACTGTTTTGACCGCGCCCGGGAGGGCTACTGGCATCTTTTGCCGGTGCAGAGTATGCGAACCAAAGCCCCCGGGGACAGCAAGGAGATGGTAGCTGCCCGCCGCGCCTTCCTGAACGCCGGATATTACGGCATCTTCGGGCAGGCGCTGGGGGAGCTGTGCCTTGCCCACGGCGTGCCCGCCGCGAAGGACGCCCCGCTGCATCTGCTGGATGCAGGCTGCGGCGAGGGCTGGTACGACCGCTGCATCGCGCAGCAGTTCGCGGCGGCAGAAAAGCCGCTGCAGCTGGCCGGGTTCGATATCGCAAAGCCCGCGGTGCGGTTGGCGGCAAAGGCGCTGCCCGCCGCGCAGTACGCGGTGGCGTCCAGCTTCAGCCAGCCGGTGCGCACCGGCTGGGCAGACGTGCTGCTGAACTGCTTTTCGCCCTTTGCACAGGAGGAGTTCAGCCGGGTGCTGCGCCCGGGCGGGCGCATGATCTACGTTGTGCCGGGGGCAGAGCATCTGTACCAGATGAAGGCCGTGCTCTACGAAAAGCCCTACAAAAACCCGGTGCAGCAGGTGGAGTACCCGGGCTTCCGCGCCATTGATGAGCGGGAGGTGCAGGGAACCATCACCGTGCCCGCCGCCCAGCTGGAAGCCCTGTTTGCCATGACCCCCTACTACTGGAAAACGCCCCGCGACGGTGCTGCCCGCCTTGCGGCTCTGCCGCAGCTGACCACTACCATCGCTTTCCGCTTTCTGGTGTTTGAAAAGCTGTAATAAGATAAAAAGGACTGCCGTGCAGAGTGCATGGCAGTCCTTTTTTGTACCCATTCTCATGCTTGTTGATTTTCACAAGAACTGACATACTAATATATCAATTTCGCACAAAAACAATAAAATCTATTTACAAGTGCATTGTATTGTGGTACGATTTGTGCGGATTTCGATGGCGTGATACAACTGGAATGTCTATCGGGCCCGGCAGCAGGGCGTTTGCTGCACAGCTTTGGGCGGCTTTGTTCTGCACAAATGAGCCGTCTGCATTTAAAAGGAGAAATGATGATGAACAGAAGAGACTTTATGAAGCTTTCCGCCGCTTCTGCCGTGACCATGGGCGCAGTGGCTGGCATGGCACCTGCATCCTTTGCTGAAAACGCTGGCGTGCACACCGATGCCGAGGTGCAGGCCATGGTGGCAGAGGAACTCCGTCTCTCCCGCGAGGTAGCCTTTTATCCGGCTGCTTTCCGGGGCGATTTTGACAAGTTCTATGTGCTGTTCCACAAGCTGTCCCGCGCTCAGTACGAGAAGGTGGACGGTGCAGCTGTGCCCGGCATCAATGCTTCTCACTACGATATATGTGTTGCCCTGACCAATGCCCGCAAGGCGCTGCGCCAGATCAAGGACCCCAAGAGCACCGTTTGGGAAATTTGGGGAGATCAGATGGCCGTGGAATCTCCGCTGCCCACCAACTGGGAAAATTGCTACGATAACGAGGGCTTCCGTCCCTTCCTGAACCCGTACCTGCTGCGAGATCAGGGCAAGGTGAAGGGCAACGTGATCATTATTGCAGGCGGCGGCAGCACCCACCGCAACAACGTGGTGGAAGGCTACCCGGTGGCCGAGTTCTTCAACAAGAACGGCTACAACGCCTTTGTGCTGCAGCGCCGCGTCAACCCTTATGCCGCTGTGGATCAGCAGCTGGATCTGGCCCGTGCTATCCGCTACATCCGCCACAACGCCTCTGAAAAACACATCGGCAAGACCGATATCATGATCGCTGTGGGCTTCTCTGCCGGCGGCATGAATGTGATGCAGGTGGTGGCCGACCAGTTCGGCACTACGAATACCCCGGATAAGGTCTACCCCAGCTACGTCTGCGATGCTGTGGACCATGAGAGCGCCGACCTGAATGTGGCGATTCCCATCTACGGCCTGTTCGTCACCGGTCTGAACTTCACGAAGAACCCCAACCTGCCTCCGGTCTTTGGTGTTGTGGGTCAGAAAGATGGCCTGAGTGCGATGATGCTGCCCTCTCTGCCGGAGTGCGCGGATATCTTCAAGGATTTCAGCTTCTATCTGGCACCCGATGCGCCCCACGGTGTGGGTCTGGGCACTGGCACCAAGGGCTATGTGGACTACTACACCCAGATCGCCCAGTGGCCGGATATGGCTGTCAACTTCATCGAGAGCCGTCTGGGGCTGATGGAAAAGAAGATCGACATGGACTCCGTGGGCTTTGCATGGTAAGCTGCCCCGACAGGAGTACCTGAAAAACAACGACCCGCCGCATCTCTTTCAGTGCGGCGGGTCGTTGTTTGTAAAAATGTTATGTATGATACTCCATCCATTTACCCTTCCACGCATACAGGATCATGAGCAATGCGCCCAGACCCCAGCTGACGGGGTAGAGGATGAATACGCCCTCGATGCCGGAGAAGAAGGGGAGCAAAAACTGGATCCATACCACACGGAACAGGCACAGCGAGACCAGCAGCACCACCATGGGCGGGATGCTGGCACCCGTGCCGCGCACGGCACCGGCAAGGCCGTGCAGGATGCTGAGCAGGAAGTAGAACGGACAGAACCACCGCATGGCCAGCTTGCCGTAGGTGACCACGGCCTCGTCGGCGGTGAACAGGTGCAGAATGGCGTCCTGTCCGGCCAATAGCGCCGCGCCGGTGCAAAGGGTGTAGATGACCCCAATAGCAAGGGTGACCCACACCGAGCGCTTTACCCGGTCCAGACGCCCCGCACCGTAGTTCTGCCCCACAAAGGTGGTGGCAGCCATGCTGATGCTGCTCACCGGCAGGATGTTGAAGCCGTCGATCTTCATGTAGGCCGCAAAGCCCGCCATGGCGGCGGCACCGTAGCTGTTCACGCTGGCCTGCACCAGCACGTTGGAAAAGGAGATGACCATGTTCTGGATGCCGGTGGGCAGACCCACCCGGATGATGCGGCCTGCCATTTTGCGGTGCAGCCGGATGGCGGAAAGCTCCACCCGGCAGGCGTCCTCGCTTTTCATCAAAAAGCGCAGGCTCAGCACGCAGGACACCAGCTGGCTTAAGTCGGTAGCGATGGCAGCGCCCGCCACCCCCATCCGCAGCCCCACGATGAACACAAAGTCCAGCACGATGTTGGTCACCGACGCCCATGCCAGATACACCAGCGAGCGGCGGGAGTTGCCGGCGGCGTTCAGGATGCCGGCGGTCATGTTATACACCACGCTGAACAGCACCCCGCCGAAGTAGATGCGGATATAGGTCACGGCATCGGCCAGCACCTCGGCGGGGGTGTTCATGGCCACCAGCAAAGCGCGCCCGCAGGCAACGCCGCCCACCGTCAGCAAAAGCCCCATGACCACCGCAATGGCAAGGGAGGTGTGCACCGCCTCGCGGGTCTCCTTGTGGTCGCCCGCGCCCAGATACTGCGAGACCACCACGCCCGCGCCCACGGCAAGCCCCTGACTGAAGCCGATGAGCAGATAGATGGGCGACCCGCTGGAGCCCACGGCGGCAAGGGCATTGCTGCCCACAAAATTGCCCACGATGATGCTGTCGGCGGTGTTGTACATCTGCTGCAGCAGGTTGCCGAAGATCAGCGGCAGGGCAAACAGCAGCAGGCTTTTTACAATGCTGCCCTCGGTCATAAGGGTAGCGGTATTCCGTGTTTTTACGGCGGCCATGGGGTTCCTCCTCTCAGCGCAAAAAATCGCTTGTACCCCCTAGCATAGCACAAACCACGCCTTTGGACAAGGGGCGGGGCTGACGATTGAGAGTGTGCGCTCCGCAGGGAAAGATTCTGCTAGCCGAGGGATGTTCTCTTTTGACACCAAAAGAGAACCAGAAAAGTGCCAGCGA
>OIXR01001961.1_pt1 | contig 12453 bp, 9 predicted proteins | sample 1587831 | NCBI WGS metagenome assembly OIXR01 (sample SAMN03283263) | human gut metagenome | biome: human-associated habitat; material: feces | host: Homo sapiens | place: USA | collected 2013
GGGACAGCATGAATACGTCTTAACTACCCACATAGACAAAGGGCATATCCATAACCATATCATTTTTTGTGCGGTCAATTTTGTTGACTACCATAAGTACAATTCCAATAAGCGCAGTTACTACGGCATACGGAACATGAGCGATAAGCTGTGCCGGGAAAACGGGCTGTCTGTTGTCGTTCCGGGCAAAGGCAGCAAGGGAAAAAGCTATGCAGAATATCAAGCGGAAAAGGTCGGTACAAGTTGGAAAGGCAAGCTGAAAATTGCCGTTGATACGCTTATCCCCCAAGTAGCAAGTTTTGAAGAATTGTTGCAGCGGTTACAGGCAGCGGGTTATGAGATAAAGCCGGGAAAATATATCTCCTGCCGCGCTCCCGGACAGGAACGCTTTACCCGTCTGAAAACTCTCGGTACAGATTATACAGAGGAAGCCATAAGAGAACGGATAGAGGGCAAACGCACAAAGGCAGCGAAAGCTCCCAAAGAGCAGCGCGGCGTATCGCTGCTTATTGACATTGAAAACAGTATCAAGGCACAAGAGAGCCGGGGCTATGAACAGTGGGCGAAAATCCATAATCTGAAACTGGCTGCAAAGACTATGAATTTCTTGACAGAACATAAGATTGAGCAGTACGCAGATTTAGTCAGCCGGATTGAGGAAGTAAATGCGGAAAATGAAAAGACAGCAGACGCATTAAAGAGCGTGGAAAAGCGTCTTGCAGATATGGCGGTGCTGATGAAGCACGTTACTACCTACCAAAAGACAAAACCTGTCTATGAAGCATACCGCAGGGCAAAGGATAAGGACGCATACCGGGCAAAGCAGGAAAGCAGTCTGATACTCCATGAAGCGGCAGTAAAGACACTGAAAGCGGCGGGCGTTACTAAACTCCCCAATCTTGCCGCCATGCAGGAAGAATACGGGAAACTACAAGCGCAAAAAGAAGCCCTTTACGCTGATTATGGCAAGCTGAAAAAACAGGTCAAGGAATACGACGTTATCAAACAGAACATAGACAATATTTTGCGGCAAGGCAAAGAGCCGGAACGGAAGAAAGGAAAGGAACGGGAATAATTATGAAAATGGTTGGTATTACACCATGTTACAGAATAACATTAGAAAATGGCAGTTATGGCGTAGAAACTTATATTAACGCAGACAGTAAAATCCAAATTACTTTTGAGGACGGAAATACACTTATCGGATATATAGAATGTGTGGAATATGGAACTTATTCCGATGAAAATGATACTCTGGTTATAAGGGGAGAGAATGGAGAGCTGTATATCCTATTGGAAAACCGAATAAAGGATATAGAAGAACTGCACGAATAAAGTAAAAGAACAGGGCGCAGACAGCCAACAAAAGACTGTCCGCGCCCTGTTTTATGTAGGTGCGTTTTTGGTATCTGTTACGCAATAGAACGTCATTTTTAGGGGATAAGGTATAAAACCCTTGCCGCGTCATTTTCAAGCACTGAAAGCCCCGTAAATCAAGGCTTTTTTTGCCCCTACTACGTAACAAGGGCGCGCCGTTTTCTCATGCGCTCCGCTGCCTGTCTGCGGGTAATACGCTTCCGGCAGTCCGGGCAGTATTTGACGCTGTTAGAGGTGGACGCAAAAGAAGTTCCGCACTCGGTACAACGCTTTTTATCCTCGGTCTTGAAAAGCTCTGCATACAGCAGCTTATCAAGGGGCAATACGGCGGTCTGAAACCATTTGCAAAGAAGCGAATAGGAAATAAGCTGCGGGCAGACACATTCCTCCCCGTCGTCCAGTAAAATACAGTGTCCGTTATCGCAGTTGCAGCACTCCTTTTTTATAAGGCTGTTGACTTTCCGGCTTTGGGGTGGTGTAAGCCGCTTTATCCCGGTCATACCTCATCAGCGGCGAAAATAGCAAGCTCCGCATACTCATTTTCTGTCAGAGGTGCGATTTTCGCAAGGGTGCGTTTCGCCAGTTCCCGCATATCCTCGTCCATGAACGGCAGCGCAGCGTTGATGTTTTCTGTAAGCCCACGTTTGCCGTCCTCATTGTAAATGCTCAACAGGTTTGTTTCTTCAACTGTCAGTCTAATCATGCTCATACCTCCAATTCGTGATTTTTTGATTTTACAGCCGCCTTTTTCGGGGCGGCTTTTCTTTTGTCAGCGGCAAGCTGCGCCCGGATTGAGGGGCGCACCCTGCGAATATCTGTGCCCCGGTTTTCATTTTTATCAATCAAGGCGTATGTTCCATGTCTGCCCTCGATTTTGGAAAAGGAAAGTGTCTTATAGGGCAACATGGAAAACAGACGGTCGGTGTCCTTAGAGGACGCAAGCTGCATAAATGTCGGGGACAGCTCCACCATGAAATGTGTCCTATTAGGGCTATTGGGCGTGTCCCTGCGCTTCATTTCCTGCACAATGCGCCGCGCTTCGGCTTCAATCAGCCCAGCACGCAGGGCGGCGGTATGTTCCTTGAAGTCGCCCGGTGTCAGTTTATCCCGTTTTTGCTTTTCTTCCCGTAAAAGGAATTGTAGCGCGTCCGGTCGTTGGGTACTGCTTCAAAGTGTTCAAACTTCCCTAAAGAAGTATCGGGATTTCCGTTAAAATGCTGTCCGGCGGGTATCTCCCTTGTCCCATGCTCATAAATCAACTTGACTGTGTCGGCGGCAAGCGCATTGTCCTTAACGCGCTCATACTGCCTTGCATAGTCAAGCTCATAAAGATTGCCTTTGATTTTCCCGCGCTCCCTGCCCGTCAGCTCGACGGCATAGGCAAGAACGCAGTCGCAGGTCTGCTCTTTGTAAAAACACCATGTATTGTGGGCGGCGGTATCCTTTAGGAACACGTCGCGCTCCTTAAAACAATGCGTCCCGGACGGGCGGCAAAACCATAGCAGCGTCTTATCCTCTCTGTTAGGGCTTGCCGCTGCTTTTGCGATAATCTCCTTGTCAATGTCAAAATCACTTTGGAAAAATCCTGTATTCTGCCGCATGATAGCGTCAAGAGAAGCGAAAATATCCACGTTTTCAAACTTATTCATGCGTCAGCTCCTTTCCAAATCCTGTGTTTTCTGTTTTGCCTGTTTCTTCGGTGTCTGTTCTTTCGCTGCTTTAAGCTGCGCCCGGATAGAGGGCTTCTTTTCCGTTTTTGCTGCCTTGCCACGTTCCTTGTCAGCCTTGACAGTTTCCGCAAGGTCAACAAGGGAAATGGTTTCTCCTGTCTTTACCTTTGCTTCCAATTCTGCGACGGTCGGGGTGTTGTTTATCTGCCCGTCAATCATGTTGTAGTTTTGCTCGGTGGTCTGCTCGGCAGTTTTCAGATAGTTTTCCGGCTGCAAAAATTCCGGCACTTTCTTATAACCGAAGCTGTCTACATAGTGGGCGGTGTCCTGCCCGTTCTGATGAAGCACCACTACGTCGGAAACAGAAAGGCTGTGTCCCTTAAAATCTTTCGGGTGGTCGATATTAAAGCGGGTGTAAATATCTTCAAGGGAAGTCCCCGGCGTAAGAGGTGCGGAATAGACAAGGGCATAGTTTTTCGGGTCTACCCGGTGTCCGGCGGCAATCAGACGGTCGTAAGGCTCAAAACGCAAGTCCCTTGTTTCGTCCCCGCCTTTTATCTGATAAATGGAAAAGGTGTCTTTGTCCTGTGGGGCTTCCTGCTCCGGCTGCTCCTGTGCGGGTTGTTCCTGTGCAGCTACCTTTTGCTGCCGGATATGCGCCCGCTGTAACTCGGTAGGCTTTTCCCCGGTAAGGGGAGCAATCGCTTTCACATAATCAGCCGCATAGTAGGCGTTACTGGTAAGCTGCCGCTGCCATGCCCCGGCTTTTGGCGACCAACGGAAGCCATTACTTTTTAAGGCTTCCCGCGTGGCTTCGTCCGGCTTATCCTCAAAGAAGATTTGCAGTCGGTTCGCTTCGGTGTTTGCTTCCACCTTGCCGCCGTCAAATTCCCAACCTACAAAACCGATTTCTTTTTGCTGTGAAAGGGATTTGATACGGTCTTTCACGCGCCGGATTTCTGCGCTGTTGTTGGATAACGCCCAAGTCGCAAAGGGCTTGTCCTCCAAATGCCAACTGCTCGCCATGTCTGCTTTCAATTTTTCCAGTTCCTCCGGCGGTAAATGCGGGCAGCCGTCAAGGGTCTTATGCTTGCGGTAGTAGGCGTTTACGGCTTTCATGGTTTCCTGTGATTTTTCAAGGCTTTCCAGTTTCTTTTCTAACTTCTGTACTGCCTGCGGGTCGTCTGCGCTGATACCGCCCATGCCGGTACTGCGGATTTTATCAAGAAGCCCTTGTATGTCCTGCCATTCCCGGTAATTGCTGTCGCGGGCTGCGTTCTGCTTTTCTTTCTTCCTTGTGGGGAAGTTAGAGCCGCCCGCAATCAGGATAGAGGGAACACGCGCGTCAATCTCATAGCCTTTATTCATGTTCGCCGCCAGTTTCCGGGCATAGGTGTCAAGCAGGCTGTCGATTTTCTCATGGTACATCGGGTCTACCCGCTGTTTCTGCCTTTCTGCAAGTTGTACGGCTTCATCTACATAGTGCCTGTATTCAGCCGTCGCGCTGCCTTGCTTATAATCGGAAAAACTGTTCATATCCTTTGCACGTTTGGCGGCAGCTTCATTGATAGTATAATAAGGGGCGGCGGGTGCAGCCTGTTCCGGCTGTGCTTCTTTTTCCTGTACCGGGGCTGTTTCTTCGGGAAGCTCCGGCGCGGCTGCTTTTGTTTCGGGCTGTTTGGCGGCTTCCTGTGCGGGCTGTGCCTGTTCGGTGGTCTGTTCCTTATCCTGTGCCTTTTGGATTTCTGCAAAATGTCCGTCTATGGTATCAATCAGATTTGCGGCGGTGTTGCGGATTGTTTCAAGAGAGCCTTTCAGTTCTGCAAGTTCTTTTCCGCTGCTCCACCCGGCGATATACCCAAAAGAATAGTCCGACGTATCAAGCCCGTAATGTTGGCAGACCGCATAGGCGACGCTTTCCGCCTGTACCTCGCGGGTGCGGCGGTCGGGGCGTTCCGGCATGGCAAGGGCGGTATCATGCAGCGTGGCGTGGGCGATTTCATGGATTGCGGTCTTGATATTCTGCAATTCGTCCATGCCCTCGTTGATGAAGATACGCTTTTCCTCATAATTGCAGCGTCCTTTTACGCCGCCGCTTAGTGCTTCAAATCCCATAGCAAACGGGGAAGTCTTTTCAAGGGCAGCGAAAAAATCCTTGTATTGTTCCACGTTGCCCGTAAGCTCATAGGTAAGGGCAGGAAGTTCTTTTCCCTCGGTCTGTGAAATATCAAAGACAGATACTACACGAAAAGCGGGTATCTTGATTTCTTTTTCTTCGGTAACAGGTTTTCCGTCCTTATCGAAAACAGGCTTTTGGGTGTCCGGGTCGATTTTTTCCACCTGCTTCTTGACGGTAAACGGGGACGGTGCAAGTATCTTGATAGCTTTTTCTCCGGGCTTTACATGGCGGTCAAATTCCTTTTCCCATTGTTTATAGCCTTTCACAAGATTGCCGCCCTGCATGGCGATAAGGATTGTATTGTTAAGGCTGTAATCATGGAATTTTGACATGGTACGCAGATAATCGGCGTAACGGTCGCTTTCATACAGTCCTAAAATTCCCTGTTCCAGTCGGTCGGTAATCTCTTTCATTTTATCGGCGGGCTTTTCAGAAGATAGGATAATCGGGAGAACCGGGGGCTGCTCTGTGGCGGCGGTTTGTATGGCTGCGGAAGCGTCAAGGTCTGCCTGTTCCTTTTCCTGTACTGGCGGCTGCGGCGTTACCCGGTATTCCTCCGGCACGTCGCGCCCGTCGTACCACTGTGTAAAGGTGTTGCGGTTATTGTAGATATAGCCCTGCTCGGTAAAGCTGCCCCCGTCATTGATAGCAGCGTCCCGCCCGTATTCCTCATACATGAAATATTTTTTTGCTTCTTCGGGCAGCTCCAACTCGTCCAGTTCTTCAATCAGATAATGCCCGTAATCTTCCTCACTCTGTACGGACGGGTAAAGCCAGTAACAATCAAGGTTTTGTGCAAGGTTGATAATATCCTGCAAGTCCCTTGTATGGTCGCCGTATTCCATAGCTGCAACAAATTTTTCCCGGTCGTCGTCAAACTGCATTTTCAAAAGTTCGCTCAAATAGTTCAGTTCGTCAAGGCTTTCAAGCTCGGTCAATTTTCCTGCCAGTCCTGCAATAGAGGACTGGTATTCTGTGATATGCAGCTCCCCGTAGTTTTTGCCGTCTATCCCGATACGGTCAAAGACTTCTTTCAAATGCTCGGCAGTCGTGGGGAATGATACCCATTCGCCCGCAGGTCTGCCCTCGGTGTACTTTCCAAGATTAGAAAGATACCCGCTTAAAATCGTTTCTACCATGCGTTCGCTCCTTTCGTTTTCAATCATACGGTGCATAAGTTCGTAGTCCTCCATGCTCATGCTCCCGTCAAAAATATAGGGGTCGGGTTCTTCGCCGTCCCGGTAGGCTTTTTCAGAGAAAGGAAGCCCCGCAGCGTGGGCGGCGGCTCTTGCTTCCTCGATAAGCTCCGGCGGCAGCCTGTCGTCGTGGGCTTCGATAAATTCCCCGATATTGCTATATCCGTTTTCGTAGTGGCGGCGCACCCCGGCGGTCAGCTCGTCAAGGTTCATATCCTCGCCAAGATAGCCGGAATAATAGCCGTTTACCACAACGGCGGCAGGGTCAGCCTGTTTGATTTCTTCCATGCGGCTTCTGTCCTCCGGGTAAATGTAGTCGCTCATTTCAAGGTGGAAATATTCGGCGTTCCAAGAACGTCCCGTTTTCCAAAACGCCACCCAAGCGATACCGTCCCTTAATTCTTCTTGATAGTCCTTTACGGTGTCCCGTAAACTTGCCATGTGTAACCTCCTTTCTTCGGTTTCAGAGGGTAAAACCCTCCATAAAACAGAGGGTTTGGGAAACTTCCCAACAAGCAAAAATCCCCGCCGTTCTCGGTAGAGAAAGCAGGGATTTTACGGAAAAGGGTACTCTTTTCCTATGCTTGCTATTCAGTTATTTCTTCTTCGACAGTTCAATGCGGTAGTTGACATATTTCCCGCCTGTATCAGCCAATACGATAGTTCCGTCGTAGGTTTTGCCCGTCTTTGGGGAATAGAGCTTTTTCACATTTACTTTGCCGGATTGTAAGAGTGCAGCGGCAATTTTGGGGGTAAAGGTTACTTTTCGTTCTTCAAAGAAACGGTCATTTTTCCACATGGTAAAGCTACATTCCTTATTGCTGCAATAGTAGTTTTTCTTTCCCTCATAGACAGGAGAACCGCAGCGGGGGCAGCTTCCCAACGCTTCCCGTTCCGGCTTGAACATCTGCGCTTTATCATCAGAAAGAAACGGATAGGTCTTTACCAGTTCCCGCGCCATATCCTCGATACCCTCCATAAATGCGGCGGGGTCTGCCTTGCCTTTGGCAATCTGCGTCAGATTGTTTTCCCATTCTGCGGTAAGCTGCGGGCTTGTCAAGGTGTCCGGCAGGACACACACAAGATTGATACCGTCCTTTGTGGGAAGTAGCTGCTTGCCTTTTCGCTCCACAAAGCCGCCCTTTACCAGTTTTTCAATGACGGCGGCGCGGGTGGCGGGAGTTCCAAGCCCTTTGCGTTCTGCGTCCGGGTCGGTGTCCTCACTTCCGGCGCGCTCCATAGCAGAGAGCAGCGACGCTTCGTTGTGAGGTTTTGGCGGTGTTGTGTCATGCTCCGTTACCTTTGCCGTCGGATTTTCAAAGGTCTGTCCCTCGGTAAATGGCGGCAGGGTCTTTTCTGTGTCACTGTCTGCGTCGTCCGTTTCGGGCTTGTTCTTTAAGGCTGCCCTGTATCTTCGGTCAATCTCTTTCCACCCGTCGGACAGCACCGTTTTTCCCCTTGCGATAAAAGACTGTCCGGCACATTCAAAAACTGCTGTAACCGCTTCAAAGGTATGCGGTGCAGCGGTCGCCATGAGCAGACGCGCCCCGGCAAGGGTAAGGATATTCCTTTCGCTTTCCGGCAGCGTGGCAAGGTCGGTCTTTGCAAGCTCCATAGTCGGGATAATGGCATGGTGGTCTGATACCTTTTTACTGTTCAGCACCTTTCCAAGCTCCGGCGTGAAGTCTTTTCCCGCCATAAAAGAAAATTTCCCACAAAGCAGCTTGATAATGCCCGCCGCTGTGTCGCTCATGTCGTCGGTCAGAAATGCGCTGTCTGTTCTCGGATAAGTAAGAAGTCTTTTTTCATACAGAGATTGTGCAAGGTCAAGGGTCTGCTTTGCGGTATAACCGAACAGGCGGTTTGCTTCCCTCTGTAAAGAAGTAAGGTCAAAGAGCTTCGGCGGGGCTGCGGTCTTTTTCTCTTTCACAAGGGAAGCACAGACTGCTTTTGACACTTCGCAAGCAGCTTTCAGCTTGTCAGCTTCGGAACGGTCAGATAGTTTTTCGCTTGCAGCTTCCGCGCCGGATAAGACAAGGCGCACATGGTAGTATTTTTCTTTCTTAAATGTGGTAATCGCTGCGTCCCGGTCAACAAGCATTTTTAAGGTCGGGGTCTGTACGCGTCCCACGTTCAAGGTATGATTGTAAAGGACAGAGAAAAGGCGGGTGGCATTGATACCGATTAACCAGTCAGCCTTTGCCCTGCACAATGCGGAAGCAAAGAGCGCGTCGTATTCCTCGCCGTTCTTCAGACGGGAAAAGCCCTCTTTGATTGCGCTGTCCTCCATAGAAGAAATCCAAAGGCGGCGCATAGGTTTCTTGCAGCCCGCCATTTCATAGACAAAGCGGAAAATGAGTTCGCCCTCGCGCCCCGCGTCGCAGGCATTGACGACTTCGGAAACGTCTGCCCGGTGCATAAGCTCTTTTAGGGTTTTGAATTGCTTTTCCTTGTCAGAAGCAACGGTGTACTTCCATTCCTGCGGCAAAATCGGTAAGCTGTCATAGCTCCACTTTTTATATTGTTCCCCGTAGGTGGCAGCTTCCACAAGCCCTACCAAATGTCCCACGCACCAAGAAACGATATAGCCGCTTCCTGTGAGAAATCCGTCTTTCTTTTCCTTTGCCCCCAGTACGGCAGCGATTGTCTGTGCCACACTGGGCTTTTCTGCGATAACTAAAATCAAATATAAGTTCCTCCTTTCAGCGTTCCGGCTCGGTTTTCTTTTTCTCCTGTACCTGTTTCAGACAGTACCCCACACAAGGGGACTGTCCCTTGTAAGGGCAGGAAGCACAAGCAGGGGGATAAGGAACAGGCGGCGCATTATCACGCCGCCCGTTCGGTTTCTGTATCATCATCTTTTCAAAGGGATTGTTGGTAAACAGGGTCATAGGGTTTCTTCCTCCGTTTCTTCATCTTCGGGAGTTTCCCCGGTATCTGCTTCCGGCTCGTCCTCGTCGTAGTCCTCAAATTCAAAATCTTCAAGGTCGGTATCGCCCTTTACATTCTGCTTCGGCTTTAGAAACTTAAAGTAGTAGAACGCTGCGCCGCCACCAAGCAGGGCAAAGAGGACTAAGGCAAGCACCACACCGGGATTGCCGCCTTTTTCTTTCAGTTCTTCCGGCTGCTCCGTTGGTGTTGGGGTAGGTTCTTTGCCTGTGCAGCCTGTCATACTGGTAACACATACCGGGCAGGACGTGTTTACCTTTCCGACTTCGCATTTTTCCGTACAGTTACAGATTTCCGGCTTTTTGGCAGCTTCGCCGTTTTCGGTCAGTGCCATAAGGTCGGCTTCGTCCACTTGATTTAGGAAATGTACGGTCTGTTCGCCCTCGGCGGCGCGGTCAATGAGGATATAGAAATAGTTGCCGCCTTTGGTGGTAACAGTGATAAGTTGCTTATTGCCGCCGTAATCGTCAACCAGTGTAGCGTTTCCCTTTGGGGTAAGGGGCGGCGTTTCCTCTTTTTCCTCCACAACTACATTACTGTCGTTGGTCGCGTCCCCGGCGGGCGGCTCTGTGGCTGCGCCCTGTGCATAGGCAGGGACAGAAAAACCGCCCATAAGGATAAGGGCGGCACAAAGGGCAGTCATGGTCTTTTTCAGTTTATTCTTCATCTGCATTTTCCTCCTGTTCGTTTTCTTCTGCGGGTGCGGCAGTCATGCCGGGAATACCGCCGCCGGACAGCATAGCGTTCAGTTCCTGCGGGGTCAGACGCATAGCTCGTACAAGCTGCACGATTTCAAGGTTTTCCGCTTCGGTTTTCTGCGCTTCCAGTCCTTTTAACTTGTTCTGATACTCTGTGATTTTCTCGCGGGTCTTTGCGATTTCCTTATTGATACGGTCGATTTTATTGTTTGCCATAGGTCATTTCTCCTTTCTTTTTTTGGGCTGCTTTACCAGTTCATCAGCCCGTAGCCTTTGATACATTGATAGTTAAGGTCATAGCTCTTTATCTTGCAAGCGTCGCCGGAATTGCCCTCAACGGTATAGACGCGGCTGCCGTCCCTGCCAAGCACAAGCCCCACATGGTCGGCAACACCGTCTAAATCCCAATCGAAAAAGATTGCGTCGCCCGGTGCGATATTCTCATAGCCGCGTGCGCCCCATTGTCCCCTTGACTGAAACCAAGGGACACCCTGCCATTCGCAGCCCGCAAATCGGGGTTCGCTTTTTCCGGCTTGATTGTAGCACCATGATACAAAACAGGCGCACCATTCCACGCGGCTGTTAAAGCCGTACCAAGACCAGTAAGGGTAGCCGCCCACGTTTCCGACTTGCTGTTTTGCAAGTTCCATAAGCTCTTGATTTCCGGGGCGCGTACCGTTTACAAACTCCACGCCGCTTAAATCCTCAGACGGGCTTCCGTCGGGAGAACCGCCGCCAAAAATCAGCGGTTTGTTGCCGCTTGTTTCCAAGTACACATGAAACATTTCAAGCTGCTGTGGCGTAAGAAGTTCCTCCGCAAGCTCGGAAATCAGCTTATTTGTCAGTTTCACATTCAAGATGTAATACTCATAAGGGACTTCCTCGGTGGTGGTTTCCCCGGTTTCCGGGTCGGTACTTGTTTCGGTGCGGTAGCGTATTTCCACTTCCTCGGTCAGCGTCAAGGTGTACTGCATGGAAAAGATACGTTCAAGCTCTGCCTGTGCGCTCTGCGGGGTGTAGCTCTGCAAGAGGGCGGTCAAATAAGACGCAAGTTCGTGGGGGTTATGCCCGATACTGTCAAGGTCGTAGCGGTATTCATCATAGCCGGGGTGGGTGCTTTCGATATTGTCAATCTCACTTTGCAGCCCGTTTTCCAATGCGGCATAGTTGTTTTCAACTGCCACAAGGTCGCTGTCCTCGGATGTGTAGGAAGTGCCAAGCACCCCGTTTGTCAAGCCCGAAAACATAGCCCCGCAAGAGGACAGCCCTGCGGAAATCATAATAAAGAGAAGCAGCGCGGCAACTGCAATCAAAATGCCCGCCGGGTGTCTTGCCGCAAATGCGGCGGCTTTCCTCGTTTCCTCGGCGGTTTTCTTCGCCGTCTTTCTTGTGGCTTCCGCTGCGGCTTTTGCCCCTCCTTTCTTTGCCGCCTTTGCATACTGGCGTTTTATCTGCTGTTTCTGCATGAAACGGGAAAGCGGGTTAGAAGTAAGCTGCGGGTTGTCGTGCAGGGTTTTGTGATACTGGAAGTTGACGTTTGCCTTAAATGCTGCCTTTTCTGCCTTTGCCGCTTCCCGGTAAGGTTTCAGCTTATGGCTGCGGTAGCCCTGTTTTAATTTTCTTGTCCCGTACCTTGCGCCGCGCTCGGCAAGTTCCTCCGATTTGTGCGCGCCCTCCACGCCGGAATTGTCTTTCTCGACGCTGTGGATTTTGTTGTGAACAAAAATACCCGCTTCCTGCGCGGGGCGGGATAACGGGTTGCTGTGGGCTTTGCCGCCGGGTATCGGCTTTTCCTGTTCTTCAAAGCGTAAACAGGTCTTTGCCTTTCCGGTGGTTTCCTCAAAGGTGCGCTCTTTTACAAGTTTCTTCTGCTTCGGGAGAGCTGCCTTTGCTGCGTCCAGTTTGTCGGCTGCTTTTTCCGATTTTTTGATGTAGGGTTGCAGTTTTGGCGTTTCCCGTTCCTCGTCGGTAAACTGCAAGCGTGAAGTGGAAGTACGCAAAACAGCCGCTTCCTGTGCTTTCTTGACTGCCTTTTTGCTTGCCTTTCGGGTATGGGCTGCGTCAAGGTGTTCCATGACACGCTCTGCGGTAGCGGTGTCCGGCTGTGAAAAGTCGCTGTCTGCTTCCCGGCGGCTGATACGCTCGGCGGTTTCTTTGGTTTCGTTCACCTCGATAAGTCCGTCGCGACTCATTTTCTGTGTGATTTTATCACGGGGCTTCAATGGGTCTTTCATGCGGTATCACCTCCATTCCTTTCCAGAGGACGCATTATGCGCCCTCGACTTCCTCCGGCTTTGTTGTCATTACACGGTAAAGCTCTGTATCTTTCGGGAAGCGGTCTACAAAAGGCAGCACCACATTCCCATAGAAAATCAGTCCCTCGC
>OIXR01001968.1_pt1 | contig 12415 bp, 8 predicted proteins | sample 1587831 | NCBI WGS metagenome assembly OIXR01 (sample SAMN03283263) | human gut metagenome | biome: human-associated habitat; material: feces | host: Homo sapiens | place: USA | collected 2013
GTCCGATGCTGGCACTGACTTTTGATGATGGTCCGGGACAGTATACAGATGAATTGCTGGATTGCCTGGAACAGAATAATGCTCATGCAACATTCTTTATGCTTGGTCAGAATGTCAGTGCATATCCGGATGCGCCAAAACGTATGCTGGAACTTGGATGTGAGGTTGGAAGTCATTCCTGGGATCATACACAGCTGACGACAATTGATCTTGACGCAGTTGCAAAGCAGTTCTCTGATACAGATGACGCATTGATTCAGGCATGTGGCCAGGCTGCGAGTGTGGCACGTGCACCTTACGGTGATGGAAATTCAGATATTTATAATACTGTAAATAAGCCGTTCTTTATGTGGTCGCTGGACACAGAAGACTGGAAACTTATGGATGCAGATGCAGACTATAACGCGGTAATGAATGGAGATCTGACAGATGGAACTATCATCCTGATGCATGATATTCATGAGCCATCTGTAAAGGCTGCTCTGAGACTGATACCGGATCTTATTGCACAGGGATATAAACTTGTAACGGTAAGTGAGATGGCAGAAGCCAAGAATGTGACCTTACAGAATGCATGTTATGTGGATTTCTGGCCGAGCACACTCAGTAATGGAGGTGTGCCGGGATATCAGGGCGGTTCTGATGCAGCAGCTTCCACAGACGGAACAGATGGTACATCTGATGCAAGTGCAGACTCTTCTGACGGAAGCACAGATTCCTCAGATGGAAGTGGGGATTATTCGGATGGAAGTTCAGACGATGGAAGTTATGATGATGGAAGTTCGGATGACGGAAGTTATGATGATGGAAGTTCAGATGATTCGGAAGATTACAGCGATGATTCTGTAGATTACGGAGATGGAACGGAATAAAAAACATATGCAATCCTGCAGTGTGGATCATACAGAAGAATTATGAATATACGAAAGAGCAAAGAAGAGAGCAATGGTACTTCTTTGCTCTTTATGTTTTTTACAAAAAACACATAAAATATATAAAAAAATTGTTAAATATACACATATTTTTAATTGACGTATGGAATGTCCGTTGGTATAATAAGGCTTATAGAATGACTAAAAGTCAGTTCGTATTCCTGATTGAACTTGCTGTAAGATAGTTACTGTTCATACGCCAAAATTCCATTGCCGCAGGCAATCTGGAATGAATTTTGGCTACGTTACTGAGAAGAGAGTGAACAGCAATGTAAGAGATTCTGTTACGGCATTATTTTATGGAATCAGTATCTGTAAAAAAGATAGAAACCGAAGTTAAGGGAGGACTCCAGATGGGTGTGAGTATGAAATTTACGGATTTGGATCAATATTTATTTGGACAGGGAACCAATTATGAAGTATATAAGAAACTGGGTGCCCATCCGACTACATACAGACGAAAAAAGGGTGTATATTTTGCGGTCTGGGCGCCGAATGCACAGTCTGTTTCTGTAATCGGTGAATTTAATGACTGGGAGGAAGAAGCAAACCCGATGGAGAAGGTTGGGCCGATCGGTGTTTATGAAGTGTTTGTTCCGGGGGCAAAGATCGGACAGCTGTATAAATTCTTTATCGTGGGTGCGCATGGAGAGAAGCTATATAAAGCAGATCCTTATGCAAATGAAGCTGAACTCCGTCCGGGTACAGCCTCCAGGATCACAGATATCACAGACTATAAATGGAAGGATGCCACATGGATCAAGAACAGAGAGAAGTTTGATGAGCGGGTAGAGCCTATGGCAATCTATGAGGTTCATCCGGGTTCATGGAAGAAGCATCCGCAGTCAGAGGAAAATGAAAAAGGATTTTATAACTATAGAGAATTCGCACATGCCCTGGCAGCTTATGTGAAGGAAATGGGATATACCCATGTAGAGCTTATGGGAATCGCAGAGCATCCTTTTGACGGCTCCTGGGGATATCAGGTGACCGGATATTATGCACCGACTTCCAGATATGGAACGCCGCAGGATTTCAAGTATATGGTGGATTATTTACATCAGAATAAGATTGGAGTTATCCTTGACTGGGTACCTGCACATTTTCCGAAAGATGCCCATGGTCTTGCGAACTTTGACGGAACCGCAGTGTATGAGCACGCAGATCCGAGACAGGGAGAACATCCGGACTGGGGTACCAAGATTTATAATTACGGACGCCCGGAGGTTAAGAACTTTCTGATCGCAAATGCCCTTTACTGGGTGGAGGAGTGCCACGTAGACGGACTTCGTGTGGATGCTGTTGCTTCCATGCTTTATCTTGATTATGGTAAGAAGGATGGAGAATGGATCGCAAATAAATATGGCGGAAATCAGAATCTGGAGGCTATTGAATTCTTTAAGCATCTGAATACAGTAGTTCTTGGAAGGAATCATGGAACTGTGATGATCGCTGAGGAATCTACTGCATGGCCGATGGTTACAGGGGATGCAGAGAAGGACGGACTTGGTTTTAGTCTGAAGTGGAATATGGGATGGATGAATGACTTCCTGGAATATATGAAGCTGGATCCGTATTTCCGTAAATTTAATCATAATAAGATGACTTTCTCCATGTCATATGCATACAGTGAGAGATATGTATTAGTTCTTTCTCATGATGAGGTGGTTCATCTGAAATGCTCCATGCTTGAGAAGATGCCGGGAGAGTTACCGGACAAATTCAGGAATTTAAAGGCTGCCTATTCATTTATGAACTGCCATCCGGGTAAGAAGCTTCTGTTCATGGGACAGGAATTCGGACAGCTTCGTGAATGGAGTGAGGAGAGAGAACTTGACTGGTTCCTTCTGAATGAAGAGCCACACAAGGAACTTCAGAATTATGTGCATGATCTCCTGACTATTTATAAGAAATATCCGGCACTTTATGCCGGTGATAATAATCCGGAAGGATTTGAGTGGATCAATGCGGATGACGGGGACAGAAGTATTTTCAGCTTTGTGAGAAAGTCTCCTACAAAGAGAAACAATATTCTTTACATAGTTAACTTTACACCTGTTGACCGTTCGGATTACAGAGTTGGTGTTCCGAAGAAAAAACAGTACAAGCTGATCATGGATGAGAATGGACTTCTGGAGCAGCCAAAGACATTTAAGGCAGTGAAACAGGAATGTGATAACAGAGAGTTTTCCTTCGCATATCCATTGCCGGCTTATGGGGTTGCGATTTTTACATATTAATTTTTCGGGATGATTTCAGGGTATATGTAAATATCTGAGAGAATTATTGTCAGGGGTATGTTATTTATTTGACAATATTGCAGAGTAAGCATGATAATATATGAAAAATTCGTGAAATATAAATAATTGCTTTTGAAATTTATCTGCGTTATAATTATCGCGAACACAAGGAATAGAGAGAATAATGGTTTCCATGTTGAAAGGAGAATGAACATGAAAGTATCTAACATTAAAGACATCGATAAATTTTTTTCTGTAGTTGACAGCTGCGAAGGCAGAGTAGAATTAGTAACAGGCGAAGGTGACAGACTGAACCTTAAATCTAAATTATCCCAGTATGTATCTCTGGCAAACATTTTCTCAGGCGGAGAGATTCCGGAACTTGAGATCGTTGCTTATGAGAAAGACGATATTGATAAATTAATGAGCTTTATGATCAACGGTTGATCATTAGTGTATACAGGCGGGGGCATGATGGTGAATCATGCCCCTTTCTTTGATGTGAACAGGCAGGTTGTTCTGAAGGTATTGAACAGCTGCAGGATATCTGTAAACCAGGGGGCACAAGTGTTTCCTGGTCAAAATGCGTTGATGGCAGACTTGAATACATTGGATATCTTATGTATAATGAGTACGTTACAGGCAAATATATAAACAGACAGATAATGATGGCAGTTCCAAAAGTTATTCTGTTTGTTCATAAAAATGGCAGAATATAACAAATGACGGCTATATGGCAGTTATTCAGAAATATAAATTTTAACGAAGAGGAGAAATAAGACAATGGCAACTAAGATTGATATTATTTCCGGTTTCCTTGGAGCCGGTAAAACTACATTGATTAAGAAACTTCTGAAAGAGGCTTATGCAGATGAGCAGGTTGTACTGATTGAGAACGAATTTGGTGAGATTGGTATTGACGGTGGTTTCCTGAAGGAAGCGGGAATCCAGATCCGGGAAATGAATTCCGGATGTATCTGCTGTTCATTAGTGGGAGATTTCGGCACTTCTCTGAAAGAGGTTGTGGACAAATATCATCCGGACAGAATCCTGATCGAGCCATCAGGTGTTGGTAAACTTTCAGATGTTATCAAGGCAGTACAGGGTGTTCAGGGAGATGTGGATATCGTTCTGAACAGCTATACAACTGTAGTTGATGCAAAGAAGTGCAAAATGTATATGAGAAACTTTGGTGAGTTCTTTGATAATCAGGTTGAATATGCAGGTGCGATCATCATGAGCCGTACAGATATCATTGATGAGAAGAAAGCACAGCAGGCAATGGAACTTCTTCGTGGAATTAATGCGAAAGCTGCTATCATCACCACTCCGATTGAGAAACTGGACGGAAAGAAAATCCTTGAGGTTATGGAGAAACCGGTATCTCTTGAGGAAGAACTGATGTCTGAGGAAGAGGTATGCCCGGAGTGCGGACATGTACATGAACATGGAGAGCATCATCATCACGATCACGACCATGAATGTGGCTGTGAACATGATCACGAAGAACATGAACATCATCACCATGACCACGACCATGAATGTGGCTGTGGACATGATCACGAAGAACATGAACATCATCACCATGACCACGACCATGAATGCGGCTGTGGACATGATCATGAGGAACATGAGCATCATCACCATGACCACGACCATGAATGCGGCTGTGGACATGATCATCATGATCATCACCATCATCACGCAGATGAGGTATTTACAAGCTGGGGACGTGAGACGATTAAGAAATACACAAGAGAAGGTCTTGAGAAGATGCTTGAGGCTCTTTCCGCTTCTGAAGATTACGGTATTATTCTTCGTGCAAAGGGAATGCTTCCTGCAGAAGACGGAACATGGATTTATTTTGATATGGTTCCGGAGGAAACAGAGATCCGTGAAGGTGCACCGGAATACACAGGTCGTCTCTGCGTGATCGGCTCCAAACTGAAAGAAGATAAGCTTGCAGAATTATTCGGGCTTGCATAATGATCATGAGGAAGCAGCGATTTATGGCAATCCTCTAAAATACTGCATCTGGATTCAGCTCATCGGAGCATGAAATCCTGTGTCATAGATGCGAGACTGAACGATTTCGGCAGATAATAACAGAATCAGAATAAAGATAAAGGAATAAATTATATGATGGATGATATCAGAGTTCCCATTTATTTGGTTACGGGATTCCTGGAAAGCGGAAAGACTACTTTCCTGGATTTTACATTGCAGCAGGAGTATTTTGCCATTGACGGCAAAACTCTGTTGATCCTTTGCGAAGAAGGCGAAGAAGAATATGATATGGATAAACTGAAACTTACAAACACAGTTGTGGAAGTGATCGAGGATGAAGAAGATCTGACACCACAGCGTCTGGCTGCCATGGATATCATCCATCAGCCGGAGCGTGTTGTGATCGAGTACAACGGAATGTGGCTTGTAAGTAAGTTTGAGCAGATGGAGCTTCCGGAAGGCTGGGGAATTGAGCAGGAGATTACCTGTGTGGATGCAACTACTTATCAGGTTTATATGGCAAACATGAAATCTCTGTTCATGGATATGATCAGAAATACAGATATGGTTGTATTTAACCGCTGTAAAGAGGGAGATCCGCTTCCTGCATACAGACGTGGGATCAAGGTTGCAAATCAGAGTGCAGAGGTTATCTTTGAAAATGAAGAGGGCGAGATGGATGACATTTTCCAGGATGAGATGCCGTTTGATATCAATGCACCGATCATTGAGATTCCACCGGAAGATTATGGTATCTGGTTTGTGGATGCCATGGATAATCCGGATAAATATGTAGACAAAATTGTCCGCTTTAAAGGACGTGTCATGAAACCACGTGGAATGGGAAGTAAATTCTTTGTTCCGGGACGTGTGGCAATGACCTGCTGCGCAGATGATACCACTTTCCTTGGATACGTGTGCAGAAGCGATTATGCACCTCATATCAAAGAGGGCAGCTGGGTAGAAGTAACAGCGAAGGTCGCATTTGAGAACCGTACAGAATATCAGGGTGAGGGCATTGTTCTTTATGCAAGTGATGTGAAAGAATGCGAGCCGCTTAAGGAAGAGATGGTATATTTTAATTAATTATCTTAGCGTGTGTTTGAAAAATGCTTTCCGCAAGATGTGCGTTACAATTTGCAGGATTGGTTTTTGAACACACTTTAGAGGATGTAAAAAAATAAATTTGACATCAGGACAGGTATGGTAATTCCGGAAAATGGTGTTAAATTAAGCAGGAGACACATATATGTATTTAGTAGTTGGCCTGGGAAATCCCGGGAAACAGTATGAAGCAACACGCCACAATATGGGATTTGATACCGTTGACCGTCTGGTAGAGGATTACAATGTCCCTCAGGGTGGTGTGAAATTTAATGCCATGTACGGTAAAACTATGATCGGCGGAGAGAAAGTGATTCTTATGAAGCCGCTTTCTTTTATGAACCTGAGTGGCGGTCCTGTTCGTGAGATGGCGAATTATTTTAAAATTGATCCGGAATCAGAGCTTATTGTTATTTATGATGATATTGATCTGGAGCCCGGGCAGCTTCGCATCCGCAAGCAGGGAAGTGCCGGCGGACATAACGGGATCAAAGACATTATCCGCCAGCTTGGCACAGAGAAATTTCTCCGTATCAAAGTAGGAGTTGGTGCAAAGCCGAAGGGATGGGATCTGGCAGATCATGTACTTGGCAGATTTTCCACAGAAGACAGGAAACTTGTGGATGAAGCAATAGCAAAGGCGGCAAAGGCTGTGGATATCATAATCTCACAGGGTACAGATGCAGCCATGAACGAATATAACAGAAAAGTACCTGTACAGAAATAAGCAGACAGGAAACAGATGATTGTTCAGCAAAAGGTATAGAAAGCGGTAACTGGAAACAGAAGCCGCTTTTATTACGTCGAAGGATCATGAGGGGTGAAGATGAAAGCATTTTTAACACCTCTGCAGGGGCTTGCAGAGTTTGAACAGATTAAAGAAAAAAGCAAAACGAATAAGGGAATCCTGCAGGTTTCGGGGTGTATGGAATCGCAGAAATCTCATCTGATGTACGGACTTTCCGGGATTGCGCCTTATCGTCTGATCTTGGCGGAGGACGAACGCCGCGCCAGAGAAATTTATGAAGATTACAGATTTTATGACAGAAAAGTGTATTCTTATCCTGCGAAAGATCTTCTGTTCTTTCAGGCAGATATCCATGGAAATCTGCTGATACGTCAGAGGATGAAGGTCATTAAGGCGTTACTGGAAGAGAAAGAACTGACAGTTGTTACAAGTATTGACGGATGTATGGATTTTCTGGAATCTCTGGAAAAGATAAAAGAACAGCTGATTCATTACGAAAGTGACAGCACCGTAGACATAGAACAGCTGAAGAACCAGCTGGTGGCTTTAGGTTACGAGCGGGTAGGACAGGTGGAAATGCCGGGGCAGTTCTCTGTGCGTGGCGGTATTGTGGATATTTACTGTCTCACTGAGGAAAATCCATGGAGAATCGAGCTTTGGGGAGATGAGATTGATTCTATCCGGAGTTTTGATCCGGAGAGTCAGCGTTCTCTGGAAAATCTGGAAGAACTTACGATCTATCCGGCGGTGGAGCATATAGGGGACAAGGATATGGTTTCCTTCCTGGATTATTTTCCGGAGGAAAGAACCATAATCTTTCTGGATGAACCAAACCGACTGACTGAGAAAGGCGGGGCTGTAGAAGAAGAGTACAGACAGAGCCGTATGCACAGAGAGGAAAAAGGCAGCCGGAATCTGCCGGAAAACTGGCTTTGTTCTTTTGAACAGCTTCAAAAAGAACTGAATAAACGCAACTGTATTTCTGTATGTGCGCTGGAACCGAAACAGGCAGGCTGGAAAGTGCGGGAGAAATTTTACCTGGAGGTAAAATCAATCAGCGCTTATAACAACAGTTTTGAACTTCTGGTAAAAGATCTTCATCAGTATAAGAAACAGGGATACAGGATCGCGTTGCTTTCCGGTTCCCGCACAAGGGCCGAGAGGCTGGCAAAGGATCTTCAGGAAGAGGGACTGGCAGCCTTTTATGGACAAGATTATGACAGGGAGATCTGTCCGGGCGAGATTATGGTGGTTTATGGCCATGCAAAGAAGGGCTTTGAATACCCGTTGATCAAGTTTGCGGTAATGACAGAATCTGACATTTTTGGACAGGAACAGAAAAAAAAGAAGAAAAAAAATTACAGTGGAAGCCGTATTCAGGATTTTGCGGAGCTTTCTGTCGGCGATTTTGTTGTCCATGAAAAGCATGGTCTTGGTATTTACCGAGGAATTGAAAAAGTTGAAGTAGACAGGATCGTTAAAGATTATATTAAAATTGAATACAGAGGCGGAAGCAATCTCTATATTCCTGCTACTCAGCTTGACTGTCTGCAGAAATATTCAGGGGCAGATGCTTCAAAGGCTCCGAAGCTGAACAAACTTGGTACTCAGGAGTGGAATAAAACAAAGAGCAAGGTTCGTGGGGCAGTTAAAAATATTGCAAAAGAACTGGTAGAGCTTTATGCAGTGCGTCAGGAAAAGGAAGGATATGTCTGTGGTCCTGATACTGTATGGCAGAGAGAATTTGAAGAAATGTTTCCATATGAAGAGACAGAGGATCAGCTCAGTGCTATTGAGGATGCCAAACGTGATATGGAGAGTACCAGGATTATGGACCGGCTTATCTGCGGGGATGTGGGATACGGCAAAACAGAAGTGGCGCTGCGTGCCGCATTTAAGGAAGTACAGGAGAGCAGACAGGTAGCTTATCTTGCACCTACAACGATCCTTGCGCAGCAGATTTATAATACCTTTGTGCAGAGGATGAAGGAATTTCCGGTACGTGTGGAACTGTTGTGCAGATTCCGGACCCCGGCACAACAGAAGAAGGCAATCGAAGATCTGAAAAAAGGTCAGGTGGATGTGATCATTGGAACGCACAGAATCCTTTCCAAAGACGTACAGTTCAAAAATCTTGGCCTGTTGATCGTTGATGAGGAACAGCGGTTTGGAGTTACGCATAAGGAAAAAATCAAGCAGTTAAAGAAGGATGTGGATGTCCTTACACTGACTGCAACGCCCATTCCCCGTACTCTTCATATGAGCCTGATCGGAATCCGGGATATGAGTGTCCTGGAGGAACCTCCTATGGACAGAATGCCGATCCAGACATATGTTATGGAATATGATGAAGAGACAGTCCGAGAGGCTATCAACAGGGAATTGCGCAGAGGCGGACAGGTTTATTATGTTTATAATCGAGTGACGGATATTGCAGATGTTGCCCTGCGTATTGCGAAGCTGGTGCCGGACGCAAGGGTGGATTTTGCTCATGGCCAGATGAGTGAGAGGGAACTGGAGAATGTGATGTATTCCTTTGTAAACGGGGATATTGATGTGCTGGTTTCCACCACGATCATTGAGACAGGGCTGGATATTTCCAATGTAAATACTATGATTATCCATGATTCAGACAGATACGGGCTTTCTCAGCTTTATCAGCTTCGGGGAAGGATCGGGCGTTCCAACAGAACTGCCTATGCGTTTCTGATGTACAGAAAGAATGTGATGCTGAAGGAGACGGCTGAGAAGCGTCTGGCTGCGATCCGCGAGTATACGGATCTGGGAAGCGGATTTAAGATTGCAATGAGAGATCTGGAACTTCGAGGTGCCGGAAATCTGCTGGGTGCGCAGCAACATGGACATATGAATGCGGTTGGATATGATCTTTATTGTAAGATGCTCAATGAAGCAGTGAAAGAGGCGAAGGGTATTCATACAATGGAGGATTTCGAGACATCGGTTGATCTGAATGTTGATGCGTATATTCCTGATTCCTACATCAGTAATGAATTTCAGAAGCTGGATATTTATAAAAGAATTGCGGGGATTGAGACACAACAGGATTATGATGATATGCTGGAAGAACTTCTGGACCGTTTCGGAGAACCCGGAAAGGCAGTGCTGAATCTTCTGGCGATTGCGAAGTTAAAGGCGATTGCTCATCAGGGGTATGTAACGGAAATAAAGCAGACTGGAAAAACAGTCCGGTTTACCCTTTATGAGAAAGCAAGGCTGAATACAGAAGGCTTTCCGGCTCTTATGCAGAAATACAGAAGAGGTCTGCAGTTTAAGAATGAGCAGGAACCGAAATTTATCCTGGAACCACAGGGGAATCTGATCCTGGCATTGACGGAATTTGCAGAGGAACTTAAGAGCATGGCGGAAAATATGTGAAATATACTACATATTTTTCGATTTGCCTTGCCCTTCGCAGGAAAAAAGTTTATACTCTAATAACAGTACATTCTGGGAAAGTGGTATGGAAGAAAGACCAGATTGATAATATGGAGGAAGAAATGAAAAAAATGGTAAAGAGAACAGCCGTTGTGACACTGGCAGGTGTGATGTCAGTTGGTATGCTTTCCGGCTGTGGAAGTAAAACATTAGATGGAACAAAGACAGTGGCTACTGTTGACGGAACAGATATTCCGCTTGGAGTTGTAAGTCTTTATGCCCGCGAACAACAACAGCAGACAACAACCATGTATTTAAATTATATGGGAAGTGCAGATAATATCTGGGATCAGACAGCAGGTGATGATTCAGATGAGACTTATGGTGATCAGGCAGTGACAAGCAGTCTGGAGTCTGTTGAGAAGATGTATATTCTCAAAGAGAAGGCTGCGGATTATAACGTAGAGCTTACAGATGATGATGAAGCAGCGATCGCAGATGCAGCATCACAGTTTATGGCTGCAAACAGTGAAGAGACAATTAAGGAACTTGCGGTAACGGAAGATCAGGTAAAAACACTTCTGGAGCTTCAGACAATTCAGAAGAAGATGTATGATCCGGTTGTAGCAGAAGGAAAGATCACAGTTTCTGATGATGAAGCGAATCAGACAACCTTCACTTATGTAAGTATCTCTACAAGCGGTGATGATATAACTGATGAGGAGAAAAAGACTAAGAAAGAACAGGCTCAGGAGATTCTGGATAAGATGAAAGAGGATCCTACAGCAGACATGAGTGAGATTGCCAAAGGTGTAGATGACAGTTATTCTGCAGTACAGGGTAATTTTACAACAAAAGAGAGCGAAGACGAGGATGAAGATTCCGGCAGCGAGGCATATCCGGATGAGGTTCTGAAGGTTCTGAGAGGACTGAAGGACGGAGAAGTTGCAGACAATATTATTGAGACTGACACAGGATACTATGTAGTAAGACTTGACAAGATCAATGATGAAGATGCCACAGCTTCCAAACGAGAATCTCTTCAGAATTCCAAAGAAAGTACCTATTTTACAGATACAACTGCTAAATGGCTGGATGGGGCAGATGTAAAGGTAGTTAAGAAAGTCCTTAAGACACTTAAGATCACTGACAAACATACCTTCATGGCACCGACTCCTACCCCGGTTCCGGAAACACCGACACCTGAAGTGACAGAAGAGGCAACTCCAACACCGGAAACAGAGGAAGTTACAGAAACACCTGCAGCAGAAGATACAGATGTGACTGAGACACCTGCGGCAGAGGAAGAAGCAGCAGAAACTACTGAAACACCGGAAGCAACACCGACAGAAGCAGCTAAATAAGAAAATCCGAACTGTCAGTAGCCTGCTGATAGGAATTGAGTATTGTAAATTAAAACAGCTATGATGAAAACCTGAGTGTTTTCACATAGCTGTTTTTGAGTTGTTGGAATTGCTGTAATGTAAAAAAATCAGGAAATAACAGTGTCACGTCCATGTGTTTTTCCGTAATAGAGTTTGTCATCTGCCCGTTTTACAATATCAGAGATACTGGACTGAAAATCGTTCTCCTCTACGCCGAAAGTCATGGTTACATGGATGGTAATATCTTTATAGCTTATAATACATTTGCTTACTGCGATGTTGATTTCATTCATAAGGACAGCGGCATTATCAAGATTCATTTTGGGAAAAAAGAAAAGAAATTCTTCCCCTCCCCATCTGCACACGTGTCCTGCTCCGAGAGTTTTTTCTCTGAATAAATCCGAGAGGGATTTTAATACCTGATCACCACAGTTATGTCCATAAGTATCGTTGATTTTTTTGAAAAAATCAATATCACCGATTGCGATACTGAAATTCTCGTTTGGATTTGCCCTGATATGGTTTTTGAGAACTTCTTCCATGCGGCGTCTGTTATAAAGTGTAGTCAGCGGATCAGTTCCGGCCTGCTGCTGAAGCTCAATA
>OIXR01001983.1_pt1 | contig 12330 bp, 10 predicted proteins | sample 1587831 | NCBI WGS metagenome assembly OIXR01 (sample SAMN03283263) | human gut metagenome | biome: human-associated habitat; material: feces | host: Homo sapiens | place: USA | collected 2013
ATTCAATTTAAATGAAACACTTGACCCTCACAAATCATCAGCAGAATTCTGCATAATTGTATTTCTTTCAATATTATATGCAAATTATATTCTTGAAGAACCTGTACACCCAGAAGGGCTAAATTTCCAGAATCACAAAAAGTCCTAAAAAAAGAAGAATCATACTACTGTCCTGCAAAAGAAGGAAATTTGAAAAATCCAAATGCATTTTGTAGATTATGCATGGCAGAACAATTAGGCCTGTAAAAAAATGATAAAATGAGGCATAAATATGGTAAATAATCATGTAATCTAGATAGAAGACTTATTTAGGGGTTTGAATTTTTTAGTTTTCGGATAATTGTTGTATGGGTGTTTTTGAGTAGAATCCTCGTGATATGATTAATGATCCTAAAAATACATTCAAATATACTGTTTTTTTGACTGATTTTGGTGTATATTTGTGTATTGGTTTCATGTTGAGTCTTTGTTTGAGTAATTTGAAAAAGTCTTCTATTTTTCCCCGTATTGGTTTTAATTTTTTCCATTGGCCGGATTTTTTGAATAATTCATGTTTTAAGTTGTTGTAGAAGTGTTTTTCTTTCATAATTCTTTTTGTTTGGTTAAATACTTGTAATGAGTAAGATAATTAATCGTTAAGCTTTGTTTTGTTGAAATTATTTTTTGGAAAAATAAAAGGAACGGATTTATATTTACCAATTCCTAATCGGTAGTTTTTATAACTGCAATATCTCTTATCAAAAAGTATGGCATCTCCTTTTTGGATTATTCATCTTTTTTGAAGTGTTTCCATAATTTCATCAAAAAGTTTTGCATCATTTGGAACTCCTGAGTGGATTAAAATACAAACAGGATTCATACTATCAAAATCAAGGACAACTGTTGCTTAAATCCAATATAAAAACCTTTAGAGGATGAATAACTCCATTTTAAATTCAATGATTAAAGATGGATGTTCTTTTGTCTTTTTATTAAAATCTAAATCTACAGGAGTTGCATCTACAATAAATGTCTTTTTTCCTCTTCTTTTAAACATTATTTATTGAAATTAAGATGCGATTTAAAGATTTAATAGGATTTTAAGGATTTTGAAGTGAAAAAATTTTATAAACTTGAGTGGCACTTAAAACTTCAGAAATATTAAAGTATTTACGAAGCTCTTTTTTAGATTTAAGTTCATTTAAGATGAACAGGATATCTAAATCAAAGAACATACTTATAAATATGATTTTAAAAACAAATATTTATTTAAGTTTTTAAAACCAAATGATGTTAAAATTTCAAAGGTTTTTCTAGAATCCATAATTTTAAATATTTCTTTCAACAAAGTATAATTTGAGTCTTTAATATCTAAATTTAACCTGTGTTTCATTTTTATCTCCAAATAAATATATGTAACACATTATACTTAAATTTATTGATATTAAAACCCTTTTTTAATAAACTAAAAATTATACAGATGCATTTTTACAAAACACCAAAAATTACCATTACAAATAATAAAAACAAAACAAATTAACCATATTTAGCACTGACAAAAATTCAGACCCCTAAAATATTTTGGAACCGGGAGCTTATCTCGGTAAAAAAAGGTTTAAGATATTCCACAGGTGATCATGCCATAAGGAATTTGAATGTTACTTCAGGGCAATTGACATTGAATAATGTATGGTACACTTTTGATCTGTATTATCAAAACAGTAATGTTAATGCATCCATCAAAAATGAAAATACAACCGTTTATTCATATGAATGAACAACAATAACATTTGAAACAGCATTTCCTTTCCTGACAATATATGATTATGGCGGACAAATGATTTTCAACAACATTACTGTTGAAGAATGAGATGGTGAATAATCATGGCTGAAAAGGGATGGATAGAGATTGGCCGTGTAGTTGGTGATACCGAACCTAAAGGAGATACTGGAGATACAGGACCTTCTGGAGATACTGGACCGGCCGGGCCGACTGGGGACACTGGAGCTACTGGCGCTGGTATTACTATTAAAGGTTCATATAACTCTTACGAGGAATTAATACATGAACATCCAACCGGTAATCCTGGAGATAGCTATTTAGTAAATGGATCATTATATGTCTGGAATGGTACTGCATGGGAAAACGTAGGAAACATCAAAGGAGAAAAAGGCGACACCGGTGATGCATTTAAGTTTGAAGATTTCACACCGGAACAATTATCAAGCCTTAAAGGTGACACTGGAGATATAGTGAAACCGGACCTAAATGTGATGCTGGTGCAAAAGGTGATAAGGGCGATACTGGAGCAACTGGTCCGACTACTGATGAAAACGCAGGATGGAAACTGCCAGTCGATGAAATATTAACAACGACCACATTGCCGACAGATGTCAGCAAAGGATACCGTGTAGCTATTGTTACCAGTTCTGTCATGGTCATTAAGGAATATAATGGTAGTTCTTGGGAAACTGAAAGTTTAGATGCATATTCTGTAATACCATTAAAACATTCAGGAGGCATCCAAATGTATTTGGCAAAATCTTCAGGACCTGTTTATATGGGTGTTGATTACGGGGTCTTTGGTAAGTTTAGGTTTATGACTCAAGCCGCATATGATGCATTAAGTAGTTATGATGAGGATACAATTTATTTTGTAAGAAGTTCATAAGTGATAATATGGAAATGTCAGATGAATTATTAACTGAAATCAGTTATGTAAATATATCCAAGTACAGGACTAATAGTAATGAAGTCTTTGGATGGGGAAGTATTGATACCTTCCCAAATAGCTAAAAACTCGGGAATTAGAACAAACCACATTTCAAAAGTATTGTCTGAGTTGAAGTCTCATGAATTGGTTGAATGTATCAATCCTGAAGTTAGAAAAGGTAGATTGTACAGATTGACTGAAACTGGTGAGGAGGTAGTTAGAAATTTAGAATAAATAAAAAATTAGGAATTTGGATTAGTTAGTCTCCAATTCCTCAAAGCTTTCAATTGTAGAATCTAATGCATATGCTTTATCATAGTATTCATGAGCTTTATCAAAATTGCCCATGTCTATATATGTTGCAGCAATACTCTTTAGAAAATGTGCATTTTCACCATCTAATTCAATAACTTTATGATAACTTTCTAATGCTTCATCAAATCGATTAAGTTTTCTTAAACTCCACGCTTTGTTGTTGTATAATGTAGAACTTAGATAATTTTCAAGTCCTTCTTCATAAATTTCAATTGCTTTTTCGTAGTCTTCTTGCATTTCATAACACCATGCAATATTCGAATAAATTTCAGAACTTGGATCTACTTCTAATGCTCTTTTTGACATTTCAATAGATTTATCAAACTCTCCCAATTGCATTAAACAAAATGCATTATTTGCTAGAGAAATTCCATCGTCAGGAATTAATTCAAGTGCTTTATCATAACATTCATTGGCTTTTTTTAAATTACCTTCTTTTAAATAAACCATTGCCATACTTGACCAGGCAACTTGTGCTTTAGGTTGGTATTCTAAAGCTTTTTGATAACATTCAATGGCCTTATCTGGTTGATTTAATTCAGCGTAAATATGGCCTTTGTGATTGTAAGCTGGAATGCAATCCTCTTGAATATTTAAGATTTGATTGTAAATTTTTAATGCATCATCATATTTATATGCTTGTTGATACATTTGTGCTTTCATAAGCCCTTCTTGTATTGAATGAAATTCCAGGTCTCCGCTATTTTTAATTTCTTCAATTTTAATTTTTGCTATGAAGTTGTCTGGATCATATTTTAAGACTTCTTCAAATTTCTCCAATGCATTATCATTTTCATTTAAATTTAAATACATAAGTCCGATATTTAAAATAACTGTTGGATTTTCTTTTTCAAATTTATTACATTCTTCAAAGCAATTTAATGCTTCAGCATAATTTTCTTGACTTGCATAACAAACTCCTTTACCATTTAATGCTTGAGGTGTTGCAATTCGCTGTGGATCATATTTAATTGCTTCATCAAATGTTTCAATAGCTTCATCGTACTGTCCAAGTTCTAAATGAGCATATCCTTTTGTTATGTAAGCATATAATTCTGGAACTTTTTCAAGAATTTCATCAGCTATTTTTATTTGATCTTCAGGATTTTCTGTGTTTTGTAATTTTTCAAGTAATTGGAATATCATGATAATATTTATTAGAGTAATCTACATATTAATTTTATGATTAAATTATGTCTATTAAGAGAGGTTAATTTATTTAATGTTTTCAGTAAAACTTTCAATTGGCACAAGATAATCTTTTTCTGTTTGTTGATAACATTTATAAATAGCTTGATTACCATTTTCGGAATGTTCCCAACCAGAATAAATAAACAATGCCCATTGATTTCTAATTCTATCAGTTTGCTTAAACTTCATTAATTTGTCATTTATTTTAAAAAATTCTTCATTTAATGGATTAAACAGATATAAAGAATGTGCATCTAATTCTTCATCATATATTAACTCCCGATATATCGGTTGAGCACATGGCCCATTTAACATTATAACATCTTGTTTTAAACTACCATTTTCAGTCCTTTCAAACTTACCAATGATATAATATAATTTAAAATCTGAATATGATGTTAAATTATCAAATGTATCATATAATAAAGGTTCTAAATAATTTATAACTTCCTCTGCTTCAAATTCATTGGTTATTGGTCCATGGGCCTCTTCATTACGTGCATCTTTAGCAATATTTAGAGAATTAAAAATCTTTTCACTGCATAATTCTTCAAATAATTCTGATTCAATAATGGGATTAAATTCATGGTTAGAATATACAATTTTTAAAAATTCATAAAGTTTTAGCCATTTTCCAAATGTCATGAAACTATAGAAATTGTCAGGTTTGGTCCAGATGAATAAATCCTTATTTTCTTTGTAGTAATCTTCTGGAATGCCACTAATTAAAATGATACTATTGAATAAAGTTACAAATTCAAATAACTTTAAATATGCATTTGCTTTTTGAACATTTTCGAATCCACCTCTTGTAGCAGAAAGATATGTAATAGCTAAAGGCCAAGGTAATCCTTCATACACATGCCTCCAATTTCTATCCATTTTTGTAAACTTATATTCTTCTTGTGAAAATTCAATTTCGCCGTGGAATTCTTTAATATCTTCTAATATGCGTTCATAATTTAAAATATTGTTTTGAAAATTATTTTTTAGCAGATTAACTGAATCAAAGAATTCTTTAGTTTTTTCAACAGCACCAATGATTTCTTTTTGTCTTTCTAATGTAGGAACTGGGACTCTAATAAATCTTAAATCTGATTTATCAATTATATTACTTCCTTTAGTGCATTCTTTTAGTTCTAATTTTCCCTTATTAGAATTTAAATAATACATTAAAAATTCTTTACTTATCTTGTCTGAATTTATTGTAAAAGGAATCATATTATGTTGATTAAATCCTCGTAATTCAGATTGATAAAAAAATGGATTTTCAAATGAATGATCTTGTTTATTAAGAGGGATTAAAAAGACTTCGGTCAACTCTTCATTTGTAGAAGGATCAGGATCATTAACTAAATCTGTCAATTCACCAAGATAATAAATTGGAGTACCATCAGATTCAAAATCATCTTTTTCACCACGAATTAATCGATTGAAATTAAATTGAACTTTACAATTTTCAAAATAATAATCTCCAATTTCATCAACAATATTTAATATTGTTTCATTAAAAGGTAACTCTAAAATATTAACATCTTTCCCTACTGAAGATGCCGCTTTTTCATAGGCCTTGTTTACCATCTCTTTATATTCTTTTGTTATAAACGAAGAATTATGGATTAAGTGAATAGCATTATTATCTTTGAATTTAAAATAATAATTACAAATATTTTCTAATAATGGCTGAGTGATATTAATACAATGAACATTATGAATTTCCGCCATAACTTCATTGCCATCTATTAACAAAAACCTATTTTTTCTTTTTTTATGTTTATTTTTATTAATTGATAAAATTACCAAATCTGAATCAGTACCAGACATATCAATTCGTGTAACTAATTCTAAATAATCATTATAAATCATTTCAAAAATTAAATTATGATTTTTTGTTAATGTATCAAATGAAACTGTAGAAACCAACTTTCCAGAATTATTTAATTTCCCAACAAAATATTCTAATGGACCTGTATTAAAAATTTCCATACGTTCATTATAACTTAACAATACATCTTGCATTCCAAAATTAGATATTACAAAATCAAATTTGATATTTTCATCTAATTCCAACAATTCGGATTTTAAATCATAAACCTTTAAAATATTAGTTGGGTTTTCTTTATCAACAATCATCTTTGATAGACAAATTGCATATTGAGAAATATCTTTTTCTTTTCCAAAAATTTCAACATTACATTTTGGATTAATTTCTTGAATTAATCGTTTTGTTTCAAAAAGTAAAAAACCATCATTACAAAATGGATCGAAAATTTTAATTTGTTTCTTCTTTTTTAAATTAATATCTTCCAATAAAATTTTAATTAAAGAATATGGAACAAAATTTGCTGCATTAATGCCCGATGGAGCCTCATTTTTCATGTCTTTCCAAAGATAAAATTCATTTAAAAATGATTCATAAGATGCTCGCATATTCTTAAAATTTCTAGTTTTATATTCTTTTAAATCAAGATTGTTAAGATTTTTTACTAAATCAAATAATAAATCATTAGCATGCAAAAAATCAATCATTGTGTTGAATTCATAATTTTCAAATACTTTTTGAGTAGATTCATCAAAAGAATTAATGTACTCGTTAAAGTTATTATAAATATTATTTTTATTTGTAGCTAATTTTTCTAAATCATAATCTGAATAATTATAAAATCCTAATAATTCCCCATCAGAATATGTAGCTTTGTTAAATAATCGGTTTACAATATCTTCATCATCTTTGAATTGATCATATTCCTGAATGATATTATTTTTAGAGAATTTTAATGCAGCATCTATTAATTTTAAAAATCCAAAACTTAATAGATAAATATCGTCATATTGAGTATAGGGAGTTTTATAAATATGTCTAAATTCTTGGTGGAATATTGGTTCGTAATTTTCACTAATCATATTACTTAATTTTTGGAAAAATTTTTTCATAATATCACTATCAGATTATTATTTAAATATATTTTTAGTAAATTTCAACTAACCACTAATGAACGGTAATTTTTCTTCAATTTATTTTATAATTAATTTTTCAATATAATCTTGTTCATCTTGAGTTAAATTATATTTTTCATATAATTGTTCGCTAACTGAACCATTCCAATCAATATCTGATGATTCTGTGAAATCTTGTATAGGAACAAATGTATAAACTCTCCTAGGAGCATCTTGAGTTGTTTTATTAATACCCACTAATAATTTGAAAAGTTTACTTTCCATATATTTTAAAGCATTTTTAGATTCTATTTCACTTTCAAAAGGACCAACTTGTAAAAATGTTTCAGTACATAATTCACCAGGTTTTCCAATTAAAGGAGTAGGTCTATTATCTTGACCTAACTTACCATTTCCATAGGTACGATTAACGAACACTTTATATTTATCCACTCCATCATTTTTTGGTAGTGGATAATTTTCAGGAATATATTTAAAAACTCTTCTATTATTTTCAAGACCAAAAATAGCTAAATCTGTTGAATTAATTCTATTATCAAAAATTTCAGGTAAATCATATTTTTTAGGATTTTTAAAGAAATCTCCTCCAAGACCATAAGGTTTACGGCTAGATACAAGAGTATCAAATGCTTCAAAATTATTATCAAGTATTTTATGAGCTATAGAAATTATTCTTTCGTCTCTAATATAAATTTCACCTAAATCATGTAAGTATCTTGTTGAATGTTGAATTCCTTCATCATTATGATATATGATTTCACAAGGTTTTTCTTCATTCTCACTTCTTAAGAAATAACATATTCCTCCTTTTATTTCAACGGTTGGGAAAATGTCTTTAGAATCCATATAATCAAATAATTTAATTATATGTTTATCATGAATCATATCTTGTCTAAAATCACCTAAATTCTTACCTCCAGTATACCATCTGGCAGGTATAATTAATGATACATAATTAGGATGTAATTTTTTAGATACATTTACAAAGTACTGGTAAATGTTTCTAGCACTAGCATTAGCTCCACCATCCATTTCTTGATAAGGAGGATTACCAACAATTGCATTAAATTTCATTTTATCAACACCTTTAATATTCCAGTAACTTGGTTTTGAAATTTTATTTATAAGATTTTTATCTTTATTTTCAAATTGATTTATCATATCATCAAAATAATGAGCATTGAATTTAGATTCTCTAAAACCTAATAATGTTCGTTTAGCTATAGATTTAGCCATTGGAGTTTTAGAAATAATAAAAATATTATTTTTTATAACATCTAACCAAATAACCCATTGTTCATCTACTGATAATTCTTTATTATAAGAAGCAACTTTATTTTTATAAATGCTATATGCAGCATATAATTGATATAAGCCTGTTTTTGAATTAATTTCTAAAATTTGGCTTTTATCATTAAATACTTCAGAAGTAACATTGTCATGACGAATATAACGTGGTTTTTCTAAAATACCTTCTTTTGCATCAAATGTATCGTCATAGAAACACCATCCGCCCAAACAATCACTCAAATGCTTATTAACTACACGCCATGGTGTTAATACAGTTTCTTTGTCTGGATTTTTGAAACAAGAGTGTAATTCTGTAATTTTTCTAATACATTCTTCAACAGGTAAATTATCAGAATCTTTAATTGTATGTCTTATTTTATTTCCTGCTGCAATAAATACTTCCTCATCATAATATTTGATAAATTTTTCAAAAAGTTCTCTATCTACTCCTTGAGGCATAAATTCATCCCAAGATTTTTGATCAACAATGTCTTCATTTAAAAAGTCCCTAAGTTTAAAATCTTGAGTAATTGGAATATCGGCACCAAATATTAACAGAGGCATTCTAATTGAAATAGCTCTTAAAGTTGAAATAGCTGTTCGTTTTTGTTTTCTTAATTCTTTAAGCCGTTTTAATTCCTCTTCTTCTTCAGGCGTCCTCTGTTTTTTTGGTTTTTTCTGGATTTGTTCAAGTCTTTCTCTTTCTTCGTCTGTAAATCCTTGATCATTAATCACAATATTTTTAGGGGTGGTTTGTGCTTTAGAACTTCCAATGATTTCTTTAAGTTGTTCGAATTCATCTAAATCCATGTCTGTTAAACTCATGAGTTTATCATTGTATAAACTAGTATCATCAAAACCATTTTGTACAGCCTTATCCGCATATGCTCTTTTAAGTTGTTGAAGCATATTACTTACATTATATGGTTTCATTCCAGTATTGTCTATTGAAATAACGGGACAGTAATTTAAGAATCTGCCAAGTGCATTTCTTTGCCCATCATTTGTTTTACCTGCTTTTGTAGAAAGTTGAACAGCATCAGCAACAACCTTTAAAGTTCTATCTGGTGCAAAATCAAAAACATAACAATCAGTTTTCATTTTTCCAAATTTATTACAAGGAGACTGGGCTCTAAAAATAGTTTGAAGATAATTTGATGCAGAAACAGAATAAGAACCTGATAAATACATAACTGAAGTCCATTCTTTAACAGTTACTCCAGTAGTTAATTTCCACAAGATAATGTAATTGTGTATCCCTCGTTTTTATCAGCAGCATCAATGGCTTCTCTAACCATCTTCAAAGCTTCACCCTTAGGGTCTTCATCATCACCATCTCCGGCAACATTCACAATTGTAAAAGCACTGAAGACAGGATGTTTTCTTAATAATTTACTAAATGCTTTAGCTTCAGAAACACCTGGAAGCAACCAAAATGAATGTTTAAACAATTTTCGATATTCTTCACTAGCAAAAGGATAATTATTGTTTTCATTTTCACGAGATATTAAATTTAAAAAACTTTTAACATCATCTTCATGAACAAAATCCCCTTCTTCTTTATCAGAAGGCATTGCTTTAAAATCTTGTTCAATATTTCCAGTCCAAGTTCTAAAGAATTCCTTAAAGTTAAATGCTTTATCATCTATATCATCATACTGATTATTATTTAGCATTTCCCCTAAATCATATGTGAAGATGTGCATTTTGGGTAATTCTTCATAAGGGTTAGAATCACCACAATGAAGTCTATCCCAATTATCTTTAGCTTCTTGTTCCATCACATAATCCCAAGTATAGATGTCTAAATCATCATATTGATCAACAATATTAAAAGGGGTTCCAGATAATTCTAAAACTTTTGTTCGTTTTTTTATTATTGTATCTTTAACACTTTGACCTAACTCAGTTTGTGTTCCTTCATGTGCTTCATCAATAATTACAAAATCCCAATCTAAATTGAAAATTTCATCATTTTTATCAAAAGTTCCTCCAACCTTTTTGGATCCTCTTAAATCTTGAATAGAAGCAAAATATACAAAATTTTTCCCGGAATTTAATAGTTTTGATAATGAGTAACCGGATTGTTTAGAACCATATTTATAATTGTCTTTATCATAAAAAATTTTATTAAAATCTTCATACCATCCTTTATCCACAACCGGCCTATGAGTTATAATGATACTTCTTTTGAATTTTTTACGTTTAATAACTTCTAATGCTGTTAATGTTTTACCAAAACGCATTTTAGCATTCCATAACATACGATTTTGTTTTTTAAATCTTTCAATAGTTTGTTCAATAGCGGATTCTTGTTCTGGCCTAAATACTATGGGAGTATAACCTCTCATAGTGGCTGTACCTGAAAGATTATCTTCATTTTCTTTTTTAGCTTTAATAGCAAGCTTTGCTGTCTCGAGGTCTACTTCAAACCATTCATTAGCCCTGCCCATTGATTTTTTAGAAATTCCTGAATTTTCTAAAATTTTGTGAACATCATAATCTCTGAATGCTTCGGATACGAATACACCATCTTTATTGTAAGTTATGATAGCTAATTCTGTGTGTAAAAGATTATATTTTATATCTGCAGTTTTTGTATAACCGTCGATTCTTTTTTTAGCTTCAACATTTAAATCATGACAATTTGGAGGTAATTGATCCGGAGTTTTATTAGTACTAATGCTAGTATCACCTATTTTCAATCGCCCTTTATGAGCTTCATCATTTATTTCAAAAATATAGATGAGTTTATAACTAAAAGTATTTTTAAATTCCATTGTTTCAGTCTTTATCATCATCTTCCCCTTCATTGATTAAATCTATAAACTTTATTTTTTTCCCAGTGGTCCAATCTTTAATTTTACAATAAGTTCCATTATGTTGATCAACATAATCTTTTTTACAACCAATACATTCTATTTTTTCTTCTTTGACACCATATAATGTATTAACCTGTTTTTTATCATTTTTACAAGAATATGGAACCACGTATTTTAAACCATCCATTTGAAAGATATTCCAAGAAATTATCTCTGCAATTTCGTGTAAAAAATCAGATTCTAAATCTTTTTTGAATTTTTCAAAATAATAATCTGTGAATGTAAATAAAATATTTTCTCTTGCTAAAAATAGATTATCTCCTTGAAATTCATATGCATAAATATTTTCAATGGATTTTTTGGCCCAGTACAGCCAATCTATTTGATTATCTGTATTTTCAGAAACTATTCTTAATTTTCTATCTAAAAGACCAATTCTGTTGTTTATATTAATTGAATCTCCTGTGACTGTATCATACCTACTTACAAGATATGGTGCTTCTCCACAAGTAATTTCTAGTCTAGTATCTAAGACGTAATCTTGCCAGGCCTTTCCTTTAGGGAATTTTATTTTATTATTATTTGTTTCCCAGTTTTCTCCATTTTCTTGATTAAAAACATTTTCACGATTAAACCATTTTTCATCAATTAGGTTATTTTGTTTATTACAGATCCATGAAGTGGTAAAAACTTCTCCACTGTCACGACTTCTTGTGGATTGTTGATTATCTGTTTTTTTAATTCTTGGTTTAATTATATTTCCTTTATCTCCAGTAATTAATTTAGGAAATATTCTTGAAGTTTTTTCATAACCTTTGCCATAACGTTCATAATCACTTGTAGCCCAAACAATGTTTTTATTGGAGGAATGGTCTTTTAAAAGAATTTGCAATAATTTTGGATCTAACTCTTTTAAAAAATTTTCTTTAATATCAATTCCTTGTGTTTTCATTTTATCCTCCAAAAATTAAATTTGTAAATAAAATAATATTATAAATTTATTTTTGTTAGACGCATCTTATAATATTTATTATATGTTTAATGTTAATGTTAATATTGAT
>OIXR01001997.1_pt1 | contig 12252 bp, 5 predicted proteins | sample 1587831 | NCBI WGS metagenome assembly OIXR01 (sample SAMN03283263) | human gut metagenome | biome: human-associated habitat; material: feces | host: Homo sapiens | place: USA | collected 2013
TCAGGGCGGCAGACTTGCCTACCAGCTTGCGATCTTCTTCGTCCGGCAGGCGCAGAATAATTTTGGTGTTCGTGTTGCGGATGACCGACATATCCAGCAGTCCGGGTGCCTGGTCTGCAATGATAAACCCCTCACCATAAGTACGCATTTCCGCAATGGCATTTGCCAGCATTTCCACCGACTTGCCCTGCAAATTTGCACCTTCCTGTGATTGCTCTGCCGAGGTCTTGCGCAACAGGTTGTGTGCTTCTTCCAGCACTGTGACATGGCGAAGCCTGCTGTTCATCCCGCTGCTGCACATCCGGTATTCCTGTAACTTCATCACCAAGATGCCCATCAGCAGCGATTTAGTTTCCATAGAGCCCACACGGCTCAAATCCACAATAACATTGCGGTCAAACAGCGCTTCGTCCGTCAGCGCATCTTCTGCGCAAAGCACACTTCCATAAATACCGTTTGTCAACGACTTTACGCGGGTGCACAATGCGCCCACATAATCGCTTTGGGTATCCTTGGAATAATGCGACTCTTCAATGACGCCCGGCAGAATATCCAGCAGGTCAAAGAAGGTTGGGAAAACTCCCTTCTCGCTCTCAGAATTGCGCAGATCCCAGCCTACTTTCTGATAGCTGCGCTCAATAGCATCCTTCAGCACCGCTGGCATGGCTGCATACATCGGCCAGCAGGCGTTGAATATCTCCACCAGACGGTCAATATGTTCCAGAATATGGATATTCTCAGGGAATGCAAAGGGGTTCATGCGCAGCAGCGGCGTTTCTCTGGGGTTTGTACCAAACACCTGCACATCTGTACAATTGCCGAACACGTTCTTGTATTCGCCCTTGGCCGGTTCCACCACAAGAAACGTCGTTTGTCCGTTCTTTGTGATCTCATCCAGCAGATGGTAGACCGCATTGGATTTGCCTGTGCCGGTCGAGCCAGTGATGAACGTGTGGGAAGCCATTGCCTGCCGATTCAGGATCAGTCCTGCCGCTTCCTCTTTGCCCATGTGGTAAATCTTGCCCAGATTCATCTTGTCCTCATCCGGCATCGCCTCATCCGGCACATTGCGGCCAAACTCCGCGTGCTCAATAATCGGCAAACCATGCACTGAGCGGGTGGGCAAGCCAAGGTGCATCGGCAGTTCCCGCCCGCTGACCAGCGTTGCAGGTGTATAAAGCAGACTATCCGGCGCATTCTCCCATAGCGGGCGAGCAAAGACCGGTTGCATGAACCGCTTGAGATATTCCCGCAGCTGTGCCACTTCTGCCTCATTGTTCTTCCACACATTGACGGCACCGCTCTCCACCGAGGAGCCCTCGCCTACCATCAATGCGCGGTAAGTGTTGGCCGCCAAAAGTGCTGTGGATTGAGTAGACGAAAGGAAATACGCTGCACAGTTATAGCAGCCATAATCTTCACTTTCCTTTACACGCTTGAGCTGGTTTTCAATGCGTTCCAGCAGTTCCTCTACCGATTTATTGCACAGTTCCACCTGCTGAGTACGGCCCGTGCCGCGGGTGTCCGTTGTGCCGTGGCTCTCCTGCTGGCTGGTGGTGTCCGATGTTCCATGCGACGTTCCATCGGAGGTGCTGTGCGAAGTGCCGGTCTGCTCGGTGGTAGAGTGGCTGGTACCCCGCGAGGCGTTTACGCCCATGGAGCCGCCGATGTTCCGGGCGATGCTGTTGAAAGCCGTTCTGGCTGGCGTCATGCCTCCTATGGCCCTGCCCGCCGTGCCAAGCAGCGGGCCGATGACGGCCCCCGCGCCCGGAATCAGGGCCGAAGCTGCCAAGCCGCCCAGACCCAGAATGCCTGCAATGCCGCCAACCACCGGCGAGATTTTTGTGACCGAGGTGCCGAAGCTGCTGCCGACACCGCCGTTGATACCGCCGCTGACCCCTTTCGTTTTCTGTGTGCCGTCCGTCACCGAAGAGGACTGGTTCGTACCGTCCGTTGTAGTCGTGCTGACAGTATCGCTGATGGTATGGGAAGTTCCACTGCACAGGCTCTCCATCACAGCAGTGCTCTGGTTCTCGGCATAAGACCATGTACTCTTGCGGAAGGGCGAAAGCGTGCTGTACAGATTTTCATACCCGCTGCGGATAGCCGCCTGCGTTTCATTGGAAACAGGTTCTGCCAAAAACAGCGCAGTATACTTTTCTCCTTCCATCGCATCCATAAAGCGCTCAATGCCCTGCACAAAGGCTTTATCTTCCGTTTTGGACTTATCGCGCAGAGCTGCCACACAGGACACTGAGGCCACCGCCTCCTGCTCTTCGCCAAAGGCTTCTTCCAACAGTTTTTTTCCCGCCTCCGGAGAAATGCCTTTTATATCGGAACCGGGGAAGTTGGAGAGCAGCACTTTCTGCAACGCCTTGCTGGAAATTTCCAGCTTGCGGCTCTTCATGCTCTGTTTCAGGGGATCCTCGCGAACGCCCAGATAGATATTGGCACCGGCATTTCCTTCCGGCACATCGATCATCACCGCCAGACTACAGCCTTGTGCCATGCTGGAATAGTACACCGTGGAAAGCTTCTGGAACATATCTTCGCCCTTTTTCAGGGTCAGTTTCTTCAGCTGGAACATTCGGATACACTGAGCGGGATCCTGCACCTCCAGCATCTTCTGAGAAAGCTCCACCATGCCATAGTTCTGCAGTTCCGTCAGATATTTTTTATACACCAGATGGTCTGCAAGGGTCAGCTGGTCCGTCAGGTCATGCAGCGACCGCTGCGCGGAAAGCTGCTGTTTTTCAAGCACCTCAAGCTCGTCTGCCATGATTTATTTTCCTTTCTGCTGTTAACCCCTCAAAATTTTCCAGAGCAGGGCAGCTCCGCCCAGTGCCGCACTGGCTGCGACGGCAGAGCCAAGGCCGCCGCCTTCCAGTCGCTTGACATCCTTTTCTGCCTCTGTATTGCCTTGCTCTGCCGCCTTCTGATACAATTTTATTGCTGTTTCCTTGTCTTTTGGGACACCTTCTCCATATTCGTAGCATACTGCAAGATTGTACAGAGCATACATATGGCCTTGTTCTGCCGCTTTGCGATACCATTCGGCCCCTTTAGCGAAATCTTTTTTCACTCCTCCTTCACCACGTTTATAGTCAAGCCCCAGAATAAATTGCGCCTCTGCAACACCTTGTTCCGCAGCCTTATAATACCACTTTAAAGCTTCCGCATTATTCACCTTTATACCGCCATATCCATGGCTGTAAAATTCTCCAACGATGTATTGTGCATCTGCCCGGCCTTGTTCTGCGGCTTTGAGGTACCACTCCATAGCTTTTTTTAGGTCTCTCGCCACTCCCTGTTCATTATGATAACAACGGCCCAGATTGTACTGCGCCCACGCATATCCCTGCTCCGCAGATTTGCGGTACCACTCCGCTGCCTTGGCAAGGTCTTGTGTCACACCCCAACCACACTCATAGCAGTAGCCAAGATTGCATTGCGCCCGTGCATATCCCTGCTCTGCAGATTCACGGTACCACTCCGCTGCCTTGGCAAGGTCTTTTTCAACACCTCTTCCGCTCTCATAAAGATAGCCGAGATTGCATTGTGATGTCATATCACCCTGTTCCGCGGCTTCGCGGTACCACTCCGCTGCCTTAGCAAAGTCTTGCGTTACACCTATGCCTCTTTCGTAGCAAAAACCCAAACTATACTGCGCATCTGCATTATAGTTTTCCGCTGCTTTCTCGTACCATTTTACTGCCTCTCCTCTGTTTTCCAGCACGCCATTACCCCAGTAATAGCATTCGCCAAGAGTATATTGTGCCTCTGCATAATTCTGTTCTGCAGCTTTCTGGTACCACTTTACCGCTTCCGTTTTCTTTTCATTTACGCCATTGCCGAAGTAATAGCAGCGGCCAAGCTGATACTGTGCATTTCTGTTTCCATTTTCCGCCGATTTCTTATACCACTCTGCTGCTTTCTCCGTGTCCCAATCTACGCCCACAGCATCATCGTAACATTGTCCCAGCTTATACTGTGCTTCTTCATCATTCTGTTCCGCCGCTTTTCTGTACCATTCGGCGGCCTTCTTTTCATCTTTTTCTACGCCTTTTCCCTTGAGGCAGCAATCACCAAGTGTACACTGCGCCTGTGCATATCCCTGCTCTGCCGCTTTGCGATACCACCTTACGGCTTCTTCCTCATTTTTATCCACACCCCAGCCGTTATAGTAGCAATCTCCCCATTCGTACTGCCCTTTCATGTTTCCCTGTTCCGCAGCTCTCCGATACCACATTGCAGCTTTCTGCATTTTCTCATCGGTATCATCCAGACTGCCATCAACGAACAATTTGTCCGCCAAGGTCAGCATTGCCGTTTCATTTCCATTTTCTGCGGCTTTCTGATACCACTTCTCAGCTTCATTTTCATCAACTGCCACGCCACTTCCATAGTTGTAGCACTCGCCCAGTTTTTTCTGTGCCTCCGCATAGCCCTGCACTGCCGCCTTACGGTACAGTTCTGCGGCTTTTGCCTCGTCCTTGCCGACACCGTCGCCGGTCTCATAGCACACACCCAGCTCATACTGTGCTTCCGGGCATTCCTGTTCTGCCGCTTTTGTGTACCACTTTACAGCCGCCTCATTGTACGAGAGTTCCGCATACAGCCGCCCGGTCATATACTGCGCTGTTACATTTCCCTGAGTTGCCGCCGCTTCGTACCATCTGCGGGCCTCTTTGTCGTCCTTTTCAACGCCCCGAGCCTGATAATAGCACTCACCCAGTGCGCACTGTGCCTCGGCATCGCACTGCTCTGCGGCCTTTTTGTACCACACGACCGCATTTTCTTCGCTTTTTTCCACACCCGTGCCGTTCTGGTAACACCGTGCCACTTCCAACTGCGCCTCTGGACGTCCGTAATCACTGGCCGCGACCATGTACTGCTGGAACGCCATTTCGACATTGCCGGCCTGCTGATTTTTCTTAGCCTCCTGCAGGTAGTCCTGCACAGTCTTCTTTTTTGTTTCCTGCTGCGCTTCCTTCCCCAGACAAAAGCTCTCCACGAAGCCCATGAATTCTCGCTTTTTATCTTCCGGCCCATTGAACAGGAAGCTGTAGACAGTGTTTTTCTCTCCACTGAAATCCATAGCCTTGATCTCAGCCCCCAGACCATCCCAATTCACACGGCCAGACGCCGGTTCAAACCATTCTTCAACAGATTTTGTCTTGATGGCATTCGGGATTTCCATATCCTGCCCACCCACACGGATAGACTCCAGTTTATCCGTAAAACGTACTTCCACCTGAATTTTGCTCATGATGATAGTCTCCCTATGTATTTATAATTTTTATATAGTCTCCCTGACTTCTCACCCACATCTGGATGCCCGTGCCAAACACCTCGGCTTCCACGATCCAGCCTTTTTCCGTCACCTGCAAAACCTTTGCAGTGGGCAGACGGTCGAGAACGGATTCCAGACTTGGCCCGGTATACTCGAACCGGATGGTCTGCAACTCGCCGCCATACATGAACTGGATGCGCTTGCGCATCTCGCCCTCCTGAAAGCGATCGGTATAGCGCTGGGCAAAGTGCCGGTCGAGGGTCTTATAGTTCTGAATGCGGTCGATGCGGTAAATCGTCGGGGAATTGTCCTGCGGGTTCTGGAAATGCTTATCCTTGTCGATGCCCTCAATAAACGCCGCCAGATAGAAATAATACTCACTGAACAGGATGCCCACCGGCTCAATGGTGCGCACACGGGTCTCGCCATCGTGGGTGCGGCAGTAGGTAATCTCCATAACATTGTGATTTTCTACTGCCGTACCGATGTCCCACAGGCTCTCGATAAACTTCCGGCCATGCTGCGGCTCAACGTAATGGAAACGCTCATTGCTGATAAGGCTCTTCACCTGATTCAATCGGTCCAGCGGGGTGCACACCTGCACCAGCTTGTCCAGAATGGGGAACATTTCCTCCTTGACCATGGAGCGGCTTTCCAGCAAAATCTTGCACACTGCCAGAATTTCGCTGCTGGTGAGGAAGCGGGAAAGCGTATCATCCAGCAGATAGCCGCCCTTTGCGGAGTTGTATAAAATCTCCCGGCGCGGCTCGCTGTCTGCAAAATAGCTGCGCAGGGTGTCAAGGTCGCGCTGGATGGTTTTCTCGCTGACACCGAAGCGGTCAGCCGTCTGCTGTTTATTCAGCACCCCGCCCTGTACCAGCACCTGCTGGATATAGAGTATACGGTCTAATCTACTATTACGCACGGTTCATTCTCCTTCTCTGCTCATTGTAACACAGTGCAACAACAGTCGCAATTCTTTGTGTGAAATTTTGTTGTTTTGTGAAACAGCCACAAAATTTTTGTCTCTTTTGCACAATCCTAGTATACAAAAAAAGATGGACAGCTTGTCTGTCCATCCTCCAAAAAGCCAAGTGCTTTTCTCACAAATTCCATCTGCGGTTCAGCCGGTAGATCACATCCCATACATCATCCTTAAAAGTGTACATTACCTGACGCGGTGATGCACTTCTGCTTGCCATGCAGACAAGCAGAAACAGTTCGGCGGCAAATGCCGCGCCCAGCAGAAACATCCATATTTTTTTCATTGCGCACTCTCCTTTGATGGCGTTTATGCCCTTTTGTCTGTCTATTATAACGATCCTGTTGGACAGTTTGCTTGTCCTTTCTGTAAAAGATATTTTCTGCTTTTCCTGTACGTTGCAACACAAAAACCGCCCCGGCTTCCTGTTACGGAAACCGGGGCGGTTCATTTGCTTTATTTGTGCTTTTTCAAGCGCTCACGCAATTACTTGCGGGGGTTCTTGATAGCAGCCTGAGCGGGTGCCAAAATTACAGAGCGTTCGGAACAACAGTATGAAATTCAGGAACTACTGTTTTCGCCTTTTGCAATTGCTTCAACCTGATACTGTAATAGGTCCTCCGGCAACATTGAACACTTCTTCTCATCAAGTGTTTTGCGTAGCTTTTGTTCCAATTCCTTAAACAAAAGGTCTTGAAAACACCATGGGCTTGCGCTATTCGAGTACTTTTTAGCTTTTCTCTCAGCCAATGCTTTTTCTTCCCGTAGTTCAGCAATTTTATCTTCCAACTTTGGTGCCCGGCCTATGCACTCTAGCAAACCCTCCAATCGTTTGATTTTCTCTCCTTTTGTATAATATTCTTCAATCATGCTCGCCGCATCCCGTTTCAATGTAGTCTTTGAACGTCCTTCAAATTTAGGATCTGCTGCACACCAAGCATATAACTGATTTAAAAAAATCGCTTGATTTGCAGAGCTTGTATACCATTCAAATGTAGCATTTTCCCAGCTTTGAATCAAATACATCCTTTGAGGATTTTTTTCTAGAGACTCAATGCATTTACAGAGCATTTCATAAGTCTCACCCCCTAATTCTTCTAAGCTTTTTAGAAGTACTGCATAGTCTTCCGTCGTTGTTGGTTTTTCTTTTCTTAGGTGGCGCTGCACCCATTGATCGTATTTTTGTTTCTCAATGTCGTTTGTCTCTTCGGATTGATTGTGCGCCCAAGCCGTTCTCAATACTTTAATCGTATCAACACATGCCCTTAAATCTTCAGATGCTTCACACGGATACTCATTATTCTTCAACCAACCTTTTTTCGTTAGCTTACGAATAATACAGCTGCTGTCTATTACCGCCTTATACAAATTCAAACAGCCTGCCACAAATTTTGCATCTTCACTAAATACATTCACACATGGCTCATAATGACATATCAGAAAAAGATGCTCTGCTATTTTTGTTCGGACAAGTTTATTCAACTCTTCTGCAGGAGTATTTGAAAACAGAATATTTTCCATTTTTTACCTCCGCTCCTGCCCATTATCTTTATATGCCGAGAATCCATTATAGCCAATTCCCAAAATCAGCCCACGCAGATATTCGTTTTCCCGGGGTGGATTGTTCATACTGGTTACACCAACCATACGGTAACGAACCTTGTGCATCCCACTCAAGTAAGGGTCATCTGTTTCCAAATGGATCCAAGCTGTCCTCCCTTCCAGCTTTTCAATCATACCATTATAATGAATTGGACCATCCTGGTCACAATAAATAAACGGAACTCTCATTCTAGGAGATCTAGTAAAGAGATCCACTCCAATACCTTGAATAATCTCCTCACATTTTTTGAAATCGCGAGTACATTGCAATACCGCCAGCGCTCGAATCAATGAAAAAATCGGCCGTGCGCGATTTCCAACAGTGTTGCTCTGCGCAGCTTCACAGCACAACTCGCTGATACGCCTTATCTCTTTCCATTGAGTTGGTAAGAGTTGAATTTTCTGTCCTTCTTTTTCCATCAGGCGGTAACCTGTGGCGTTCATCCATACCGCTCTTAGGAGAAGACTCAGTGCAAAGTAATTTCCCTGAATGCATGTTTTATTGGGTTCCTCTTGCATAAATTCTGCAACTTTTCGGCAAGTATTACGCTGCTCTTTCGTAAGTTCTAAGTCGCCAAGCTTCCTGTTTTCTCCCGTAACACCTGCCGCATCCAGTTCTTGCTGGCAAACAAATGTAACCGCCGTTGCCTGATTCGTTTCAATCATCTCATGATATAGCTGTGCAAACTCCGGTTTCATTGTATTTTTCTGAACATCTCGAATTGTAACTTTGTACTCCGTAGCGAACTCTTGAATTTTGAGAAGGTGTTCTTGGATCTCATCGTGGTCATCCGCACCCCTGTTTTGAATCTCAAGAACTGCACAATCATCTGCAATTAGCTTTGTTTCACTTAAGTATTTCAGTTTTTGCTGTTCATTCAGATCTCCGTGTTCATATACTTCCTCAAATGCATCAAAGAGTGCATTATAAACATGGCCATTCTCTGGACTATAAAGGATTGCCTTATAGAGTTGCTCATAGATATCTCTATAATTCAATCCCGGCAACATGCCCATGGTTTTACCAAACTTATCGCGATATCTTCGATAATTTTTCTGCAGCCAAATATTGCAGCGAGTTATTTCAACAATCAAACCGTTTTTCTGATCCGAAAGGTATTTTTTCTCTCTGATACCTGTCGGCACTTCATCAATTCCTCGTTCAAGATATTCCAGTTGACGATTTGCAAAAGTAATGGTCTCTTCCAACTCTTTAATTCGCTTTTCATAACTTTCTTCTGTGTAAGTCTCCGGCTTAGACTTATAAAGTTCTTCCCACTTTTTTCCATAATATTCACGAGAGTATGTTACTAACAGTGTAGCAAATCCTGCATCCCTGTCCGGAACAACATTGCATACCGTTCTCAATGTTTGAACAATTTTTTCACTTTGCCGTAAAATGTCACTATGTTCCTGCCTTTTTTCACCGTTTTCACGAAATGCTGTATACTGTGAGTTCGGCCCCATCAGTCGGATAAGTTGCTGTAGGTTTCGTGCAAAAGAAGACGGAAGTTCTTCCCAATGTTCTTGATATACTCTCAGAATTTCGCACAGTAGTTCAACCTGTTGATTTGCATTAATTCCATTCCGACTCAAAAAAATCTCTGCCTCTAATGGGTTACGGAAGCTAAATGCGTAATCACTTCCATCTTTCATTTCACTGTAATGAATCCATGGAATTCTTGTTGTAAGAACATTATACAATTCCACATTGATAGGTTTATCTTTTTCATAACTATTTTCTTTTAGCATCCATACCGCAATCGCATATGGAACTTCCAGTTTAAACCGTCCAAACAGCGCAATGCACGCATTAAATTTTTCCAAGTTATATTCGCTTGAACTTTCCTCGGCCTGTTTTTCAATCCGTTGCCGGATACTTTCCATTTCCTCCCTCGAAAGCCCCGCTTCTATAAACGCCTGCGCGATTGAACCCAAATTATTCGTGTTTTCTTGTGAGAACGTCTTGTCCAGTTGTTTCACCACATAATGATTGACCATTAATTCTTCTCGACCAAGTGCTCTTTCCAGATTTGGTCGTAGCAAATTTATGATTCGATAAAAGCATTGGAAAATGTCCATCTGATCCTGAAGATTTTTCTTTTCCAACTGTAATTTCTGATTTTCAATCCCTGAGTATGTCTTAATTTTTTCCCAGAAATCATTTTTTTCCTTGGTATTCATTTCACGGTCAGTGTTAATATAGCAACAGCCATTCTCCAAAAACATTTGTGATGTCACATCTGTACTTTGCACAAAATGTTTTTTTCCATCCTCTATATAAGAGAAACATCTTCTCTTACTTGTTTTCTCAACAGGTGTTTCATATGCACTGCATACCAAAACAAACCTCCGCCCTCGATTCAGTAGCATCTGTGAAAGATGCTGTGCGTTGGAGGTAACATTTCGATACGATGAGCAATCCCAAATCAAAAGAATTCGGGCATCTCCATCACAAGCATCAATTTTTTCCATCAAAGTTTTCAGCGCATCACCTTCTTCGCTTTTATCAGAGAACAGTAGCGTGTCATTGTCAATAAAGATAACAGGATTATTATGCTCACTATAAATTTCATACGCCAATGCTGCAAGAGCAACACTTTTACTGCTACCAGGCGCTCCACACAAAATAATAGGCATTTCCTTATCAGCACCAGCAATTGCTTCTCCTAACAGTTCCCGTTTTACGGCACACTTTAATACTATTTCAAATTCTCGTGAAACATGAAAGTCCGAATTTTTCAAATAACCATACCACTGTGGTCCATCCGCAGAACTTCTTATCAAGAAATTATAGAACCATTTTGCTTGCATTACCTTTCCATAAGGTCGCACTGCAAAAACTTTCTGCTCGGTCAAAACAAATGCTAGTTTTCGATATGGTAAGAATTCTCGGCTAGAAATTGTAACTGCCTTTCCATTTTTATAGAAAATTTCATATTGCGCATCAGAGTCGTTAGATTTCACCTCGTCAGATTGATTCCATTCATATCTCGCCTTAAGTACTTCATCCAGCGACTCCGTATGAAATTCTATTCCTTTCAAATCTGCCAATTTTTTCAGTTTTGTTTCTTCACTTTTTTCACTCCAAAACTGAATATTGTCTGCGATTGCGCAATCATTATAGACTGCTGTAGCAAAGGCGCGATACGGCATATCATTGTCTGTTTCTGGGGCATATCCAACAACTACCATCGCGTTATGATTGTCAATCATTTTGCACAGTCTCTTCATCATTCCCTGCGCACGCCGAACACGGTATTCTTCTTCACTCTCTCCAGTAATTTCAAGCGTTTGGCATTCTTCCTCATTTAACGACTCATCTTTTTTCCAAACGTACACAACCGGAAATTCATCATTTTTCCATAGATTTGCCGCCGTAATGTCGCCTTCATCGCTGTAGATCTTAATATGGATACCTTGAAGTTCTTCCAACGGAAGTGTGTTTCGACTTGTTGCAATAATTTTCCAAGGGTACAAACCTATGATTTGTCTTACTACATCCTCTTTCATATTCCGTCCAATGAACAGGATTGCGTTTTTCATTCTTAACTTGCCTTCAAAATCCGCAGCAAGTCCCACAAATCGTTCTTCACCAAGAGCCATTAAAGGTTCTCCTTTCGTATAATGATTAATCTATCTTTAATTTTCCCATCTGTCTCAAAATCGCATTTTTCGTACCATCATTCAAATAAGCCTCGTTCAGTGTTTTCTTAGTATAATTCAAATACGTTCTAGAAGTTTTTTCTGTCAGAAGTTCTGTAAAGTAACGCTCCCAACTAAAATATTTCTTACTATCGATGTAGTTAGATGGTGTTTGCAAAATCTGTGTGGTCTCTGCATCTTTCAAAATTCCAGAGGAAAGTATCAGCCATTCAAAAGATTCCGGCAGATATAGTGCCAGATTTTTTCTTGTCTGCACCAACTGCAACACTCTATCCATTTCCGGGCCAAAGGCAGCGCCATCTGCAATTACCAAGATTTTTTCATCCCTATGAGCTTTCAAATAGGAAAACACATTTGACTTTCCGTTTGCAGTGTCACACTGGATTTGATGCTCTGCGCAGACCGCATCAAAGAATTGATAACCCGAATTGCTGTCCTCAGTCAAGATCTTCTCCAGCTTAATATTCTCAGTCGTACTATCCGGGTAAATTCGATAGAACGAATGATAGCTCTGTTTCAGCGAGCCATACTTTCCAGAGGTTCGGATTCCATACACTTCTTCCACACTGTATGGCAAGGCCGGCAAACCCTCTCTGGTCACGATGACATAATAGTTGTCGGTCTGCTGAATCGCACGTGCAAAATCTTTGGTCTTGACAAACTCGTTTCCTTCGTCGATAAAAACAATGCTGTCCTGAATATTGTCAAG
>OIXR01002000.1_pt1 | contig 12243 bp, 8 predicted proteins | sample 1587831 | NCBI WGS metagenome assembly OIXR01 (sample SAMN03283263) | human gut metagenome | biome: human-associated habitat; material: feces | host: Homo sapiens | place: USA | collected 2013
CCGGCATCTCGCTGCCGAGGAGGTTCCCGGCACGGAGGAGGCCCTGAAGGTCATCCGTCAGGTCTCCGAGGTCGAACGGCGCAGCCGCGTGGTCGGCACGCAGGGCGACAGCGCCAACGAACTGGCCGCGGCCGTATGGCTGGTGCTCGAACTGCTGAAGGCGGCCTTCAACGTCGAGGTGATTCTCTTCCACCGCTTCACAGGCAGCATCATAGCGCGCCGCGACGCCATCCACGGACTGTTCCGGTTCATCGGAGAGACCGACGCCGCGATTTCGGCGGCACGCCTGCGCGGCGAAACGCCGACCTGCCGCCCGGAATTCACCGACGGGAAATACCTGCGGGCCGAGGAGGTCATACATCCGCTCATCGGAGACTGCGTCCCCAATACGCTGGAGCTGGACGGCACGGGATTGCTGCTTACCGGTTCCAACATGTCGGGCAAGACCACGTTCATCCGCACGCTGGTGCTCAACGCCCTGCTGGCCGAGACGCTCGACATCTGCTTCGCCGAGGCATACACGGCCCCGTACATGAAGATTTACAGCTCGATCCGCATCTCGGACGACATCGCCGAAGGGACGAGCTATTACCTGCAGGAAGTGCTGACCGTCAAACGGTTCATCGACGCATCGCAGGAGCCGGCGCCGTGTCTGTTCGCCCTCGACGAACTTTTCAAGGGCACGAACACGACCGAACGCATCGCCGCAGGAAAAGCCGTGCTGGCGCACCTCAACCGGGGGCCGCATCTCGTGCTGGTATCGACGCACGACGTCGAGCTGGCGGACCTGCTCCGCAAAGACGGCTACGAACTGCACCACTTCCGCGAGGAGGTGATCGACGGGAAGCTGGTCTTCGACTACCAACTGCACACGGGTCCCCTCACCACCCGCAACGCCATCCGGATTCTGGAAATGTACGACTATCCGCGCGACCTGATCGCGGAAGCGTACGAGGTGCAGGAGAAACTGACGGAGAAATCGAACTGACGACACGAAAACGCGACTCCGGCTGGAGCCGTCCGTGCGGCACAATTATCCCTGCACCGGTTTGCGCTGCATGAAGCGGCGTTTGAGCCACCCGCGCACCGGTTCGTCGTACAGACGCAGGCACAACCACGCCAGCAGGATGCTGCCGCCGTAAACCAGCGCGCCGTACCCCAGTGCTTCGGGCCATGCGGGACGGGTATCGATCACCCACGCAGTATAAATATAGACGAACGGATAGTGCGTGATATACAGCGGATAGGAGATGTCGCCCAAGAAACCGCAGACCTTTTTCGACACCCGGTCCGTGACTTTGCCGCCCGCGCCGGCCGCTACGACCAGCGGGAAGAGGACGATGATGCACACGGCGTCGTAGAGACCGTTCAGCCACAAGCGGTCCGTCCCCAGATGCGGCACGGCCAGCACGGCGACGACGCAGAGACTGCAAAGCCAGAAAGCGCCGCGCAGACGGACCGGCTTTCCGACGCGCGACAGCAGCAGTCCGGCGATAAACGGATAGGCCAGCCGCGTGAAACCTACGCCGAGCTGTTCGCCGTCGAGCGCCCAGCCGCCGATCATATCGCCCTGCGTCACGGCGAGACGCACCGTAAAGCATGCCGCGACAACGGCGAGCGCCCCCAGCAACAGCTTCGAAAGACGCCGCAGGACAAGGGCATAGCAGATATTGGCGATATACTCGAAGAAAAGCGACCATGCGGGGCCGTCCAGCGGATAGGTCTCACTCCTGCCGCGAATATCCATCGACGGCGGCACGGGAATCATCAGACACCCCAGCAGCAGGATCAGAAGCATGCGTCCGACCGGAACGCCGGCGATCATTTCGTAAGGTCCTCAGGCGCCGAAGTAGAACGCCGCAGCGCCGATCAGCATGCCCATCACTACCATGGGATGCAGGCGGATCAGACGGCGCTTGAAGAAATCGCGGTAGGTCATGCGTCCCCAGCGGTCGTCGTAGGCATAGCCGATGACGAAGCCCGAAAGGACGAAGAAGAAATCGACGGCCAGATAGCCGTGGTTGATGATCTGGTCGGCATGGCTCGCGGCATGCGCCTCGAAAAGATGAAAAGCCACGACGACCAGCGACGCGACGCCGCGCAGACCGTCGAGGATCGCATAATGGGGCTTCGAGTCGGGATAGGCGGAAGCGGAGATTGAAAGCATATGGATCAGCGTTTTTTATCGTCAGACAAGCAGGCTTCGAGCCGTTCGAGCACGGCTCGCACCGTGGGGAAACTCCCGGCGGCATGGGCCATCGCTTCGGCCGGAGTGCACCAGACGACCGTCTCGATCCCCTCTTCGGTCTGCGGTACGAGGTCGCCGCAGGCCACCGCGCGCAGTTCGTACCAATGGGTGCGTTTCAGCTCCCAACGCTCGGTCTTCGGGAAATAATAGGCGTGCCACGTCCGGCACAGCGGCCGCACCGGTTCGGCGCACACGCCCGTCTCCTCGACGATTTCGCGCACGGCGCACGCTTCGATGCGCTCGCCGCATTCGAGATGTCCCTTGGGCAGGTCCCAGCGGCCGTTGCGGCGCATCATCAGCCACTCGCCGCGGTCGTTCACCACCACGCCGCCCGCCGCTTCGATCTGCGTAAAATCAGCCGCAAAAGAGCGGAACGCCGCGTCGGGATCGGCAGAAACGACTGCGACGCAGTTGTGCGATTCGAGAATTTTCGTTACCTTCGCTCGTGATAGGTCCGCCGGATCTGCGGGCACGACGGCATAGCATTCGCCGCCGAGCGCGTCCGAAGTGAAAATCACGGATTTATCTGCAAAATATACGGTATGGTTCATGCCGATCGGATTTGAATGCAAAAATACGAATAAATAGAAGAAACCCGACCGAAAATGAAAAAATTACTCCTTTTTATGGCTATTGCAGCTACGGGACTGAGCGCATGCGACAGCAGGCGGCCGCAGTCCCTTACCATCGACAATGCCCTGACGGCCGATGAGATCGCCACAGGCATTCTCACCCCTGAGGTGATGTGGAAAATGAGCCGTGCAGGCTCCTCGTCGCTCTCGCCCGACGGGCGTACGCTCCTCTATGCGCAGACCGACTACAACATGGCCGAAAACCGCGGCGTGACGACCATCTGGGTCGAAGACCTTGCGACCAAGGCCGTGACGCGCCTGACCGACACCGCGTCGAACAACGCCGATCCCAAGTGGAGCGCCGACGGGGAGAAGATCTACTTCCTCTCGGACCGCAGCGGCTCGATGCAGGTATGGGAAATGACGCCCGCAGGCGGCAACGCCAGACAGCTCTCGGCATTCGACAAGGACGTCGAAGGCTTCGGCATCAGTCCCCGCGGCGACAAGGCGTGGTACGTACAGCGCGTCGAGGTCTGCGACCGCAAGTCGTCGGACGTCTACAAGGACATGGACAAATCGAAGGCCCGCATCTACGACGACCTGATGGCCCGCCACTGGAATTACTGGGACGAGGGTTCCTACCTGCATATCTTCGTCGGCGACTTCGGAGCCGAGGGGCTGAAGCCCGGCGTGGACATCATCGGCAAGGACGCCGCGTGGGACGCTCCGCTGGCGCCCTACTTCGACATGGCCGAAATCGCATGGAACAACGCCGGAACGATGCTGGCGTACACCTGCAAGCCGCTGACCGGCACCGAGTACGCCGTTTCGACCGATTCGGACATCTTCGTCTACGTCCTCGAAAACGGCGTGACGCAGAACATCTGCAAACCCGTAAACGTCAATACCGGCGAACCGATCGCGGACATGGCCACGATGGCGGGTTACGACAAATACCCCGTCTGGTCGCCCGACGACCGGCAGATCGCGTTCCTCTCGCAGCGCCGTGCCGGCAACGAGTCGGACAAGGCGCGCCTGTTCCTCTACGACTGCCAGACGGCCCAAATGCAGGACCTGACCGAGGATTTCGACTACAACGCCATGAACGTCGTCTGGAGCGGCAGCGACATGCTCTACTTCATCGCCCCGATCGAAGCCACGCACCAGATATGCCGCATCGCGCCTTCGGTCGGCGAAGTCGAAGTGGTGACCCGCGGCGACCACGACATCAACGCCTTCTCGATGGCGGGCGACAGGATCGCCGCCGAAATGTGTACGATCTCGATGGCCACGGAGTTCTTCGACGTGAATCCCGCCGACGGCACGCTGACGCAGATTTCGGCCATCAACAAACCCGTCTACGACAATATCAGAATGGGCGAGGTGCAGAAACGCTGGGTCAGGACCACCGACGGCAAACAGATGCTGACGTGGGTGATCCTGCCGCCCGACTTCGATCCCGCCAAGAAATACCCCACGCTGCTCTACTGTCAGGGCGGTCCGCAGAGCGTCGTTTCGCAGTTCTGGAGCTACCGCTGGAATTTCCAGCTGATGGCGGCGCAGGGTTACGTCGTCGTTGCGCCCAACCGCCGCGGCCTGCCCTCGTTCGGACAGGAGTGGCTCGACCAGATTTCGGGCGACTATTCGGGCCAGAACATCCGCGACTACCTCTCGGCCATCGACGACGTGGCGAAGGAGCCGTGGGCCGACGAGACCCGCATGGGATGCGTCGGCGCATCGTACGGCGGATATTCGGTCTATTTCCTGGCCGGATGCCACGAGAAACGGTTCAAGGCCTTTATCTCGCACTGCGGCATCTTCAACTTCGAGTCGATGTACGGCCAAACCGAGGAGCTGTTTTTCATCAACAACGATTACGGAGGTCCCTACTGGGATCGGTCGAATGAAGTCGCACAGCGCTCCTACGCCAATTCGCCGCACAAATTCGTCGAGAAATGGGACACGCCCATGCTGATCTTCACGGGCGAATACGACTTCCGCATCCCCTACACGCAGTCGCTCGAAGCGTTCACCGCCGCCCGCGTCCGCGGAATCCCGGCCCGTCTGGTGGAGTTCGAAAACGAAGCCCATCAGGTGTTCAAACCCCAGAACTCGCTCGTATGGAACCGCGAGTTCTTCGGCTGGCTGAACAAATACGTAAAATAACCGTCCGAAAGGCTCGATATGAAGGCCGTCCGAATCGTCGGGCGGCCTTTATCGTTCGCCAAGCAAACCTTTTCGCTCTTTCTTAAACCATTTCAGCCCGTCCGCCGTCCGCCAAATCTACCGGTTCATTGGAAGAATCCGCCGGTTCGTTGAATTTATTTTCATCTTAGTCAGGACCTTCCTACATTTGCTTTTGACGCAATTAACAGATTTTGACTATGAAGAATGTAACCACCCACCGGGCGGGGAAGCTGTGCTATGTCACACCCCTGCTCGAATAGATCGACGTGCAGCCCGAAAAGGGATTTGCCAACTCCTTCCCCGGCGGCGGCGTAGAGCCGACCGGCGCAAGCTACGACGATTTCTATTTGGATAACGAATAAAAAACGGCGCAGCTATGAAAAACTTCCATAAAGCTCTGTCAATCCTCGCTGCGGCCGCACTGTTTGCGGGCTGCAGCAGTTACGACGAGACGAACGATCCGGCGCGCGCCGGCAATACGTCCGTAAAGCTCCTTGCCGATGTCGCCGACGACGCCGAAACCCGTGCCGGCATCTCCGTCGGGGAAAGCACATTTACCGGATATTGGGAAGAGAACGACGCTATGGGAATTCTTTTCACCGCCCCCGGCTCAACTCCCGAACTTCGGCCGTTCACCTACAACAACAACGACTTCGCATTCGAAGGAGAACTGCCGGCGCAGACCGGAGCGTGGCAATACATGGCTTTCTATCCCCATGCGACCGTAAACGGCACCAAAGCCAGCATTCCGTTCGGCAACCTGCGCACCCAGAGCGGCAACGCTTTCAACTGCGCCTCCGACGCACTGGTGGCCCCGTGCCTGAACTTCGCCAATGCCGAACCGGGCAAAACCGACGAAGGCGATCCGGTCCGATTCACCCTCAGCCGCCTGACCTCGATTCTCAATCTGGAGGTAAAAGGCGGAGACAATGCCGACAAGGTCCGCTACCTGCTGCTGACTTCGGAAAACGAAACCCAGACGCTCTCGGCCGCGAGCATCGACTTCGACATTTCAGACATGGGCTCCGGACTCGCATTCAGCCAAACCGCTCCGTCGAACGTCATCGCGCTGGGCTTCGAGGAGGGCACGGCTCCCGACGCCAACGACATCAACGCCTTCTTCAACATCATGCCGGGGAGCTACGACAAACTGACTGTAGACGTGATTACGGCAACCCGGATCGGTACGGTCGCCATCGAACGCGGGGCAGACAAACCGTTTGCCGCAGGCAAGCTCTACAAGCGCGCCGAAACGCCCGTCTTCGCTCCGCTCGAAGCTCCGTCGTTCGACTGGCCGGGACATGAGATCGACCAAGCGCATGAGATCACCGTGGACGACAACAACCAGCTCACCTACTCCGCCGCCATCAACATCCATGTACCGGGAGGCATTGCCGGTCTGGAAGTCGATGTTTCGTCGCCCGTACTGAGCATGCTGGGCATTTCGAAACTCGACCTGTTCAACGATTCCGACGTCATCGAGGGAATCTCCTTCGCAGATCTCGGACTCAGCTGCCAGACCGAAATACAATATAAAAAAGAGTGCGTTTTCGACATCACGTCACTCGTGCCGATAATCCTCCTGCTGGGTCCCGACCCCGGCAGCGAACACGTCTTCGACGTCAAGGTGACCGATCTCGCGGGGCAGGTGACCGAGCAACCGCTGACCTTCACGACCCCGGCGCTCGTGCGGGTAGATCAAACGGACCTTTGGAAAAACACCGCCTCGCTGACGATCAGCAATCAGTTCGCCGACGCCGGCAGCGTCGTGCTGGAATACCGCATAAAGGGCGAAAGCGCATGGAACGCCGCCAGCGTCTCCGGGCCGAACGACGACGGCAGCCGCACGGCCCTGATCAGTCCGACATGGACCGCCGGCACCAACGAAGCGGGACTGACGATCCATAGCGTCGATCCCAAGACAGGCATCTTCGCCCGCAAGAGCTACGAATACCGACTGCTCGCCGACGGCGCAACAGTCGCTTCGGGCGAATTCACGCCCAAAAACAACCTCGGCGACGTCATTCCCAATGCAGGCATGGAGAGCTGGAGCACGAAATCGATGAAAAAGATGTTCTCAGGCTCTGCCAACGCACCCTATCCGAACGCCTATATGACCAGTTCGGGAACCGACAAATTATGCACTCAGGCAACATATCCCGGCATGGTCGGTGATTATTGCGCGCAACTCGCCGCGAAGTATGCAGGCATCGCATTCGCTGCGGGCAACCTCTACACCGGAGATTTCGTGATGGACGGCACAGTCGGTTACGCACAATTCGGACAGCCGTACACCTATTCGGCACGTCCCGCCGCCCTCAAACTGAAATACGCCGCCGAGATAGGCGAAATCAACCGGGTCAAGAACGATCCGCCCGTAAGCACCGGCATCGACAAAGGACGCATCTTCGTCTGTATCGTCGAATGGAGCGACCGCCATGCGGTGCAATCGGGCACCACGGTGGACAAGACGACGTTCTGGGACCCCGAAACCGTATCGAGCCTGAACGAAGGCAAAATCATCGGCTACGGTCCCGCCTACATCACGGAGTCTCACACCGGCAGCATGAAGGATCTGGCGCTTCCGATCGTCTATTACGAAAAGACGGACACACCTCCGACGGGCAACTACACGCTGGTCATCTCGACCGCGACCAGCTATCTGGGCGACTACCTGACCGGATGCGACGCGAACAAACTCTGGGTAGACGATTTCGAGTGGGTATACCGATCTCCCGATAACAAACCCGAAGGCCCCGCGGCCTTCACCCCCGACCTCCCTGCGCCTGCAGGGAGGTTTTTTGTTGATTTCCACCGCCTTGCAATATTGCCGCAATCGACTCCGGTTCCACAAGGCAAACATGCCTTTTCGTGATGAAACACTGCCCGTTCATTGAATTTATTTTCAGATGATCCGCTTTCCGCCTATTTTTGTTAGGTCACTTTAAACTATTGCATACCATTTTAAACCATTGCATACCATGGAAATTGTATCAACCACGAAAGGGGGGGGGCAATACTCCGCCCCGATGATCGAGACGATTGAGGTCGCCGCGGAAAAAGGATTTGCCACGTCCGGAGACGTCCCTTCCTCCGACGGAATCAGCCCCCTGAGCTGCTACGACGATTTTTATTTGGGCGAAAACGAATAAAAAACCGGCAGCCATGAAAAAACAAGTCTCTCTTTTAACGCTGACCGCAGCGCTTCTCCTCGGCGCGTGCAGCACCTACGAGGAAGTTCCCGCAACATCCGGCGACGGAGCAACTGCCGTCGGTTTTCTCGCCGATATCGCTCCCCGCGAACAAAGCCGCGCCGACATCAACGTCGATTTCGGCACCGGTCTTACCGGCACATGGAACAGCGAAGACAAACTCGGCGTCCTCGCCAATGACTTCTCGAAGCTCCTGCAATTTACGTACACCACAGACAGCAAGGCTTTTACAGGCTCGCTCTCCGGCTCCGTAGGCACTTGGGCGTACCGCGCCTTCTACCCTCACAACGGAAACGCCACCGTTTCCGGCACGACCGTAACGGTTCCTTTCAGCGCCCTGCGCACCCAGAACGGAAACAAATACAACAGCGAATTCGACATCATGGCCGCCGACGCCATCACCCACAACAACGCCAAGCCGGGCAAAACGCCGGAAGGGAATGCCGTAAAGTTCAATCTTCACCGCATCACCTCGATCCTCGCGCTCAAACTGCAAGGCGGCGCTGCGTCGGAGAAAATAGCCTCCGTCATGCTGACGTCGAAAAAACCGATCGCCTCCGAAAAGCTGACTTTCACCGTTCCCTCGGACCCGAACGCCACATACGATCCGTCGGCTATCACCCCGAAGCTGGTCGCCAAAGACACCCCCGCAACGGGTTCTCCCATCTCGATCAACTCGGAGCACATCACCGTCACCTACGCCGACGGCACGGCTCCTTCGGCCGATTACAGCGAAACCTTTTTCAACGTGCTCCCTGATGACAGCTACGGCGACCTGACCTTCTCGGCCTGCACCGACAAAGGCAACGCCGCAAGCTTCACGTTCACCCGAACGACACCCGTCGTCGCCAACTGGGTCTACACGGTGGACAAGACCGAATCATTCACCAAAGCCGCAGCTCCGACCGTCGAATGGATCGGCCACGAAGACCTTACGACACCCGTCGAGCTGGCCGAAAGCGGCAACAGCGCCGATATCCGGGTCAGCGCACCGGGCGGCATCAAGTCGATGCAGGTGGATATCACCTCGTCGGTACTGACAACTCCTATGGAGGGAAGCGAACAAAATTTGCTGGAGGCGGTAAACCTCGCCCCTTCGATGGAACTGACCAATCCCGCCAATAATGACATGGCAGCCGCTTTAGCCGGACTCGGATTTCCGCCCCCTGCCCAACTGCAAAACCAGCAGTATGTATTTTTTCAGATCGGCGGTCTGATAGACATGCTCGCCATGGTCTGCGCCGAGGTGACCGAAACGACGAACTCCGATTTCAAGTTCACCGTCACGGACAATGCCGGACAAAAAACAGTCATCACGCTGAAATACGTAAAAACAGTCGCCCCCGCCATTACTTACAACAACGACGCAGACCTTTGGGCCAATACAGCATCGTTTACGCTTTCAAATATTCCGGCCGATGCGACATCCGTTTCCGTGCAATATAAGAAATCGACCGCTTCGGATACGAAATGGCAGACCGCCGAAATTACCGGAAACAATACAAAAGCGGAAATAAAACCCGACTGGGGCACGCAATTTACGGCGGCGGACTGGACTACCCCCAACAGCGTACAACCGTTTTGGCGCATTACGGAAGGAACCGGCGTTTTTGCAAATAATACGTACGATTACAAATTGACCGTAGACGGAACGGAATACAAAGGGCAGTTTAAGACAGGCAACGGCGATGTAATTCCCGACGGGAATATGGAAAATACAAATCTTCCATGTTTCACACAAAATGGAAGTGAATCTTCCACATTTTGGGGTAGCGGTAATAATGACCAAACTCCGTCCTTGTGTACACAAATCACAACCGAGGGTAATAAATATGCAGTATTACAGTCAAAAAAAGCAGTCATTGTATTGGCAGCAGGCAACCTGTTTACCGGAACTTTTAAATATACGAGCGCAAGATTAGGAGGGACAGGAGCTGTCAATTTCGGACAAAAATATACATATACAGCCCGTCCTTCCGCACTTCAAGTAAAGTATCGCGCAAAAATCAATGCAGTTGATATGAATGTATTGAATGGTCCGTTAGCAAAAAAGGAACAGGACAAAGCACGCATTTTTGTCGCAATCATTAATTGGACATCACAGCATACTGTTTCATCTACCTATTCTCTGGGAGGATCAAACAATGGTTGCGTTGGTGGCTGGGATCCGGAAACAACAACAAATCCCGGCGAAGGCAAGATTATCGGTTATGGCTCTCTATGGCTCACTGAATCAGCAGAAACCGATTGGCAAAATGCTGATATACAAATTCAATGGTACGATAAGGCGACAAAACCTACAGAGGGAAATTACTCTCTAATAATTTCATGTGCAGCAAATGCATATGGCGATTATATGAATGGCTGCACAAGTAACTTCCTCCATATCGACGATATTCAATGGGTATACTAATCCCCCGATAACAAACCCGAAGGCCCCGCGGCCTTCACCCCCGACCTCCCTGCGATTGCAGGGAGGTTCTTTTATTAGGCACCGCCCGCACCGCGAAAGAAGGGCGCGCAAGCCATTTCCCGGCTGCGGAAAGACATCCGAAGAGAGGAGAATCCGGTCCGTCGGAGTGCGGCGCGTCGAGTGTTCGTGATGAAAAATGCGCTGTTCGTTGAATTTATTTTACAAATCCGCGGCACATGCCTATTTTTGCATATTGTCAACAAAAGACTGCATCCATGCGAACAAAAACCCGGACATCCCGCTCCAAACAGACGCTTCGGGACGTTTCGTATAAAGGCGCCCCGACCGGGACAGTCAAAGCGGCACATGCAGCTGACGCTCCGGCAGCGCCGTCCGCAAACGGCACGACCGACAACACTCACCATTGAACGGCCGGAATACCATGAAAAGACAACTCATATACTTAATGGCATCGGCGGCCCTGCTGGCGGCCGGATGCTCCACGGAAAACAAGGCCGAAGGCACGGAATACGGCACGCTGAAGGTCAGCTGCACCGCCGACGGTTCGATCGTCGCCGCATCGGACGACACTTCCCGGATGCCGGCTGCGCCCTCCGTCCCCCAAGCCGGCGATTTCACGCTTACGGTCACCGGAGAATCGGGGACGCAGCAGTGGGATACGCTCACGGAATTCGAGCAGAGCGACGCCGTGTTCCGAATGGGAACCTACGCCGTCTCCGTCGCACACGGCGACCCCGATGCGGAGGGAATCGACAAACCCTATTATGCCGCGGAGAAGAGCGTCGAGGTGCTGCCCCGCCGCGCTGCAACGGTGGAGATGACCGCTACGATCGCCAACTCGCAGACGGTGGTCCGCGCCACGGAACAGTTCCTCAACTATTTCCACGACGCGCAGTTTACCGTAACGACGGCATCGGGCAACCAGTTCGACTTCACGCCCGGCAGCACGCCCGCCGACGAGCCGGTATTCGTCAAAAGCGCCACGACGCTCAAGGTAACCGGCACGGCACGCCGCCAGAGCCAGACCGGAACCGACGAGGGGCCTAAGGTCACCTTCTCCGAGCAAACGCTCGAAGCCACTTCGCCGCGCACCTGCCACGTTCTCACCTTCGACGCCAAGGATGCGGGCAGCGTCACGCTGACCGTCACGCTCAGCGACGACTACACCGAAACCCGGCCGATCGACTGCGAGGTCAACGAGGGCGCTATCGACGATACCAAATAAGGAATAAAAAACAGCAAAAGATATGAAGACATTTACCAGACTTTTTACGATGTTGGCGGCTGTAGCGTTCGTTGCGGCAGGCTGTGTGAACGAAGAACCTCCCTACAAGGAGGAACCCAAGCCGACACCGGGCGACGCGACGGGCTTCCTGTCGGTAAGCGGCCTTTCGATGCGGGTGGTCTATGACGAGACGGACGTTCGTCCCGACGACACTTCGGACCAAACACAAAGCCCGCAGGCCGTATCCGGCACCCGCGCCGAACAACCCGACGTGGACGGTTTTATCGTAGAGATTCTCGACGCCGACAACGCGCAGGTATTCAAAAAAACCTATGCCGAACTCAAACAGCAGCTCGCCGAGCCGA
>OIXR01002002.1_pt1 | contig 12234 bp, 8 predicted proteins | sample 1587831 | NCBI WGS metagenome assembly OIXR01 (sample SAMN03283263) | human gut metagenome | biome: human-associated habitat; material: feces | host: Homo sapiens | place: USA | collected 2013
TTCCATGGGGCACATGATGTGGGGCTGGCCGCTGCCGGGCTTTTATGACGGCAACCATGTCGCCATGGGCCTGACGCAGCTGCTGCTGACGGGCATCATCATGGTCATCAACCAGAAGTTTTTCATCAGCGGCTACAAGGCGCTCTGGCACCGCGCGCCGAACATGGACACGCTCGTGGCGCTCGGCGCGACGGCGGCGTTTGTCTACAGCACGTATGCGCTCTTTGCCATGACGGGCGCGCAGGTGCGCGGCGATGCGCAGGCCGTCATGGGCTATATGCATGATTTTTACTTTGAGTCTGCCGCCATGATCCTCACGCTCATTACCGTCGGCAAGACGCTCGAGGCGCGCGCCAAGGGCAAGACGACCGACGCGCTGCGCAGCCTCCTGCAGCTCGCGCCCAAGACCGCGACCGTGGAGCGCGGCGGCGCGGAGCTGACCGTGCCGATCGAGCAGGTGCGCCTGGGCGACGTGTTTCTCGTGCGGCCGGGGGAGCGCATCCCGGTCGACGGCGTGGTGCTCGACGGCACGAGCGCGGTCAACGAGGCGGCGCTCACCGGTGAGAGCATCCCCGCCGACAAGGCCCCCGGCGATACCGTTTCCGCCGCGACCGTCAATCAGTCGGGCTTTTTGACCTGTCGCGCCACCCGCGTGGGACAGGACACGACGCTCTCACAGATCATCCAGATGGTCTCCGACGCGGCGGCGACGAAAGCGCCGATCGCCAAGATCGCCGACAAGGTGTCCGGCGTGTTCGTGCCGGCGGTCATGGGCGCCGCGTTCGTGACGTTTCTCGTCTGGCTGCTGCTCGGGCGCAGCGTGGGCTACGCGCTTGCGCGCGGCATCTCGGTGCTGGTCATCAGCTGCCCGTGCGCGCTCGGCCTCGCCACGCCGGTGGCGATCATGGTCGGCAGCGGCGTGGGCGCGAAAAACGGCGTCCTGTTCAAGACGGCGGCCTCCCTCGAAGAGACCGGCCGCATTCAGATCGTCGCGCTCGACAAGACCGGCACCATCACGCAGGGCAAGCCCGTCGTCACCGACGTCGTCGACGGCGGCATCGGCAGGGACAAACTTCTCTCCGTCGCCGCGTCGCTCGAAAAGCTCTCCGAGCATCCGCTCTCCGAGGCCATCGTGGCCGAGGCGGAGAAGGAATCGCTCACGTTCCTGTCCGTCGACAAATTTGAGCAGATCCCCGGTCAGGGCATCCGCGGCAAGGTCGAGGGCCAGCTCTGCCTTGCCGGCAACCGCCGCATGATGGAAGCAAACCGCATCGAAAACAGTGAGCTGCTCGCACAAGGCGAAGCGCTGGCTGAGGACGGCAAGACGCCGCTCTACTTTGCGCTGGACGGCAAGCTCATCGGCCTCATCGCCGTAGCCGATGTCGTCAAGCCCACGAGCGCGCAGGCCATCGCCGAGCTCTCGAGCATGGGCATTGAAGTCGTCATGCTCACGGGCGACAACGCCAAGACCGCCGAGGCCATCCGCCGTCAGGTCGGCGTGGACCGCGTCGTGGCCGAGGTGCTGCCGCAGGATAAGGAACGCGAGATCCGCCGCTTACAGGAGGGCGGCAAGAAGGTCGCCATGGTCGGCGACGGCATCAACGATGCGCCCGCCCTTGCGCGCGCAGACGTCGGCATTGCCATCGGCGCCGGTACGGACGTCGCCATCGAGTCGGCGGATATTGTGCTGATGCGCAGTGACCTTCTCGACGTCTCGACCGCCGTGCAGTTGAGCCGCGCGGTCATCCGCAACATCAAGGAAAACCTCTTCTGGGCGTTCTTCTACAACGCCATCGGCATTCCCATCGCGGCGGGCGTGTTCTACCCCGCCTTCCAGCTCAAGATGAACCCGATGCTCGGCGCGCTCGCGATGAGCTTCAGCTCGGTGTTTGTGGTGAGCAATGCGCTGCGCCTGCGCTGGTTCAAGGCCAAGCACACGGAGGCAGCACCGAAAACGGTTTCTTCTCCGTCGGATCGCGGAGTGGAGATAGCAAGCAAGGAAATTATGGCAAGTAATGAAAAAGGAGAAACAAACATGGAAAAAGTCATCAGCATTGAGGGCATGGCCTGCATGCATTGCGTGAACCACGTCCAGCAGGCGCTTTCCGCCGTCCCCGGCGTGAAGGAGGCAAAGGTCGATCTCGAGAGCAAGTCCGCCACCGTCAGCGTGGACGGCAGCGTAACCGACGCGGCGCTCAAGGCCGCCGTGGATGAGGCGGGCTATCAGGCCGTCTCCATCCGCTAAGGCCATGAGAGCCGATCGTGATTCCGTCCGCCGCAAGCTGAAAATTGCCCGCGGCCAGCTCGACGGCATTTTGCAGATGATCGACGACGACCGCTACTGCGTGGACATCTCCAACCAGCTTCTCGCCACGCAGTCGCTCCTCAAAAGCGCCAACCAGCAGATCATGCGCGCGCACATCGAAGGCTGCGTGCGCGAGGCTTTGCAGACCGACCATATCGACCCCAAGCTCGAAGAGGCCTTCCAGCTCCTCGAGCGCATGGCGCAGTCGTGACCGCACAAAAAAGGACGACAGCTATTTTTAGCTGTCGTCCTTTTTTGTTATTCGATCAGATCCTCGCGGTCGAGTTTCTTTTCCGAAAGCTGCTGTGCGGTGTGCTCATGTACGAGCTGGAGTACTACCGCCGTGAGGGGAATGAAAAACACAATACCGACAAGGCCGAAGAGCTTGCCGCCAAGCAATGCCGCAAGGAGCGTCCACAGCGGCGCAAGCCCCACGCTGCTGCCAACCACATGCGGGTAGATGAACTGATTTTCCGTGAACTGCACCGCCTGATAGACGATCAGGCACAGCAGCGCCTTCTCCGGCTGGGCAAGCAGCGTCAGCAGTACGCCGATTGCGCAGGAGGCCAGCGCGCCGATGTAGGGAACAAAGGCGAAGGCCGCCGTCAGCGCAGCGGTCAGCCCCGCGTAGGGAATGCCGCACAGGGAGAACGCGAGAAAGATCATCGTGCCGAGGATCACGACCTCCACGCACTGCCCGGACAGGAAACGGGCGTAGGTGGTGTGCGTCAGGCGCGCGATGCGGCAGACCTGATCGGCCTTTCGCTCGCTCAGGTTGGCGTAGAGGAGTCTGCGGCTCTGTTTAGCAAGGCTGCGCCGGTCGAGCAGCACATAAAACATGATGACGATGGCAAAGGTGACGTTGGCCACCGCCGAGACTGTGGTACCGGCAAGATCCACCACCGAGTCGATCAGCGCGCCGGCGCCGGTGAGCGCCTTTTCCAGCACCGTTTTCCAATCGAGCGCGGCGATGCGATCGGTGAGCTCGCTTGTATCCACGCCGTGATCCGAGAGAAGGCGCGCCCAGTCCGGCCAGTTCTCCCTGACCAGTGTGCCGATGCTCTTGAGCGACGCGGCAAGCTGCGGCAGCGCCAGAACGCACAGCAGTACCACGACGATGACCACGCACAAAAGCGTCAGCAGCAGGCTGAGAAGGTCAATGTGTTTTTCCTTTGCCTTTGGCATCAGGCGCGTCAAACGTCCTGCGATGCCCTGCATCGGCACACTGAGGACAAACGCCATCAATAACCCTATGATCACCGGCGTGAAGAGGGTAGCGAGCCTCGTGAGAAACGCCGCGACTTCGTTGAGATTCATCAGCGCGGCATAGAGCGCCACGCCGAACGCGACCAGAAGAAATTGCTGTTTTCCTTTTTTATCCATTGTTCTTTTCTGCACCTTCCGCGCGTTCGCTCTGCCACCGGAGCGGAAGTGCCGAACGCTGTGCATATCCTTTCAGGTTAATTATAGAATGGCTTGCGCTGCATTGCAAGTTCTTTTGCCCGTCGCTTGGTAGTTTCTCCCGCCCGCAGCTTTTTTCGCGCAGACTTTTGCGGAAAATCAGCATTTCTCCCCTTGGCGCGGCGGTGATCGTCTGCTATACTGAAAGGAAGAAAAGCACATCGGGCGGGCGTTGACGCTTCCGATGGAAAGGAAGGCTCAGAATGAATCGAACGGGGAACGGCGCCGCACTCTGCGAAGATCCGCATGACTTTCTTGTCATGCAGAATCTCTATGACGCGGCGGTTCGGCAGCTCACGTTGAAATTCAATATTCTCAACAGTGAATTCAATGTTCTTTATGCACGCAATCCCATTCATCACATCGACGGGCGCGTCAAATCGCAATCGAGCATCGTCGCCAAGCTCATCAAGCGCGGCCTGCCGCTCTCGATCGAGTCCGCGCGAAAAAACATCAACGACATCGCGGGCGTGCGCGTCGTTTGCAGCTACATCGACGATGTCTACCGCGTGGGCGAGATGCTGGCGCGGCAGACGGATGTGGAGATCGTCAAAAAGCAGGACTACATCCAGACGCCGAACTACAACGGCTACCGCTCGCTGCACATGGACATCAAGGTGCCCGTCTACCTCTCCGACCGGACGGAATACGTCGTGGCGGAGATCCAGCTGCGCACGATCGCCATGGACTTCTGGGCGAGCCTTGAGCACGATATCCGCTACAAGGTCGACAAAACGAAGCTGCCCGAGGGCATCAACGAGGAGATGTTCGAATGCGCGGGCAAGATCGCTGAGATCGACCGCCAGATGCAGGACATGTACCAGCGCATCAAGGCCTCGGATGCCTACAACGAAGATTGAGTCCCCTACATAAAGGAAAAAGGATGCATCGAAAGACGCATCCTTTTTGTTTTTTCACTGCTTTTTGTGATACCCGCAGTCGCAGTAGGGGCCGCCGGAGACGAGCGTGTACTCGCGCACGAAATCCGACGCGCCGCCCGCGTCGCTCATCGTGTAGTCGAGATGGCACAGCGCGGGCGTCAGATCGTAGAGCCCCAACACCTGCATCAGCGTGCAGATGCCGCAGGTCGTGAAGCGCGCCTCGTAGCCGCTGCCGTCCTCGTACTCGAAAAAGTCCATGTTCCACGAATAGGGGTTGCGATCGCCCGCGCGCAGCTTCGCCGTCGCCTTCATGCCCTCGATGTCCTTGGGCGTGAACTTTTTCTTTCCGCTCGCGCGGCAGAAAGCCTTCATCGTAGGCGTCATCATCGCCGCGGCGTAGTAGTCCGTCAGCGTTTTGATGTCCGGCCGCTGCGGCATGCACAGGATAAACGCGGCGAGCATCGCGCAGTTGACGATGTTCATTTCGAAGCGGTCGCGCTTGTCAAATTCCGGCAGCTTCGCGATGATCTCGCGATATTTCTTTTTGGCACGCGCCGCAACGTCCTTCGCCTGCTCCGCGGTCAGGTCGAATTCGACCGTCAGGTGCTTTTCAAACGATCCGGCAAACAGCGCCCACATGCCCGCAGGCTTTCCAAGATACTTCATTTGCTCTCCCCTTTTCGAGTTTAATCTCTCAAACTCGTCTGCATTTTTGACTGCCGTCTTGCTTTTGGTCATAGTATACCGAGGGCGGGAGCGCTTGTCAATGCGGCGCAAAAAAGCAGCGGTTCTGATGAACCGCCGCTTTTTTCAGTTGGATTTACTTGCCCTGATAGGCACGATACAGGAACGTCACGATCTGTGCACGGGTGCAGGACGCGTAGGGGCTGAACGTCGTGGCAGAAGTACCGTTCGTCACGTTATTCGCAACCGCCCAGTTAATCGCATCAGCGTAGAACGCGTCGGACTTCACATCCGTGAAGCTCGCGCTGCTCTCGACCTTCTTGCCGAGCGCACGGTGCAGGAACGTCACGCTCTGGCCGCGCGTGCAGGCCGCATTCGGGGCAAAGGTCGTCTCAGTCATGCCGTTCGTGATTCCGTTCTCAACGGCCCAAGCGACAGCCTTGGCATAGTAAGTGCTCACAGGAACATCCGTGAAGCTGCTTGCGGTCTTCGGCTCGGGGCTGCCGGCGGCACGCCATAGGAAGGTCACGATCTGCGCGCGGGTGCAGGACGCGTAGGGGCCGAACATCGTGTCAGACAGGCCGTTCGTCACGCCCTTGTCGACCGCCCACTTCACCGCGTCGGCGAAGTAAGCGTTCGCGGGAACATCAGCAAAGCTGGTAGCAGCAGTCTTAACGAACTCCGCCTCGACGCTGACCTTGCCATCCGGCATGACAAAGCTGTACTTGCCGTTGCCGAGGTCGGCGAGCGGAAGCAGATCGCCGCTCGCATCCTTGACGGCGAGGCTGCCGAGCTCATAGCCCTCGTTGGGCTTCACCGTGACGGTCACATTCGCGCCCTTGGAGGCGTTGGCCGGGGAAACGGTCACCGTGCCGTTGGGGACAGCGGGAGCGGTCGCGGGATAGGTCGGCGCGCCGGGAACGTAAGGATAGCTCGTGTACTTGTGGCAGACAGAGCAGGTCGTGCCGGGCTTGTGCGTCTCGGTGCACTTGGCATCGCAGCGCGCGCAGATACCGTTCTTGTTGCTCCAGTCGTGACCGAGTTTCTTCAGCGTCTCCGCCACAACGGTGGTTGCCTGCGTACCAGCCTCGTCCTTGAAGACTCCACCGCATCTGGAGCAGGTGTAGTACTCGTTGTTGCCGTCTTCCGTGCAGGTCGCTTCCTTGGCGTCAGTCTTGGTCCTATCGTGGCCGAGAGTCTTGAGCACCCAGCTGTCCTTCTCAATCTCGTTGGTTCCGTTTTCGTCAGAGAAGTACTTGCCGCAGCCGGAGCAGGTCCAGTAGGCCTCGTTGCCGGCCTCGGTGCAGGTGGCAGCCTTGGCATCGGTCTTGGTCAGCTTATGAGCGCCTAATTCGCCATACGGCTGATCACAGGTTTCACAAACCGCCTTTGCAGTACAGGTGGCAGTACCGCCGGTGTGCTTCGAAAATTCACCGTTTGCACCGCACTCAGTGCAGGTCTTCCAATGGCCAGTGCTGTCGCTGGAATAGGTCGTGCCATATGTGTGGGTATGGTCGTCACCCAGCGTCACCTTGATGTAGTCAAAGGTGTTGGAAAGCTTCCAAGCAGGAGTATCGCCGCCGTCTCTGTTACCGCCGAGGTAATTAAATGTAAAGTTGAGCTTCTCCAAAGCATACTGCTCATAGTCACTTGCAGTCAACGAAGATCCATGGCTTCCGTATCTGCCCTGCGTGTTCAGTTTGGCAAACACCTGCTCACCATCAACAGAAAGAGTCACAAGGCTCGTTTCGGTAGCTTTATCATAGTTATTCTCCAGTTTGACAACAGAATACTCATTGGAGGTTGGCTCTTTCTGATATGCAGGACCGCCAAAGTTGATGTAATCTGTTTTGTTATTTGTAACATCATATGTACCCATATAGATGCTCGGCTCATACAGGAAAATATAGGTCATACCCTTTTCTCTCGTTGCAGTAGAGCTGAAGAGCATATTCTCTTTTGCCTGATTCTTTTCTCTCCACTCGACACACCAATTCTGCGTCGGGTCAAGAGTGAATGGAGTGCTCAGTTTACCCTGATAATCATTGAACTTCACTGTGTTGTCATCGTTCAACGTGGTGCTGCCATGTTTATCACTCACAGTGATGATAACATTGCCATCCGCATCAACAGCGTCCAGATTATTGTCGAAGTCCCACGTAAAGCTGCGGGTCCAATGCGCATACAGGGTCGTACCGTTAAGGTTGTCCTGCATGCCAGAGGGAATCGCCGTGTCCAGAGCGGATGCAATCTTGTTCCCGCCAGCAGCCCGATCGAACCAGCCCACAAAGACGTAGCCTGCGCGGGTGGCCTTCGGCAGCTTAGCTGTCACGAACTGCTTGATGGGATCCCTGCCGTTTTTGAAGCTACCGCCGTTGGCATTATAGGTGACGGTCTTCTCATCCGGAGTCACTGCCCGCTGCTCATAGAGCTGCTGACAGATGTAGGCCGCGATCTGGCTGTGACCATCCATATTAGGGTGGAGCGCGTTATTCGGAGAAATGCCTTCCTGATTCCGAAGCTCCCGCAGGTCGATCGTCGTGATATCGTAGTGCTTTGCAATCTGCTCGATCACTTCCGCCTGTTTAGGAATATTATTTTGCTCATAATAGGGAATAATTGCGATAATCTCAGCACCCGGATAGGTTGCCTTCATGCGCTGCAGAGAAGCCGCGTAGGCGCTCGCTGTATCCGAATAGGACTGCGCCCAATCGACAGTCTTCGCATAGTCTGCATCGGGATCAAACGCACCAACCGAGCTGTCCGGGTTGCTGCCGCCATAGTACAGGATCACATCCGGCGTGCCATTATCGTCAAGCTTGTTGATTCTATCCTTGCTTGCCATAGAAGCAGCTTTAGAACCGATGGTGCTTCCACTCCATGCCTCATCAATGCCCTCTGCTGCGCCAAAGCGGGTAATGATATCACCCCAGTAATTGCGCTCAAAAGTCATCTCTTTGCCAGTAGTATTATCATAATACAGAGCATTACCGCTGGGGATTTTGTCCTTGATCGTCGAAATGCTGTCGCCCATCACGGAGATTCTTTTCTCGTGGAACAGCGCGTATAAATAGTTATACTCCGCTTCGCTGGCATAGTTATAAACGACCCAGGTAGACTCTCCCGCAGTGACCTCTGCGCGTCCCTCTTTGCTGCCACCGGTCAGCGTCACCGCTGTGCCATTCTTCTCAACACTGACAATATCTGTGTTCGAACTCCTGACTGTGTCCCCCTCGGGAACGGTAATTTGGCCTTCTTTACCCGTCCAAAGGGTTATCGGCCCCGATGTCACTACATATACATTTCTACCGAATCAGCATCAATGCCCTCATCATTCCTTGCCCAAGCTACCGTTGGCAACAGGTTCAGCATCATGACAAGCGTCAGTAAACTTGCCAATAATCGCCGTTTCATTCCATTCCCTTCTAAGATTCTCTATCTTTTGCTCGTCTCCGCGGGCTGGGTTTACTTGGTTTTGCGTCTGGTCTTCCCGGCGCAGACGGGGCAGCCGCTTTGCTGCGCGCCGGTGCGGGCGTAGATGACCGCTTTCCACATGTGGCCGTAGGGATATTGTCACCACACTTTTTTGTGGCTTCCGGCAGTCACCATCTCCGGTGTCAGCGCGCCGTTGAGGCTCTCGTGCCACTGCTTGGCCACAAGCGGTTGAACAGTCGCAAGGTCGTTGAACCCCGGCAGCACCTTTCGGTTGGCGCAGTAGGGGCAGCCGTCGCCGCGCTGCGCGATCACAGCACGGTAGGAGTGCCCCTTTTCGCATCGCCACCACACGCGGCGGTTTGAACCCGCGGTGACGCTGCTCGGTCGGAGCGCACCGTTTTTCTCCTCGTCCCACTGCGCGGCAATGTCCGGGTACAGCGTCGCGAGGTCGTTTTCGCCTGCGAGCGCCTGCCGTCCGGTGCAGACCGGACAGCCCGTGCCGAGGGTTGTCCTCGAATACACCGCCGCGCGCCACGAATGCCCTTTCGGGCATCTCCACCAGATGAGCTTGTGGCTGCCGGTCGTCACATCCTGCGGCGTCAAGGGCGCGTTCTTTTCGTCATCCCATTCTGCCGCCAGCGCGGGAAACTGCTTCACCAGGCCGCCCTGTTTAGGCGTAACCTTGCGGCCCGTGCAATAGGGGCAGCTTGCACCCTCGCTGCGGGTGTAAACCATGGCCTGCCATGAGTGGCCGCTTGGACAGGTCCACCAGACTCTTTTGTGGCTGCCGAAAGTCACATCATCCGGCGTGAGTGGTAAATTTCGCTCAATATCCCACTGGGCAAGCAAAGCAGTCTTTCCCTGTTCGGTGCAAAACGCTCTAAATGTTCGTCGGATCGTCAGCCACCCTCTCATGAAAAAAGCTCCGTTCCAGCAAAGCCGGACGGAGCAGTGACATGCGAATACATCAGTAAGGGTGCAACCGGCTGTCATAGCGTATTCTCCATTCGGAGAGGCGTTAGACCCATCTGGCTTTGCGTCGCCGCCTTTCGGCGGTTTTGCCAAAATATGAGATTTTGAGAACGGAATCTATATTCCGTATATGCAAAGGAAGCGAAACGATCTTATCGTTTCCTTTACTCGTAGCAAAATATAGCACAATCTTCCGACAAAGACTAGGGAAATTATGATTTCAAATATAAATTATGGAGTTTACAGGGGAAAACGCACTGTAAGCTTGTGCCGCTGCACCCATTTGAGCGTTCTCGGGCGCAGACAGCTCGATCTCTGCATGCGCTTTAGTTGTGAATATAGTGGTAACTGTATTCGCTTTGGCATTTTTGCGCAACAGAATATAGATTCCGTTTTTATGATACAAGTTTTAACTGTTCGAGCTGACGCCGATGCTCCGCCATGCTCGTAACAAGGTAAATGCGCGTCGTTTCGATGCTCGAATGGCCGAGGACATCCGCCAGCTTGACGATCTCCTTGTATGCGCGATAAAATGCCGTCGCGAACAGGTGGCGCAGATTGTGCGGGAAAACTTCCCCTGCGTCGACACCTGCGCGGGTGCACAGCTTTTTCATTTTCGGCCAAATTTGATATCTCGACATGGACTTGCCGCTTTTGGCGCGAAAGATCGCGCCGGAGGCGGTTTTTTGCCGCGCGGCGAACTTGAGCAGCTTGCGGCAGAGTTTTGACGGCAGTAGGATCGTGCGGATTTTGCCTTTAAGCGCAATTTCTGTTTTGCCGTTCTTCGCGGCCTCAACCGTGATATACTGCACCTCGCTGACACGGATGCCGGTGGAGCAGATGGTCTCCATCAGGAACGCAAAGCCCCGGTCGCCCGCAGCCTCTGCCGCGGCGACGAGACATTCATACTCTGCTCGCGTTAACTCCTGTTTGCTGTCTCGGAACAGGCGGCGCTGGATCTTGAGAAACCGTGCGCGGCAATCTGCCCAACCGCAGAAACGGAAAAAGCCGTTCAGCGCCGCTAAATAGGTGTTGATCGTCGACGGCACGTAGTTTCTCGCGCGCAGGTCGTCTTTCCAGAGCCGAATCATCTCTGGTGTGACCGCCGCGCCGCTCAAAAAGGCTGCAAAGCTTTGTAAAGCACGGCGATATTTTTCGATCGTCGCTGCGGCACGCTCTTCATTTCCGAGGGCTTTCAAATAGGCTTCGACCATCTTGTCAGTCATATAAATGTTCCATAATAAAAATACCCCTATCTCTCTTGATAGGGGTATTGTAACGTATTGTTGCGGATTTCGAACAGTGAATTGCACTCCCGCAGCTATGAATATAAAAAGAGAAGCCACTCTCTTGAGTGGCTTCTCTCCATGTTGGCGCTACCTATCTTTCCGGGCCGTCTCCAGCCAAGTATTGTCGGCAGAAGCGAGCTTAACTTCCGTGTTCGGGATGGGAACGGGTGGACCCTCGCCCTAATCAGCACCAACTGCTGTATTGCAACTGTCTTATACAGTAACAAACCTTTATCCAATTGTCAAGTCGTGCCGAGTGGCACGTTCAAGCGTTTTGCACAGCAAAACCTTGCCGCAGGGCGAATTCATTTCGCCCAAGGATTTTTTGTCCTCAAGGGTTCCCGAAAAAGCATTGCTTTTTTGGGATGGTGACCCGTACCGGATTCGAACCGATGTTAACGGCGTGAGAGGCCGCTGTCTTAACCACTTGACCAACGGGCCATGCCTTGCGTCGTGGGGTCCCCACTGGATGGTGCTCCCATCCAGTGGGATGGTACACCTTCAGGGACTCGAACCCTGGACACCCTGATTAAGAGTCAGGTGCTCTACCAGCTGAGCTAAAGGTGCATGTTCTTTCGCTCATTGCGCTTATCTTTCTGTCTGCTCCTCCTGCTCGCACTACGTACTCAATCGCAGGCTAAGTGCCGCTCCGCGGTTGCCCGCGATACAACGCCTGTCGGCGTTAGTACCAGCTGAGCTAAAGGTGCATGTCTTCAAATCGAACCTTCAAAACCGAACAATGTAACTTCAAAGCTCCTCTCAAGGCCTTGCCTGCTTCATTCGTAGGTCAAGCCCTCGGACTATTAGTACCGATCAGCTGCACACATTACTGCGCTTCCACCTTCGGCCTATCAACCAGATCGTCTTTCTGGGTCCTTACTCCTTGAAGGATGAGAGATCTCATCTTAGGGGGAGTTTCACGCTTAGATGCTTTCAGCGTTTATCTCGTCCGTACATAGCTACCCAGCTATGCCCTTGGCAGGACAACTGGTGCACCAGAGGTACGTCCATCCCGGTCCTCTCGTACTAAGGACAGCTCCCTTCAAATCTCTTACGCCCGCAACAGATAGGGACCGAACTGTCTCACGACGTTCTGAACCCAGCTCGCGTGCCGCTTTAATTGGCGAACAGCCAAACCCTTGGGACCGAATTCAGCCCCAGGATGCGATGAGCCGACATCGAGGTGCCAAACCTCCCCGTCGATGTG
>OIXR01002020.1_pt1 | contig 12134 bp, 10 predicted proteins | sample 1587831 | NCBI WGS metagenome assembly OIXR01 (sample SAMN03283263) | human gut metagenome | biome: human-associated habitat; material: feces | host: Homo sapiens | place: USA | collected 2013
CTGTTTGTAATCAACTTTCCCCCTCACACGGGAATTTCAAAAAACTATTGAGGAATTCCAATACAGGTTCATATTCTCTGTAACGCTTTCTTCTGACAGTTGAAATCGAGTCTTTACTTTCTCAGCCGTAGTATTATAATCCGCCCCCAATTCAATGCATGTTATGATCAATGCCTTAATACCACTCTGCCGTTCTTCTTGTCTTCCTTCTTGTCTCCCTTCGCGCTTTCCCATCCTTATATATTGCTCAAATAATTCACACATAGTGATCTCATCCTCCTCTCTGATATTCATTTCCTTTAAAATAGCAGATTCTGTTGTGGAATCCTCTTCACCGGATAATACATTGATCATTCTGATCAATGCCGCTTTGTGTATCACCTTCTGGTCGGAACGAAGATTATTGCCCTCTGCCAGATAATCCAGCACAATTCTCATATCGCTATGAAATCTCTCCCGCACCTCTTGGGGCAGGTAACGCATTTCCCAGATATGTACCTTGATATCATCCACATATTTTCGAAGTTCTTCCGGCACTTTTCCACAGCATAATTCATGGATTCCCGGTTGTTTCTCCCAATGCTCCCTTCCCCAGTAAAGTATCATTTCTATAATGGGATACATGTCCATCACTTTGCCTTCGTACTGCTCCCGATATCCTCCGCCGGTATAACCCGCTTTACGCAACACCATTTTGACATCCGGTGCCGACTGATTGGCGATCATATATTGTGCCCTGATCCGTTCCCCTGCCATCTCGTATTTCACCACATCCTGTAACTGGTTTCGCAGCCTGTTTTCTCCGCTCGTATAAATACTTTCCGTCGGTGCCGGCAACAGATTTTCTTTGGTCACAACAAGCTTTCCATTATGCAGCAACGCATTAATAATGTCTGCAGCAACATCTGGAAATGTCTCGAAATTCTTTGTAACAAGGTCGTTTTTCTCTCTGTTTTCCCTCATTTTTTCTCCCTTAAGCACACTAAACTTACCTAAGCAGGAAAAACTGAAACCGTTCCATGCACTATTTCCCTTTCCGCCTGCTTATGTTTTGTCATTTTGTTTGAATTTTTGGCGAAAAGCCCGAAATACACACAAAAGATATTGTCAGAAATTGTCATAAAGAATTCTTTAGATGTTGTAACTATAGCATAACCCTATCGTCTTTTCAAGTTCTTTTTTCCGAAGGTGTATCAATGCGTATATTTACAGTTTTAGGAAAATGTGCCCTTATTTTTCAACAATGGATAAAAGCTCCGGATTTATGTATCCGGAGCCTCTTTCGTTTCCTATTTTTATTTATTTTTACCCCAACAGGTTCTTCAGTGCTGCCATACCTTCGGCATCCACAGCGGCCTTGTTGGCCTCCTGGATCTGGAGGTAGACTTCCTTGCGGTAGATGGGCACTTCCTTGGGTGCGGTGATGCCGATCTTGACCTGATCACCTTTGACCTCCAGAACGGTGATCTCGATATCGTTGTTGATGACGATTGCTTCGTTCTTCTTACGGGACAATGCCAGCATCTTACTCACCCGCCTTTCCGGATTTCAGGATGTCGTATACCGGATATTTTACCGGGTATTTATCTCCCTCAAGGATGATCTGGCAGGCCTTGCGTTCTTCCACGTTGATCACAAAAGGTCCCTGCAGATTCACCGTCATCTTCGTCAGGTCGGCAGGCACCGTCACAGTGACCATGACCAGAATATTCTCCGGGGTAAGATTGCCCACACCGGTAAGCAGCTCGTCATCCACCTCCGGATCATATTCCGGATGGACTACCAGCGGATCCATGACCGGCATGGCGAATCCGGGTTCTTCCAGAGACTGTAAATAGCGGATTCCTACGTTGCTGCCCTTCTCCTCATCGTGGAGCATGGTAAAATGCTTCAGTTCCGGAAATCCGATAATACCTTTGTCAAAAGTGATGATCTTGTCATCCGCAATCTCAACTTCTCCAAAAAATTTTGTATTGATCTTCATAAAATACCTACGCCTTTCCGTAACCTGTTGTTCTAGATGAAATTCAACAGTGTGGTCTGCATTACTTTACCGGTAGCCATCAGTGCCGCTTCATAGGTCATTTCCGCACTCTTCAGATCAATGGCGGTCTCGGTAACATCGATATCCTCGTTTTCACTCTTTAAGGTCTCAAAGGTGGTCTTCTGACTCTTCATGCGGTTATCGATCAGTTCCAGTTTGCTGCTTCTGGTACCGCAGTTGGTAACGCACAGGTTGGCATCATCCAGATATCCCTGGAACGTAGTAATGCCGCTTTCGAACATCTTCTGGCATTTGTCCTTTGCCAGGGTCAGTGCTTTTTCTACTGCTTCCATCTGCTTCGTCAGGGTCTTTGCATCCGTACCGGTAGCAGTCTCCTGCAGTCCCTCGATCTTGGTCTTCACATTCTCCAGATCCACCACATCCTGCATGGCCTGTACCAGATCGTCCACCGTACGTCCGATACCGTGCTGGAAGCACTCATCTGCAGTGGAATTCACCTGAATGGTCTGGTTGAAGCCTACATCATATTCGATGACCTGTTTTGCCGCATCACCCTTGAGGTATTCCTGATTATATTTCGTTACTTTCTGATCCGCATCCGTACTGGTACATGCAAAATAATGCTCAGGTCTCAGATCACCTTTGACCCAATGATCCTTCTGGTAGGTCACACGGATCTCGCCTTCGTTCTTGCCAGAAGTGGACGGATCGTCCTTGCAGGACATCAGCTTTTCATAACGGTTCTTACCAAGCAGGACCTCACCGGTATCCGGTACATAGATCAGTGCATCATCATCCTTTGCTGCCATAGAATAAGGATCCGCGGTAGAGGAGACCGTCTGGAACATCTTGGAATCCCATGTCGTCATATCCTTTTTATAGGCACCGTTTGCATCTTTCTCCCAGAAAGAAATCGAAGGTTTCGCATCCACATCTCTGCAGTCATCATAAGCCAGCCGGATACGATACACATCTATGGAGCTGACTGAATTTTCCGTAATATCCTTGTAGTCCTGATTCTGATCATTATAGTTATTCGCCGTAATATCCAGCAGTTTTCCGGTATTCACCTTTGTCAGCTGTGTGATGGAGCTGTTGTCCAGCTGCTCGGTAATCTCATATTTCGTATTGTACTCTTTATCAAAACTCAGAGAAGTATCGGTACGATATCCGGTAAACACATAACGGCCCGCATAGTCTGCATCGCCGGTGCTGTACACTTCATCTCCCAGTGCCTTCAGCTGCTCCAGAATGATCTGGCGGTCCGCGGATTTCAGATCTCCGTTAGATGCCTTGGTGCACTGTCTGATCATATTCGTGATGATCTCTGTCAGGTTCTTCAGTGCATCCTCGGTTACGTCCAGCCAGCTCTCCGCATCCGGAATGTTCTTGCTGTAATACTGCGTCACCTCGGTCACATTGCTGCGTAAACGCAGGGCACGGATGGATACCACAGGATCATCGGAAGGACGGCTGACCTTCTTCTGGGTAGACATCTGGGTGCTCAGCTTATCCTGATATACTTTGTTCGTATTGATATTGGACAGATTATTACGCTGCATGATCTTGTTCGTAATTCTCATTTTCTCCGTAACTATTCAGGATTCTAAAAATCAGAATAACTGGTACGTTATGCTTGCATATAAGTAACAGTTTTCTGATTCGAATGGTGACTCGAATAGAGTCACCACACACGTGAGCAAAATTAGCTGCGTAGCAGCGAGAAAGCACGGATACGTGCGTTTTTGCGAACATATGTGGGAATCCGAATAGCTGCCTCCTTTCTAGTTTAGACTCCGGTCTCCAGAATCAGTCTGTCATAAATCTCCGTCAGTGTCTGGATCATCTTGGATGCCAGATTATATCCATTCTGGTATTTTACCAGATTCACAGCTTCTTCATCCTCATCCACACCGGAGATGGAGATTCTCTGGTTGTCGATGGTATTGGAAATGTCTTTAAAGCTTGCATAGAAAGTATTGGCTCTGGAAGCATTCAATGCCACATCCGATAAGATACACTGTAAAAATTCGGAAGCATTACATCCGCGGAAGCTCATCTTGCTCTTATCTGTGGCAAGATTCTTCAGATCGTTCAGCAGGTCATTCTGTTCCACACCGTCAGATGCATTTTTTCGGTTTGCCATCAGGCTGGGATCCTGCTCCATGGCATCCAGAATATCGAAATTCTCCGCTGTCAGACGATAGTAGCTGTCATCGTTGACTTTTACCGTAACTTTACTGTTTTTCTTCTCCTGCTTGTCATATCTCTTGGCTGCATCATCCAACAGGAACTGCTCACTGCTGGTTGCCTTATTGCCGGTGAACATCTTCACGCCGGGATCTCCGTTTCCGCTGTAGCCGGAGGTGAGAATATCGTTGAATTTCTGAGAGAAGGTACGGATCCACTCATTCATCTGGTTCATGTAATAAGGGATGCCCTGATAGGACAGGTCGGTACCGATCTCTGCCTTTTTCCCTACACGGTCATTGGTAATTCCCCGGGGATTCTTCTCACTGTCCGATAAGGTAAAAGTATACGTATAAGTGGCGTTGCCGTTCGCATCATATTCGCAGGTATATTCCCAGGAATCATAATAGAATTCCTGATTGCCCAGATCGATGATACCGCCCTGATCCGACAGATTACATTTATTCAGGTCCTGCAGATAAGCCTTGGTTACTTTTACGGTTACGGTATCGTGGGTCTTGCCGTCTGCCGTGGTCGTCGTGCCGGTGGCGGTCACCTGTCCGGTGAAATTCTCGCCGTTGTTACCGTCACGCATCTGGATCAGTCCCGCCAGATCACCGCCCATGGATGCATTGTACAGATTAAACTTCTGCCCGTCCGCCCAGTAGACTTCATAGAGACCGTCGATATCGGTCTGGTTTACTTTCTCATAGGAGGTTCTTGCCACACATTCGAGACCGTTGTAATCACTGCCGTCTACCAGCATCTGGCCTCCGGCGATCTTGACCATGTATCTGTTGGCTCCAGTCTCACGGTTCTCGTTGTTGGCATCGATGATCGGAGTCTCCTTGACTTCCACATCCACGATCTTGGATAATTCATCGATCAGCAGGGTTCTGCGGTCACGCAGCTCATTGGCCTTTGTTCCAGCCAGTTCAATGGTGTTGATCTGTTTATTCAAGGAGGCGATCTCACCGGCAAGGGAATTGATCTGATCCACCTTCAGTTTGATCTCTTGGTTGATATCCTTCTGTACTTTTTCCAGATTGCCCGCCATACCGTTGAAATACTCTGTCAAAGCTCCGGCATAGCCTACGAACTGGGATTTGGCTGTGGCACTGTTGGGATCTTTTAAAAGAGCCTGCATACCGGTGATCATCAGCTGATCGAAGATAGTCTTGAATCCGGTACTCTTGCCGTCATCGTCAAAATAGGTCTCCAGCTGCTGCATGTAGTACTGCTTCATATCGTACTCACCCAGCTGTGCGTTGTTGTCCCAGAATCTTCCGTCATAGAATTCATCCCGGATACGCTCAATGGCCAGTGTCTCTACACCGGCACCGGCACAGCCGTAGGTCTGGAATACACGCAGGGCATTGGATGCCTGCTGTGTTACCTGCTGTCTGCTGTAGCCTTCCGTCTGTACATTGGCGATATTATTGGAAGTGGTATTCATGGCAGCATTGCTGGCCAGAAGTCCTGTATATGCAATATTTAATCCAAAAAATTGTGAGGGCATCTCTTACCTCCTTGGTTCTTACGCATTAAACACCCAGCGTGGAAATAATATGCTCCAGCATCTCGCTGATCACGTTGATGTAACGGCTGGATGCGTTGTATGCGTTCTGGAACTTGATCATATTGGACAGTTCCTCGTCCGTGGATACACCGATAACCTGTTCTCTGGCGCTCTGTGTAGCTTCCACGGTGCTGACCTGATTCTCATAAATACTCCGGAATACATAGCCGGAATTGGATACCTGCGATACCAGGTCGGTATAATAATCTACAAAAGTAGTCTTTTTCTGTACATTAGGATTCAGCGTGTAGGCTTCCTCGGTAAATGCCGCTTTCAAAGCATCTGCGGTCTCCTTATCCTCGGAACCGTCTGCCAAACGGAATCCAAGCTTGGAAGGCTCCTTCGTCAGCGCCGGATTTACCTGAAGATTGCCGATAGTATACAGGCTCTCAGGGCTGTCCGGATCTTCTTTCTTCATGACCCAGTAGTCCTTAAGTGATCCGTCCGCTTCCTTCACACTTACTTTCTCATACCCATCCGTTGTAACCTTGGTGAACAGCTGGATGGGGCTGCCATCCTCCATGCGCATGTAACCGTCCGGGTCTACCGTGCAGTAACGGGCATTTTCTAATTTAGTGCCGTCTGCCAACTCCAGATCTCCGGTCTGTACTCCTGCAGCCTTCGCCAGAATATCGTTCACCTTCGTCACCACATTGTGGATCATCTGGTCGAACTCACCCTGAATATTCATGACAACGGACTGGGAGACACTGTCGTATTTTCCTTCCGCCAGATCTGTATAATTAGCTCTGTGATCACCTCTGGCCAGAAGCATTGCCTTCAGGCCGCCGATATCTGTGTTCAGGTCGGAAGAAATCTCCACGGAGAGATCAAATACCTCTGCGCCGTCAATATTATAATCTCTGGTGCCATCAGCTCTTACGGTGTAGGTGGCATCCTGCGGCCAGAACGGAGTGTAGAAGCCGGTGGCTTCATCCGTCTTCAGAGCAATCTCATAACAGGTTCCGTCCTTTACGAAATCCACGCCCTCGATCTGTACGGATACACTGCCGTATCGATCTTCGGAAAAGGTCATGTTGGTCAGCTCTGCCAGTTCATCCAGAATCTGATTTCTCGCGTCTCTCAGGTCGTTGGCATGTTCAATGCCGCCACTCTCAATGGCTCGGATCTGATCGTTCAGCGTTAATAACTGGCTGCCGTATTTATTGATCTTATCTACATTCTGCTTAATCTGTGTGTTCAGGTTGTTCTGGTAGGAGCTCAATCCGCTGTATACTGCTCCGGCTCTCTGTACGAATTCCGCCGCTCTCTGCACCAGCATGCCCTGTGTTACAGAACTGCTGGGATCCTTGGAAAGCTCCTGAATAGCGGTCCAGAAGTCTGTCATGGTGGTCTGGAATGCCTCGCCGTTCAATTCTCCCAGCTGGCTCTCTACCTCTTCCATGACTTCTGTGGACACTTCATAGAACATACTACGTCCGGATTCCTTGCGGTATGTCTTGTCCAGGAAATAATCTCTGACCTGTTTTACGCGGGAATATGTGACACCCAGACCTGTCTGTTTGTTGGAAATAGACTTAGGGTCTGTCGATAATGTGACATAAGCTCTGTTAGACTGCTGTACCTGTTGTCTGGTATAGCCGGTGGTGTCCACATTAGAAAGATTATGCGCTGTGGTATTCAGCGCATTCTGACTTGTCTGTAATCCGGACGAACCTATATATAAACTACCCATTAATGGCATAAACTTTCACCTCTGTATCAGGGGATCCTCAGATCCCCGGGATCCGGTCTTACTGCTTGGCATCGAATCCATGGTCAATGACCCCCATGGTATTGCCTGCATTGTAAGCTCCCCGGTTGTAATTCGCTGTCTCGGGTGCAGCCTTGGATGCCTGGAGGAGATTCATCTCGAATTCCACCATCTCCAGCGCGCTGTTTAACAGTTCACTGTTCTGCTCGTTCACGCGCTTCAGTCCCCGGACCGCTGCCTGTAATCTGTCGTGGGAATCCGCCAGTGCCTGCTGTTCCGCAGGCCGTGCAGATAACATAGTGATCAGATTCGGCAATTTCAAGTCGTTAACATCCCTGTTCAATACATCGGCTATGTCCGCAGTCACTCCCGCTCTCTGCTTGTCCAGATTGTGGATCCTGCTGACCAGCTCCTGCTCCTCGTCCGTGATCTTTTGTAACTCTGCAAGATCACCGCCTGCAATAATCGGTGTCTTGCGCTGTGATAGCTGAAGCAGAGCTTCGTACTCCGTACTCTCTCTGTCCAGTACATCTATCAGGTTTTCCATTAAACTAGCCAAGGAACTACCTCATTTCTTCCTGCTTTTGAAGCAGCTTCTCCGCAAAGCTTGCATTATCCACTCCATAAGTACCGTTCTGGATTCTTGCTTTAATGGGAGCCGTTAACTCTTCCCTGATGTCAGGTGCTGCTGCCACTGCTGCCTTAGCGGTCTGGAAATCCTTGCCCTGGCTGCTGATCTGCAGTCTGTCCGTGTGTGACGCTGTCTGAGTCTTCTGAGTTCTGCTGACCTTCTGTGACTGATACAGCTGCTGTACCTGTGTATACGCTTCAATACGCATGTCGACTCCTCCTTCCCGAATGTCTTTTGATGTTTCACAATATGTATCGGACGGATTTGCAATTACTTTAGCCCTCATGGAAAAAAAGTAACGATCCGGACCGCCTGCAGGGGAACGTCCGAATCGTCACAAAATCTGTCAATATGCATTTTCGTTGCGGATCTCATCGTCTACCCGCCGTACCCGGTAGGTCTTGTCTCCCACCGTCACGGCGGTCACCGTATCGTCGTGGGCATACAATCCTTCTTCCACATAAGAAAATTTTTCCGGTGTCCTGCCCTCTTCCAGGATCTGGATCAAAGCCTCCACCCTGGGGCCATGCAGTGGATTGCATTCTCCGATGCAGGTGATCTCATCCTTCAGCACGCAGTCCATGGATTCTGTGCTGACACCATCAAAAGACAATATCATAATATCTCCTGCCGCCAGATTGCTGCCGACCCTTTTTCCCGCCGCCCGGATCGCTTCCATGGCGCCAAAGGCCTCATTGTCGTTTTCGCAATAGACCACATTGATATTGTCGTATTTTTTCAGGAAAGCTTCCATGACTTCCTTCCCCTTGGCCTGGGTAAATTCTCCCGATACCTGGTCTAACAGATCCCAACCGTATTTTGCCGCGCCCTGCTCCAATCCTCTGGTACGTCCGATCTGGGCGGAAGCTCCGATATTTCCCTGAATATTTACAATATGAAGATCCTCCGGTGCAATTCCCTTGCTGATGGAAAAGGAATTCAGCCACTCCGACATTTTCAGGCCTTCCAGTTCAAAGTCCGAACCCACGAAGCAGGTGAACAGACTGTCATCCTCCACATCCACCTTACGGTCCACGATGACCACCGGGATCCCGGCATCCTTTGCTTCCCTGAGCACCGTGTCCCATCCGGTCTCTGTCACCGGTGCCAGCACGATATAATCTACCTCCTGCTGGATAAAAGTACGGATTGCCCGGATCTGGTTGGCCTGCTTCTGCTGTCCGTCTTCGAAGATCAGATCATATCCGGCCTCTTTTGTAAAGGTGCTTTTCATGGACTCCGTGTTGGCACTACGCCAGTCGGATTCCGCTCCCAGCTGGGAAAATCCCACCACAATACGGTCTGTCTGTGTATCCTCTGGTGTTGCAATATCCTCCGCAGTGCTTTGTCTGTCGCCGCATCCTGCAAGCAGGATTCCCAGCCCCAGCAGCAGACCCGCCATCCATCGTCTTCCTGTTCTGCATTTCTTCATATCTGTAATGTCATCCTGTTCTGTCATACTTCCCGCCCGGAAATCGCTCTGTCATTCTCTCATTTTCCGGCAGGTTCTTTCTCTGTATGAAAATACGCCACAGAGCTCTCCAGTTCCCCGGAGATCTGTTTCATTTTATCACAGTTTGCGCCCACTGTCTGTATCTGTGTCAGGATTTCCTCAATGTTTGCATTCACCTGCTGATTGTTGGCAGCATTTTCCTCACTGATAGCACTGAGGCTGCCGATATTGCCCAGAATATCCTCTTTCTGCTGTGACAGACGTCCGGTCTCTCCGGCGATCTTGCGGATCTCTTCCGCAGAATGTCTGATACTTTGCTCTAACTGCTGATACTGCTCTCTGGTTGCAATAATGTGATCCTGCTCCTCCCGGATGATATCCTTTACCACATCCGCCTGTTCCACAGTCTCACCGGATTTCTCCATAATGCCCTGGGCCAGATTTTTGATCTGCTCGGCACCGGCAGCGCTCTGCTCCGACAGTTTGCGGATCTCTTCCGCCACCACGGCAAAGCCTCTGCCCGCCTCTCCGGCTCTGGCGGCCTCGATGGAGGCATTCAGACTTAACAGATTGGTCTGTCCGGAAATGGAGAAGATCAGAGCTACCGCCTCATCGATCTTTTCGATATAATCGTTGGTCTCATGAATCTTCGCTGTAATGGTATTCACGGATTCCACAGAACGATTGCTGCCGGTCATGATCTTTTCCATGCCTTCCCCCGCCTTTTTGCTGTTGTCCTGTATTTCTTCCGAATCCTTCTGCAGCTTTCCGGCACTGACACTGATGTCATTGACCGCCTCTCCGATCTCATCCATACGGTCACTGATATTCTGCACATTTTCCGCCATTTCCTCCGCTGCGGAAGACAGTTGCTCCATCGCCTGACTGATCTGTCCAGCCTGTTCTGTGGTGGCATCGCTTCCCTCTGCCACCTGCCGTACACTGTTTAGAAGTTCTCCGGATACCTCCTGTACACCGCCGATGACCTGTGCCAGATTCCGCTGCATCTGTGAGGTATTCTGTAACAGATTACGGATCTCCCGGACAATACTGTCGGATTCTTTTCTGGCACTCAGATCACCTTCCGCCAGGGCATCCACCCTGCTGCCGGTCTCTTTCATCTTGCCCGACAGTGCTCTGCTCAGGAAAAAGCAGATAACACCAAACAGGATCACCATGCCCACTGCGCAGACCATGAATACAACCTCGATCTCCCACAGGGCATCGGTGATCTCATTTTTCCGTTCCGCCGCAAAAGCCACTGCAGTGATCTGTCCGTTATTCATAATCGGGATATAATAACCATAATAAGTATTTCCCTCAATCACTACATTTTTATCATAATATCCCTCCGTCCCAAGATCCTGATCCATGGGGATTTCACGGATACGATAGTCATTTTCATTTTTAATGGATGTGGTAGCCGGAATGCCGTCTGCAAGAATGGCCATCTCCAGGCCTTCTTCCTTCAGGCTGTCCAGGTACTCATAATAACCGCTGGCATTCATTGCCGTGATCTCATTTTCCTTACAGTATTTTGCCAGATTATCCGCAGTTACATGCAGTGTGGTCTGCACACTGCCTTCCAGATTCGTTCTGGTCAGACGTAAAGATGTGGTACTGAGGATCACTGTTGCCAAAACTACCGGTGCCAGTGCCAGCAGCATCAACAACAGGAACAGGCTGCATCCCTGCTTTTTCAGAGTTTTCTGTTTTTTTACCTTCGTTTTTTTCATAACTTCTACCCCCTGATATTCGGTGGATTCCTTTTACTAGCGGAAAAAGAGTGTGACTGCACACCAGCCACGCTCTTTCCGCTCCTCCCTATTTTCAGCTGCTTTTATTTGTTCTGCAGCATTTTCTTTTTTCTTGCGATGACCACACTCTGTACTACCAGGAACAGACACAGCATAGCTGCAATGGTGATACCGGTCCACCATGCCTGATCCAGACCTGCACTGGATACGATATTCTGGATGGTGCTCAGGGACAATACACCGAAGAAAGTTCCGATGATATTGCCGACACCACCAGTCAGCATCGTACCGCCGATGATGGAGGATGCAATGGCGTTCATCTCCATGCCGCTGGCATGAGAAGCAGATCCGCTTCCTACATGCAGGAAGTACACATAACCGCCGATACCTGCCAACAGTCCGCAGAGCAGATGGGACATGAACTTGGTTCTCTTCACATTGATACCTAACATCAGCGCGCTCTGATTGTTACCGCCTACCGCATAGAAGCTGCGGCCCATCTTGGTCCAGCGAAGCATGATAAACATCAGAATGACTACTAAAAGCGCCACAATCACACCGATCTCCACATAAGCATTGACGTAATTGCCCAGTTTGTTCACGGAGCCCATTCCTGGAACGATCACACGGGTTTCCTTCAAAGCAGTGAAACTTTCGTTGGCTACGTTGAAAGGTTTGGTATTTACGATCGTTGTCATACCTCTGGCGAAGAACATACCCGCCAGGGTCACGATAAAGGGCTGGATATCCAGGTATGCTACCAGGAAGCCCTGTACGATACCGAAAGCAAGGCCAATGGCTACTG
>OIXR01002037.1_pt1 | contig 12055 bp, 11 predicted proteins | sample 1587831 | NCBI WGS metagenome assembly OIXR01 (sample SAMN03283263) | human gut metagenome | biome: human-associated habitat; material: feces | host: Homo sapiens | place: USA | collected 2013
CCGACCAAAAAAGACCAGTACACTTTGTGTACTGGTCTTTTTTCGTCTTCACAGCGGGATTTGAACAGGGCGGCGGCATGAAATGCCGTAAACAAAGCCATAGCATGGCTTTGTTTAGCCCGCGGGTCCCAACCAGTAGGAAAGTCTACCCAGGGAGAAGTCGTAACACATTCGTGTACTGGTCTTTTTTCGTCTTCACAGCGGGATTTGAAAGAGCACGGGCCGCGCCGCAGGCGGGGCAATCAAAAGCCCCAGTGGGGCTTTTGTTAGCGCATGGGTCCCACCCGGTAGGAATGTCTACAGGGGTGCATGCTGCAGGAGCAGCGGGATTTGAAAAATCACGTTTCTTTTGGCCGAATGCGTGCTATCCTTTACGCAGGAGCGATTGCCCCATACCCTGCAAGGGGACGGACCTTCAGCTTTCCAGTTGCAAAATATACCTGAAACTGATTTTATCCAACACCCCCGCAAGGGGACAAACGAAAATGCCCTTTTCTGTTTTCGCGCAATGGCGGCAGAAAAGGGCATTTTTCATGGAAAAATCGTTGTCTGATGTTCGGGAAAAAGCAATGCCGCCCGATGCAGGTCTGCATTCCTGCACGGGCGGTGTTTTTGCTGTCCCCTTGCGGGGAGGACCGTTCCAGGACGGTCAAAGATGGGTAACGTTGAAATGGTCATCACAGCACTTTCGTCCCCTTGCGGGAAGAACATGGAAAAGGTGTGAGCGCCTGCGCTCACAGAGACCTCTGCGGCGGGGCCAGCGGCTCCACCGATACGCCGCCCATGCCAAGGGTGGTTTTGATCCCGATGCCGCCGTAGGGTGCAAAGGAGAGCAGGGCGTTCCAGAGCTCCAGCAGCGGCAGGGCCAGCCGGGCCTCCACGACAGCGCTGCCCACAAAGCCCGGGATGCGGGTGTTCTTGATGGGATAGGAGACGGTGTGCAGGTTGTAATCCAGGATGTGCAGACCGCGCAGGATGGCGTCCAGCGCGTCCGGGTCGTTCAGCTGGCAATCCGGAAATGCGGTGTTCCAGTGCAGCACAAGGCTCTGCAGCAGCAGGAATTCCTGCGGGTAGATGGCGTAGCGTCCCGCCTGCTTGAAGGCGCAGGGGGTGCGGAACCACAGCCTTGTCCGGCTGGCGAGCTCCTCCCGTGCCGCCAGCAGAAGCTGCAGGCCGTTTTCCACCGAGTGGCTGCCCAGCGGCTCCATCTGCAGGGGCGCGCCGTGCAGTTCCAGCGTGGTGCAGCGCTCCAGCGCCTGCAGCATCCAGCGCAAGGATGCGTCCTCGGCGGTGTTCAGGCAGATGGGCTCGCTGTCCAGATGGAACCGACCGTAACCGGCGCTGGTGCGGCCGCCGATCCCGCCAAGGTAGTCCAGCTGGAGCAGCTTCATGGCCTTGGACAGAAGCGAAAGGTCCTCTTCCATCTCTTTGGGGTCGGACAGGTTGTAAACGATGTTGACCCCGAACCGGGAACCGGCAACTATGCGCTCGATCTGGCGTTGGTTGGCCTTGGAGGTAAGGCGGTTGATCGTGTTCTCCGACTTGACTTCGGTCACGCCCACGCCTTTCAGCTGGTCGTAGTTGAGCAGAAAAGCGTCCGCAAACTGCAGCCGTGCAAAGCGGACTGGTTCAGAGCTGCCGAACATCCGCAGGATCACCTCGCCGTCTGCGGAAAAATCCGGCAGCGTTTCGCCGTTGACACAGCTGCGGCGGGCAAGCAGGTAGACGCACCGTGCAAAATTGACCTGGTCCTCCCGGGTATTGCGCAGCAGGTCGGTCAGGTTGTACAGCGTGGAATTGCCGGGGTGATCGTCGTCCTTTTTCTGGAACTGCGCAAAGAACTGCTCCAGACAGGGTATCTTCTCGCCCAGCACCTTGTCCCGCAAAACATCCCAGGAGTAGGTGGGGTCGGGCACGGCGTCGAACAGTGCGGCACCGTTCTTGCCGGGCAGCTTTTTGGCTTCGTCCTCCAGCGCGGCGGTCTGCTCAGCTGCGGCGCGGAACAGGTTGACGTACTTCATCCGCTGCACGGGGTCGGTCTGGTCCGGCTGCTCAAAGCCGGCAATAAAGGCCTGCCCCAGATTGCCCACGTCCATGCGGCAGATGGCGACGCGGCGGATGCCCTCCGACTGGTCGGCAAGATCCTCGATGCGGTTGCTGGCGGCATAGTCGCCGACGAACAGGTTGATGGACGGGCTGAGCGTCCGCACCAGCCGGTTCTTGGTGTAGGAACGCACAGCGTCGGCGCAGAGGGCGGAGTCGTTCGAGAACGAAAGGAACCGAACTGGCAAAGCAGCTGGCCGCCTATGAGCTTGCCATGCTGGGGGTGCCGGACGGGACAGAAATCACGGTCCAGCCGCTCGACGAGGACCGGTTGGGCTACTACAGCGCTGCTTCCCGGCAGATCGTGCTTTCCCGGTCTGTGCTGGAAAGCGGGACCGCGCAGGAGACCATGGACACCATCGCCCACGAGGCGTTTCATGTACAGCAGGCTTATGTGGTGGAAAACATCGACTGGGACGATGCCGCGACCCAGGCGGCCTACTACGACCAGGCCAGACGATGGCTGCGGAACTATCAGAATGGGTACGTCTCGGGCGAGGAGGACATCCTAGGCTATTACTTCCAGCCGGTGGAGGTCGATGCCAGAGCCTATGCAGAAGAGACCGAGCGCCTGCAGGGGCTGATCGACAAAGAGCTGCAGAAAGAGACCTGACAAGAAAAGCAGAGCGTCCCGCAGAAGGGGAGCGCTCTGCTTTTTCAATATTCCCGAAACGCCGGTTCTGCGGTATAATGGAGCCGGATGGACCGGCCTGCCGTGTCGGACGCGGACCGGAAACGAAAGGAGCTCTTGTTTATGGAAAAAACGCTGCGCAGCTGCGCGGATCAGATCGTGGAAACCAGCATCCGGGCGGTTCTGCCGGACGAGGCCGTCCGCCGTGCGCTGAAGGATTTTCACCCGGAAGGGCGCACGGTGCTGGTGGCCGCCGGAAAAGCCGCATGGCAGATGGCACATGCTGCCGTTGCCGTGCTGGGGCATGTGGACGGCGGTGTGGTCGTGACCAAATACAATCATGTAAAAGGGAAGATCCCCGGTGTGACCTGCTGCGAGGCAGGCCACCCGGTGCCGGACGCCAACAGCTTTGCCGCCACCCAGAAGGCGCTGGAGCTGGTGCAGGGCCTGCAGCCAGAGGACACGGTGCTGTTCCTGCTTTCCGGCGGCGGAAGTGCACTGTTTGAAAAGCCGCTCATCCCTGCAGAGGAGCTGCAGGACATTACGTCCCAGCTGCTGGCCAGCGGCGCGGACATCGTGGAGATGAACACCATCCGCAAGCGTCTGTCCGGCGTCAAGGGCGGGCGGTTCGCGCAGGCTTGCGCCCCGGCACAGGTGTTCAGCATCGTCCTCAGCGACATTCTGGGCGACCCGCTGGATATGATCGCCAGCGGCCCGGCGGTGCCGGACACCTCCACCTGCGGGCAGGCGATCGCCATTGCTGAGAAATACCACCTGCGCCTGTCGACCACGGCACAGGAGCTGCTGCGGCAGGAGACCCCCAAGGCTCTGACCAACGTGACCACCCGCATCACCGGCAGTGTGCGGGAGCTGTGCACGGCAGCCGCTGCGGCCTGCCGTGCGCTGGGGTATGAGCCGGTGCTTCTCACCGACCGGCTCTGCTGCGAGGCGCGGGAGGCGGGCAGCTTCCTTGGTTCGGTGGTCCGCACCCATGCGGGTGGAGGCCGGAAGCTGGCTTACATTGCAGGCGGCGAGACCGTGGTGCACCTGACCGGCAAGGGCCTGGGCGGGCGCAACCAGGAGCTGGCCCTTGCGGCGGCTCCTGCGCTGGCCGGGCTGAAACACTGCTGTGTGTTCTCGGTGGGCAGCGACGGCACCGACGGTCCCACCGATGCCGCTGGCGGCTATGCGGACGGCGAGACGGAAGCCGCCCTTCGCGCAGCCGGGCGGGACGTGTACCGCACCCTCGCCGACAACGACGCCTACCATGCTTTGCAGGCGGTAGGCGGGCTGATCCGCACAGGCGCTACCGGCACGAACGTCAACGACGTGGCCGTGGCGCTGGTGGAGTGAACACCGGGGTCACGCCTGGTTCCGCAGGGGCAGCTCCGGAAGAAGTGCCCGGTCTTTCGGCTTGCAGAGGATGTGATACTGCACCATCGTCTGAAAAAATAATCCGCACACCGTAAAAGAATAGAGACTTGATTCGCCGTTTCAGCTACGAAACGGCGAATTTTTTGTGAGAGAAAATACCCCCGGCACAAACAGAGCTCTGGGGTTGCTCTGTCTATGCCGGGGGGTATTTCAGGCGGCTTTTGTCATTTCTGTTTGCGTTTTCTGCCGGAGACCAGCAGGACGATGAGCAAAAGCAGCAGCAGCGGCACGGCCAGCAGCGGCGCAATGAGGATGGGCTCAATGCGGGTGGCGTCAGCCGAAACGCGGATGCGCTTGAGGTTCTCCGGGGCGGTGACACGGTGGCCGCGCACCAGCAGCCGGTGGGTGTTGATGCCGTAGGGGGTGCAGGTCATCAGGGTGACGTAGTCCTTGCCGTCCACCACCTTCAGTTCGTCCACTTCGGTGGGCAGCACGATGGAGATCTTGTCCACCTCGTAGGTCAGTTCCCGGTCCAGCACGGTGATGGTGAAGGTGTCGCCCACCTCCAGCCGGTCCAGATGGGTGAACAGCTTGGCGCTGGGCAGGCCGCGGTGGGCCGAGATCACCGCATGGGTGCTCTCGCCGCCCACCGGCAGGCTGGTGCCTTCCAGATGGCCTGCGGCCACCTGCAGCACGGCGTCGCTGGTGCCGTGATAGATGGGCAGCTCCACCCCGATGCGGGGAATGGTGATGTAGCCCATGATGCCGGTGCCGGTCACGTCCAGCGTGATGCTGTAGGTGGAAAAGCGGTCGGCGTGGTACAGGGCATCCGGGTCGGCGGCGATCTCCTGATTGAAGACGTCGGCGGCATCAAAATAGGCCGTGTAGTCGGCGTCGGACAGGCCGTCCACCTGTTGGGCGTAGCTGTTGACAACCCTGGTCTGGTTGCGCTGGTTGATGTAATCGCTGATGGTAGGGTAGAGCATCACCGCAAGGCCCACAAAGAAAATGAGGACGAGCAGGATGGTGCCGGAGTGCTTTTTCATGGCAAGGCCCTCTGTGCTGTGAAAAAGGAGCGGAGGCGAGTTGGTCGCCCCCGCTCCGGGTGTTTTCAGGGATGGTTGCTTAGTTCTTGTGCTCCATGCGCTTCTTGGTGACCAGCAGCACAACTGCTGCCACCATCAGACCGCCGCCGATGACATAGAACAGGGTGGTGCCCATGCCGCCGGTGCTGGGCAGCACAGTGCCAGCGTTGTTCTTTACCACAACGCCGCCGTCTTTATAGACATCGGCACCGAAGGTGGCATGAGCCTTGGAGCCCTCGGTCAGGTTTACGGTTTCGGGGGTTACCAGCTTGTTGTAACCGCCCGGAGCCTTGGTTTCGGTCAGGGTATAGGTTTTGCCTGCCAGACCGTAAATGTTGACCTTGCCGTTCTTGACGGTAATGGTGGTGGTTGCACCATCCTCGCCAGCGGCAGCCACACGGTAGTTGCCGGCAGTATCCTTTACGAAAGAGAGCTTGGTTTCGCCATCGGCCAGCTCAAACTCAGCACCGTCCAGCAGCTTGTTGGTGGTGCCGTCCACCTTCACCAGGTCGAACTGGTAGGACTTGGTGGTGACCTTGCTGGGAACAGTGTTCTGATGATTGCCGTAGCTCAGCTTGACCTCGTTGGCGTTGCCATCGCCATCAATGACAGCATCCTTATTCAGGGTGGCATTGTAGGTCACAATGATAGTGGTACCCTTAGTGAGAGTGCTGACGTAGGTTTCAGGAAGCACCAGAGTGAAGCCGTTGGTGGTAGAGGTGAGTGTATAATCGGTGGTCACAGCATCATTGGCGGTAACCTTGAGGGAACTGTTGTTGAAGGTCAGGCCCTTGCTCATGGTATCGGTGACGGTGTACTTCTGAGCACCGTCAGCAACCTTGATCTCGACCTTATACTCCACAGTATCACCGATCTTGGCGTTGTTTTTGTCGCCCCAATCACCGGCGCTTGTCTGGACTTCCTTCTTGATTTCAGGTTTTTCGTTCTTTTCCTTGATGGTGGCATCGGGATTGGTGGTATTCAGACCGCACAGAGCACCCAGAGAGCTGTCCACCAGGTAGTAGCCCAGGTCCAGGTTAGAGAAGGTAATGCTGCTGCCGTTGCCCTCCTGGGTACCAGCAGACTGGATGCCCTTTTGTTTTGCCCAGGCCAGAGCTGCCTTAGCAAATGCGGCAACAGTGGTGGAATCGTTTTCGTCAGCAGCCGTCCAAGTGGGGTGGTTCTGGCCGTCCAGGGTGATGTAGTTTCCACCGGCACCCGTCTTGAAGAAACCCTCCCAATCCGATTCTACGGTGTAGGAATAGGTATTGCTTTCAGCGTTGTAGCTGTCCAGCTTGAACATGCGGTAGATGGTGTAGGTCTCGTCCTTCACCGTGTTGCTGATGGTGATGGAACCTTTGGTGGCATTGGTCACTGCAAAAGCAGGCACGGCCATAGCCAGCACCAGCGCTGCTGCCAGCAGGGCAGCAAACAGTTTTTTGAACGTCTTTTTCATGAGGGGATGATTCGCTCCTTTCCAGATTGGGGAAATTTATGCACACAACATTGCTTCGGAGGCGGGACGCATTCGCCCGCTCCGCAGGCACAAATCAGAATACCGCAAAGCGGTTCAGCGGCCAGATGCGCAGGAATACCCGCCCCACGACCTGGCTTTTTTCCACGCAGCCGATCACGCTGCTGCGGCTGTCGATGGACACCGAGCGGTGGTCGCCCAGCACAAAATACCGGTTCTCCGGCACCTGATAGGGGAACCGGATGTCACATTCGCCCAGTGCCAGCTCGTCCACATAAGGCTCGTCCAGCACAGTGCCGTTCACGGTCACATGGCCGTCCTCGTCCATGGAGATCACGTCACCGGGCTGGCCGATCACACGCTTGAGCAGGAGCTTGTTCTGCCAGTAAAAGCCGCACAGGTCGCCGGTTTTCATGCTGTCGGACTTGACCAGCAGCAAAATGTCCCGGTCCTCCAGCGTGGGGTTCATGCTGTCGCCGGACACCTGCAGCACCGGCAGGAACAGGGTGGCCAGCAGCACGGCCACAGCGGCCACCACCACCAGCGCATAAATGGTGCTGCGCAGTACCCGTCCGTACCGGCTGCGGTAAGCCAGACGGTCGCGCTCGGCCTTTACCTCCTCTGTGGAGGGGATGGCCGTAAATTTGATCTCGGTTGATTTCATTTTACCTTGCCTTCTTCCGGCAGGATATCCGTGTCACAGCGGCTGCGCAGCAGCTCACGGGTGCTCTGCTCAAAAGCAGCCCGCCGTGCTGCGATCTCCTGTTCCGTTTTGGCCCGCAAGGCGGCACAGTCGGCCTCTGCCTGGGCACGCTTGTGCTCTGCTGCCTCGGTCAGGGCGTCACATTCCCGCTTGGTCTGTGCCTTCAGCTGTTCCGCCTCGGCCCGGGCCTGTGCCAGGATCTGGTCTGCTTCGGCCTTTGCCTGCGCCTGCAGGGCGTCCCGGTCGACCGACCGCACCGAAGCCAGATAGTCATCGGCGGCTGCCTGCGCAGCCTCAAACACATGGTTCAGTTCCAGAGCGGCCTGTGCAATGGACCCGGCACTGTCCAGATGGATCTGCCGCTGTTCCAGTTTGGCGGTTAGATCTGCATTTTCGGCTTTGAGCTGATCTTCGCTCTGCTTGAGCGCAAAGATGATCTCGACCAGTTCAGTGCGGCGCATATGCCGCAGTTCACGGTCTGCCATAACGGCACCTCCGTATCAAAAGCGTTGCAGGGCCGGTACGGACCCTGCTGCGCGAAAAAGCGATTTTCGTACAGAAATTCGTCGAAACTCCGAACATCCGTACATACAGCATTCTACCAGACGAAATGCAACAAAACCATAACAAAAATGGCGTTGCAGTGGGGGTTCAAAAAATATTTTTTGAAAATCGCGCACAAAATTCCTCAGATCACGCAAAAAGAGCACCCTGCGCGGAAAACAGGGTGCTCTTTTTGCGGCAGAATGTTTACTTCTTGATGAAACCGCCCAGCAGATTGTTCAGCTCAACGACAGACTTGTAGATCACATTGATGTTGTTGATAATGGAGCTTGCACCGGAGAAGATGCGGGCCAGCTGGTTAAAGACCTGACCCACGTTCAGGAATGCCTTGTAAGCGTCGCTGTCGGCAATGGTGGCACCGCCGTCCAGATAGGTCATCTCGTTTTCGTCGATCACGGCATAGCAGGCGGGCAGTTTCATTTCGGTCATCATAATGGGAATTCCTTTCTTTCGTAAAATCAGTGCATGTTTTTCCAAAATGTAAAAATCAGACGGCGGCCACGACCACCAGCGTGACCAGAATGCCGGCCACCAGCAGGGTGCCCAGATGCTTCTGCAGGGCAGGACCGCCGGTCACGGGCAGGGTAGGGGCCGTGGGACTGGCGGAGCTGGACTTTGCGGTCCACTGGGCGTAGATGGTGGTGTCACCGGTGAACACGGTAGCGGTGGTGATCCGGCTGCCGCCCACCGGCTCGGTGTACCAGCCGTTGAAGGTGTAGCCGTCCATCGTGGGAGACTCCGGCAGGGTGGTCAGTTTGCCGTCCAGATTGGTGGTGACCACCACGGTGGAGCTCACACCGCCGCAGGCGTCCAGACCGATGGTATAAAAGGCGTCCTCTTTATTTCCTGCGGCAAAGGCGGCAGGCACTGCCGCACACAGCAGGCTGAGCAGGACCAGACAGAGTGTCAATGCTCGGAAAATTTTTTTCATAAAATTCCTCACTTTCCCGGGAGTAACCGTGCCCCGCAGCGCTTGCGGTGCCTGCCCGGCGGGGGCGGCATTCCGGCACGGCCTTGAATGACTTCGCTTCCACAGCGTACCACAACCGCAACAGTTTGGCAAGGTTTTTCAGCGAATCCCCAAAAATTTTTCATGAAAGAAGATCTGCCTCCGCGCGGAAGAAAACATGCCGGTGCCTCTTGTGAAAATCCGGAAAATATGATATACTATTTTGCACGATGCGCCATCGCCAAGCGGTAAGGCAGGGGACTTTGACTCCCCCATCGTAGGTTCGACTCCTGCTGGCGCAACCAAACGCCCCGGAAGCTGGAAGGCTTCCGGGGCGTTTTTTGCTTATTCGAGATCCGGTCAGCGGCGGTGGATCTTCCGGGTGGGGCGGCGGTGGTTCCAGCGGTTGAGCAGCAGCCAAAGCCCGTAGATGGCGGCGCTGAGCACGCTCAGCACGATGACCACCTTCAGGTACAGACTGCCCAGAAATTCGCGGATCTTGGCCACGGTGAGCAGCAGGGCGTTCTGGTCCACATCCTGCCCGGCGATCAGGTTTACCACGCCGATGGTCTCGCCCGCCAGCTTCAGCTCCACGGTGCCCACCACGTCGCCCTGCCGGATGGGCGCACAGACATAGTCCGGCAGGTGGAAATACTTCTGGGTCACGCTGCCGTCGCCGGTGGAGGGCAGCAGGGTCATCATGCTGTCGGCCGGATACAGCTGCAGGGTGTCGGTGTCGGCGGAATACTTCACCGGGATCTCGGCCAGCGCCAGGTCGGTGTCCAGTGCGGCCTGGATGGAAAAGGTGTCGAACACCCAGTCGATCAGCCGCACCGTCTCATACAGGGCCGGGCGGCGGTTGGCGTAGCCGAAGGTGTCGCAGGTGTCGGGGCTTTGCATCACACAGAAGATATAGGTGGCACCGTCCTGATTGGCCCAGGAAACGTAACTCTGGTTTCCGCTGTCCTTCTTGTAGGCGGTCACGTCGCACATGCCGCCCTGCATGGCGCTGCGGTAATAATTGCCGCCGCTGCTTTTGCTCAGGGCTGCATTCTGGCTGACCAGCACCGACGGAGACCGGTGCTTCTCTTTGGCCGGCATGGTAAAGGTGGGCACGCCGGAGATCTCCACAAAGGCGTCAAAGCTCATCAGGTAGCGCAGGATCAGGTACATGTCCACAGCGCATGTCACGTTGCCGCTGTCGATGCCGCAGGCGTCCGTCCAGGTGCTGTTCGTGGTACCGATGCGCTGAGACAGGGCGTTCATTTGGCTCACCCAGCCGTCCAGGTCTCCGCCCGAAAGGGTATAGGCAAGGCCCATGGCAGCTTCGTTGGCGTTGCGGGTGACCATGGCGTACAGTGCTTCGCGGTAGGTGAAAGTCTCGTTGGAGCGCATGTCGGCGTTGCTGGTGTTGTGCACATAGTCCGAGATGGCAAACGGCATCTGGAAGGTGTTGTCCAGCTGGTCGGCATAGTTGGTCAGCACCAGTGCGATGGTCATATACTTGGTCAGGCCACCGGCGGAGACCTGTTTGGTACTGTCCTTTTCGTAGACGATGATGTTGGTGTCGGTGTTCACGATGTAGGCGCTCTGGGCCTGCACCTGATAGACGGGGGAGGGGTCGAACATGGCACCCGCCGGCAGCACCAGGCAGCTGAGCAGGAGCGCAAACGACAGGATCAGTGCAAAAATACGTTTCATGTGGACAATTCCTTTAAAAAGCGATAAACTATACGAAGCAATGCGCACCGGCAGCGGTACGCAGAAAACACAAATGGAACAGCAGACGCTGTATACTTTATAATAACAGGTTTGCCGGGACGTGACAAGGGCTTTGCGGCTTTTGGCTGCGGTTTTGCACGCTCCGGCACAGGAGGACGGGAATGGTATATCTGACAGGCGACACCCACGGCGATCTGGACCGGTTCCGGCACGGGCGGCTGCGCTGGCTGGGCAAACGGGACATCGTGGTGGTGCTGGGCGATTTCGGCTTTGTGTGGGACGGCAGCGCAGAGGAACAGAAAAAGCTGGACTGGCTGCGAAAGCGGCCGTATACCCTGCTGTTTCTGGACGGCTCCCACGAGAATTACGACCTGCTGGCCCAATATCCGGAAACAGAGCGGTTCGGCGGCCGGGTGCAGAGCCTGGGCGGCAATGTCTACCATGTGTGCCGCGGCAGCGTGCTGGAGCTGGAGGGCAAAAAGTACCTGTGCTTCGGCGGGGCCGAAAGCCCGGACCGGGAGGAACGGGAGCCGGGCGTGAACTGGTGGAAGCAGGAGATGCCCTCCGATGAAGAATATGCGGCCTGCGAGCAGAACCTGGAAGCCTGCGGCGATCAGGTGGATTATGTGCTCACCCACGACGCGCCAAGCAGATTCCTGGATTTTACGGTACTGGCCAGCGGCGAGACCAACCAGCTGCACCAGTTCCTGGACAAAATTCTGTTGAAGCTGACCTATGAAAAATGGTTCTTCGGCTGTTATCACCGGGATGTGCAGCTGTCCACCAAGAGCCGCTGCGTGTTCTGCGACGTGATCCCCATGGGTGAGCGGCGCACCGGGCTGTTTCGTAGATAGGAGGTATAAAATGCAGGTCACAGTAAAACTTGCCACCCGGGAGGGCGCTGCCCATATCAGCGGCATTCTGGCGGGCTTTACCCTGCTGGCAAAGCGCGGGGAACTGACTTTGCGGGTGTTGGACGCGCGGCAGGGCAGCCCCATTGCCCGGGAGGCGCTGCTGGAAACTGAAATTGACGGCCGCACAGTGGTGTTTGATCTGATGGACGGCTACTTCTACAACGACCCGGCGGCGGTGCAGGCGCTGTTCAGCCGGGCAGATGTGGTGTTCAAGCGCTCCTTTTCGGCTGAGAAGAACCGGCAGTTCCCAGGAGATATCTCCGCAAAGCTGCGGCCGCTGGGTCTGAACTACTACGTTACCTGTCCGGGTTCGCCGTTGGATGCGGAGCGCAGCGCAAAGAGCCGCCTGAAGCAGTGGGCACTTTCCACCCGCTGCTATCCGCAGGACTTTGAAGCCCGGCTGATCCGGGTGCGCAAAAAGCCGCGCATCCTCTTTCTCACCCGTCTGTGGGACCCAGAGGAGCCGGCGGTGCAGCAATATCCGGACTTACAGGCAGAGTGGCGGCAGGTGAACGCAGACCGCATCGAGCTGCTGC
>OIXR01002043.1_pt1 | contig 12016 bp, 8 predicted proteins | sample 1587831 | NCBI WGS metagenome assembly OIXR01 (sample SAMN03283263) | human gut metagenome | biome: human-associated habitat; material: feces | host: Homo sapiens | place: USA | collected 2013
ATCGAGACATGTGTATCGCATGCTCCGGGAGTTCGTGGATTTTGCCAATGTATTTCACTAACTCTCAATTTATTTCTCTTCCACCGGAATCTGCTTCAGGTTCTCCACCTGTTCCAGAATTTCATTGCTGCGGATGTCGATGATGGGGCCGCCGGTTCCTTCAATGTACTCTCTGGTAATGGTAACCCTTCCGATGTTATCATCCTTCGGGATCTCATACATGATATCCAGCATGAAGTCCTCGATGATGGAGCGCAGGGCTCTGGCACCGGTATCACGCTTCATTGCCTTCTCGGCAATGGCATCCAGGGCATCGTCTGTGAACTCCAGTTTTACCTCATCCAGCTCCAACAGCTTCTGGTACTGCTTAAGAATCGCATTCTTCGGCTCTTTCAGGATCTTCACCAACATATCCTTTGACAATCCCTGTAAAGTACAAATGATCGGCAGACGACCGATAAATTCCGGAATCATACCAAACTTGCGGATATCCTCCACAGTCACCTTGGATAAAATATCGGTATCTTTATCGTATTTATCCTTCAGTTCCGAGTTGAAACCGATGGATGCGGTCTTGGTCAGGCGCTCCTTGATGATCTCGTCCAGATCCGGGAACGCACCACCGCAAATAAACAGAATGTTACGGGTGTTCACCGTTGCCAGAGGTACCATGGCATTTTTGCTGTTGGCACCTACCGGCACCTCCACTTCCGCACCTTCCAGAAGCTTCAACATACCCTGCTGTACACTCTCTCCGCTGACATCCCGGGAGTTGGTGTTTTTCTTCTTGGCGATCTTGTCGATCTCATCGATGAAGATGATACCTTTTTCCGCCTTTTCTACGTCATTGCCCGCCGCTGCCAGCAATTTGGATACCACGCTCTCGATATCATCACCGATATAACCGGCCTCAGTCAGAGAGGTGGCATCAGCAATAGCCAGAGGCACATCCAGAAGTTTTGCCAGTGTCTTTACCAGATAGGTCTTACCGGAACCGGTGGGGCCGATCATGAGGATGTTGGACTTTTCGATCTCAATCTCATCCATAGTGTCAGTGGCCACTCTCTTGTAATGGTTGTATACTGCTACGGAGATGACCTTCTTGGCTTTTTCCTGTCCTACCACGTATTCATCCAGACTGGCCTTGATCTTATGAGGTGCCGGAATGTCCTTGATATTGAATACAGGTTTGGGACCTTCCGCCTTCTTTTTCTTCTTGAGTTTCTGCTTGTTGGGAATACCGCCGTCTCCCTGAAGATCCGCCAGATTCACAAAACTGATGTTGGGGAATCCGTTCTGTCCGTTAAACTGGTTGAAATCATTGGGATTGTTCAACATTCCCTGATAATCGAACTGGCTCACAGTCTCCATGGTCTTGTGCATGCAATCATCGCAGATGCAGATATGGTTGGGCAGCTTGAACATTCTGCCGGCTTTGCTCTCCGGTCTGCGGCAGATAAAGCAGACATCTTCGTATTCGCTGCTGTCCTTTTTGTCCTCTGACTTTTTTTCGGTGGAATTTTCTTTTGCAGTATCCGCCACCTGTGTGTTTCCGTTATTTTTTTCGTTATCCTGAGTTTCACTCACATCGGTCTCTGTTTTTTCCTCCTTAGGGATCACTTCTCTATAATCATCATTATAATTATCTGTCATGTTATTCTCCTCTTTGTTTCCTACCATTATTCCGCAGTGTATCTCGGTAACACTTCGTGTTCCCTAGATATCCGGGCTTCGCCCTATCATCCCCGGCTCCAAAGCATCTTCGCAGTGTATCTCGGTAACACTTCGTGTTCCCTCGATATCCGGGCTTCGCCCTCCCCGTCTCGTGCCTTACACAATCCCGTCTGCAAGCAGCCAGATTGTGTAATCCCCGATCCAGTCACTTCTCATTGCCTACGCTTATTATACTCAATGAAGTAGCGGGGCACAAGTTAAGTTTTTCTAAACCATTTATAACTATTCATATTTTGGTAAATATTACAAGACCCGGGCAAAACCATATGTCTCGCCCGGGTCTCTTTCCATTTCCTTTTATTTACCTGTTATTTCTTTATTTCTGGCTTGCAGGTCTGCTGCCCAGTGTCAGATTCAGCTCGATGGATACATATTCACCGTTCTGAGGTCTCTGTACCGTTACGGTTACGGAATCACCGGCCGCATAATACTGTAACGTTTTCTGCAGATCAGAGTAGGAAGAGATACTGCTGCCGTCAAATTTGGTAATGATATCACCTTTCATGATACCGGCATTGGCTGCTGCGCTGCCTTCCTCTACAGATACTACATAGATACCTTCCGGCATGTTGTACATCTGGGAGATCTGGGAAGTTACTTCCTGCAGGGAGATGCCGATGTAACCGACTTCATCCTCAGCTACCTTGGTTCTGGTCTGACGCTCCATCAGATCTGCAATGATAGGACTTGCCGAAGTAATCGGGATAGCATATCCCATACCTTCTACGGCAGTACCACCGATCTTGTTGGAGTTGATACCGATAACCTCACCATTCATGTTCAGCAGTGCACCGCCGGAGTTACCGGGGTTGATGGCTGCGTTGGTCTGGATGAAAGTACCGGTAGAGCCGTTCTCCAGAGTGATCTCACGATTCAGGGCACTTACAATACCGTTGGTAACAGACTGACCATAGCCAAGGGCATTACCGATAGCGATGACCGGCTCACCAAGCTTCAGATCATCACTGCTGCCAAGTGTTGCTACTGTAATAGCATTCTTGGTATCATCACTCAGATCATTTAAAGATACTGCGATCACTGCCAGATCCATGTCGGAATCCAGTCCTTTGACCTGTGCCTGTGCTTCACTGCCATCGATAAAAGTAACGGTCAGAGTATCTGCACTCTCTACTACATGATTATTGGATACGATCAGCAGTTCATCATCGGTCTTACCTACAATGATACCGGAACCACTGGCTGCTTCTTCCTGTGTGTACTGCTGTCCGAAGACATTGGCTGTCTCGGTAAAGTTATTTACGATGGATACCATGGCAGGCATTACTTTTTCTACCACATTGGATACATCGGACTCTACATAAGTAACATTGGTAGCCAGCTGTGCACTCTGGGTACTTTCTGTCGTTGCCTCAGAAGCGATCTCATCTACCACTGCGGTATCTGTGCTGGTCGTAAACATCCCGGTTCCCTGCTGTACTGCATAGAAACCGATTCCTGCGAACAGTCCGAAGAACAATCCCAGGCTGACACTTACCATTGCCTTCCGGAAGTAACCGCCATGTTTTTGGGTTTTCTTAGGCTCCGTATTGTTGCTGCCTGTGGTTCCGCCCATCTGATAAGTGGTGTAACCATTGGTGCTTCCTGCTGCACTCTGGGTAGTACTATGATTTTCATAGCCATAACTGTTTTCTGTTCTTGTCTCATTCAGATCTGCTCCACTGAATGTACCGGTTGTATTTTCATTGCCGGTTCCGTAACCGGAAAAATTATTATTCTCGTACATATTGCTTCCTCCTATCCTGTTGCAAGTGAGAACTCTTTTTACCATTACCTGTTTCATTTCTTCCTCTCACCTTATGAACACAGTATATCCGTCAATTGTGTCCGAATTGTGATAACTTTCTGAAGCAATTATGAATCCTGAAAAAACAGAGAGTCTGTTCTGCCTGCAAGCAGTCCTCAGTCTCTCTATGGGTAAGTTATTACACTCTACTCAACAGTAACGGATTTTGCCAGGTTTCTGGGTTTATCCACGTCACAGCCGCGTCCCACTGCCACATAGTAGGAGAACAACTGCAAAGGAATGATTGCCAGAGAATTGGTAAAGTACGGATTGGTCTCGGGGATGTATATTACATAATCCGACGCTTTCTCAATGGCCTTGTTGCCTTCAATGGTGACTGCCATAACAAAGGCTCCTCTTGCTTTTACTTCTACCATATTACTGATGGTCTTCTGGAACAGATCCGGCTGGGTTGCCAAAGCCACTACCAGCGTACCATCTTCGATCAGAGAAATCGTACCATGCTTCAGTTCTCCAGCTGCATAAGCCTCGGAATGAATATAGGAGATCTCCTTCAGTTTCAAGGATCCTTCCAGTGAAATCGCGTAATCAATACCGCGTCCGATGAAGAAGATATCTCTTGCTCCCACGTAACGGTTGGCAAAATGCTGGATCTTCTCCTTCTGTCCCAGAAGCAGTTCGATCTGATCCGGCAGGCATCTTAAATCTGTCAGCATACCGGCGAACTTCTCCTGATCAATAGTACCACGTACCCTGGCGAATTTCATAGCCAACATGTAAAGTGCCGTCAGCTGTGCACTGTAAGCCTTGGTGGTAGCCACTGCGATCTCGGGACCTGCCCAGGTATACATAACACTGTCTGCCTCTCTGGCAATGGAGCTTCCCACCACATTGACAATGCCCAGTACCTTGAAGCCCCTTTCCCTGGACTCTCTCAGTGCTGCCAGAGTATCTGCCGTCTCACCGGACTGGCTGATGACAATGACCATATTACCCTTCTGAAGAATCGGATCACGATAACGGAATTCACTGGCCACATCCACTTCTACCGGGATTCTTGCCAGACCCTCGATCACATATTTTGCGGTAACTCCGGTATGATATGCGGAGCCGCAGGCCACAATATGGATCTTCGTGATCTCTTTGATCTCTTCATCACTCATGTTCAGCTCTTCGATCACAATATCATTATCCTTGATTCTCGGAGAGATGGTATCGTTGATGGTCTTCGGCTGCTCATAGATCTCTTTCAGCATGAAGTGCTCATATCCAGCCTTTTCTGCCGCATTGGCATCCCAGTCAATGGTCACCGGCTGCTTCTCGATCTCTTCCTCATCCACGGAGAAGAAACGCAGACTACCCTGCTGTAATTCCACAACTTCCTGATTGTCTACGTAATATACGGTTCTGGTATATTTCAATATCGCAGGAACATCGGAAGCGATAAAGCTGCCGTTGTCGCTCTTTCCTACGATCAGCGGGCTGTCCTTGCGGGCTGCAAAAATCTTATCCGGCTGATCTGCAAACATGATTCCCAGCGCATAAGAGCCTTCCACACGATGAAGCACCTTCGTGATGGCTTCCAGAGGATTTCCCTTGTAATAATAGTCTAACAGATGTGCCAATACCTCGGTATCAGTCTCGGATACGAACTGATACCCCTTATCCTGCATCTTTTTCTTCAGGGGAATATAGTTCTCGATAATGCCGTTGTGTACCACGGCAATGGTTCCGGCATTGTTCATATGCGGATGGGAATTGATATCGCTGGGAGCTCCGTGAGTTGCCCAACGGGTATGTCCGATACCGGAGGTTCCTTTCATATTCTCTCCGCCATGGGTCAGGTTCTCCAGAACCTTAAGTCTTCCCACTGCTTTTCTGGTGTTGATCTTCTCACCGTCAAAAATCGCCATACCTGCGGAATCATATCCACGGTATTCCAACTTGGACAGACCGTCCAGAATGATCGGTGCTGCCTGTTCTGTTCCAATATAACCTACAATACCACACATAGTCATACATCCTTTCTGTTCTGTTTCCAGTATTCCTTGTTGGAAGTAAAAGCAAGTACCCATTTTTTCGGGAGCCTGCGATAGTTCTTTCCCAGTAAATAACCTGCATATTTACAGGCGCATTGCATATAAAAATGGGGCAATCCGGCAGACATATGGTTGCTGCGCAAATATACCGTCACATCTTTCACCATTCGTTTTCCCTCGGACTCCGAAGGATATGCTGCAAAAATCTCGGGATGCTCTGCCTGCGATACTCCCAGGTCAAAGTTTCTGTGGAACTGCTGCCCGTTGGTATAATTATGAGAATGCACCACCTGCGCATCCGCCGCATAAGCCACAGAGTATCCTGCTTCCACCGCCTTTGCCGCATAGATCATATCTTCATTAAATATCGTATGTCTGACGAACCCGCCCAGTTCCTCATAGATCTCCCGGCGATAGGCCGCACAAACATTGGAGCAGAAAAAGGTCTTGATCCCCAGGCTGTCCAGGTCTGCTGCCGATTTGATCCGGGACTTTGCCGGATAGTTAAATTCTCTGGTATAGCTCTCCACCGGTGTCGAATCCTCTCTGGGCAGCTGTCTCGCATAGGCCACCGCCACTTCCCCCTGCAGGGGTTCCACCAGTTTTTCGATCAGCCTGTCATCTTTCGGCATGGCATCCTGTGTCATCATCACGAAGACATCCGCGGAAGACTTTTTTACTCCCATCCGTCTCGTACCGCCATGATCGAACTCTTTTTTGGATACATGGTATACCTTGATATTCTGATAGGTTTCCAGAAATCTGATTCCGTAGATCAGCTGTTCAAAATATTTTTCTTCCGTATTCAGAAGAATCACCTGATGTACCGGTACGCTCTGACTGCCCAGTTTATCCAATAATGTAAATAATTCTTTTCCCGGCTTATACAGGGGAATGATCACATCTATCTCCATGTCAGAGCGCTCCTCACTTTTCCAATCTCTGGTTCATTATACTTTAACTCTTATTGCGGCACAAGCCTTTTCCTACTGTCCAAAAGGCTTATAACCTTCTGGGTAATGCACAAGGGAGCCCCGGCAGATTCCGGAAGACTCCCTTGTATTCCTGTTGCTTTACTCTATACACTGTTTCTTACTTATTCATATAAGGTGATGTGTCAGATTCAATCTTATTGCTGTATTCCTTCACGTTGCTGGTTACGGAATAGTTGGCATCATCAAACAGGAACTGATGCAGCCATACTACATTGCTTTCGAGATTTACCGGAATAACACAGCTTCCCTTTGCACCGATATTGCCGGTGTCACGCATGGTCTCTTCGGGGAAACCTCCTTCGTCCACTATGCGATAATTTGAAATATTGCCCAGCAGATCCAGGATGTCCTTGGAATCCAGACTGGTGTAAATGTCGTCGATGGCACTGTTGAATACCTTGGACAATGTTGCATAATCTGCTTTCTTTGCCTGATCTTCGATTGCCTGAATGACTTCACGCTGACGGGCAGCACGCTTAAAGTCGTTACCAGCGGTATAACGGATACGGCAGTAAGCAGTAGCCTGCAGACCATTCAACAACTGCATACCGGTCTCAGTTACCGGTGTATAATCGCATTTCAAAACTTCTGCAATACCGATCTGATAGTTGTTGATATGCTTGATCTCCTCAGAGTCCACATCAATATAGATACCGCCCAGACCGTCGATCACTTCGCTCAGTCCTTTATAGCCTACGGTCACAAAGTTCGTAATATCCATATCCAGATTCATGTTCAGCATCTTAACCGCCTGCTCTGCTCCGCCATAGGAATAAGCGGCATTGCATTTCTGGTAGGAATCCGTACCGGTATTCAGGTACGTATCACGATATACGCTGACCAGTTTGATATCACCGGTATCCATGTTGATGCTGGCGATCATGATACTATCGCTTCGGCTGCCCTTGTACAACAGGCTTTCCTTGGTGGCGTCCACACCGAACAGGGCAATGTTCATATAGCCCTTCATAGTTTCATCCTGCTGCACCTCTTCGGGAATCTGAAGTTCTTCTGTCTCCAGAACGGTTACCTTGGGGCCCTCATTGTTGGTATGAGTCATTACCAGATACAATAATGCTACCATGAACAGGATCACTACGATCTCTATGCCAAAGATGATAACCTTTTTTCTCTTCTTGGCTGCACGCTGTTTGGCAGACATTCTCTTCTGTCCGTTCGCAGCTCCGGTTCTCTGTCCACTGCCGGCAGGTCTCTGACCGCTTCCGGCGGGTCTCTGTCCTGTAGGTCTCTGTGCGCTTCCGGAAGGTTTTCTTCCGCTTCCGGCAGGTCTCTGACCATTGCCGCCATTGTTGTTAGAATTTGTTGCCATCTTGTCTTCTCCTTGTACTAATAAGCATTTTTATTGATAAATCCTGTAAAGAACGTCATAAGAATGATCTTGATATCAAATCCAATGGTCCAGTTCTCAATATAGTAAATATCATATTCGATTCTCTTCTTGATGGAGGAATCACCGCGCAAGCCATTCACCTGTGCCCATCCGGTCAGTCCCGGCCGTACCTGATGTTTTACCATGTAACGGGGAATCTCTTCCTTGAACTTTTCCACAAACTGCGGTCTTTCCGGTCTGGGACCGACCAGACTCATATCTCCTTTTAAGATATTGAACAGCTGGGGAAGTTCATCGATACTGGTACGTCTGAGAATCTTACCGATACCGGTGACTCTGGGGTCATTGCGTACCGTCCAGCCCTTTTTCTCTTCCGCCGCCGTCTGCATTGCCATGCTGCGGAATTTGTACATATAAAACGGCTTATTATGAAGTCCTACCCGTTCCTGCTTAAAGATCACCGGTCCCGGGCTGGACAGCTTTACCAGAATTGCTGATATGAGCATGATCGGTGAGGTAATAATGATACCGAAAATGGAACCAACGATATCCATTGCCCGCTTGATCACCATATTGCCTGTATTCGTCAACGGTACATACCGGATATTGATCACCGGTAACCCCATCAGATCCTCCGTATAGGGTCTGCTGGGGATCAGACTGCTGTAATCCGGAATGAATTTGGTGTGCACCCCGGATTTCTCACAGATATCCACCACACCTTCCAGATAATCATAATCCTTCAGGGAAAGTGTGATTGCGATTTCATCCAGCTTGTTCTCCGGAAGGATGTATTCCAGATTACCAAGCGTTCCCAGTACTTTCACTCCCTTATAGGTCGTGCCGCCCGGGATGTGCTCATCCAGAATACCACACACTACATATCCCCATTGGGGATTGCTGAGGATTCTGTCAATATATTCCTCCGCCGCCCGGGAATAACCTACCAGCAAAATATGCTTCAGATTGTATCCTTTTTTCCGTATGGAACGCAATGCCTTGCGCATGATGATACGGAATACGGAAGTCAGAAAAACATTCAGGACATAAAAAATTGCCATGACGGATCGTGAAAAATTGATCTCACGGATGATCATATACAAAATAATGATCAAAGCCGCCAGGCCAATGGTATTCGCCTGCAGGATACTGTAGATCTCATGTCTACGGCGAACCGTACGCTTCGAGGAATACACACTGCACCGGTAATACAGGAACATATAACCGGGTACAATAAAGGGAAGCAGCATATAATAATCCTGCACCGGCAGGACACCGATCCCCGGACCGTCATTTAAGATATAAAATTTGATATAATAGGCAAGGACAAAAGATGCTGCCGTGATCAGCGCATCTATTATCACAAGAAGCCTGTTAAAGACTTTCTGGTTGTCTTTTATCATACGGGTCACCCAATCTTTAAGTCCGAAAAGCTTCTTTTCAACGATTTCATTCTACAATAACGGTGGTTTTTTCTCAACTTAAGAATTTATGAAGCAATTTCTTAAGATTTCATAAGAATTCGAAAAACATTCAGGTATAATTGCCACTGAATCTTCACATAATTCCATAGATGGCTCCATTGAAAGTGCACCTTTGCCTGCTTTCCCACAGGACCCACGGTACGTTTCCACCCTTCGGCCAATCCCTTTAAATATAGTTTTCCCATTCTCTTCTTACAAAAAAACAGAAATTTTATGCCAAATCCAAGCAAAAAGAACGGCAGATTCAGGATCCACTGTAGTAGCGGCATATTTTTGCCGATGACATAGATATTATTGGAAGAAGAAAGTTCCGTTTTCCGGGAATTGTAGCGGGATCCCGTAGAAGCACTGCCGTAATGCAGAACGGATGCCGTCGGCTCGTACCGGTTCTCATAGCCGTAGATCCGGGCACGGTAACCGATATCCAGATCTTCCAGATAAGCAAAATGCGCTTCGTCAAAATAGCCGATCTCCTCAAATACCTGACGTCTGTAAATTGCCGCTCCGCCACAGGCTGAGAATATGCTGACATTCTTGTCATAATCCACAGCAGGCCGGCCTTTTCCCCGGGAATATGCCCATCCCAGAACGCAGTAGCGGTCTCCCGCATCATCCAGCAGCTCTGGCTTATCCCACATAAGCATTTTGGCGCTGACGGAAAAGATCTTTTCATCCTTCCGAATGGCATCATACAGTCCTTTCACAAATCCAGCTTCTACTCTGGTATCGTTGTTCAACAGGATCACATAGGGGCTTCGTGCCTCCCGGATTCCCAGATTCACCGCATGACAGAAGCCGGTGTTCTCCGGCAGGGCGATCAGACGCACCTGCGGTTTTCCCCCCTCTTCTGCCGGTGCCTCTTTTTTGCGACACCATTCGCTGTCCAGATATTCCACGCTCCCGTCAGCAGAACCATTGTCTATGATCAGCACTTCATATTCCGGTGCATTTTCCTGTCCCTGACACAGGGAAGCCATGCATTCCGGTAAATATTTCATTCCGTTGTAATTGGGTATAACGACGGTTACTTCCTTCATAGTCTCTCCCATTTCTCCGGATACTCCGGCAGATACAGCAGTCTTCCCCGTTTTCGTAATGCTTCCGATAATTGCAGACTTAAAAGCCGGATATCTGCCCCGGCAGGCAGTGTGGAGCTGTCAAATACCGGCTGTTGTTCCGGACCTCTTACTACTTCCGTATAAGGCACTCCCACGATTTTTTCAAACAATTCCCTGTCAGCTGACCGGATCCTGATGCAGCGAAGGTCTAACGCTTCTGCATCCTGGGACAGCTCCGCCCGATGAAGATAACCACCATAGTCCTTCGGCAGTCCCTCATAGAACACCTTTCCGTCCGCAGTCATTCTGCCGCCGGCGATCCTGCCGCGGTTTTTCCCGGACAGCACTCTGCCACCTACGGCAGCCACATCCGGTCTCTCCTGTAATACCTCTGTATATTGTAACCGATAAAATCCTACATGTCTGGTCTCCTCTGCCTTTGCCGGGATCCCACGTTCTGCAGCATGATCCTGCAGTGCACGCAGCCCCGCTTCGTAAGCATATTTCTTGCTGTGGGGATTGGCTGCTGTAGATGCTTCATGGCATCTCCAGTGATACAGCACTCTGGGAATATGAAGAATTCTCTCCTCACCGGAGCGGCCATCTTCAGCCAGCACCTCTGACACTGCCCGCAGCACCAGATCATAGTCCTGGGCACCGTCGCATTCTGGCCGGAATGCCAGTTTCTTCATCAGATCTGCATCCATCACCAGAAAATGGCAGATATAGTTATTACTCAGGATTAAATCGTAATTAAAGTCTTCTTTATGGTTGGGATCGTAATATTTTGTCTCATCCCCGTTGCATTTGTCTTCATCCGAATAAGCGAATGCAACTCTGACACCTCTGTCATTTGCTTTGGTAATAGCATCTGCCATCTCATACAGAGCATCCGGTGTCAATACATCATCATGATCCAGCAGGCCGATATATTCTCCCCTTGCATAGGGTAATGCCTGATTGGTATTCGCCGCAATTCCGGCATTTTCCGTAAGGTGTATATAGTGGATCCTTGCATCCGCTGCAATAGTTTCCGCATTTTCCGGGAGCCGTTCTGTCAGGAATCCCTGATTTGTCAACGTCTCCTCCACACTGTGATCCTCTGTGGCATCCGCCAGAATCAGTTCCCAGTGAGGATAGCTCTGTTGCATAACGCTTGTTATCATTCTGTTCAGATAGATTTCCGGGGTACGGTACAACGGCACCACAATGCTGAGTGTAACCGGATTATCCCATTTTCTGCAACTTTGCCTTTCCAGTTCCTCTTCCGGACAGGGCACATAAAAATAGCGGTCTGTCTCTGTCAGGCGTTCCCTTACAGAGATCCAGGTTTCCCTCAGGCCGTTGCGTTGCAAATAATATAGAGTTTTCTTAAGGTTTGCTATGTTCAGCTTTGCCACGGATACCTCCACTTTTATAAAAGAGCAAATCGCCCTTCCCGGGCGATTCGCTCTTAAAAATAACATTAACTATTCAGAACCCCATTCGCAAAATCGCTCTTCCAGAGCTTTCCTGAATAACATACTTGCATGCTATGATGCCAGGGTCAAAAGGTCTAAGCCCACATGAGCTTGCTCATAGGTGGGTGAA
>OIXR01002045.1_pt1 | contig 12001 bp, 9 predicted proteins | sample 1587831 | NCBI WGS metagenome assembly OIXR01 (sample SAMN03283263) | human gut metagenome | biome: human-associated habitat; material: feces | host: Homo sapiens | place: USA | collected 2013
AAACCTTCACTACGCTGTACGTCAAAACGGCCGGTGACAATACAGTGATGACGGCCGCGGCGAGCGCATCCTTCGTCATGCCGGACACGGGGATGGAGAGGGACACGTCCTTGCCGTTTTTATCGGTGACAAGGGTGATGGTCGCGTCGACCGGGAATTTCGTTCCCAGCAGCGCATCGTCCTTGGGGTTCATGTCCTGGTAGCTGACGGCGAACGCGGACGTGACCGCGAGCGAGAGCGTCATTACCAGGGCCATCAGCAGCGCGAGCGCTTTGCTGACAGAGTTTGGATAATGTTTCATGGTTTTCGTCCTCCAGAGTGGTCTTATGCCGCCACACACAGCGGCGGAAAGTTGATGAGTTTAGTGTAACTCAATAAAAATACATAGTCAAGAGAATATTCATACATAATCCAGCCAAATTTCAGCGTTGAATCTGTATTTTTGTTCATCATTTTCCACAAAGCAGTGCGTCAAGCCCCCGTCTTTCAGTTCCTTTTGTGAATGCATCCGTAAATTTATACAGAATCGTGCTGCATAGGATATTCTTCTTCGCCGCGATTGCAAATGACGGCGGGGCGCATTATAATAAGAGGCAATCATCATTCAAACGCAGGAGGAACCGAATATGCGGCTGCAAAGCGCAATCTTTACACTGGGCGATACCCTCTTCACCCCCGACGGCGCGGCGCGCGAGGGACTCGACAAGGCGCTTTCACTTTTTAAGATGGAGGGCGTGTGGCTCGGCGCGGTGACGGCGCTCAGCGCGGAGGACGCGCAAAAAGCGCTCGAAAAGGCGGGGCTTAACTCGTATTTCCGCTTCGTGCTGACAGAATCCGTCGCGCTCTGCAAGGCGGACAGCGGCACGATGTTCGAGCGCGCGATGAAGCGCCTGCACTCGCAAAAAGACGATACGATCGTCTTTTCCGGCTCGCTTGCGGCGATCCAAAACGCGAAGGACGCGGGTTTTCGCACCGTGGCGGTGCAGGGAAGTGCGGGCGCGGCGGACTGGTCGACGATGCAGCAACTCGCCACGCAGAGCCTTGCGCAGTACAGCGAATTGCTGTCAGATTCTGTGTGAATTTTGGAAAAACGACAGGATTCGACGTTTTTTTAGTTTTAGTTGCAGTCTTTCTCAACTGTGATATCGTAAGAATATAACTATCAGAAAGGAAGGTTCGCGCCATGTTTGATTTCTACTCGGCTACCATCTTCCTTTCGGTCTTTATTATGATTATCATGGACATGCTTGTGAGCGGCAATGATCTGATGGAGCATGACAAAAAGTAGACGGTTTACACGATCTCCGTACTGGTGATCGCATGCATGGTATCGGAATGGTTCGGCGTCTGGATGGACGGGGCCGACCCGTCGCTGCGGACGCTGCACATCCTTGTTAAGACCATCGAGCTGTCCACAGCGCCGATCATCACTGTGCTTTGCAGCGACCTGATGACGCCGCTCAAGCATAAAAAGCTCATTTATACCCTCATCGGCGTCCACGCGGGGCTCGAGGTGCTGTCGGCTTTCTTCGGCTTCATCTTTTCGGTCGACGCACAAAACGTTTATCATCACGAAACGTTTTACTGGGTCTACGTGCTGGCCTATGTCAGCGGCGTTCTGCTGTTCATTGGTCAGCTGCTGAGCGAGAGCTCGCACCATTATGGCCTGTATCGGGCGCTCGTTATCGTCCTGCCGGTCTTTTTCTTCTGTGGGCTGTTCCTCCAGTACGGTGCCGGAGTGCGCATCATGTGGGCGTGCTCAGCGGTCGATGTTCTGATGATTTACATCCTGTATTCCGAGCTCACGCAGAAAATCGACGCGCTGACCCATCTTCTGAACCGCCGCAGCTATGAGAGCCGTCTCGCCTCGTTGCGCGGGCACGCAGTCATCTACTATTTCGACGTGGACGAGTTCAAGTCCGTCAACGACACCTTTGGCCATGGCGTGGGCGATGCGGTGCTTGCCGAGGTCGGCAGCACGATCTACGCCGTGTTCTCCAAGGTCGGCTACTGCTACCGCATCGGCGGCGACGAATTCTGCGTCATCGCGCAAATCTCCGACACGGCGGCGGAAAAGTATCTTTCGGAATTCCTGCGCGAGCTGACGGCACGGCGAGTGAAAAACGAGCACCTGCCGCACGTGTCGGTCGGCTATGCGTGCTTCAATCCGGTGCTCGGCAGCGTAGAGGATGCGATCAAACGCGCCGACCGGACGATGTACCACTACAAGCGCAAGCGCAAAAGCGAAGCGCTCACAAATGATGATACCGTAAAAAGCTGACGATCTTTTGACCGTCAGCTTTTTGTATCTGCTTTTATTTCGCCTCAATCTCCGCGTCTTCCTGCGGCTGGAGCTTGCTGCCAAAATACGCGAGCACCGCGCCGAGGATGGCGCACGCGACGCCCCAGACCATCTCCGCTGTCGAGGCAAAGCCCGTCGGAATGATAATGAGCGTGGAGGCAAGCACGATGCCGATGACAGCGTGATAAGCGATGGAGTAGTGCGTGTCGAAAAGCCTGCTCACAATGCGGGCAAACAGCGCCATCACGCCGACCATGCCAAGCCCCCATGGGACGAGCACGGTGAAATCAAGCTGCGCGATGCCGTCGATCAGCGGCGTGAGAAGGCCGACCGCCATCAGGATGGACGACGACGTCATCCCCGGGATGATGAAGCTGAAGCCCCACAGCACGCCGCAGAAGAGAAAGCCCCAGAAGTTTGCGGGCATCTCGGCAAATGAACTGAACTTGACGGCCATCAGCGCGCCGAACAGGGCGAGGAAGCTGACGATCAGCGAGATGTACGAGCCGTTGCTGCGGCCCTGCGTGCCCGCCTCGCGCCAGAGGTCGGGCAGCGTGCCGAGGATAAGCCCGATGAAGAGGCACGTGGCGACGGTTTCCGACTGGTGAAACAGCGCAAGGATCACGCTGCCGCCGCCCAAAAAGCCGATTGCCCAGCCGATGCCGACGGCGAGCAGCATCCGCCAGTAGCGTTGAAGCGCGCGCCTGGGGTGCGTGAGCAGCTCCATCGCGGGGCGGTAGATGCCAAATACGACTGCGAGCACGCCGCCGGAGATGCCCGGCAAAATCGCGCCCGCGCCGATGATGATACCCTGCACAATGCGCATGATACCGTTTTTGATGCGGGAATTTTTCATATTGCTGCCTTTTTATGTGCTGCGTCCACCGCAAAGCGGCGGAACGCGACGCGGTTTAATAGCCCTTTCTGCGGTCGACGAGGTGATGCATCGGGCGGCCCGCGGCGTAATTTTCAAGGTTCTCGCAGAAGAGCTGCACGTTGCGCTCGCAGGTGTAGCCGAGCGTCATGTTGCCTGCGACGTGCGGCGTGAGCAGGAGGTTCTTGGCCTTGCGCAGCGGATGATCCGCAGGCAGCGGTTCGGGCACGACGACATCGAGCGCCGCACCGGCGAGGTGCCCGGAATCCAACGCTTTGATCAGCGCGTCCTGATCGATGGCCGTGCCGCGGCCAACGTTGATGACGTAAGCGCCTTTCGGGAGCAGCGCCATGCGGTCTGCGTTCAGGATGTTCACCGTGTCGCTCACCGAGGGGAGAGACATGAAGAGAAGATCGGTCTCGGGCAGGAGCTGATCGAGCTCCGTGACGGGATGAACGGCGTCAAAGTCCGCGTTCACGCGGCCGCTGCGGCTGACGCCGGTCAGGCTCGCGGGATGGAACGCGCGCACGCGGCGGGCAAATTCCGTGCCGATGTCGCCCGTGCCGAGGCACGTGACGCGCGCGCCGTGGAGCGAGTGGATGCCGCCCGGGAGCACGCGCCAGCCGCCCTCGCGGATGATCTCGGTGTATTCCATCTGGCGGCGCAGCAGCATCAGCGAGACCATGACGGAATGCTCGGCGATCGTCGTGCCGTAAGCGCCCGAGGCATTCGTCAGCAGGCAGTCGGGATTCTGATACAGGTCGTCGCGGCAGAAGCGGTCCACGCCCGCCCAGCAGCTCGCGTACCACTTGAGATTGCGTGCGCCCGCGATAACGCGCTGGGACGGATGGCCGTAGAGGATCGTGCAGTCGTCCACATTGCCCTCCGCCGCCTTGGACGAGGGGAAGAAGACGATGTCGTAGCCGCAGCGTGCGGCGGTGTCGCGCAGCGTCTTTTCGTATGCCGGAGTCAGGAAGTCGATGATGACGCCGATCTTTTCATTCATGGTTCAATTCCTCCAAAATCATTTCTGCGACGCGCAGGCCGTCGGCCGCGGCACTCATGATGCCGCCGGCGTAGCCCGCGCCCTCGCCGCAGGGATATAGACCGCGCAGGGCGGATTGAAAACTCAAGTTGTCGCGCACGATGCGCACAGGCGACGAAGAGCGCGTCTCCACCGCCGTCAAAACGGCGTCGGGCGCATCGAAGCCCCTTAATTTCCGTCCCAGCATCGGGATCCCCTCTTCGAGCGCCTCGCACACAAAGGGCGGGAGACAGTCGTGCAGGTCGCACCAGTGGACGGAGGGAAGATAGGTCGGCACGACCTTTCCCGCTCCCGTTGACGGGCGATGGGCGAGGAAATCTTCGACCCGCTGGGCGGGGGCGGCGTAATTCCCGCCGCCAAGGCGATAGGCCGCGTCCTCCAGCTCGCGCTGGAACTGGACGCCCGCGAGGGTATCGCCGGACGGGAAATCCTCCGGCGTAACGGAGACCAAAAGTCCGCCGTTGATGTTCTCGCCGTCGCGCGCAAATTCGCTCATGCCGTTTGTCACAACGCGCTTTTCCTCCGACGCAGCGGCAACGACCTCGCCGCCGGGGCAGACGCAGAACGAGAACACGCCGCGCCCCTTTTCCGTGTGGCAGGAGAGCTTGTACGACGTGGGTGGGAGGCCGGGCGTGCCCGCCGCCTCCTTATATTGCGCTAAGTCCATGTCGCGCTGGCGGTGCTCGATGCGCACGCCGACGGCAAAGGGCTTGGGCTCCATCGGCACGCCGCGCTTTTGCAGCATTTCGAACGTATCGCGCGCGCTGTGGCCGGGCGCGAGCACGACGTGCTTCGTGGGCAGCGTGTACTCCCCCTCGGGGGCGCTCACGCGCAGCGCCGTGACGCTGCCGCTGTTCTGCTCGATATCCACAACCTTGTGGGAAAACCGAACTTCGCCGCCGCGGTCGATGATCTCGCGGCGGAGATTTTGCAGCACCACATATAATTTGTCGGTGCCGACATGAGGCTTGGCGTCGACTAAAATATCCTCGCTCGCGCCGAAGCGGACGAACTCCTCTAAAATATAGCCGTGGCGCAGGTCCTTTGTGCCGGTGTTGAGCTTGCCGTCGGAAAATGCGCCCGCGCCGCCTTCGCCAAATTGCACGTTCGAGGTCAGATCAAGCTCGCCCGTGCGCCAGAAGTGCTCGACGTCGCGCTTTCGCTGCTCGACCGCGCGCCCGCGCTCTAATAAAATGGGTCTTGCGCCGCAGCGGGCCAGCAGCAGCGCGCAGAAAAGGCCCGCGGGCCCCGCGCCGATAACGACAGGGGAGACCTCCGGCGCTGAAACAGGCGCGGGCGGCGTATATTTCTTCGGCGCGTAGGGCTGCACATTTTTATTCTTGCAGCGCCGTAAAACGCCGGATTCGTTTTTGACCTCGACCGCGCAGGAGCAGACGAGCTTCACGCCCTCGCGCGCGTCGATGGAGCGGCGCAGGAGATGAACGGAAACAAGCGCCTCCTCGCTCACGCGCAGCGCGTGCGCGCAGGCCGCGCGCAGCTTGTCTTCCTTTACCCCCACAGGGAGCTTCAGATTGTCGATGCGAAGCATGTGCGCCGCCTCCTTTTTCTCAAGTCGCGTTTCATTTTATTATGACGGAAAGGAAAGCGCAAGGGGAATCGCGCGATTATCACAGAAACTTAAAAAAGTCATCGGGAATTTAAGAAATTGTCAAATAGCGTTCAAGAAATATACATAAATATGCCCTATGATAACACCATCGAAAGCAAAGAGGCTGCAAGCAAGGGTCTCAGTCCATAGGAGGTCATCATCATGTACGAAGACGAAAACAACCTGTATCACTACAGCTATCGCAAGGGCGACGAGCAGAACCCCAACGCCCCGATCGACACGAAGAACTACGCCGAGGACCCGTGGGATAAGAATCCCGGCGGCAACCCGAAGAAAAAGGGCGGCAGCGGTCTTTCCGGCAAGATCGTGGCGCTGGCGCTGGTGTGCGCGCTCGTCGGCGGCTTCATCGGCGCAGGCGTGAGCGGCGCGACGACCAAGGTCAACAAGACGAGCGTTCAGGTCAGCGACCGCGAGGTCGCGCAGGTGCAGACCGTCAAGGTCGACGGCAAGACGCAGATGTCGATGTCGGAGGTCTACGCCTCGAACGTCAACAGCGTGGTGTCCATCAACGTTTCCGCCACGACCAACTACTTCGGCCAGACCGTGCAGACCGCCGCGAGCGGCACGGGCTTTTTCATCACGGAGGACGGCTACATTCTCACGAACCACCACGTCATCTCTGATGCGAGCAGCGTGAAGGTAACGCTCTACAACGGTGAGACCTACGACGCCAAGGTCATCGGCAGCGATGAGGACTACGACATCGCCGTTCTCAAGATCGACGTGACGGGCGCGACGCCCGTGGTGCTGGGCGATTCGAGCAAGGTCGCCATCGGCGAATCCGTCGCCGCTGTCGGCAACCCGCTCGGCGAACTGACGTTCTCGATGAGCGAGGGCATCGTCTCCTGCGTCAACCGCGCCATCAATGTTGACGGCACGCCCTTTAACATGATCCAGGTCGACTGCTCCATCAACCCCGGCAACTCCGGCGGCCCGCTCTTCAACAGCTACGGTGAGGTCATCGGTATCGTGTCGGCCAAGTATTCGAGCTACTCCAACACCACCGTGGAGGGCATCGGCTTTGCCATTCCCATCAACGACGTCGTGTCGCTCGTCAAGGACATCATGACCAACGGCTATGTGACCAACAAGGCCTACATGGGCATCACGCCGCAGACGATGACCGCGCAGATGGCGCAGCAGTACCGCTACGACGTGACCGAGGGCGTCTTTGTCTGCTCCGTTGACCCGGACAGCGCAGCCGACAAGGCGGGGCTCAAGCTCGGCGACGTCATCACGAAGATGGACGACAAGGATATTGCATCCTATGAAGACCTCGTCGCGGCCAAGAAGAGCTACAGCGCGGGCGACACCGTGACGCTGACCGTCTACCGCGAGGGTAAGACGATCGAGGTAGAGCTCACCTTCGACGCTGTTCCCGAATCGGCGGAAACGAACAATTCCGACCAGAGCACCGACAACAGCTACAATGGTAACGGCGGGTACGGCAACGGCGGCAACGGCTACTACTCCAATCCCTGGGATTTCTTCAATAACTTCTTTGGATATAATGGCTGATGCCACTGAAAAAGGAGCCTCGAAAGAGGCTCCTTTTTTATTGCCGCGCGCAAGCGCGGCTTTTTTCGCGCCCAAAGGGCGCGGGGAGTTTATGCAGCCCGAAAGGGCTGCTCCTTTTTTGCGCCCATAGGGCGCAGGGGATTCAATCGCAGCGCGGCAGCGCTGCATCCTTTTTCCCGCGCTAGCGCGGGAGGGGGAGCGGCGTGCGCGCCGCGGCACCAAAGGGGGTATTCTCTTTTCGAAGAGAATCCCCCCTTTGAATCCCCCAGAGAAAGACGAGGGGCGTCCCCCCTCGACCCCCGACATTGCCAGTCTGGGGCTTGAAGAACTGCTCAGCCTGCGGAATCGGGTGCGGTGTACATGGCTTCGCCATGAATTTTCTGCGAGTCGCTACGTCTTGCAATCGCGCCTTACTGTCGTGAGGCGCGTGTGACGTTTGTCCGGCGGCAGACTGCTTACCGAATGCGGCATTGCTGCGCTCGCCGCATTGATGAGTACTCCGGTAGGCGGAAATTAGTCCGCACTCCTACAAGATCAGCAGAGCGGCACCCGCAAGGGGTGTGCCGCATCCGTAAGGCGTCAGAGCCGCCAACGGCTGCGCAACAGCGGGTAGTAGGAGCAGAGGCAAATCGTCTTGCAATGCTAACGCGGCTTCGCCGCGCACGAGGCACTTTCACTTCGGAGACATCAGAGTTGTTCAAGCCTGAGACTGCCAATCCAAGGCCTTTCTCTTATATATAATAAAAGGTAACTATCCTGTTTTAGCACTTGCTGCCGACGAGTGCTAAAAATTAAGAGTTTGGTAACAAATATCAGGAATTTCCTGCTATACTTAGGTTCAAATACAATTCAGAGAGGGATGCTTTTATGGCTAAAAAACAGTTTAAAGCAGAATCGAAGCGTTTGCTCGATCTGATGATCAACTCGATTTACACGCACAAGGAGATCTTCCTGCGCGAGATCATTTCCAACGCCAGCGACGCCATCGACAAGCTCTGTTACGTCGCACTGACGGACGACAAGGTCGGCATGAACCGCAGCGATTTTGCCATCACGGTGTCGGTCGACAAGGAGAACCGCACGTTGACGGTCTCGGATAACGGCATCGGCATGAGCCGCGAAGAGCTTGAAAACAACCTCGGCGTCATCGCGTCGTCGGGTTCCTACAAGTTCCGCCAGGAGACCGAGGAAAAGGACAAGAAGGACGCCGATATCGACATCATCGGCCAGTTCGGCGTGGGCTTCTACTCCGCGTTCATGGTCGCCGACAGCATCACCGTCCGCACGAAGAAATACGGCGAAGAGCAGGCCTATGAGTGGCAGTCCTCCGGCGCGGACGGCTATACGATCACCGAATGCGACAAGGAGGCCGTCGGCACCGACGTCATCATGCACATCAAGCCCGACACGGACGAGGAGAAGTACAGCGAGTACTTGGAATCCTACCGCCTGCATGCGCTCGTGAAGAAGTACTCCGACTACATCCGCTACCCCATCCGCATGCTGCTGCCCGAGCAGAAGGTCAAAGAGGGCAGCGACCCGGAGAAGCCCGAGTACGAGACCGTCGAGGAGATGAAGACCGTCAACTCCATGGTGCCGCTCTGGCAGCGCAAGAAGAGCGACGTCACGGAAGAGGAGTACAACAAGTTCTACTCCGAGCTGACGCATGAATTCGACAAGCCCCAGCGCACGATCACCGTCTCGGCCGAGGGCAGCGTGACCTATAAGGCACTGCTGTTCGTGCCGTCTTCGCGCCCGTTCAACTTCTACACGGAAGGCTATGAAAAGGGATTGCAGCTCTACTCTGCGGGCGTTCTCATCATGGACAAGTGCGACTCGCTGCTGCCCGACTATCTGCGCTTTGTGCGCGGCGTGGTCGACTCGCCGGACCTGAGCCTCAATATCTCCCGCGAGCTTTTACAGCATGACCGCCAGCTCAAGGTCATCGGCCAGAACCTCGAAAAGAAGGTCCGCGCCGACCTTGAAAAGTTCCTCAAGGATGACCGCGAGGGCTATGAGAAATTCTACGAAAACTTCGGCCGTCAGATCGGTTACGGCATCGTGAGCGACGGCGGCGAGAGCCGCAAGGATTCGCTCAAGGACCTGATGATGTTCTATTCCTCCACGCAGAAGAAGCTCACGACGCTCAAGGAGTACGTCGAGCGCATGAAGGAAGGCCAGAAGTGCATCTACTACGCCGCGGGCGAGAGCATCGCCGCCGTGGACAAGCTGCCGCAGACCGAGCTTTTGAAGGACAAGGACTACGAGGTTCTGTACCTGACCGGCGAGACGGACGAGTTCGTTTTGCAGGCGCTGATGAACTACGACGAAAAGCCGTTCCGCTCCATCGTGGACGGCGACCTCGAGCTTGGCGGCGAGGAAGAGCACAAGGACGACAGCGAGAGCGCCGAGCTCATGCAGTTCGTCAAGGAGACGCTCGGCGACAAGATCAAGGAGGCCAAGGTCTCGCATCGCTTGAAGACCCATCCCGTCTGCCTGACGGCGGGCGAGGGCTTCAGCTTCGAGATGGAGAAGTACTTCAAGAACTTCCAGATGCCCGAGCCCATCAAGGCCGAGCGCATCCTCGAGCTGAATGTCGATCATCCGGCGGTCAAGGCGATGGCCGCCGCGCTGGCAACGGACCGCGACAAGGCGGCGCTGTATGCCAAGATCCTCTACGATCAGGCAAACCTCATCGCGGGCCTGCCGCTCGAAGATCCCAGCGCGTACACCGACATGGTCGCGCAGCTGATGCAGTAAGTCAATATGAGCCTAAAGGGCGCGGAGAATTCTCCGCGCCTTTTTTCACGTTTTTCATTCCTGCCGCCTATACTGGCATACAGGCGCTTTTCCGCCTGACAAACCGTAAAGGCGATGAACGGATATGCTTCGACCACTGATGCTGGCTCTGCTCGGCACGTCTTTCACGTTTCTGATGACGGCGCTGGGCGCCGCGACGGTGTTCTTTTTTGCCCGCAAGGTGTGCGAGCGCGCGCAGGGCGCGCTGCTGGGCTTTGCCGCGGGCGTGATGATGGCGGCGAGCGTGTGGAGCCTCATCCTGCCTGCCATCGAACAGACGGAGGCAGAGGGCCGCCTGCCGCCGTTTCTGCCCGCCGCGGCGGGCATTGTGCTCGGCGCGCTGACGCTCTTCCTGCTCGACGAGCTCGTGCGGCGGCGCGGCGGGGGAGAGGTGCACAGCGATTTTTTGCTCCTCTCGGCCATCACGCTGCACAACATCCCCGAGGGCATGGCCGTCGGCCTCGCGTTCGCGCTCGCGGCGGGCGGGGAGAGCCTTGCCGGCGCGTTCGCGCTGGCGCTCGGCATCGGCGTGCAGAACTTTCCCGAGGGCGCGGCGGTGGCGCTGCCGGTGTACCAATCGGGCAAGTCGAAACGGCGCGCTTTCTGGACCGGCGTGCTCTCCGGCGCGGTGGAGCCGCTGTTCGGCGCGCTCGTCGTGCTCGCGGCGGCGGGAATCCACGCGCTGATGCCGTGGCTTCTGAGCTTCGCAGCGGGGGCGATGCTCTACGTCGTGGCGGAGGAGCTGCTGCCGCGCGCGGGCGGACGGCGGGGGACGTGCGGCTTCCTCGTGGGCTTCCTTCTGATGATGATACTGGACGTCGCGCTGGGGTAAGCGCGAAAAATCCGGCATAGAATGGCGCGAGGTGATCGACCATGCACATTCATGTTGTAAAGCGCGGCGACACGCTTTCTTCCATCGCCGCGATGCACGACGCCCTGCCCGCGTTCGTCGCGGCGGACAACGGCCTTGCGCTGAGTACGCCGCTTGTGATCGGCCAGGCGCTCGTCGTGCGGACACCGAAGACACTGCACACCGTGCGCGCGGGGGAGACGCTTTCGTCCATTGCGCGGGACTATGATTTGAGCGTCAGGACGCTCCTGCGGCGGAACTTTTTCCTCCACGGACGCGAGCTTCTGCGCGAGGGCGACGTGCTTGCCATCGACTACGCAGACGAAGCGCCGCTCGGTACGCTCGGCGTGAACGCCTACGCCTACCCCTACATCGGCGGCGAGCTGCTCGACTCGGTCCTGCCGTACCTGACGTATCTGACGCCGTTCACCTACGGCATCACGCCCGCGGGAGTCCTTGCGCCGCTCGACGACGCGCGCCTGCTCGAACGTGCGGCGCACTATGGCGCAAAATCGCTCATGCACCTCTCGACGCTGACGCCGGAGGGGAATTTTTCGAGCGAAAACGCCGCGGCGCTCCTGCAAAACGACCGCGCGCAGAGCGCGCTCCTTGCCGAGATTTTGCAGACGATGGCGAAAAAGGGATACTGCGGCCTCGACGTCGACTTCGAGTACGTCCCGCCGGAGCTGCGCGAGGACTACGCCGCGTTCGTCTGCCGTATGCGCGAGGCGCTGAACACGGAGGGAAAGCCCGTCGTCGCCGCGCTCGCGCCGAAGACGAGCGCGCAGCAGCGCGGACTGCTCTACGAGGCGCACGACTACGCGCTGCTGTCAAAAGCCGCGAACGCCGTGTTCCTGATGACCTACGAATGGGGCTATGTCTACGGCGAGCCGCAGGCCATCGCGCCGCTGCCGCAGGTGTGCGCGGTGCTCGATTACGCGCTCTCGGTCACGGCGGGGGAGAACATCTTCCTCGGCGCGCCG
>OIXR01002046.1_pt1 | contig 11998 bp, 8 predicted proteins | sample 1587831 | NCBI WGS metagenome assembly OIXR01 (sample SAMN03283263) | human gut metagenome | biome: human-associated habitat; material: feces | host: Homo sapiens | place: USA | collected 2013
TTGGACAATGTGTATTACTCACTCGCCGGCGCAACGCTCCAGCGAGTGAGCAATAACCATTGTCCGAATGCGTCCGCCTTGAACAACTTTCAACATATTAAATAGCAAATTTTCGAGATGCACCTTTCCAATACTTCTTTTTGGCATATCACTTCACACATTAAAAATGTCAATAGCACATAATTACAATCTAGCATAATTTCACAACAAAAATGTCCACCCCAGCACAATTTTGTGCATATCATAACACAAAAATTGAAAGAGCAATCCAAAATTAGTCCATTTTACACAGAGTATCGATATGATATTATAATCCCATCAAAAAGCTATAGAACATAGCAAATAAAAATGATACGGGAGGTTTTTTCATGAAGAGAAAAGTAGCAATGGCAATGGTAGCAGCAATGGCAGTTGGTTCACTTGCAGTTCCGGTAATGGCAGAAGACGGAGCAGCTGGCGGAAAGATCGGTATTTCAATGCCTACACAGTCTCTGGAGCGTTGGAATCGTGATGGTTCCTATCTGCAGAAACAGTTCGAAGATGCTGGATACGAAGTAGAGCTTACATACTCTGACAACGAGACAGACCGTCAGGTAAACGATATTCAGAACTTGATTTCCGACGGAGTTAACCTGTTAGTTGTAGCAGCTATCGATGGCGAGGCTCTTAATACAGTTATGGATGAAGCAGCAGATGCAGGAATCCCAGTTATTTCCTATGACCGTCTGATCAAGTCCGACGCTGTTTCCTATTATATTTCTTTTGATAACTACACAGTAGGTACCCTTCAGGGACAGTACGTAGTAGATTCTCTGGATCTGGACAATGCTGGAGACAAGACATACAATATCGAGTTTACAGCTGGTGATCCTGCTGATAACAATGCCGGATACTTCTTCAATGGTGCGTTTGATGTATTAAAACCATACATTGATGCAGGAACCTTAAATGTAGTTTCCGGACAGACTGATTTTGATTCTGTTGCAACACCTGCATGGGATACCCAGACAGCACTTGAAAGAATGCAGAATATTCTGGCATCCTACTATGCAGACGGAACACAGCTTGACGTAGCTCTTTGCTCCAACGACTCCACAGCACTTGGTGTAACACAGGCAATCGAGTCTGACTATGCTGGTGATAACACAGTTCTGATCACAGGACAGGATGGTGATGAAGCAAACCTTGCAAACATCGTTGACGGAAAACAGTCCATGACCGTTTACAAAGCAGTTGCAAACGAAGCAGTCGTAACACTTGACCTTGCAGAAGCAATGCTGAAAGGTGACACAATTGATGAATCTCTGATCACAAACTCTGGCTGGGATTTCGATTGTGCATATGATACAGAATCCTATGAAACATCTGATGGAAACAAATGCCCATCCTTCCTGCTTGTTCCTACAGTTGTAACCAAAGACAACATGAAAGAAGAACTTGTTGACACAGGATACTACACACAGGACGATGACGGATACCTTCATCCAGCAGGCTGATTGACGAAGCAGAGCCAGTAACTATCAACAAAAAACATAGAACTTGAATTAAATGGGCGGGGTGAATGCCCCGCCTGCTTTTTGGAAAGGGGGCGCCATTTTGGCAGACAATATTTTAGTAATGGATCACATTACGAAGGAGTTCCCCGGTGTCAAAGCTCTGGACAATGTAAATCTTGAGGTCCAGCGAGGAGAGATTCACGCGCTGATCGGTGAAAACGGTGCGGGAAAATCCACACTGATGAACGTATTAAGTGGTCAGTATCCATATGGAAGTTATACAGGTACCGTTACCTATGAAGGCGAGGAATGTAAGTTTAAAAACCTGAACGACAGTGAAGCGAAAGGTATCGTCATTATTCATCAGGAACTTGCACTGATTCCGTTGCTTTCTATCGGAGAGAATATGTTTCTCGGAAACGAGATTAAGAATAAAAGAGGTAGCATTGACTGGGACAAAACATACAGTGAAGCAGAAAAACACATGGCTCAGGTTGGACTCCATGAATCTGCACAGACGCTGATCAAAGATATCGGAACAGGTAAACAGCAGCTGGTAGAGATCGCCAAGGCATTTTCCAAGAAGGTTAAACTTCTGATCCTAGATGAGCCTACCTCTTCTCTGAATGATGAAGATGCCAAGATGCTTCTGGATCTTCTGATGGAATTCAAGAAAAACGGTCTTACCTCTATCATCATCACACATAAACTGAATGAGATCATCTATTGTGCAGACCGCTGTACGATCATCCGAGATGGTACAACGATCGAAACACTGACAAAAGGCGTAGATGACTTAAGCGAAGACCGTATCATCAAAGGTATGGTTGGCCGTTCTATGGATGACCGTTATCCGGCCAGAAAGCATAACGTCAGCAAAGATGTCATGCTGGAAGTAAAGAACTGGACCGTACATCATCCGCTTTATCCGGAAAAAGTCGTAGATGACAATATTTCCTGTAAAGTACATAAAGGCGAGGTTATTGGTTTCTCCGGACTGCAGGGTGCAGGACGTACTGAGTTTGCAATGTCCGTATTCGGAAAGAGCTACGGAAGCAACATCAGTGGTGAACTCTATATCAAGGGAGAAAAAGTAAACCTCAAGAATCCGCGTGATGCGATCCGTCATGGTCTTGCCTATGTAACAGAAGACCGTAAGACAAACGGTGTGATCCTCGGAGAATCTATTCGATTTAATACAACGCTTGCACGACTTTCCAAAGTCTGTGAAAAGGGCGTGATCAACACAGATCTGGAAGTGCACCTGGCTGATGAGATGACAAAGGAAATGGGAACCAAAACTCCTTCCAATGAGCAGAAGATCGGCAACCTTTCCGGTGGTAACCAGCAGAAAGCACTTCTCGGCAAATGGATGTTTACAGAACCGGATATCCTGATTCTGGATGAGCCGACACGAGGCATCGATGTAGGTGCAAAATACGATATCTATTGCCTGATCAACAAAATGGTAGAAGATGGAAAATCAGTTATCATGATCTCATCCGAAATGCCGGAGCTTCTTGGTATGTGTGACCGTATCTACGTTATGAGTGAGGGTCGTCTGGCAGGCGAACTCAGTGCCGAAGAGGCAACACAGGAACGTATTATGGCTTCGATCATGCAGGAGCAGAATAAGAAATAAGGTCGAAACGTGAATTCGATTCTACCGGGAAAGGGGTAAAAAAATGAAGTTTAATGTAAAAGATTTCTTAAGAAAATATACAATGGTCATTGCACTGGTAGTTGTATTTATCCTGTTCTGTGGCCTGACAGATGGAAGACTTCTGTATGCACAGAATATGTCAAACCTGATGCTTCAGAATGGTTACGTTCTGGTTCTTGCATGTGGTATGTTGTTATGTATCCTGACAGGTGGTAACATCGACCTTTCTGTAGGTGCTGTTATCTGTATGGTCGGTGGTCTTGCAGCCGTCATGATCGGTAACAAAGGAATGAACCCATATCTTACCATTATCATCTGCCTCGTTGTAGGTCTTCTGGTAGGTGTATGGCAGGGTTACTGGATCGGTTACAAACGTATCCCTCCATTTATCACAACACTTGCAGGTATGTTCATCTTCCGTGGATTTGGACGTCTGATCCTGGACAACAAGACTGTTTCTATCCAGGACAAAGGTTTCCTGAATGTATTTACATCCTACATCAACATTCCTGGACTTGACGACACAGCAAACTATTCTGCACTGATCGTTGGTATCGTAGTTGCAGTTTATGTGATCTTCAACGTAGTTCGTTCCAGAGCAAACAAAGCAAAAAGAGGATATCGCCAGAACACAGCATTTTCTGATTACAGCAAAGCAGTCATCATCGCAGCAGTTATCCTCTGGTACTGCTACAAACTGTTCCAGTACAAAGGTATCTCCATCATGTTCGTATGGGTTGTTGCAATCTGCCTGATCTACAACTTCATCACATCCAGAACAGCATTTGGACGTTACTTCTACGCAATCGGCGGTAACGAGAAAGCTACACAGCTTTCCGGTATTGATACAAACAAAGTTTACTTCATCGCATATGCAAACATGGGACTTCTTGCAGGTCTTGCAGGTCTTCTTTGTGCAGCACGTGTAGGTTCTGTAAACGGTAGTACAGGTACATCCTTCGAGATGGATGCGATCGGTTCCTGTTTCATCGGTGGTGCTTCCGCATACGGCGGCAGCGGTACTGTAGGCGGTGTAGTGATCGGTGCTCTTCTCCTCGGTGTCATCAACATGGGTATGTCCATCATGGGTATCGGTGACTCCTGGCAGTACGTAGTAAAAGGTGCCGTACTTCTTATCGCAGTTGTATTTGATGTATTATCCAACAGAAAGAACGGCTGATCGATCTGATCAGATTAACAAGAGGAGTCATTGTGCAAAAGCAATGGCTCCTTTTGCAATGCTGTCATAATTGTGTTACAATATGAAAAAATACAAAGGAATTATGATGAATTATGAAAAAATTTACACTGACAGTTTTTTGCATACTGGCAGGATGCATCTTTTTTCTGTCAGGGATCTGGGTCTACTTTCAGAAATCCATGGATAAGGTGGATCTGGGCGAAGGAGAATATGCAGCGAGTTATCAGAAGCACTATCTGATGATCTCCAATGACAAAGATACCCTGATGTGGCAGTCCATCTACCAAAGCGCCAGCGAAACTGCCAAAGAAGCCGATGCCTACGTCGAACTTCTTTCACCGGAACAGATGAAGAATTATACACAGGAAGACTGTCTGCGGATCGGGATCGCATCTCACGTTGACGGGATCATTCTTGAAGCAGACGGAAGCAAGGCCGAGCAGAAACTGATCGAAGAGGCTGCCCGCGAGGGAATCCCGGTTGTCACGATCCTTACAGACGATTCTGCATGCCGCAGGATCAGCTTTGTCGGTCTGAACAGTTATGAGATGGGAAGTGCTTATACTGACCAGATAGCAGGAATGCTGAATGAAAAAGGGACTACACAGATCCTGTTTCTTTCGACTTCCAGTTCCAAGACACAGGAGACCAATCTCGTTTACTACCAGGTAAAAAAAGAACTGGAATCCAGGAAAAAAACAGGCCAGTCTGTCAATCTGTCAGAGTACTGTGTGGACAGCAGTGCAGATTTTGACACGGAAGAATTTGTCCGGGATATGTTTGTAAATGAGGAAAGTCTGCCGGATGTCCTGGTATGCATGGATGAAGTCGTGACGGAATGCGTATATCAGGCCCTGGTCGATTATAACCAGGTTGGAAATGTCAAGGTGATCGGTTACTATTATTCCGATGTGATCCTGAATGCAATCGACAAGGGAATCCTGTCCTCCACGATCGCGATGGATATGGATGAAGTAGGAAAATACAGCGTCAACGCATTGGAAGAGTATTTATCTCTTGGGCACAGCAACGGATATTACAGTGTAAATCAGCATGTGATCACAAAGGATAACACCGATGAGTACAGAACGGAGGGCGAAAAATGACAGAAAAAAAGGACACCCCTTCCGTAAATAATTCCATACAGACCAGACTGAGCGGAGTCATGCTCATGGTGCTTGTCTTTGCACTCGGGATCAATTTCTTTATTTTCAGTCAGATCCAGAATGCCGTTACCAGGATCGATGCGGTCTTTTCCAGCAATGTCGATGTGAATGAGCTTTCGGAAGCACTGGAACTTGTTGAGAACACAGTCTATGAATACCTGAATACAAAAAGTACCGAGACACTGGAAAACTATTACCGTTATGACCAGAATTACAAAAATCTGATCGAAGATCTCAACGACAAAAACATGGACAGCGAAGTAAAGATGCTCGAAAAAAACATCCGCAGGATGTCCGAGAGTTATCTGGATCAGACAAATGAGACAGTTCAGGCGAAGCGAGGAAGAAATGTAGAGAAATACAAGACTTCCTACGAAACAGAAAATCAGCTCTATGAATATATCAACACTTACATATACAAATTAAATAATTTGCGCTTTAAGACAAACTCAGCAAATTATCAGTTATTACTGTCATCGATGAATGTGCTGTACAGACTCTGCCTGATCGTACTGATCGTCGTCTATGTGGTTGGGCTTGCAGTGACGGTCCTTCTGGTGCGGAATATGATCCGCCCGCTGACCGCTCTTTCCAATACGGCACATGAGGTTGCAAAAGGAAATCTCGATGTTCCGCAGCTTCCTATTGTTATGGATGATGAAGTTGGAGTCGTGACGAGAAGTTTTAACCAGATGCTGGAGAGCATCCGCGAGAACATCGACCAGCTCAAGGAAAGCATGGAGCGGCAGGCGCAGATGAAGGAACGAGAGCTTATGATGGAGGCACACCTTAAGGAAGCACAGCTGAAGTTCCTTCAGGCGCAGATCAATCCGCATTTTCTGTTCAATTCCCTGAATGCAGGTGCACAGCTTGCGATGATGGGAGATGCGGACAAGACAGGTATATTTCTGGAAAAAATGGCGGATTTTTTCCGGTATAATGTGCGCAAGATGGAAGAAGATGCGATGCTCTGGGAGGAGATCGAGGCGGTAGATAATTATATCTACATCCTGAATGTGCGCTTTGCCGGAGATATTGTATATATCCGGGAAATAGATGAAGACATCGAAAACATCCGCATTCCAAGCATGATCCTTCAGCCGCTGGTAGAAAATGCCGTCCAGCATGGAATCCATGACTGCATGGAGACGGGACGCATTGTGATGTCTATCCACAGAAACCAAGATATGATCGATATCACGGTCAGCGACAATGGTGCGGGAATGACGGAAGAAATGATCGCGAAGGTTATGGAAGGAAGAGCAGTGCAGGATGAAGAAAACCGCTATTCTACAGGAATCGCGGTACATAATGTCATAGAAAGACTGAAGCTGTATTACAAACAGGAAGGACTTATGACGATCGAGAGTGACGGACCTGGAACCGGAACGAAAGTTCATATTGTCATTCCGATGGAAAAAGAGGAACTGGAGTAGCATAAGAAAGTGGAGGGGAAACAAAACAATGTATCGTATATTGGTAGCAGATGACGAGGGAATTATGCTGGAAGCTTTCAAAAGTGTGATATCCAGTACATTTGGGGACAGCTGTATCACAGAAACTGCCAAGACAGGAAGAGCAGTGACAGAAAAAGCAGAAACTTTTCATCCGGACATTGTCTTTATGGACATTCATATGCCGGGAATCAACGGGATCCAGGCAATGCGGGAAATACGAAAATTCAATACGACAGCACTTTTTTATGTAGTATCTGCTTATGACAAGTTTGATTATGCAAAAGAGGCGATCGATCTTGGCGTGGAGCGTTATCTGACAAAGCCGATCTCCAAGGCAAAGATCATCTCCGCGGTGGAAGAAGCCATCGAGAAGGTGGATAAGAAGAGAAATCAGAGAAGCAACCTGTTGAAGATCCAGGAAAAACTGGAAACGGTCATCCCTGTTGTGGAAAACAGCTTTGTAGGAAGTCTTTTGTTCCAGCAGGAGGAACAGACAGCAGACTACTACCAGCAGCTTCTGGATATCGAGGAAAAACAGGGCTATGTCATGGTCATCCAGTTTGGCCAGTCGTATGAAAATGGTAGGCTGATAAGCCCTGTCGGAATGAATGTGAAAGCACAGAGTTTTTATGATGAGCTGAGGGATGTGGTGAAATCCTCTTTTTCCTGTGCAGTGGGATCGGTGATGTCAAACCGTATTCCGGTGATCGTGCCGTGCAGCCTGCCTGAGAATCCATATGAAGAAAGGATCGACCTCGTGGAACAGGCGAGAAATCTTGTGTCAAGGCTGGAAAACAGGATCGATGCCAGATTTCGTATCGGACTTGGCAAGATCAGACCTATGCGGGAATTGGAGCGCTCTTACCGTGAAGCACTCCGCGCGCTGAACGGAAGCAAGAGCAGAGTGATCCATATCGAGGACCTTTCGCAGAACGGTGTTTATGATGAGGAGTTTCCTGTCGATATGGAGAAACGGATCTTCCGTTATCTTGGTGATGGGGACGAAAAGAAATGTGTACAGGAGCTGAATACGTTCTTTGACTGGATGCTGGAACATTACGCGGAGGATATGAACAACATCCGTCTGAAGGTTCTGGAATACATTATCTGGGGCGAAAAGATCGCTTTTGAGGCAGGTGCTGTCAACTATGGATTCAGCTACAGGCGGGATTATCTGGATGTAGCGATGGCATGCAGCGGTTACGAAGAACTCAGAAGCTGGTTTCTGGATAAGATGGTCAACATCTGTCGTTCTATCCGTGATCAGAAAGAGGAACAGTCGAATTCCGCTGTCAAAAAGGCAATGCTCTACATCCAGGAAAATTTCAGCAAGGACATTTCACTGGATGAAGTTTCTGGTCAGGTAAATATCAGCCCTTATTATTTCAGCAAGATCTTCAAGGAGGAAACGGGCGAGAACTTCATTGAATATCTCACCAGGATCCGAATAGAAAAAGCGAAAGAATTCCTGAAACAGCCGGAAGTCAGCGTCAAAGAAGCCGGCGTAAAGAGCGGCTATACAGACCCGAACTATTTCAGCAGGATCTTTAAGAAGCAGACAGACATGACTCCAAGTGAATTCAAGACGAGGTACGGAAAATGAAAAAGAAAAGAGGGATAGCTCTTCTTATAACTGCCCTGATGTTTGTTCTTTGCGTGACAGGATGCGGAACACAGAAAATTGAGACAACAAAAAAAGAAACAACAGAAGAAAAGAAACTCCAGATCGGACTCAGTTTTGATTCCTTTGTGATCGAGAGATGGCTTCGCGACCGGGATATGTTCGTATCTACGGCACAGGGGCTTGGGGCAGAAGTAAATGTCCAGGTGGCAGGCGGTGATGTGGATGAACAGATCTCACAGATCGAATACTTTATCCAGAAGGAAATGGACGTGATCGTGATCATCCCGATCGACGGAGATGCTCTGTATGATGTGGTAAAAGAAGCGAAGGACAAGGGGATCAAAGTAGTCTGCTATGACCGGATGATCGCAAATGTGGATGCAGACCTCTATATCACGATCGACAATGAGATGGTAGGAACCCTGATGGGAGAGGCTTTGGTCGAGGCATGCCCGGACGGTGGAAATATCTTCGCGATCAACGGTTCTCCTACGGACAAAAATGTAGAGGAGGTAGAACTTGGTTTCCGTAAGGCTCTGAAAGGAAGCAAACTCAAGATCGTCTATACAGGATACTGTGATAACTGGCTCGCTGAGATGGCAGCAACGCATGTAAACAAAGGCCTTGAGGTGACAGACGACATTGTGGGCGTGATGTGCGGCAATGATGATCTGGCAAGCCAGGCAGTCAAAGTCCTGGCAGAAAACCGTCTCGCAGGACAGGTGGCACTGGTTGCGCAGGATGCAGACCTGGCAGCCTGCCAGCGGATTGTAGAGGGGACACAGACCATGACAGTCTACAAACCGATCGAGCAGGAGGCAAGCACAGCGGCGATCCTCGCAGTGGCACTCGGAAACGGTACAGACATTACCTCAAAAGACTGTGAGATCCCGGCCACAGAGACCACAGATGACGGTTCCGGCGAGATCCCATATTACAAGATCACACCGATCGCAGTGACTGCAGAAAACATGGACGAAGTCATCGTGGATGGAGGATTCCATTCAAAAGAAGATGTATATCTGAATGTAAAAGAATAAAAGAGATGCAATAAGAAAAGGAATCTCGTACAGCGCTTTGGAACAGGCTGTGCGGGGTTCCTTTTTGAATGCTTTGATTTAGATGACCGGCAGAAAGTTACTGCTCGATCCCTTCCATATAGGAATTATAGATATCGGGATTGATCTTTTCCCTGATGGAATCGTAAACGCCCTGAGAAGCCTCGCGGATCTCTTTGCGTGTCTCATCAGAAAGTTTGATGATCTGTGTTCCGCTGTCCTCGATCACGGCGACTTTGTCTGCGATTCTGGCATCGGACTGTTCTCTTGCGTATTCTGTGGCAAGCTGGGCAGCCTCTGTCATGATCTCCTGTTCATCCTCCGGAAGATCCTTGAAGAAATCGTCATTGACGATCAGGGAGATCAGATGCGGAAGATGGTTGGTTTCTACAACATAATCCTGCTGTTCATAGAGATTGTTGGAAACGATGACCTCGTATGGGTTTTCCTGTGCATCGATGGTGTGCTGCTGCAGGCCGATGTACACTTCGCTGAAACTCATCGGGGTTGGGTTTGCGCCAAGCGCTTTCCAGAAAGCAAGGTGGTAGCTGTTTTCCATGGTACGGATCTTCTGGCCTTTAAAGTCTGCAAGGCTGTTGACCGGTTTGTTTGTACTCATCACACGGAAGCCCTGGTCAGCCATGCCGAGCAGATGATAACCGCCTTCCGTATAGACGTCACTGATCAGGCTGTTAAATTGTGGATCATCGATTTTTTTGCGGCAGTCATCGAGAGAATCAAATACGCATGGAAGGTCAAATACAGCAAGGTCGCTCATGAAGGAAACCTGAGGAGCTGTGTTCTGTACAACAAAAGGAATGTCTCCGTCAGCACAGGTTTCAAGTAAATCGCGGTCACCGCCGAGGGTAGAGTTTGCATAAACCTGTATCTTCATTTTGCCATTGCTCAGGTCGGAAACCTCTTCTGCAAATTTCTCAGCAAATATCTGAGTCACGGTATCTTCCGGGCTTGCGGTTGCCAATGGCCAGGAGTAACGCTGGACTTCCTCATTGGAAGAATCGCAGCCGGTAAGTGCGGTACTTAAAAGACCGGCTGCAGCCAGCATGGGAATCATGCGGAGGATACGACGGTTTTTTCTGTTTGTATGGTAAGTAGTAAAATTTTTCATGTCTTTCCTCCTATAAGATTCCAATAGAGATTGCCGGAATAAAGGTGATCAGAAGAAGTGCGGCCAGGAAAAAGATGATCATTGGCATGGCTTTTTTGGCGATAGCCATGACTGGAACATCGGTCAGTGAACTTGCAACAAAGAGATTGACTCCGATAGGAGGAGTAACAAATCCAATAGCAAGGTTTACAACCATGATCACACCGAACTGGATTGGATCCATTCCGATTGCCTGAACGATTGGAAGCAGGATCGGTGTCAGAATCAGGATTGCCGGTGTGGTATCCATGACCATTCCTACGATCAGTAGGAAGAGATTAATGATCAGCAGGATTGCAACCGGACTGTGGAAATTGTTCAGGATAAATTCGCTGACGGTCTGCGGTACCTGCATCAGAGTCAGTACTCTGGAGAAGGCAGTAGAGGCTGCCAGGATGAACAGGATTGGTGTAAAAGTACGGATCGCTTCTACAAGGATCGGCCAGATATCACGGAGCTTAATGCTCTTGTATACGAACAGACTGATGATCAGGGCATAAAATACGGAGATAACAGCAGCTTCTGTCGGAGAAGCAACACCTGTGTAGATACATCCGAGAATGATGACCGGGCTTAACAGTGCAAAGAAGCTTTCTTTGAGCACTTTCAGAAGCCCTTTGTCATGAAGCATCTGTACCTCTGCATGGATTTTTTCTTTGTCTTCACCGTAGCGTTTGCAGTGATAGATCGCATAGAGCATGAGCAGGGCTCCGATCATGAGTCCTGGGATAATTCCGGCAAGGAACAGATCGCTGACAGACGCACCGGAGGCCATGCCGTACATGATGAATGGAATACTAGGCGGAATGATAACACCGAGTCCACCAGCCACTGCAACGATTGCAGTAGAAAATGTCAGATCATAACCAAGATTGGACAAGATTGGAATCGTCATACTTCCAACAGCAGCAACCGTTGCCGGAGCAGAACCGGAGATCGCACCGTAAAAAAGGCAGGTGACGATTACGGCACATGGCATACCAGCAGTGAATTTGCCAAGAAAATAGGCAAAAACATCAAACAGCTTTTTGGAAATACCGCCCTTGGCCATGATGATACCGGAAAGGACAAACATTGGAACTGCCAGGAGCGGGAAGGAGTCCAGACCGCCAAACATGGCACGAATCAGATATTTGGCACCAACAGTAAAGGACGGATCAAACAC
>OIXR01002048.1_pt1 | contig 11989 bp, 12 predicted proteins | sample 1587831 | NCBI WGS metagenome assembly OIXR01 (sample SAMN03283263) | human gut metagenome | biome: human-associated habitat; material: feces | host: Homo sapiens | place: USA | collected 2013
ATGGCGTCCGAAATCTCGCTCATGCCGATCGCGGCGCGGTGGCGCGTGCCGTACGATTTGGGAACGTCGCTCTGCGTTACGGGCAGGATGCACTTCGCGGCCACGATGCGGTCGCCTTCGATGATTGCGGCGCCGTCGTGCAGCGGGGCGTTCTTGAAGAAGATATTGCGGATCAGCGGCGTCGAAACCTTTGCGTCGAGTGCGATGCCGCCCTCGGCGATCAGCCGCAGGTCGCTCTGCTGTCCGATGACGATCAGCGCGCCGGTTTTCGTCTCCGACATCTCGCGGCAGGCCGTGACGATCGGCACGACGTTGGTCTGCACCGCATCGTCGCCCGTCGAGAAGATGCGGGTGATGAAGTTGAAATGTTTCTGGCGCATGCCGATCATCTGCAGGAAACGCCGCAGTTCGGGCTGGAAGACGATGATCAGCGCAATGGCTCCGACCGAAATCAGCTGTCCCAGAATTGTGGAGAGCAGTTCCATGTTGAGCGTCCGCACGACGACCCATAGCAGGTAGATGGCGATGATGCCTGAGAGAATATAGGGCGCGTTGGTGCCTTTGGTCATGCGGTAGATCCAGTACATGATCACGGCGACCAGAATGATGTCTATGAAATCGACGAATGTGAACGGAACGAAACCCATTGCGTGTGCGTTGCTTTTTAGTTTTCCTGCAAATGTATAAAAAAATACGGACTTTTCCTCGGTCCGGTCTCAATAAGTCGTGCCGATGTGCTGCCGGCCTGCCGGTCGCCGCAGACCGGCAGGCCTGTTTCGGCGGTTCCCCACGCAGGCGCGTCCACGAAAAAAGCCGTCCCGCAGGGGACGGCTCTTATTCATGCAGCGGAACCGGATTGCTTATTTCTTCTCGGCTTTCTTGTCCGCAGCGTAGAGCTCGTTGACCTTCGCCAGCACGGCGGGGGTGATGTTGAGCGTCGTGTCGGCGTCGATAAGGGCCGTCGAATTGACGATCATCTTGTACTTTTTGTCGGCGTTGATATCCTGCACGGCGCGGTGCAGCAGATCCTGCGCCCGGTTGGTGAATACGAAGTTCTCTTCGTCGAGCGCCTGCGCCTCTTTCTGCGCCGAGGACTGGTAGGCGGCCACGCGCTTTTCGATGCTCTGCTGCTGGGCCTGCGCGTCGTTGGTCGTAATCAGTCCCTTCTGATACTTCTCCTGTAACTGGGCGGCTTCGGACTGAAGGTTCTGCTCCTTCTGCGCCCAGCTCTTCTGCGCCTTCTGGGTCTTCTCCTGCAGGGCCTTGCCTTCGTTCAGGAAAAGATCGCACTGAGCCAGCACGGCTTCCACCTGTACATAGGCGATGTCGCTTGAGCCGATTTCGCGGGTCGCCTCTTCTGCGGCGGCCGCCGTCTCAGTGGTTTTCGTACCGCAGGCCGTCATGGCGCAAGCCGCAACAAGCGCCGTAAAAAGCATTTTTTTCATGTCGTTTTTTATCGGGTTTAGTTAAATATTCCGCTTTTGAATCACAAAGGTAAAAAAAAATCTTTATTTTTGCCCCACGCCTTGTAAATTTTGACTCCATGTATGAATACATCAGCGGTCCGGTGGCCGAAGTCGCTCCCGCATACGCAGTTATAGATGCCGGCGGGGTAGGTTATTACCTCCATATCTCGCTTGAAACGTTTTCGGCCATCGAGCACACCGAGACGGCCCGTCTGTACGTCCATTACGTCGTGCGCGAGGACGCGCAGCTGCTCTACGGTTTCGCGACCAAAACCGAGCGCGAACTCTTCCGCCATCTGATCAGCGTGTCGGGCGTCGGCGGCAATACCGCCCGGATGATCCTTTCGACCTATTCGCCGCGCGAATTGCAGGGCATCATCACTTCGGGCAACGCCGTGCTGCTGAAAAACGTCAAGGGGCTGGGGCTGAAAACCGCCCAGAAAATCATCGTCGAGCTGAGCGGCAAGCTCACCGGACTGGGCGACGCCGACGCCGCTCTTCCGGCTGCCGGCAACGGCGAAAAGCTCGAAGAGGCGCTCGCGGCGCTGGTCATGCTCGGCTTTGCCAAAACTGCCGCCGAGAAGGCTCTTCGCGGCATTCTGCGCGAAAATCCGGGGGCTTCGGTCGAGGATTTGGTGCGAATGGGCTTAAAAAGCCTATGAAAAGTCTTTTTTCATCAACGAAATCGAATAATTCCCCCCCCCGTTTGTTTGGTTTGGTAAGATATTTGCTATACCTTCGCACCCGTTACTTGATATTATTGATTTATGGAAGAACAAATCCCTCTTGGCTTTATCGGTATCCTGCTAGGGGTGTTCGCCTTTGCCTTCCTGATCGGTGTAGGCGTCATATATCTGAAGCAACGGCGAATTCAACGTCTCAAAAATCCCCGGAAAGACTATTATCGGTAGCATAATCGACGGCTTCGGCCGTCTTTTTTTTGCCCCGGCATGCTAACCGGGGCTTTTTTTGCGTTTCATGCTGTAAAATCGGATTGTTTTTGTAAATTTGCACGATTATACGACGATGAGCAGAGTTTTCATATCCATATTCGCGGCGCTGGTGCTGCTGGCCGGATGCTCCGACGAGGAGGACATCCTGCCCACGCAGAAGACCAAGATCGTCTCCTACCTGACCGGCAGCCATTCGCCCAAGCTCGTGGCCTATGAGGAGCTGGAAGAGGGGAGCGACGAGCCATACTTCACCACTTCGGGCAACGCGGTCTACCGTTACATCGCGGGGATCAACAACCCCGACCGCGTGAACTGGACCGAGGTGACGCGCACCTCGAAGGTGACCGTCACTTTCAGCGCCTACGTCTTCACCTTTGCCAATATCGTGACGCCCGCGACGTCCTCCACCAACCTTACGGTGCCCTATTATTCGAACGATCCGGTGCTGATCGCGGCGATGGAAGATCCCGAAAACGGTCCCGGTCTGACGCCGGGCGCGTGGTCGTCCGAACCGCTGGAGATAGATATGCGCGGTTCCGGCATAATAAAAGGGCTTTACGAAGCGTTACTTGGTTGTCGTGAGGGCGACTATGTCGAATCCTACATGACCTACAATATGGCTTACGGCGACATCAACTTCAGTACGATCCCGAAGGAGAGTCCCGTCGCTTATTTTTTTACGGTAAACAGTGTCGAGTAAAATACAAACCGAAAATATGAAATTTATTACCCGTTTTTTATGCGTGCCGGTTGCCGGCCTTCTGGCGCTGACATCCTGTGCGAAAGACGAAGACGAATCGTACGTTCAGTTCGAGAATCAGGCGCTCGAAGCGTGGATGACCCAGCACCGTCCCGATCTGGTGAAGAACTACCAGCCTGACGGCGGTTATTATATCGACGTACTCGATGCCGGGGAGCCGGATAAAGATCCGCTCAACAAGGAGCCGATCTGGGTGTCGTTCGACTTCACGGGGCGCGATCTGGCCGGCAATATTATCCTCACACGCAGTGCATCCGACGCCAAGCTGACGGGCGCTTTTTCCAAGTATACCCATTATGTGCCGTTTTACCGCTATTGCGGCACCGAAAATACGGGACTGATGGAGGGCACGTGGCTGGCCATGCGCAACACGCTGAAACTCGACCAGGAGTATTTCGACAAGTATAAAAACGATCCCGAGCGCCGTCTCACCTCTACCGAGCTGCAGCTCCGCATCGGCTCCAAGATACAGCTTTACATGCCCTCTACCGTCGTCGGCAACGGCGTCGAGGGTACGGGAGGCTATGAAGGGCAGGGTTCTCCGAGCAAATATACGCTGAGCGCCAACCGTCCGTTCATTGTCACGATGGAGATCCGCGATACGGTCAGCAACCCCCTCGAACGCGAGGGTAAAAACGTGGACGAATTCAGCGACGGCAACGGCGGCCGGCTGGTCTACGGCAAGGAAGCCGACGAAAAGACGCAAACCGTCGTTCGTCCGACCGATCCCGAAGACCCGAACCACGCCTATGTGACCGACAAACGCTGGGTCAGCGCCTGCGATACCATTCCGCAGCTCTATGTGAACGTGCGCTATGATCCGACGCAGGCCGCAGACCGGCTGGATTATCCGGCTCCGTACCACTCGGGATACGAACCCTATGTGACCGAAGAGTCCGTAAAAACGATCGATGAGAAGATCGCCGAAGCGCTGAAAAAGCGTTTCTATCCTGACGACGACGATAAATACGAAGGCGTCGTGAAGCTCGACGCCGATTCGGTGACGCTCGAAGGTACAGCCAAAATCTGGTATATCGGGCGTTTCCTCGACGGCTTTATCTTCGATACGAATATCGACGAGGTGAAGAAGATCATTTACGGCGAGGTCAAATCCGCCGGTTCGGCGCTCTCCTATAAGCCGTCGGAAAGAAAGATGATCGAAGCCTTCTACTACACGATTCCCAACCTCAAGTACGGCCAGTGGGCCGAGCTGATCACCACTTCGACCAACGCCTATGGCTCGTCGGGCAAGACCGGATCGACCAGCTCCTCCACGTCGGGCACGAGCGGTTATTCGTCGAGCTATTACGATTACCTGAACTACCTGAATTACGCCAACAGCTATTACGGCAGCGGCGGTTATTACGGCGGTTACTACAATAACTATTACGGCGGTTACGGCGGCTACTACGGCGGTTATTACGGCGACATGTACGGCAGCGACTACAACAGCTCCAGCACGGGAACTACGGTCAAGACCATCAATACCGAGATTCCCTCGTTCACGCCGCTTATTTTCCAGCTTTACATCGAGCCGAAGGAGTAATCCGGCGCCGGATACGAAAACTGAAACCGCACTTTCCGTCGGGAAAGTGCGGTTTCTTTTTTATTATCTCCCCGTTTCGTTTTTATTACACATTTTTAAGGCAGAAATTTTGCAGTTCACCAAAAATGTATTAACTTAGTGATGCAGAACTTCAACTTAAAATTCAACGGATATGATTATCACATTTAACGAGTTGCGCCGTATCAAGGACAGACTGCCCAGCGGCAGCTCGCAGCGCATTGCAGATGAGTTAGGAATCGATGTAGACACCGTCCGCAACTATTTCGGAGGCAAGCACGAGGCGAAAGAATGCGTGGGTGTCCACTTCGAGTCGGGGCCGGACGGAGGCGTGGTTACGCTGGACGATACGACGATTCTCGACGTTGCGATGCGTATTCTGGGCGAGCAGAAATAAATATTGTATGCCGGCCTTCGGGCCGTGTCGTCGGGCCTGCGGTTGCGCAGGCCTGTTTTTTTTGCCGCCTGACTCCGCTGTCCTGTCTGTCTTCGTTGCATCGCTCTTTGCGCTGTCTTCCTTCCTGTCTTACGTTTTCCTCTTGCCGGCCCGTAGCTCCCTCTGCCCGTAGCTCCCTCTGCCCGTAGCTCTCTCTGCCGGCAGCTCGCCAGCTTTGTCGGTCCGTCCTCCGGCGTCTGTATTCCGTCTGGTTTTTCTTCCGCCATTCCTTACTTCTTTCGCCCGCCGTCCATCGCCGTCCATCGCCGTCCATCGCCGTCCATCGCCGTCCATCGCCGCCCATCGCCGTCCATCGCCGCCCATCGCCGCCCATCCCCTCGCCGCCTGTTGTCCGTCGCCCGTTGCGCCGTCCATCGTCCAGCGCTTGCCGTTTGTTGTCCGTCGCCTGTACCCCGTCGCCCGCCGCCGCACCTCTTTCCGTTGCCGTTCGGTCCGGACCACGGCTTTTGTATCCGCGGAATCCCGGCCTGCATGTCTGCGGGAGCTGCTTGCCGTGTCGTTCCGCAGCGGTTCCGTCGGTCTGCCTTTCCTCGAAAAAGCCTCCGCCTTCCGCAGCTTGGTCGCCGCGCCGTTTCTGACAAAATAACACCTTGCGTCCTGCTTTCCGGGGCGATATTCCCGGCCCGGTCTGCCATTCTGCTGACAATTTGGCAGAGATTGCCGTTTGGTACAACCTTTGTTCAAATTCAGGACGTGACCGGCGCTCCGGACCCGCAGGGCGGAAGAACTCCGGCGGCACGGAAAGAAAACGGAAAAATATAAACAATTAAACTCATATACGATTATGGCAAAGATTATTGGTATCGACTTAGGAACTACTAACTCCTGCGTGGCAGTGATGGAAGGCAGCGAGCCTGTCGTTATTCCCAACTCCGAAGGACACCGCACGACTCCGTCGGTAGTGGCTTTCGCGGCGGACGGCGAGCGCAAGGTGGGCGACCCCGCCAAGCGTCAGGCTATCACCAACCCCAAACGCACGGTCTTCTCGATCAAGCGTTTCATGGGCGAGCGTTACGATCAGGTGGCCTCCGACATCGCACGCGCTCCGTATGAAATCGTCAAGGGCGACAACAATACGCCCCGCGTCGATATCGACGGACGTCAGTACACGCCGCAGGAGATTTCGGCGATCATCCTTCAGAAGATGAAGAAGACTGCCGAGGATTACCTCGGACAGGAGGTTTCGGAAGCCGTCATCACGGTTCCTGCCTACTTCTCCGACTCGCAGCGTCAGGCCACCAAGGAGGCGGGCGAAATCGCAGGTCTGAAGGTGCGCCGTATCATCAACGAGCCGACCGCTGCCGCACTGGCTTACGGTATGGACAAGAAGAACAGCGACATGAAGATCGCCGTGTACGACCTCGGCGGCGGTACGTTCGATATTTCGATCCTCGAACTTGGCGACGGCGTCTTCGAGGTGAAGTCCACCAACGGCGATACGCACCTCGGCGGCGACGACTTCGACCACGTGCTGATCGACTATATGGCCGAGGCGTTCAAGGCCGAGCACCAGATCGACCTGCGTCAGGACCCGATGGCCCTCCAGCGTTTGAAGGAGGCCGCCGAGAAGGCGAAGATCGAGCTCTCGTCCTCGACGACGACGGAGATCAACCTCCCGTATATCATGCCCGTAAACGGCATTCCGCAGCACCTCGTGATGTCGCTCACGCGTGCCAAGTTCGAGCAGCTCTGCGATCACCTGATCCGCAAGACCATCGAACCCTGCAAACTGGCGCTGCGCGACGCGGGTCTCGACGCCTCGCAGATCAACGAGGTGATCCTCGTGGGCGGTTCGACCCGTATTCCCGCGATCCAGAAGATCGTGGAGGAGTTCTTCGGCAGGACGCCCAACAAGAGCGTGAACCCCGACGAAGTGGTGGCCATCGGCGCCGCAATTCAGGGCGGTGTGCTCACGGGCGAGGTCAAGGACGTGCTGCTGCTCGACGTTACGCCGCTGTCGCTGGGTATCGAGACGCTGGGCGGCGTGATGACCAAGCTCATCGACGCCAACACCACCATCCCGACCCGCAAGTCGGAGGTCTTCTCGACGGCTGCCGACAACCAGCCTTCGGTCGAGATCAACGTTTGTCAGGGCGAGCGTCCGCTGGCCCGCGACAACAAGTCGATCGGCCGCTTCCACTTGGACGGCATTCCCGCCGCACCGCGCGGCGTGCCGCAGATCGAGGTGACGTTCGACATCGACGCCAACGGCATCCTGAACGTATCGGCCAAGGACAAGGGCACGGGCAAGGAGCAGAAGATCCGCATCGAGGCCTCTTCGGGCCTTACCGAGCAGGAGATCCAGCGCATGCGCGACGAGGCGAAGGCCAACGAAGCGAAGGACAAGGAGGAGAAGGAGCGTATCGACAAGATCAACGCCGCCGACTCGAACATCTTTGCGACCGAGAAACAGCTCAAGGAGTACGGCGACAAACTTCCTGCCGACAAGAAATCGGCGATCGAGGGGGCTTTGGCCAAGCTGAAGGAGGCTCACAAGAACGCCGACGTCGCGGCTATCGACACGGCTATCGCCGAACTGAATGCCGCATGGCAGGCCGCTTCGCAGGACATCTACGCCCAGCAGCAGGCGCAGGGCGCCCAGCCCGGAGCCGATGCCGGCCAGCAGTCGCAGGCTAACGCCGGCAATGCGTCGAACGGTGACAGCTCGCAGCCTGAGGACGTCGAGTTCGAGGAGGTGAAGTAATTCCGAAGTGTTCCGAACACTTCAGCCGTAAGGCTCACATATATTTTTCGAGATGCGGTCCGGATTTCCGGACCGCATCTTTTTTTGCTATTTTCCGACTGTCAGTTCCACGATGCAGTCCGCTCCCGCAGGCTTTTCGCCCAAGCGCAGCGTCACGCCCGCCTTGTCCTGCGAGAAGGCGACCGCGCGTTTGTCGGCGAAGCGTACCGCCCGCCGGATGCGTTCGTCTCTGACGGGCACGAACAGCTCTTCGTCGGGCCAGTCGAGAATGTGTACGTAGATTTTGTCGCCGCGGCGCGTGGTCACGCCCCAGCTGCGCGGGCTTACGGGTCCTGCCTGCGTGCCGTAGATGGTTTCGCCGTTCGCGCGCAGCCAGCGTCCCATGCTGTCGAGCCGTTCGAGAGCCGCCGCGGGCAGCGCGCCGTCGGGCTGGGGACCGATGTTGAGCAGCAGGTTCGCGCCGCGTCCTGCGGCCCCTGCGAGATAGCGCACGAGCGTCTGCGCCGATTTGTAATTTTGGTCGGTGATCTTGTATCCCCACATGCCGTTCATCGTCTGGCACGTTTCGAGCGGCAGGCGGCTGATCTCCTGCCCCGAATATCCGGCCGTGTTCTCTCCCGGCAGGTCGCGTTCGAACGCCTGCGCGTCTTCGCCTTCGAACGGCGCGAGATGGTGGTTGTTGATGATCAGGCATCCGGGCTGCAATTTGTGTATCAGCCCGTAGAGTTCGCCCAGCCGCCAGTCGAAACCGGGATTCTCGTCCTGATCCCAGATGCCGTCGAACCAGATGGCGCCCACGTCGCCGTATTGGGTCAGCAGTTCGGTGAGCTGCGCCTTCATGAAGTCGAAATAGGCGTCGGCGTCCTCCTTTTCGGCCGGGCGGCCCGTGCCGAGTCCCGTCCGGCCGCGCGGGGCGTCTTCGCGCCACCAGTCGATCAGCGAGTAGTAGAAGTGGACGCGCAGTCCGCGGCGGTGACACGCGTCGGCCAGCTCCTTCACCGCGTCGCGGGCGAAAGGCGTGGCATCGACGATGTTGTAGGGCGTCTGCGCCGTGCGGAACATCGAGAATCCGTCGTGATGGCGCGTCGTGAAGCAGACGTAGCGCGCTCCCGCTTGGCGGAAAGCCTCGGCCCATGCGTCGGCGTCGAATTTCGAGGGGTAGAATCCGCCCGCGAGTTTTTCGTACTCCCGGTAATTGAGGTTGTGGTTGGTCATCGCCCATTCGCCCTGCGCGAGCATGGCGTAAAGCCCCCAGTGGAGGAATATGCCGAACCGGCATTCGGCGAATTGGCTGCGTGACTGGAGGTTTTCGGGGGCCGGGCGGTAGCCGGCCTGTGCGAAGGCGCCCGTGGCGATCACGAGGGCGCAGAAGGAGGTGAAGAGTCGGGTCATGGTGACGGTCGGGTTTGGTGATACGGACAAATTTAGCAAATAATTTGCAATCCGCACAATGCCGCCGCCGTCGGATGACCGGAACGAAGGGCCGGACGCTCCGCCGCAGGGGCGGAGACGGTGGCGCGGTTTCCTATTCCGGCTCCACCAGCACGTCGACGCTCAGCCCGACCCCGGCCTTGCGCATCTTCCACGGCGCCTGACTCGTGTCGCGGGTGTAGGTGCGCGCGAGCAGCCGGGCGCGAATCCAGTATTTCGCCCCCGCCGGCATGTGTGTCAGGTTCTCGACCGAGATCAGGAAGTCGCCTCTTACGAATATCTCGTAGGGCCGCAGGTCTACGGTCGTCGTCTTGTCGGCCTCCGACGCCGGAACCGAGAAATAGACCGGTTCCGCGAGCAGGTTTTTGCGGATACGGTCGCCCCGCATGGCGTAGACGTTTATGCGCATGTGGAGCGTGTCCACGCCCTTGCATCCCGCCAGATTGAGCCGCACCCGCTGCAACTCACCCCGGAGCTCTCCGAGCTTGCATTTCACGCCCATCTCGCCGCCTTCCTGCCCGGCGCGGAACGCCGCGCTGAAACGGTTTTGCTGCCGATGCTGCGGCCGAAGGTGTAGCGTTTGCGGGGAATATGGGTTATCACTGGGCTCAGCGGTGTCTGGGGCTGCTCCTGCAGCCGTATCTCCAGCGGCCGTGCGTCGTGTCCGGCGGCCGGAATCTCCCGTGCGGCATACCCGATGCAGGATATGCGCAGCGTGTCCCGGACGCTCAGGTCGGGAATGCGGAGCGTAAACGAGCCGTCCCGTTCGGATACGGTTCCCGCGGGGCGGTTCTTGAGTCCTATGTTGGCGTAGGAGACCGGTCGGGCGTCCGCTCCGACGATGCGTCCGGAGAGTGTTTGCGCCTGTATCGGCAGGGCCGCGAATGCGGCGCAGACGAGTAGGAATTTCAGCATGCTGACTTTGCGGGTTTATCACGGAACGTCGGGCCGCGGGATTTTATTGCCCGATGCGGGCCGCCGTTCCGCCCGCCACATGCCGTAGAGGATCAGGGCCGCTCCGGCGAGGCCGCCGCGGTGATCCGTTCGCCGATGCAGAGCGCGGCCGTGACGATCGTGACCAATGGGTTGAAATAGATATAGTTCGTGGTTCTTACGGCTCCGAGCCGGTGCATGGCGGCGTTCCACAGGATGTAGCAGAGCATCGACGCGATGATGCCCAGAAACAGCAGGTTGCCCCACACCGCGGGACGCGCCAGTACCTCCGCGCCGACCGAGAAGGGCTGGAAGGCGAATACCGGAAGAATCGTCAGCAGTCCGTAGAAGAAGACCTTGCGGGTGATGAAAACGGCGGGGTAGCGCCCTCCGATGCGTTTGACCGCCAGCGAATAGACCATCTACAGCAGCGCCGCGGACAGGGCCAGCAGATCGCCTTTGGGCGAGAGGTGCAGCACGAAACGGTCGTTGAGAACCACCAGCACCATGCCCGCGAACGCCAGCGCCGATCCCCCGATCTGCCGCCGCGTCATCCGCTCGCCGCGGTATGCGAGGCTCAGCAGCAGCGCGGTCCATACCGGCGCCATGCAGACGATCAGCGACACGTTCGACGCCGGGGCGTATTCCTGCGCCATGTTTTCGGTCAGGAAATAGAACGATCCGCCCGTCACCCCGGCCGCGGCCAGCAGCGCTTCGTCGCGCCATCCGTCGGCCCGCAGGCGGCCTTTCGACAGGGGCCAGATGCAGGCGTAGGCCAAGGCGAAACGCAGCAGGAATATCTCCGCAGGCGTCAGCGAATGGGCGATCAGCACCTTCGTCGATACGAACGTCGCGCCCCATACCGCCACGGTGAACAGCGCCGCTGCATGGTACTTGTATTCGGTATATTTTATCATACGGCCCCAAAAATACAGATTTTTTGCCGTCCGGGCGCAAATCTTAATTCTTAATTTCCGATTTTCAATTCTTTTTTCCTATCTTTGCGTGCTATTGTGCGTAATGACAATAATTACAACAAATAATAACAAAATTTTTCAACTCAAATGCAAAGTAAAGGTGCTATTAAATTACTCGCGGTCCTTTTGGCTCTTGCGTGTATTTACCAGCTCTCCTTCACGTTCAAAACGCGGAGTGTAGAGAAAAAAGCGGCCGAGTACGCCGCGCAGTTCCCCGTCGGACAGCAGTCCGAGGCGGAGCAGCATTACCTCGATTCGGTCCAGAATGTCGGGGTCTATAACCTCGGATTCAAGAAATTCACCTACAAGGAGTGTAAGGAGAAGGAGCTGAACCTCGGTCTGGACCTCAAGGGCGGTATGAACGTCATGCTGGAAGTGCAGGTCGAGGACGTCATCAAGGCGCTTGCCGGCGACAGCCAGAACGACCCCGCATTCGTCGAAGCCATCGCCGAGGCGAACGCCGCGCTGAAGGAGGGCACCTCGAAAGACTATATCTCCGACTTCGTGAAGGCTTACCAGCGTCTCTCCAACGGCGGTTCGCTGGCGGCGGTTTTCGTCAGCCCCGACCGTAAGGACATCACGCTCGAAAGCTCCGACGCCGACGTCGAGAAGATCCTCAAGCGCGAGACCGACGCCGCCATCGCCGCGTCGTTCAACGTGCTCCGCAGCCGTATCGACCACTTCGGCGTCACGCAGCCCAACATCATGCGCCTGCCCAACTCGCACCGCATCCTCGTCGAGCTG